>Ga0315279_10003137_pt1 | contig 23540 bp, 24 predicted proteins | sample YL17G06_20_MG_FD_203694 | JGI IMG/M metagenome (GOLD analysis project Ga0315279, IMG submission 203694) | Sediment microbial communities from Yellowstone Lake, YNP, Wyoming, USA - YL17G06_20 | ecosystem: Environmental > Aquatic > Freshwater > Lake > Sediment | place: USA: Wyoming | collected...
ATTTTCGACGATGCCCCCTTTTCTCTGGAACCTGGCCGACTTTGGGTCTTGCACGCCGAAAATCTTGATCCCCGGAATCCCGGCGAGACCCTGCAAGGCGCGCCGGGTGAGTGTCCTTTCTTCCTCCTCAATTACATTCATGCCGATCCGTTGCAGCAGAACCATGGCTTTGCCCAGGGCCGCGATGCCCACCACGTTTTCCTCGCCGGATGATTTGGTCAGTTCCAGTTCGGCGCGGCTAAAGTTGAGCAGCCCCTTCCTGACCACCAATGCCCCGCTGCCAAACGGCGCATACATCTTGTGACCCGAAAACGCCAGATAATCAATCCCGGCTGCTTCCATCTCGACTCTGCGGTGGGCTGCCCATTGCGCCGCATCTACCAGAATGTGCGCGCCATATCGGTGGGCAATCTGGCTCATCGCTTGAACATCATTAAAAGTGCCCAGTACGTTGGAAACGCCGCTCACGGCTATGAGCCTGATCCGCTGCTTGCCGCGCGCATGGTTCTGGTTGTAATCGCGCAAGAGCGCTTCCAGTTCGTTCAAATCCACACAGCCTTCGTCATCCACAGGCAGTCTGATCACCGAGACGCCGGGGAGGTAGCGCCAGGGAAGTTCGTTCGAGTTGTGCTCCAACAGCGTGTTGAGCACGACAGGCTCCACATCTTCTTCAGCACTGCCAAGATTCCGGGCCGCCATGTTGATGGCATCGGTCGTGTTGGCGGCAAAGATGATCTCGTATTCTTTCGGGGGCGCGCCCAGAAAATCCGCGCAGATTTCTTTGACCGCGCGGACGATCTCTCGCCGCACGTGCTCCGGCGGTCTCCACGTGCGGCAAACTGCTTCCCAGATCGGTGAAAAGGTCGGCGTGCTGGCTGCATGATCTAGATGGATGTAAGGCCGCGCGCCCTCCGAGGTGGGAACCCGCACTTCGCGGCCTATGACGGTTTTCCTCAGCTCGCGCAACAATTCTGGCCCAGAGTATCTGGAAAACTCGTCCTGATACAGAATCTCGTCGGCGGTCAAGCTCTCGTCGCCTGCGACATCGCCGGCATCTTGGAAGGCGTCATTTCCTAAATGCTGGACCAGCAAAAGCGCTCTGGCCAGCGCGATGACGTTGACGATAGCCGGCGTGCCGGCCTCGAACTTGTCCGGCGCGTCGGCCCAGACGACCGAGCCGGGCGAAACGATCTTGACGGTGCCGCCGCCCGTCTGGAATGGGACGCCTGTGGGCAACGCCTTGCTTTCAACAGCCAACGCCCTGGCACCCAGCGGTAGGCCGATGTCTTGGCTCGACACACTTTGATAACTTGCCGGCTCGAGTTGCGCCTCAAGCATCTCTGCCCCTTTCGGCGTGCCAAAGATGACCACGTATTGGTCTTTACTCAGCCCCAGGTATTCCAGGACAATGTTCCTGGCGTGCTCGAACAAATGCGTGGATACCATTGAGTTGTGCCCGCTGCCCCGGTGGACGTTGGAATACGTCTCCAGCGCCGCATACACTCCTCGCTCTAGCTCTGCAAACGCTTCTGCCTGGCGTAATAGTGAATATCCTGTCAAAGCCAGGATAGGCGGCTTTTCCAAGACTAGCATGGTTTTCTCCGTGAACTGCTTCTGCCGTGTCAGCTATCCGCTAATTCGGACAGCAAATGACCGGTGACTCTTTCCGCATGAGTTGGCTCAAGGCCAGTGCCGCCAACGTCTGTTCCAGTTGTCGCACCCGTTCTTCCGGGCGCAGCGTGGGACTCGATTCGGCGGGTTGCTCGTGGTCAATGATGCGCGCTGCCGTGCCCACGACCGTAACTCCAGCCGGCACGGGCTGCAATACCACAGTGCCTGCGCCGATCTTGGCATTGTCACCCACGGTGATGGGGCCAAGCACCATAGCGCCTGCGCCGACCATCACATTGTTGCCAATGGTGGGATGACGTTTGACCTTTTCCAGACTCGTCCCACCCAACACCACGCCCGAGTAGATCAACACATCGTCGCCTACCTCGGTCGTCTCGCCGATGACGACGCCCATGCCGTGATCAATGAACACGCGCCGTCCGATCTTGGCACCGGGGTGAATCTCCACACCGGTCAGCCACCGGTTGACGTGCGAGACCAGGCGGCCCAGGAACAGCCGGTTGTGTTGCCACAGCCAATGGGCCAGCCGGTGCAGCCAGACTGCCTGCACGCCAGGATATAGCAAGATGATTTCTAGGACGCTCTTGGCAGCCGGGTCTTTGACCCATACCGTTTGAATATCTTCCTTGATGTACTCGAGAACCTTTATCTCAAGCATTTCGAGTCGTCGCAGCGCGCTCAGTCTCACCGCACCCACACCCAGCCGGCGTAGGAGACGGCTGACTTTGGGCGTCGTGGCAACCGCAATCGTCGGCGCAAACTTGGCTTTCTTCGGCCGCCTTGGCAATAGCCGCTTCCGCTTTTTTCCCTGCCATGCTCTTGACCGCGCGGGCTATGTCCAATACGGTCTGGATTTGACGAACAGTCGCGCCAAGTTGCCAGGCTGCCATCAAGTGTGTCTCCAGATTGGTGACACAGTTGACAGCCAACGCTGCGCCGACCGAAACCAGCTCGCTGATGAGCGATTTCTCTGAGCAGTTCGTGGCATCTGACTCTGGCGCATCTCCCAGTTGCTTTTCGGCCAAGTGAGCCATGCTCGCTGTCGCGCTGCGACGCACGTCCAGCGCATCGTTCACCGCCTGGCGGATTTCTTCTTTATCGGCCCTGGCGATGCGTGCAGCCCGGACATGGTATGCGGTGCAGGGCCGACAGCCGGCCGCGATGGACGCGCCGACGGCAACCAGTTCCTGTTCTTTCTCGGTCAACAGTCCGTTGGTTGACATCTTTACTTCTCCTCTCGTGTGGAAATTCCAAAAGGCACATAGAGCCCGCAGAAGCCGACAAGGCCTGTCATCAGCGGCCATAGGGCGAAGAGGGCGACGTCGATGCCGGCCGAATTGCCCCGCCAGCCACCCAACGGGAACAATCCAATCAGGATCAGCGCCTCTCCCACCATCAAGCGCACAGTGCGGTCAAGTCGCCCCACATTCTTCTTGAACATGTTTGTCCCTCCAATCTAAGAATAGATAGAAGCGCGATGTGTTGCGTTTCTACCAATACAGACGAAACAGTCAGGGAAAGAGATACACCCTGGGGGAAAAAACGCCCCCCAATCGGGGGCAAGGGTGAGATCAACTAACTGTCTTCCGGAACTTTCTAAATCCAATCTTCAGCTTTACAATGAGTTTTGAGTTCTTGAAAAAGTCTTGCCCTCCCACGGTGTAACCTGATTTTGACCGCATCAAGACTCAACCCGAGAACTTGAGCAATCTCGTTGTTGGTCAACTCTCCCAACTCGCTGAGCACGACCACCGTTCGATAATGCGGTGGAAGACTTTTAACGAAATTTCCAAAACACTGGTACCTTTCCTTTCGCATGAATTGTTGCTCGAGCAAGGGCGGCTCCTCTCCTGTCCACACATCTCTGTCCTCGTCCTCATTTGAATCATCCAACGAACTCTTCTGAGCATCCTGTCGGAAAGAGAGGCTACGCATTTTGTCTATTGCAGCATTGGTGGCGATTCGATATAGCCACGTGGACAGTTGAGACTCGCCTCTAAAGGTCTTCAATGCCCGACTGACCTTTACGAAAACCTCTTGAGTCAGGTCTTCTGCCTCGTGCTCGCCAACCAGGTGTGTCAAGTATCGGCGTATTTTCGGTCGAAAGGTCTCGTGGATTTTCTGAAACTCTTCGTCGTAACTCATTGGTTCTGCTCCAAAATCAAGTGTGCTTTGCCGCAGTTGCAAACCCAAGCCCGTAGCACACGACCACTCCAAGAACAACTCCCCATATCAGATGCATGACGAAGGACACGCCGAACCACTGCAACGTCTCAGGTGCCGTCATCTTCAATAGGATGGGTGCTGCAGCAAGAATCGGCTGCCCCAGGATCTCTACGTACAGAACCGCGAGTACTACGCCCTTCTTCAGAATATCCACTCGAAGAGCATCGACCTGAGCCACGGCTGCACCAAAGATTGCACCGACCACCGGACCTATCAGATAGTGCGCAGCCGCGCCCAGTGGGACGCCGCCTGCCATCTCTATGCCTAGTATCGAAAAGAAACGCGCCGCCGTGCTTCCAACTATTGAGAAGCAAGTGAGAGCTGGCAGTCCTACTGCCGATAACGCTCCCATGAGGACGAGGTCCATGACCATCGTACCGACCAAGCCTCCAATCAACCCCCATCCCATTCCTCTTGCAAGAGTGACACGGATCATATGCCCCCTCGCCCGCAAATTTCCTTGGAGCGGATTTCCCATGCCTATTCCTCCTTCATTTGCATCCTGCTTGCACCTCACATCACCAAGCCACAATGGAGGTGTTTAGGCGGAGCGCCTCGGCGGCACTCCGCCTCGAATGGTAAATCTTCCAGCCAGGCCACCAGGTCGTGTGCCAGCGATGGATGCGAGCGAAGAGCGAATGCGGCTTCGCTACCGCCCTACACCGGACAGGGCAGTCGGCACATCGGTGCAGCTTCTCTATGTATTCAAACATTTCTTCTCCTCCTGTTCATTCGTTTCTGCTTCGTAGCAGTTCGCGCGCGAGCAAGATCACGCCCAGCACAATCAGCAAGATCGCAAAGACGGGTAGTTCGAACGGCAGACGCATGATTGGATGTGCCAGTTCCAGTCCGCCCAACACAAGCGCGAGGATGCCGAGTGTGGTCGAAAAACCGCTGGTAGGAATGCCGTTCAGCGATCGGGCCACATTCAACCCGAGGAAAATCAGGCCGATGCCGATCGCGCCCGTGCCATGCGGCAGGAAATTGAACAGCTCCGTGATCCCCCACCAAATGAAGAACGCGCCCCACGCAACCGTTTCGAGATTGCGATTCAGTGTTCGTGTGTTTTCCATTTTGCCTCCTTTGAATGGTTAATTCAGATCCGATTGATTGACTTGACTCACGGACAGTAAAGTCAAGTTTAGGCGATTCAGTTTGTTCAGGACACCCATCAGGGCGGCCTGATCCACAAGGGTTCCCGAAAGAATCATCTCTCCGTTATCTAATAACTTCACCTCCAGACCTTCCAACCAATCCAACCATTTGCTGTCGAGATGGCCTTTGACATGTATCTCGAAGAATCCTCCACCGCAACAGGAGAAATGAGCGCTTCGATCCTCTTTGTCCATTGCTTTGCTATCCAGCCCGGTTTCTTCCTGCTTGTTCGCCATGTTTCCTCCCGAGCATAATTTAGCACTTTTCAGATGAAGAGTCATCATCTGAAGGTTGTATCTGGGGTTGTATTTAGGGTTGTATTCATGCTGGCTCTTAGAAAGAAGAATATCTATCCCCCCTGACCTCTTCCAGAGTTAACACGCAAGAAAAGAAAAACCGGCAGTGGGTGGTCATCCACTGCCGGTTTGCTGAGCAGGCTCTCTGATCTTCCGGTCACTCAAAGAGTCTTAGCTCTCTCCCACGGGAAATGGCTTGCGTCCGGCTTTCCACTCCCAGCTTAGCATAGATATTGCTGATGTAACGCTTGACGGTTGTGATGGAAATGACCAATTTGGCGGCGATTTCCTGATTGGAATATCCGGCTTCTATAAGCTCTAGCACTTGCAGCTCGCGCTGGCTCAATGGCTCGATCAGAAGTTGTGCGGGAGGCTCTGCTGTCCCGGAAGCCCTGCCCATTGCTGACAACAGCTCAGCCGCATACCTGGCCCCCATCCGATGTGATTTGGCCTGGTACAGCAGTTTCGCGATGGGTTCGCCTTCATCCAGGAAGACGCGCACGTAACCTTCCGGCTCGGCAAGCGAGAGAGCCCTTTCCAAGACCGCTAGGGCTTGAGCCATGTCTTTCTTCCCCTGGAAGGCGAGCGATTGAAGAACCAGGGTCTCGATGACATGTCCCATACGGTGAGTAAACTCTGCCCTCTGAACCAATCGCTCGGACAGCGCTAGGGCGGCGTCATAGTCGCCTTGAGCCAGGAGCAGGCGCAGCAGGATAAGATATTCTGGCTCCCGCGAGTAAGGGATTTCGGCCTCACGAGTGATGTCATCAAGTGTGAGGCCGCTCTCCCGAACGAGATGGGAGGGCCTGTCCAGATTCCCTTGGGCCATCCACAGGCGCGCTAGGGCAGTCTCAACCCAGGTGGACCGTCTGGAAGAAAGGCGGCATTCGCTTGCCAGTTGTTCGGCGGCGCGCATCGCTTCCTGAGCCTGGTCCGGATTGCCCTGTACATGCTCCAACCGCGCCAACATCACATAGCCAACGGCTAGAAGGTCATAATTCTCCCACTGCCGGCAGAGCGCAATGCACCGGTGAGTATACTGTGCTGCAACTTCCAGGTGGTTCCACTCGTAAGACACTCTGCTCAATCCGGCGTAGATACCATCAGCTAGCGGCGACCTTTGCCCATCCGGGCGAGTCGCCATCTGCAGGGTTTCAGAATAGATCCTGGCAGCCTGGTGGAGCCGTCCCTGTTCCATCAAAATATGGGCAAGGTTAGAGCTGGCGATGATGACCATGTGAATGTTGTCTGCTGCCTGACCAATCCGCACTGCTTCCGTATAGGCAAGCCTGGCCTCCTCCACATTGCCGGTTATCCAACTGGCATCCCCCAGCGTGGCCGTCGCCACGCTACGCAAACTTTGCGGGAAAGGATCATTATCGGGCAAGTATTCCAACGCCTGCCGGGCAAAATCTGCGGCGAGGCGTGCCTCCCCATGCATGTTCGCCGAATAGGCTCGAGCAGCTGCAATCGTCCCCAGCATAATCCTGACCTCGATGGTCGGTTCAAGCGAAGAAATCAGGCGCTCAGCAGGTTGAAGCGTTTGCTCTACCTGGTCCAGGCGACCGGTGAGGCTGAGCGCCCAGGCTTTTTGAATGGCCAGCCAGGGATGGGTCTGCGAATAGGACTCGACGGCTTCGATCCACTTGAGAAGAGTGACCACCTCGCCGCGCATGATGAGAGTGCAGCCGTTCTGCTCGACCAGTTGAGCAACGCGACGCTGGTCGCCTGCCATCAGAGCATGATGGGTGGCATCGGGGATGAACTCATTTTGCTCATACCATTGAGAAGCGCGGCGATGCAGCTCGGGGAGTTGATGTGGAAGCAGGTGCTCCAGGTGCCTGTTGAGCACATCGGCGAATAGGTGGTGATACCGGTACCAGCGCCGCTCGTCGTCCAACGGGACGACGAACAGATTCATCTGTTCCAAGGCTTCCAGCATCGCCTGTCCATCAATGGGTTCGGTTGCGTCCACTTCGACGACTGCATTGCATAGCGGGCCGCACATGCGGTCAAGAATGGACGTCTGTAGCAAGAATGAGCGCACCTCCTCGGGCTGAAGTTTGAGCACTTGTTCAACCAAATAGTCCATGATGTAATAGTGGCTGCCGGTGAACGCCGAGACAAAACCGTGGATGTCTTGACAGCCCTGCATCGAAAGGGCTGCCAACTGCAAGCCGGCGATCCATCCTTCCGTCCGTGCCTCCATGGCGGCGATGTCGTCGGCAGACAATTTCAGCCCTATCACTTGGTTCAGAAAGACGGCGATCTCATCAGGCGCAAAGCGCAACTGGTCGGCCCGGATGTCCACCAACTGGCTGCGGACGCGCAGGCGTGAGAGCGGCAGAGGCGGGTCAGTTCGAGAAAGGAGCATCAGGTGCATCTGAAGCGGCATGTGCTCCAGAAGAAAGGCGAGCATCTCCAGAATGGGTTGGGCGTGAATGACGTGAAAATCGTCCAGGACGAGAACGAACGGGGCAGCGTGCTCGGCAATCTCGTTGATCAAGAGGTTCATCAGAGTGCCAAGTGGAGCCGGCTGCATTGCCTGAAGCGTACCCGGCAAGTCTTCCCGAATGGTCGGGATGATTCTTTGAAGCGCGGCAATCAAGTATTGCAGGAAGCGGATAGGATCATCATCGCCTTCATCCAATGAAAGCCAGACGGAAGAGACATTGGTTTCACGCAGCCAGCTACTCACCAGGGTGGTTTTGCCATAACCGGCCGGAGCTGAGATAAGGATGAGCTTGCACGCTGCGTGCAGGCCTGCGTCCAACTTTTCGATCAGGCGTGGGCGCGGCACCAAGGTGGGACGTGGCAGTGGAATATGGAGCTTGGTCGTCAGGAGTGGTGCTGGCATTTCCTTTCCCCCTCAACGAGCCGAAAAACCCAGACGCCACAATCTTATCATGCCTTGCCCGCGACCGCAATATCGGGCCTCACGCGGCGGCTTTGGCCTAGGGCGCATTTAGGGTTCAACACTGAATGGTGATAAAATCACAAGTACCCTCGCCCATGACCAAGTAGGGGATGATTATGTCTCTCGTCCTATTCACCCTGGCCTGGCTCATCGGCATTTGGATCGCGTCGCGCATCGCGATGCCCAATCTTGTGCTAGGCATTGCGGCGAGCGCGCTGACGCAGCTGGTCGAGGCAGACGTGGGTAGCGATCCGGTACAGTCAGGCGATCAGTGCCCCGACGTCACACAGCGAGTCGCGGTGGCGGTAGGTGCGCAGAAACGCTTCTGCAGTCAACAACCAATGAATTCAGACGAGTGCCGGGGGCCGTTTTAGGTCGTGCCCAGGACCGTGGGCAGGCAGTTTTGTGTCATGCCCAGGACGAACTACAGCAACCGTTGGAGCAGCGGGCAACTGGCCGCAACATCCAGCGTTTCAATGGAACCCACATCATCTTGCTCACCTCCCCTCTATCAGGTTTGAAGATTCAGCGCGCTGCTTTGGATTTACGGATCGATACTTGACGAGCATCAAATCGAATGGCAGTTTCTTGGTCAGTCTGAAAGGCGCTGGGATGGCAATAGGTGCTCCTGTGTGAAAACGCTTTTGGCCTTTGAATCAGCTAGGGTCCATAACAGTATCGCTTCCTTCCAGAGTGTAGCCTTTAGGCCGCCTGTTCGCTCGATGGCCGGGCTGAAGCTTGCACTCCGGTGCGGGAACTCGTTCTTTTACAGACCCTGAGCACTGCCGGCTACCTTTTGTTTTCTATTTCTGAGACGAGCTTCACGAAACTGTGCGCGAACTCTGCCTGCAGAAACAGACATGACTACAGACTGCACAGCGCCTATTTCATCATCGGTTATTCCTTGTTCTTTGGCCACGCCAAAGTAATGCTCCATTCAAGGATAACAGCCAATCGCCATCGCTGCAGCCAAGTGAACCAAGAGCGTTGTCTTTGGTTCCAAGATTTCATTATGGCGTGCCGAATCGTAAAAATCAGTATAGGCCTTTTGCTGTTTCTCGGGTAACATTGTCTTCTCCTTGGAATTGTTGAAACAGTAAGTCCAACGCGCCAGATGGCCTTGCCTTGTCACACTGAAAGTACCGCTGATGCTTGAAATTGACCATCCTTGAAAACAGTTCCTCATCAGGCAGACTTTTATCCTTGCCTCCATCTATGCTTTCCGTCCAATCGCAACAAAGATGCTGAGTGGCTTGACCGTTCCATCAGGGCCGCAGGCGTTGCACGTGCCCTCGGCGCAATCCACGTCAATGTCTTTTAGCCCAGCACCGGTGAACCAACTGCGGATGTTGTCGCGCTCAAAGCCGAGCCACAGGTCGGCCATCTGCTCGCGCTGCCACTCGTGATCATGCGTGTCCAAGTCGGTGATGCACAACGCGCCGCCGGGCTTTAACGTGCGTGCCAACTCCTTGATCGCGCCGGCCGGGTCGGGCGCGTGATGCAAATACATATTGGCGAACGCTGCGTCGAGTGTTCTGTCTGGCAGCGGCAAGTGATCGCCGGGGGATTGGCGCAGCTCGACGTTGGGGAAAGCAGCCAGGTTCCGGCGAGCAACGTCGAGCATCTCGGCGCTGGTGTCAAAGCCAAACACTTTTGCCACTTGCGGCGCCAGCCCCATCGCCACAAAGCCAGTGCCGGCGCCGACATCCGCTACGACGGCATCAGGAGGCAAGTTGACCTTGGCGATGGCCGCATCGCGCATGTGCTCCGTGAAATACTCGGCGCGGATTTCATCCCACTGTCCGGCGACCTGCGCAAAGTATTCGTTCGAGTTTTTCATCGTTTCACCCTCCAGAGCGGCAGGATAGCTGGGCCGTGTCGCCACAAGTCACTTCCTTCTGCCCTCTCAGAGCAGCGTAGATCATGGCAGTCGCACATCCCACGCCGCTGTCTACCGTGATGGCATCTGTGGGACAGTTGAGCTGGCAGGCTCCACATTCCATGCACGCTGTAGGGCGGACGAGTTGAACAGCATTGCCATCTGGCGCGAACACATCGTGCGGGCACACCGCGATGCACATCCCGCAATTGGCGCACAACTCTGGATCGTACTTGAGCGTGTTGGACAAGTATGAGTTGAACATCATCATCCTCGCAGCAATCGGATCAAGGGAAGGGCTATTGTCAACGCGATGCCTATCCCAAACGACCAGGCCATGATGGGAATGTAGGCAAAGATCTCGCGTCTGACTCCACTTTTGGATGTGAATGGCGTCGAGCCGGTAAAGTTCAACGCCAGGTAAGCGGTCACGGGCGGCATGGCTAACAGATAGGTCAGCGCTCCGCCCACTCGCGTCCACCACGCCGCATCCGGCCTACCCAGGAACGCCGCTACGGCGAAGGGGAGCGCCATCACTCCGCCCAGGATGAATCCCTTTGTGCTCAAGTCGGATGTTGGCAGCCAGGGAAGCAAGATGGGGAGCAAGACCACACCGGACAAGATGGCCGTGGCCGCGCCCGCAGCCGACAGCCAGCCGTTGAAAAAGAACAACACGACCACTGCGACCAACATCGGCAGCAGGACGAAAACCAATTCGACTGGGACCAAGACCAAGCGATCCATCAAGGTAAAGCGCGCCTGGCGCATCTCTGGCGTAGCGGTGTGGGTCTTGAGATATTCGGGCAGGTCATTCGCCCGCACTGGGCCGTACTCAACTTTGAACCCGGAGCGGCTCTTGACCTCGTGCGCGGCGACTCCGGGCGCGCCCAGTTGTGGCAAGATCACCACGCGATGGCGGACGACGTTGCCAAGCTGCGTCACCTCGATCCGGTGCACCAACTCATCAGTGCCAAATGTGCCTTTGCCGGCCGCGCACCAAACGTTGATACCGTGTGTGTCCAGCACCAGGATATAGCCGTCAATCCCAGCCAGTGCCGACCGCAACGCATCAAAGCTGAGCGTGTAATTGGCTGTGACAAAAACGGGTGACTCGGTTGTGGGCCTACCAAGCATGTATAGACCAGGCTCGACTCGGTGCCCGCCGCGGTTGATGGCCCAACGCGCCAGGATATGATCCCAACGATTTGCCCAGGTGATAACACTGGTCGTAGAAGGTGTAGCGTTAGCCTTGGTGTCTGTCATCAGTGTTCCCCCAGTCATATTAGCTGCAGCAGCCTGGCCCGCGCTTGGCTGAGGCCGATAACGTCAATGGAATCACATCGGCAAGCGAGTCGCCCATCGCTTTGCCTTTATGCGCTGAAACCGACAGGCTATAAACACGCACGCCCTCAGCCTCTCCGCCGATTTCTATATTGCGCGTGGCGGCAACATCCCGAAAGCCGGCCTGCGCGATCAGGTCCAGATATTCGCGTTCCGGCAGCGCCCCGTGAACGCAGCCGGCCCACTGCGCCAGATCGCCGCGCACGCTCACGGGTAGCGGTCCATCGGACACCACGTCGCTGATGGAGAGACGACCTCTATCTTTCAGAACGCGATAGGCTTCCTCAAACACCTTGCTCTTGTCTTCGCACAGGTTGATGACGCAGTTGGACAGAATCACGTCCACCGTGCCGTCCTCAATCGGCATCGCTTCTGCTTGGCCCAGCCGGAACTCGACCTGACTCAGCCCTGCTTCGGCTGCTGATCGGCGCGCGCGCTCGATCATGGCCGGCGTCATGTCAAGCCCGATCACCTTGCCGGTCGAGCCGACACGCCGCGCTGCGTAAAAAGCGTCAATCCCGCCGCCGCTGCCGATGTCGAGCACTACCTGCCCCGGTCGCAACGACGCCATCGCAATTGGATTGCCGCAGCCCAAAGAAAAGTTGGCTGCCTCGGAGGGTACTTCCGCCAATTGCTCTGGCGTGTAACCAATTTCGATCCCGGCCGGATCTTTCGATGAACAACAACTGTCTTGCTCTGCCGCCGGTTCTCCTGAACAGCTACAACTGCCACTAGTTGCCAGAGCGCCATAGTGAGACTGGACTTCTTCGCGCACGCCCATTACGCGACGGCTGCCTGCGGCCACAAAGACGCTGATCTTGGCTGCGCGGCCGGCAGCATCTGTGATCGTCGGGTTCTGCGATTCAGCGCAGCACGACTCGCCGGTGCAGTCCACAAGAGTATTGACCAACCCGGCCTCGCGCAGCCAGGCGCGCACCTGGGCGCGGTCAAAGCCCAGCCACTCGTCGGCCATTTCCGCTTTCATCCACTCGTAGGGGTGGGCGTCCATATCGGTGATGACCAAGCGCCCACCGGGCCGGAGCACGCGCACCATCTCCTGAATTGCCGCGAGCGGCTGCGGGCAATGATGCAAATACATGTTGGCAAACACGGCATCCACACCGGCATCGGGCATGGGAAGTGTGTGGCCGTCAGTCTTTTGCAAGATCACGTTGCCAAAACTATTCAGGTTGCGGCGAGCCACATCAAGCATGGCCTCCGAGCCATCCAGGACATAGACCTGGCTCACGAGTGGGGCCAACCCCGCTGCCATGAATCCCGTCCCCGCTCCAACATCGGCCACGACCATCTCCGGGCGCAGATATGCCTTGGCGATAGCGGACTCGCGCACCGCCTCGGTGAAATAGCCAGAGCGCAAAGTGTCCCATTCCTCGGCAACTCTTTCAAAATAAGTTAAAGAAGCTGTCGTCATACTCATTTTGTTTTCTCCTGTCGGTTGTTTGTATCGTAAAAATACGATGGTAGCTCCTAAAAAAATACCACAGGCAAACAGCCTGCGGCGATTGGTGGTCGTCAACAGCAGTGCGGCAGCCAGCGTTCGATTTGCTCTTTGAGCCAGCGAATATTTTCTGGATCAAGGCAGTAACACGTAGCCGGGCCTTCGACCTCGCCGCGGATCAGCCCAGCTTCGCCCAACACCTTGAGATGCTGGCTGACGGTAGATTGGGCCAGCGGCGTCGTCGCCACGATCTCGTTCGTGATGCAGGTTTGCCGTTCGGCCAGCGTCATGACGATCTGGAAGCGGATGGGGTTGCCCAACGCTTTGAGCATCCGAGCTAATCGGGCTTCCTCTGGCGCAAGCCGGGCGCTCTTTTTCTGACCCGCCATGCTCAGTCATTTTCCTTTCATCGTAATTATACGATATAAGTTCGCCCCTGTCAATCACTTGATGTCATGTGTAGCCCATGACGGATGTCATCGGCAATTGGACCTCGGCGGTTGGTGTTGGATACATTGGTCAGAGAAGCCGCCGATGACGGTTTTCGGTATTTTGCACAAGAATCCCATTGGTTTTTTGGGTGTTTTACACGATGACAAGTAAGGTCAATCCCTTTATAATCTAACCATAATGAAACTATGACTAGCATATTTGCCAGCCTCGCTCTTATTATCGCCATTCTTGTGGTTCTCGTCGTTGAGAACCTTTTCGGGGTTGGGCTGGCAACGCACAAGGCTAGGTACAGATAAAACCGAGCTAGAATAGGCCAGAAACGAGCAGGAGCCGCCCAACCGAAAGGGGCGGCTCTTTTCATTCTAAAGAGGAGATAACCCATGACGGATATGCGCTCCGATCAAATCAAACGCGGCATTGAACGTGCGCCTCATCGCGCCTTGCTCAAGGCCACCGGCGTCACCGACGCAGACATGGGCAAACCCTTTATCGCCATCGTCAATTCGTACATTGACATTATCCCCGGACACGTCCACCTGCAAGCGGTCGGCAAGCTCGTGAAGGACGCGGTGCGCGCGGCGGGCGGTGTCCCGTTCGAGTTCAACACGATTGGCGTGGACGACGGCATCGCGATGGGCCACATCGGCATGCACTATTCGCTCCCTTCGCGCGAACTCATCGCCGACTCGGTCGAGACTATGCTTGAGGCGCATCGTTTCGACGGCATGGTGTGCATCCCCAATTGCGACAAAATTGTGCCGGGAATGTTGATGGCGGCGATGCGTGTGAACATCCCGGCCATCTTTTGTTCCGGCGGGCCGATGGCGGCGGGCAAGACGCCGGAGGGGCAAACCATTGACCTGATCTCGGTGTTCGAAGGTGTGGGGGAGTATCAGGCCGGGAAGATTGCCGCGCAGCGTCTAAAGGTGCTGGAAGATTTCGCCTGTCCCGGCTGCGGTTCGTGCGCTGGCATGTTCACGGCTAACAGCATGAACTGCTTGATGGAAGCCCTCGGCATGGCGCTGCCGTATAACGGCTCCGCGCTGGCCGGAACCCCCGAACGTGAGAGCCTCGCCCGCCGCGCCGCCCAACTGATCCTCAAACTGGTTGCCATGCAAATTACTCCTCGCATGATCGTCACGCCAGAGGCGCTGGATGACGCCTTTGCGCTCGACATGGCGATGGGCGGCTCGACCAACACCGTGCTGCACGCGCTGGCTATTGCGCACGAGGCCGGGATCGAGTATTCGCTGGATCGCATCAACGCCGTCGCCGACCGGGTGCCGCACTTGTGCAAGGTCAGCCCGGCGGGCCAGTGGCACATGGAAGACGTGCATCGCGCGGGCGGCATCCCCGCGATCCTCAACGAGATTGCTGCGATGGATGATGGGCAACCACAAGGGTTGCCCCTACTACACCTCGACCGGATCACCGTGACCGGCAAAACGCTGCGCGAGTCCATCGCGGGCGCGGCGATCAAAGACGACGACGTGATCCGTCGCCGGACGAACGCGCACTCGCCGCGCGGCGGGTTGGCGATTCTGTTCGGGAACCTTGCGCCCAAAGGCGCGGTTGTCAAATCGGGCGGCGTGAGCTCTGCCATGCGCAAGTTCTCCGGCCCGGCGCGCATCTTTGAGAGCCAGGAAGACTCGATGGCTGGCATCATGGCGGGCCAAGTTCAATCGGGGGAAGTGGTCGTCATCCGCTACGAAGGCCCACGAGGCGGGCCGGGCATGGTCGAGATGCTCAGCCCGACGAGCGCCATCATGGGGATGGGCCTGGGCGACAAGGTGGCACTCATCACCGATGGACGCTTTTCGGGCGGGACGCGCGGCGCGTGTATCGGCCATGTCTCTCCGGAGGCGGCAGCGCGCGGCCCCATCGCTGCTCTCCGCCAGGGCGACGTGATTGACATTGACACGGAAGCTCGGACGCTCAACGTCCGGCTTTCCGACGAGGAGATCCAGGCGCGGCTGGCGGCCTTGCCGCCGTTTGAGCAAAAGATTCAGAGCAAATGGCTGCGCCGCTATTCGCGTTTTGTCACCAGCGCCGACACGGGCGCTGTGTTGAATGACTGATTGTTCAAGAGGAGGAATTATGAAACGCACAGGAGCGCAAATCGTATGGGAATGTCTCGTTCGCGAAGGGGTCAAGACGGTCTTTGGTTACCCGGGCGGGGCCAATTTGCCTATCTATGACGCGATGCTCGACTATCCGGTTCACCATGTTCTGGTCCGTCACGAGCAGGGAGCGGCGCACATGGCCGATGGGTATGCTCGCGCCGGTGGAGGCGTGGGCGTGGCGATGGCGACCTCGGGGCCAGGCGCGACGAACCTGGTGACTGGGATTGCAACGGCGATGATGGATTCTTCGCCCATGGTCTGCATCACGGGGCAGGTGGCCAGCCGGTTCATCGGCTACGATGCATTTCAAGAGGTGGATATCACGGGCATCACGCTGCCGATCACAAAGCACAACTATCTGGTGACCGACGCGCATGACATCACGCGGGTGATGCGAGAGGCGTTCTACATCGCGCGCTCCGGTCGGCCCGGCCCGGTTTTGGTGGACATTGCCAAAGATGCGCAGCAGGCCGCCATTGATTGGGACGCTTCGCGCGACGACAGCCCTATCAAGCTGACGGGCTATCGTCCGGATTTGCGTCCGCTGCCTAAAGAACTGCAGCGCGCCGTCGAAATGATCCAGGCCGCCAAGCGTCCGGTGATCCTGGCCGGGCGCGGTGTGATGATGAGCGGGGCCATGGACGAGCTGCGTGAGTTTGCCGAAAAGACCTGCACGCCAGTGGCGATGACGCTCCTGGGCATCGGCGGGTTTCCGGCGTCTCACCCGTTGAACCTGGGCATGATGGGCATGCACGGCGAGGCGTGGGTCAACCACGCCATCCAACAAGCCGATTTGCTGCTGGCGTTTGGGATGCGCTTTGACGACCGCGTGACCGGCAACCTCAAAACCTACGCGCCGGAGGCGAAAAAGATTCATATCGAGATTGACCGTTCAGAGATCAACAAGAACGTCGCTGTGGATTTGGCCTTGATCGGCGATCTGGGTGAGACGCTCAATCAACTGATGCCCTATGTTGAAACCAGCAATCACAACGAGTGGCTCGCGCACATTGATGAGATGAAGGGCAATAGCGCCGTGCGCGACATTCAGAACTTGCCCGATTCCGGCCACTTGTACGCCGCGCACGTGATCAACGATCTGTGGCGGTTTACCAATGGCGATGCGATCGTCGTTTCCGACGTGGGCCAGAACCAGATGTGGGCGGCGCAATATTACAAGCATGACCGGCCGCGCACGTACCTCACCTCCGGCGGCCTGGGCACGATGGGCTTTGCGCTGCCTGCCGCCATCGGCGCCAAGTTCGCTTGCCCTGACGAAGCCGTTTGGGTGATTGTGGGCGACGGCGGGTTCCAGATGACCCAGGCCGAGTTGGCGACGGCCGCGCAGGAAGGCATCAAGGTCAACGTCGCCATCATCAACAATGGTTTCCTGGGCATGGTGCGCCAGTGGCAAGAGTTTTTCTACGAGCGCCGATACGCCGCCACGCCCATGCGCAGCCCCGATTTCGTCAAAATCGCCGAGGCGCATGGCCTCACCGGGTTGCGTGTCACCCAGCGCGCGGATGTGGAAGCGGCGATCCGTCAGGCTCAAGAGACGGATGGCACGGTGGTGATTGACTTTCGCGTGGAGCAGGAAGACAGCGTGTACCCGATGGTGCCCGCCGGGGCCGACCTGCACGCCATGATCCGTCGCCCTATGCCGGCCAATGTGCTGGTGGAGACAGCGGAAGCAGAGATTTGATTGCTGATCGCTGATTGTTGATGGTAGATTGGGTGTGAGTTGCTCCAATCAGAAATCAGCAATCTGGAATGGGAGAGAGAACATGGAACATACTCTAGTGGCGCTAGTTGAAGATAAACCGGGCGTGCTGAATCGAGTGGCGTCGCTGTTCCGGAGGCGGGCGTTCAACATCGAGTCGCTCACCGTCGGCCACACCGAACAGCCTGGTGTTTCGCGCATGACGATTGTCATTGACAGCAACCAGACCAACGCGGAGCGCGTGACGGCAAACCTGTACAAGCTGGTCAACGTCATCCAGGTGGCCGACCTGGCGACGGCGCCTGTGGTAAGCCGCGACCTGGCGTTGATCAAAGTGAGCGTCACCGCCGTGAGCCGGGCCGAGGTCATGCAACTGGTGGACGTGTTCCGCGCCCGCATCGTGGATGTGGCGAACGATTCGCTCATCATCGAAATCACCGGCACCGAAGACAAAATTGATGGCTTTATAGACGTCCTGCGCCCCTTCGGCATCATCGAGATGGTGCGCACCGGCATTGTGGCAATGGCGCGCGGCGTCACGCCGTTGCCGGGTGGCAATGCAAATGGCAATGGCCGTGGAAACGGCAACGGCCACAAAGAGCCGACGACGCCTGGGGTGGCTTACTGAGCCTGGGGGAAATGTGGCGGCTAGACATAGTCTTCCAAAATATGCCGGGCCTGACACTTGCCTGCTCGACCGGAAGATGACGCAGGAGGAAATCAAGGCGCGCTTTGACGTGGAAACGGCTGCCGTCTATAGCCAGCGCAATCCGCTCTGGTTGCCCGACTATGACTCTGCCATGGACCTGGTGCTCAAGTCACTGGAGCCTTGTCTTGCTTCCTCTGCACGGGTTCTCGATTTGGGCGCTGGGACCGGGAACCTTTCGCGGCGGATTTTGAAGGCGTTCAAGGATTGTCGCGTGACTCTGGTGGACTTTTCCCAGAACATGCTGAACGAGGCCCCGCACGTGCTGGCGGGCTTTGAGGGACGCTATGAGACTGTTCTGCAAGACTTTTGGAGTGCGGAATTTCCAGAAGCCGGGTATGACGGTGTCGTCGCCAGCTTTGCCATTCACCATGGGCGAGGGGAGGCTGTCTATCTGGACCTGTATCATAAAATCTACCAATGGCTCAAGTCGCCGGGTGTTTTTGTTTGTTGTGATGTCGTCGAAGGGGACACGCCGGCTCTTGTGGAGATGAATGAAGAAGGCTGGCGCCAATTCTTGCGAAAGAGATTCCCCGCCGAGGAGGTCGAAAGGATTCTGTCCAACTATCACCGCGAGGATTCCCCTCTCTCGCTCAAGCAGCACTTGAGCTTGTTGACTCGAGCCGGATTCGCGTCGGCTGATGTTTTGTGGAAACGGTTCAACTTTGGCGTGTACGTCGGGATAAAGGACAATTCATCGTCCTGACCGATTCGGTCGAAACGCAGGGCATTGCCCTCTCAATCATTCCTACAAGGAGCAGGAAATGGCAAAGATCAATTTCGGTGGAGTCGTAGAAGACGTCGTCACGCGTGACGAGTTTTCGCTGGAAAAAGCGCGACAGGTTTTGAAGGATGAAGTCGTCGCCGTTCTGGGCTATGGCGTGCAAGGCCCGGCGCAATCACTCAACATGCGCGATAACGGCGTCAACGTCATCGTGGGGCAGAGGTGCGAGGATCAAGACTGCTGGGAAAAGGCCCTCAAAGACGGATGGGAAGTAGGCAAGACGCTCTTTACGCTCGAAGAAGCTGCCAAGCGAGGCACGATCATTCAATACCTGGTCTCTGATGCCGCTCAGATGATGACGTGGCCCAAGATCAAGCCTTGCTTGAAAAAGGGAGACGCGCTTTACTTTTCGCACGGCTTTTCGATTGCGTACAGCGGTCAGACCGGTGTGGTCCCGCCCGATTTCGTGGACGTGATCCTGGTCGCGCCCAAGGGGTCGGGGACGAGTGTGCGGGCCAATTTCCTGGCCGGCAGCGGCATCAATGCCAGTTTCGCGGTTCACCACGACGCGACCGGTCGCGCGATGGAGCGGACGATTGCTTTGGGCATTGCGATCGGCGCGGGATACCTGTTTCCTACCACGTTCCAGAACGAAGTCTATAGCGACCTCACGGGCGAGCGCGGCGTCTTGATGGGCGCACTGGCGGGCATTATGGAAGCGCAGTACAACCTGCTCCGCAAGCACGGCCACACGCCGAGCGAAGCGTTCAACGAGACGGTCGAGGAATTGACGCAGAGCCTGATCCGACTGGTGGACAAGAACGGCATGGACTGGATGTACGCCAATTGCAGCACCACTGCGCAACGGGGCGCATTGGACTGGCGGCACCAATTTCGCAAGGCCGTCGAACCGGTTTTTGATTGGCTGTACGAGAGCGTCGCTTCCGGCGAGCAAACCCGGATTGTCCTCAAAGCCAACAGCGCGCCGGATTACAAGGTTAAGCTGGATGCCGAGCTGCGTGAGATGCGCGAATCGGAGATGTGGCAAGCCGGCGCGGCTGTCCGCTCACTGCGTCCGGATAATTGGAACAAGTCAGCCTAAAGGACAGACGACTGCCGGAAATCATGAACAGTGTGGAAGCCCTCCCGCGCGATGCAAAACCGTTCATCTCGCTGCAAAATGTTTCGCTCCGCTCGCACGACACGCTTCTGTTCGAGGGTCTGTGCTGGGAAATGCTCGATAACCAGCACTGGGCTGTCATTGGCCCCCCGGTCGTAAAAGGCAAGCTGGTCTATCACTTTTTGCAGGACGACGGACAAAATGCAGCGCCGCAAGACTTGATGGCTTACGTGACCTTTGAAGTTCAGAGAAGGACTTTGGGCGATGAAGCGTTCTACCAGGTTCGTTGGAACAGTGTCGTGAACGAAGATGCATTGTCAGTCGCCGAATATCTTTCGGAGCGCTGCGTCAAGAGCATCAATCCGTATCACGTCGTCGAGAACCGGTCCGATCCAAAGTTTGCGGCACGAAGAAAAGACGTGATCGAACAACTCGAACTGGGGGCGTTGTTGGGAAGGAAGGTCATCCAGCTATCGAATGGGGAAAGGCGCAAAGTCTGGATCGCGCGAGCCTTGCTCAAAAGCCCCCGGCTGCTTATCCTGGATAACCCTTTCGTGGGGCTGGACGAACGCTTCCGGGCCAGGCTGTCAGAGGACCTTGAAAACCTGATGCAGGGCGACCTGCGCATGCTGATCGTCGGGACTGGTCGAGATGAAATTCTACCCAGCATCACCCATGTCCTGTGTATGAAAGATAGCCGCGTGATCGCGCAGGGGCCTCGGCAAGCTATCCTGAACAGTGATGCAGCACACGAGGCACGCCGCGCAGATAGGCTCGCCAACGTGCCTGTCGTTGCCGCGAGTCAGATGAGTGATGAGCACGAGCCACCGCGCAAGGCGCTGGTGAGCATGGAGAACGTGAACGTCTCGTACAACGGAACCAAGGTTCTCCGGCAGGTGAGCTGGACAGTTCGAGAAAATGAGCAGTGGGCGTTGCTGGGGCCGAATGGTGCGGGCAAGACGACACTCCTCAGCCTGATCCTGGCCGATAACCCGCAGGCTTATGCCAACGACATCACGCTGTTCGGAAGACGCAGAGGGTCGGGAGAAAGCATCTGGGAAATCAAGCAACACATCGGCTGGGTTGCGCCCGAACTCCACCTGTACTATCCGAGGGGTGCAACGTGCCTCGATGTCGTTTGCTCGGGCTGGTTCGATTCAGTCGGACTGTATCGCCAGTGTTTGTCGGACCAACGCGAGGCCGCTGTAGCGTGGATGCAACAGCTCGGATTCTCCGAATGTGCCGAGACGGCGTTTGCACAAATATCTGAGGGAGAACAGCGTCTAGTCCTCATCGCGCGGGCTTTGGTGAAAAGCCCTGCTCTGCTCGTGCTGGATGAACCGTGCCAGGGTCTGGATGCCGGCAACCGAGATCGTGTCTTGCAGGCGATTGATTGGATCGGCAGCCGGCGCAGTACGAGCATGATCTACGTGACACATCGCGCCGACGAGCTGCCTCAAAGCATTACACACGTGCTCAGACTCAACGAGGGGCGGGTTGTCAGCCAGGCCCCGATAAGGAGTTGATATGGACAACTATGTTCGCATCTTTGATACCACTCTGCGCGATGGCGAGCAATCGCCCGGCGCAACCATGACCTCCGCCGAAAAGCTCGAAGTGGCGCGTGCCCTCGCCAAACTGGGCGTGGACGTGATGGAGGCGGGCTTTCCCGCTGCTTCGCCCGACGATCTCGAAGCAGTGCGCCGCATCGCGGTTGAGATTGGCAATCCGACGGACGGCTCCCGCCCGCCCATCATCTGCGGCCTGGCGCGAGCTTCCAAGAACGACATTGACAAGGCCTGGGAGGCGGTCCAGCACGCCGCTCGACCGCGCATCCACACCTTCCTCGCCGCGTCCGAGATCCACATGAAGTACAAGCTCAAGATGGATCGCGAGCAAGTGCTGGATCGGGTGATCCAGATGGTGGGCTATGCGCGCAGCCTGTGTGAAGATGTCGAGTTCAGTCCCGAAGATGCTGGTCGGAGCGATCCGGAATTCCTTTACCTGGTCTTGGGCGAAGCGATCAAGGCGGGAGCCACCACGCTCAACATCCCCGACACGGTGGGTTACACCACACCCGACGAGTTCGGCGCGCTGATCGCGGGCATCATCCAGAACACGCCGGGCATCGAAAACTGCATCGTTTCGACTCACTGCCACAACGACTTGGGCCTGGCAACAGCCAACACGCTGGCGGGCATCCGCGCGGGGGCGCGTCAGGCCGAGGTCACGATCAACGGCATCGGCGAGCGCGCGGGCAATACGTCGCTCGAAGAAGTCGTGATGGCGCTGTACACGCGCCGCCCGGTGTTCAATCTCGCCACCGGCATAGACACGACGCAGATCATGCACGTCAGCAGGCTGGTGAGCAACTATACCGGCATCGTCGTCCAACCGAACAAGGCCATCGTCGGCGCGAATGCTTTTGCGCACGAGGCCGGCATCCACCAGGACGGCATGCTCAAGAATCAGCTCACTTATGAGATTATGCGGCCCGAGATGGTGGGCGTGACGCAGAGCCGGTTGGTGCTGGGCAAACACTCCGGCCGCCATGCGTTCAAGGCGCGGTTGGCCGAGTTGGGCTATGCGTTGAACGAGACCGAACTGGACAAAGCCTTTGATCGCTTCAAGAACCTGGCGGACAAGAAGAAAGACATCACCGACGCCGATCTCGACGCGCTGGTGGCCGACGAGTTTTATCAGCCATACGAAGTGTTTGTGCTCGACGGGCTTCAGGTGGCCTGCGGGACGATGGGGATGCCCACGGCGACGGTGCGACTGCGCGGCCCGGACGGAGCCATGCACATCCGGGCCGCCATCGGCACCGGCCCGGTGGATGCGGCTTACAAGGCGATTGACGCCATTGTACAAGCGCCCAGTACCTTGCTCGAGTTTGCCGTCCACGCCGTCACTGAAGGCATTGACGCGCTGGGCGAAGTGACCGTGCGGATCGAAGGCACGAACGGCTATCATTCCCTCAACGCGCAAAAAGAGACGGAGCGCAGCCGCACCTTTGGTGGACACGGCGCAGACACGGACATCATCGTCGCCAGCGCCAAGGCTTACCTGGCGGCGCTGAACAAGTTGCTCGTCGTCACCGGCAAATATGGGCCGGCAGAGACGCCCGCCACACAATCGCTGGCGCATGGGGATGCGCCAGCTACGGAATTTTCCAGCAGAAACTAGAAAGGAATAGACCATGGCTGCCGTCTTCGACCCGCAACTTTGTCTTTGCCCTGCATGGCACGAGTCATTCCCAGAAACCAGAACCTTGCCAGGCGGTTGGGATTTGTCGGATCCGTCGTGCGATGGGCGGTCGCCCGATTCAGGATATGGGACGAGCGTGGCAACTGTCGCTGATGCTCTGGCTGCTTTCCTGCCCGAGCGGCATCCCGATCCGTTCCCGGAACTGAGAACCTTGCCACGTTATTGGGATCTATCGAGCTTGCTGGCGCTTGGGAATGGCTGAGTGTGACATGGGACAAGTGTTGGTTGCTGACCGCCAGTCGCAGGTTTCCGCATAAAACCACTGTGGGAGTGTTATACGGAATATTTCCGTATAATCACTTGTTAGGCAGCATTCGCCAGAAATTGCTAGCAGGTGGCTTGGAGCAAATATTTCATACAAAGGAGTATCAATAAATGAATAGAATGAATCCTAAGGTTGATGCATATTTAAGTAAAGCCAAAAAATGGCAGGAAGAATTTGAGAAATTGAGAATGATCATTCTTGACTGTCAGCTGACCGAAGAATTGAAGTGGGGTGTTCCTTGTTACACGTTTGAGAAA
>Ga0315279_10003138_pt1 | contig 23534 bp, 20 predicted proteins | sample YL17G06_20_MG_FD_203694 | JGI IMG/M metagenome (GOLD analysis project Ga0315279, IMG submission 203694) | Sediment microbial communities from Yellowstone Lake, YNP, Wyoming, USA - YL17G06_20 | ecosystem: Environmental > Aquatic > Freshwater > Lake > Sediment | place: USA: Wyoming | collected...
GATGCCGGTCACTTCGACCACTATGGTCTGGCCAGCGTCGCTTCGCTCCGATCGCGACCGGCATCGCGTCGGAATCACTGACCGGGATCAAATCGGAATCAGTGACCACCTTCATCGGAATCAGCACGCAACAGATAAAAAAGTGAGGAATGACCGCGATGGCAAAAACACAGCAAGAGACCGGCTCGCGCAACTCCACTGTGGAAATGCAACAGTCCACAAATTTAATTTCGAGAAGGGCTATGTGGTCGAGATTAGCAAGGGGAGGGGAGGAAAGAACTAGATTTGTAGAGTCGCACTTAAGTAAGAACCTCGCCTTCCAAATTCGGGCAATGAGGGATCGAGAACGCTGGAGCCAACAGGAGTTGGCTGGGAAAGTAGGAATGAATCAGAACGCTGTTTCGCGCTTAGAGAATCCTTCTTACGGAAAACCCACGATAACCACACTTAAAAGGCTCGCGGCTGCTTTTGATGTGGCTCTTGTCGTTCGATTCGTGCCTTTCAGTCAATTGATAGATTGGGTAAGCGGCACGCCTTTCGAAGATAAAGGACTTTCAAGTGAATCCCTTGCACCCGTAAGTTTTGGGCAAGAAAGCGAAATTACACTCGGAAGAATTCCCGACAACGTCAACGTGGCGGCGCAGGTTACCACGTTTCAGCCAGGGCCATTACCTGTGAACGCTAGACCGACCTCGCCAAGCGCTGCCTCAGAACTGACTCGGCCCCAACTCGCAGTCTAGAGGGTGGAAATATGGAATTGTTAAATGTCGTCATGGCAAGGGCAGTGTGGCTCTTTGACATGAACGAGCTAAATCCTCGCGGCAAGAGCATATTCCCCGAACTCCTAGATTGGATAAAGGAAGCTTATGGCTTTGAGAAGGTCCCATCGTCCGTTACCGATCTGGATGAGACTAAGGCCCTAAGCTTTTCTCGTGGATCATTTCAAGTGAAAGAGGAGATTTTCGTTAATGTCGAATTAAAGATCTACACTGATGGACTTGTAGCGAACACGTGGTCTTCCACGCGCGATGCGGAAGCATTCCTAACAGACATGTTGAAATCAGCGTCCGAGGAATTCAGTTTGGTGTATAAACCTGAGGTCATTAGGAGAAAAATGTACCTCAGTGAACTCCATGTCAGCTCCATCCTAAATCTCATCAATGTAAACCCCAAACTAGGCGAATTCTCAGAAAAGGTTTCTCAGCTCAGCCATCACGAGTTTGAGTTTGCGGGTCTCAGCTTTTGGCCCAGGCAGTCCTTTCCTCCTGCTACCATATCTGCGTTTAGTTTTGAAAGGAAGATAAATACTGACCGGGATGAGTACAAGTACTTTTCGAGAGCGCCCTTTCATACCGATGAACACTTTCACCTATTAGAAGAGCTAGAGCAAGCTTTTATGGCCTAACGGAATTCAACATGCATTTCAGGCACTACCCTCCGTTCAGGTTTCCTTGTCAATACTAGCTCCCGGGCCTTAAAATGGACATGACGAGCTGATCGAGCGGTTCGCGGCGCAGTTGGTCGTAGCGGGTCTGCGGCTGGCGGCGATGCTGGAGCCGGCAAGTCCGATTTCAGGTCCGATCTGGATCGGACCATCGGACTCCAGAAACCGGAGATGCCGGCGCTGCAAGCATGGGCAATTTTTTCCAATACGCCTTAGGGAAGGTCGTCGGGACTAAGAACGAGCGCGAGCTGAAGCGGCTCGGGGGGCCTGTGCACGCCATCAACGCGCTGGAGCCCGAGATGCAGCAGCTTCCGGACTCTGAATTCCCTCTCCGCACCCAGCAGCTCAAGGAGCGGCTGGCCTCGGGTGAACCCCTCGACAACCTGCTCCCGGAAGCTTTCGCGCTTTGCCGCGAGGCGGGGCGGCGGACGCTGAACATGCGCCACTTCGACGTACAACTCATCGGCGGCATGGCGCTGCACGAGGGCAAGATCGCGGAGATGAAGACCGGCGAGGGCAAGACGCTGGTAGCGACGCTACCCGTTTACCTGAACGCGCTCGGAGGCGAGGGCGTGCATGTGGTCACGGTGAACGATTACCTGGCCAGGCGCGACGCGGCCTGGATGGGTCCAATATACCGGCTGCTGGGGTTGACCGTGGGGGTGATCGTCCACGACCTGGAGGACGACGAGCGCCGCGCCGCCTACAGGTGCGACGTCGCCTACGGGACGAACAACGAGTTCGGATTCGATTACCTCCGCGACAACATGAAGTTTGACCTCGCCGACTACGTGCAGCGCGTGCACCACTACGCCATCGTGGACGAGGTGGACTCCATCCTGATTGACGAAGCGCGCACACCCCTGATTATTTCCGGCTCGTCCGATGAATCCATCGAAAAATACAACCGCGCGGATAAGGTGATTCCGCGTCTCGTGCCGGGGACGGACTACGAGGTGGATGAGAAGCACCGCCAGGCCACCCTCACCGAGTCGGGCATCGCCAAGGCCGAAAAGCTGCTGGGGCTCGAGAACCTCTACGACCCAGCCAACATGGAATGGATCCATGGCGTTTACCAGGCGCTCAAGGGTCACACGCTGTTCAAGCGCGACCGCGACTACGTGGTGAAGGACAACGAAGTCATCATTGTGGACGAGTTCACGGGCCGGCTGATGCCCGGCCGGCGTTGGAGCGACGGCCTCCACCAGGCTATCGAGGCTAAGGAAGGCGTCAAGGTTGAGAAGGAGAATCAGACGCTGGCCACCATCACCTTCCAGAACTACTTCCGCATGTACAAGAAACTGGCGGGCATGACGGGTACAGCGGAGACTGAGGCGGCGGAGTTTGAGAAGATCTATAACCTGGAAGTGGTCATCATCCCTACCAACCGGACGCTGATCCGCCACGAATTCCGGGACGTGGTGTATCGCACGGAGGGGGAGAAGTTCAACGCGGTCCTCGAGGAGATCAAGGAGTACCACCTGCGCGGCGAGCCCGTCCTGGTGGGCACCATCGCCATCGAAAAATCCGAGCGGCTGAGCGCCCAACTGCGCAAGTCCGGCGTGCTGCCCGCGCGGCTGCAGGAGGTGGCGAAAGCCGTCGGCCTGGACGGACCGAAACTACGGCTGTGGGCCGAGCGTCTGGCCCAAAGCCACAGCCAGGCGCTGGAGTGGCTGATCCGCGCCGGAGTGAGCGCCTCCACGGTGAAGGAACTGCTCGGCCAGGGGCGCTACCGCGCCCTGGCCACGGGCGGCAACGGGACGCGCCGCGCGTTTTTGGAGGCGGTTTTGAAGCGCGCGCCCAAAGGCTACCCCTACGCCGCGCCCCCGGCCCCCGACGAGACCATCCTCCCACAACTCTTGCCACTGATGAATGGCACGGACGGAAAAGTTCTCCCCCTCCTCGATTATCTGATCGAGATCCGGTGCCGTCCCGCGCGGCTGGTTGAGGCGCTGGGCCTGAAGGAAACCAAGCACAACATCCTCAACGCGAAACAGCACGAGCGCGAGGCGCTGATTGTGGCGCAGGCGGGGCGCGTAGGGGCGGTCACTGTCTCCACCAACATGGCAGGCCGTGGGACCGACATCCTGCTGGGCGGCAACCCGGAGTTCCTGGCGCGCGAGGAATTCCGTAAAGCGCCGGAGAAATATCGCGGGCAAGGGGTTGATCCCGAGCCCCCGGAGCGTCCTCCTGAAGGTTCGCCGGATGCGGTCTTTCAGCCTTACGTCGAGGCCTACTCGCGTTGGCGTCAACAATGGAATGAGTTCGTCAACCGCTTCAAAACCGTCACGGACGCCGAGCACGACGAAGTGGTGGGGCTGGCCGGGTTGCACATTCTGGGCACCGAGCGGCACGAGGCCCGGCGCATCGACAACCAGTTGCGCGGCCGTGCGGGGCGCCAGGGTGACCCGGGGTCGTCACGCTTCTACCTTTCACTCGAAGACGACCTGTTGCGCATCTTTGCCGGCGAGCGCATCTCCGGCATCATGCACAAGCTGGGCATGGAGGAGGGCGTGCCCATCGAGTCCCGCATGATCACCCGCCGCATCCAGGCCGCGCAGAGAGCCGTCGAGGCGCAGAACTTCGAGGCGCGCAAACACCTGCTCGAATACGACGACGTGATGAACAAGCAGCGCGAGACCATCTACGGCCTGCGCCGCCAGTTGCTGGAAGGACAGGACCAGAAAGATTACGTCCTCGATGCGGCCAACCGCGTGGTGGAGTGGCTGGTGGGTAACTTTTGCCCCAAGGACCAGCACGCCGACCAGTGGAATGTGAACGGCCTGCGCACCGAAATGTGGGGCCGCTTCGGCATCGACCTGCGCCAACGCGAACTGCCGCTCGACCCCAAGCAGTTGGACCAGCTCGCCGACGAACTGAAACGTCTGGTGCGGGAGCGCTATGAGGAGCGCGAACAGGTTTGGAGTGCCGAACGCATGCGCCTGCACGAGCGCATGATCATGCTGCAAGTGGTGGACGGTCAGTGGAAAGACCACCTGCTGACTATGGACCACTTGAAAGAGGGCATCGGCCTGCGCGGCTACGGGCAGCGCGACCCGCTGGTCGAGTACAAACGCGAGTCCTTTGACATGTTCGAAGGCATGATGGATAGGGTAGAGGATGAAACCCTGCGCTACCTCTTCCTGATGCGCACGCCCGAAGAGGAAGAGGAAATGATCCGCCAGTACCAGCGTCGCAAACGGCGCGAGCAGGCGGAAATGCAAATGATTGGCGCCGGCGCCATGGAGAAACCTCAGCAGGTCATCCGGCGCGAAAAGATTGGGCGCAACGATCCCTGCCCGTGCGGCAGCGGCAAGAAATACAAGAAGTGCCACGGCGCGGGGGGCCCGCCACCCTCGTCTTCCGCGAAGCCGCCCAGCACCACACGCCCCCCCGCATCCACATAGAACCCACACCCAGCGCTGCGGGGAGCATCTTTAGGGTGCTCCCGTTTCCCAGCGGCGGGAGGGGCGCAAGGCCCCCTCCCCTACCAACCCAGGTCGCTACGTTGCTGAAGCGGTCGCCTTCAGGCAGGAGTCATGCGAGGCTGAAGCCCGCCCCTACGGGGATTTTGGCAGGCGCTTCACTTCAACCCCCGATAGCTTGTCGCCGTCGAGCTTGAAGACCACGCCTTCGCAGAAGCCGATTTCGCCAACAAGTTCGGAGAGGTGATAGCGCGGGCAGCCGTGCAAGGCCGCGGCTTCGAGGATGCCGCCATGCGAGACGATGAGCGCTCGCCCCTCCTCAGGCAGCCTGCGGGCAATCCGCTTGATAGCGCTTAGAAAGGTCTCGCCGCGCAGCTTGAGGTAACTGAGCGCCTCGGGAATTTCCCAGCAGGCAGCCAGGGGGATGATGCCGTGCTCCCTGGCCAGTTTGGAGACCTGCGCGTCGAACGGCTCCCAGGGGTTGACGGCCGCAAAAGCCTCGTCCACTTCGTAGCGGTCGAAGCCGAAAGCCTCCAGCGTTTCACGGGCGCGCTGTTTGGGACTTGAAACGCAAAGGTCGTAGTGAGGAGCCAGCAGGGCCCGCGCGCGACGCGCCAGTTCCCAACCCTGCTCACTGAGGCCTTTGCCATCCCCGCGCTTACTGTGGCGGAAGACTTCTACGTACTTCATAGGTAGAAAGTGTAAAGGGTAAAGGTTAAAGGGTAAATGACAATCCTCGGAGTCCTACGCGGCAGCCTTGAACTGAGGCTTCTTCGCTTTCGCGTGAACGATAATTGCAGTGATGACAGCGTAGACCTCTTCGGTTTCTTTCGTGATTGAGGCAAGGCGATTTCCGGGGACGATGCCTGACTGAGCCAAGAGGCGCAGCCAATAGAGACTTTCCTTCGCCTCCTTTTGCGCAATCGCATACTTGTGAATAAAGTCGGCCCTGCTTTCACCTGACTGGGCCTCTTGGATATTGGCCCCGATTGAGGTTGCTGAGCGAAGGAACTGCCTACCAATAATCACCCCTGCTCCACCCTTCCGCTTCTCCAAGGCTTGGTACAGCTTGATGGCCCGAAGAGCGTAGGCAAATGAACGCTCCCGGATGTCCCACGGCTTTTCTGCATCACACTTCATACTTCAACCTTCACACTTCAGCCTTCATCGTTCATCCCTCACCCTTTACCCTTTACCCTTTATACTTCAGCCTTTCATTTTCCCCTCAACGAATCCCTTCAACCGCTCCAGATACCTCTCTCCGCCGACGTCCACGATGTCGTCATGGCCTGCGCCCTCAACGGGGAAGAAGAATTTGGGTTGAGGGGCGGCCGCAAAAAGTCTCTGCCCCATCGAAAACGGGATCACTGGGTCGAGAGTGCCGTGTACGATCAAGACCGGCGCCCGAACCCGCGCGATCTTGGCGAGAGAATCAAAGCGGCTCTTGGGCACGTACTCCATCAAGGGAATCCGAAACATTCGCCGGGCCATTTCCCTCCCCGAGGCGAAAGTGCTCTCGGCAATCAAGGCTCCGCACTTGCGCCGTGACGCAAGGTCAATAGCCACCGCGCCGCCCAGCGAGTGCCCGAAGAGGATTATATCTTCGGGCCGGAAGCGCCGGAATTCGACCAGGTAATCGTAGGCCGCCTCGGCATCGCGATAGAGGCCTGCTTCATCCGGCGACCCCTCACTTTTCCCGTAACCCCGGTAGTCCAAGGCGAGCACGTTAATGCCGAGGCGCGAGTAAAACTTAAGGTGGCTCAGGCCGTAGCCGATGTTCTCCGCATTTCCGTGAAACCACAAAAGCACTTTCGTTGAGCCCGAATTGGGCAGAAAGTAGGCGTTCAGCCTGATGTTTTCTTTCGTGGTCAGCCAAACGTCCTCGATGTGCAGCCCATAATTCTCCGGCGGAGAAAATCCCTCAGGATAACGTGGCGGAAAATAGATGAAGTGGTTCTCGAGGACTCGCACAAAGACCACAACCAGGATCAATCCCGCACCTACCCCAATCAGCAGAGTCATTGCAAGCCTTCGGAAGCTCAGACGGGCCATCCTGCGTCTTCCTGAGGTTCAGCTCAGGCCTCGACCCGGGCAGCAGTCCCGCAGGTAGCCAATGTAGCGGAAAGGCTCGCGTGCGGAAATAGCCGCCCGGTTTGGAACCGTTCCGTAAAGGACCCCATTGCGGAGATTCGATGGTGGGGAGTTTCCCTCCAGTGGGTGGGTAGAATGTGCATGCTACCAGCGCAAATTCCTGCGTCAGGCTTTTTCGAACTTGGACCCGGCCTTAGCCCCTCGGGGTCAAGGCCGGGTCATGGCGACTTTACTGATTGTCTCCCCCGGAATCCCCAGAGAGCACAATAAAGAAGGATTGCCCTTGCCGGTTGATGCGCAGCAAGGTATCACCTTGGGCCTGGGCAGCCAGACGGTTGAAATCTGCCACCGAGCGCACCGGCTGGCGGTTGATAGCGTCGATCACATCGCCCTGTTGCAAGCCCGCTTGGGCGGCAGGGCTATTCGAGTCGAGGTCACTGATCACCACGCCCTGCACGTTGCCAGGGATGCCCAACTGGTTCCGGATGGACGGCGTGAGATTCTGCACGGTAATGCCCCGTAAAGGCCCTTGCGAAGGAGACTGGCCGCGCCCTGCCGTCAGGCCCAGGTTCGCAGGCCGCTCGCCCAACGTGACCTGGAGGGTCGTGGGATTTCCGTCGCGGAGAATGTCCAGCGTCACGGTGGTTCCGGGGTTGGTGTTCGTTACCATGGCCGTCAGTTGATCCCGACTCTCGACGGTGTGGCCGTCTAATTTCCGAATCACGTCGCCAGCCTTCAGGCCGGCCTTCTCCGCAGGCCCAGCCGGCGTCACGTCATTCACTAGCGCCCCGGAAGTGTCAGGCACTTTGAACTGCTTGGCCATGGCCTGATCCAAGTTGCCGATCGAGACGCCCAGCCAGCCGCGCGACACTTTCCCGGTCTTGATGAGGTTTTCCATCACGTGCTTGGCCATATTCACCGGGATGGCAAAGCCGATGCCAATAAAGCCGCCTTCGCCGCCGGGTCCGGAACTGCCGCTCAATATCGCGGTATTGATTCCGACCACCTGACCGCGCACGTTGACCAGCGCGCCGCCGGAGTTGCCCGGGTTGATGGCCGCATCGGTTTGAATAAAGTTTTGGATCCTTTCGATTCCCCCTTCCGCGCGGCCCAGCGCGCTGACTGTGCCGCGCGTGACCGTGAAGTACTGACCGAAGGGATTGCCGAAGGCCATCACCGTGTCGCCAACGCGCAGGGTTTCGGAGTCGCCCAGCGGAACCGTGGGGAGGTTCTTGGCGTCAACCTTCACGACCGCGATGTCCGTCAACGAATCCGCGCCCACCACCTTGCCTTTGAGCATTCGCCGGTCCGAAAGCATAACATCGATGGAAGTTGCATTGGCGATGACGTGGTTGTTCGTCAGAATGTAGCCTTCGGGAGAAACGATCACGCCGCTCCCCAGGGCGCGCTCGCGCTGCTCACGTGGGACCTGCGGCAACATGTCGCCAAAAAACTGCCGGAAGAACGGGTCCATGGATAATGGGGACTGCTGAACTTTGATAACCTGCGTGGATTGGATTGCCACAATCCCGGGCGTGATGGACTGGGCGATGCGTTCGTAGGCTTTGTCCTGCTTCGCCAGCGCCTCGATATCCGAACCATCTAATCCCTGTCCACCGGCCAGCGCATACCGCGGGAAGGCGCGGTGCCCTTCATAAAGCACCCCCGCCAACGCCAAGCACACCACACCAATCAGCGTCAGACTCAATCCCCAAAAGTTCTCGCGCAGAAACTGTTTAGTCTTATCGCGCATACGAGCATTCCTCCTTTACTTAGCCGGACAAATCTCTGTTGCTCCAACAACGAGAGGCACTGGAAACCCTGATCCGCCGACGTGGCAGGCTCGCTGTCCCCCTCAAGCTTGGGACAGTATTTTGAAGCTCTTGCCTATCACGGCAATCCTTCCGCAGGTGGAGCGCAGCTTTTCTTATCGCGCGCCTCCAAACTGGTTAGACGCGCCCCAGCCGCGCCCGATATCAGACGCTCGCTCCCGGGGGGATACGCCACATGTCGGGGTATAGTTCCTCGCCTTCAAACGTCTCCGGCCTTTCCTTACTATACTCTAATAGATGCGACGGGAAAAGTGTCCGGTTGCCCAGGGGCTGTAAGGCCGAGGGCCGACGCCAATAGAGCAGTAGGTGGTAGACGGTATACGGCATACAGGGGGAAAAAGACACGCGGAGCGCTGATCCCGCGTATGCGGGATAAGAGGAAGGGCTGCGATGCTTCTCCCGCAAAGTGGGATCAGCATGACATCTTGGGTGTTTTTCAGCAACCTGTCAGGCATGCGCGCGGATGAGCTCGAAGAGGGTGTCCACTACTTTGGGGTCGTAGCGCCCCTTTTCAACTCCCTTGCGGGCCTCGCTGAGCGCCACGCGAGTGTCCCAGGCATCGTGGTACGGACGCCTGGACGTTAGGGCGCTATAGGCCTCGGCGACCGCCGTGATGCGCGCCCCTATGGGGATGGCCTCGCCACGCAGCCCGTCGGGAAAGCCCGAACCGTCCCAGGCCTCATGATGGTGGGCAATGATGTCGAGCAGGTGCGGGTCCACATAACCGATCCGCTTGCAGGCAGCGACACTCGCGGGCACATACTTCTCCAGCAGCTCGATTTCCTGCTCGGTCAAGCTTCCCGGGCGGTTCAGGATATGGTGAGGCACCGCCTCCTTGCCGAGGTCCTGAAGATAGCCAGCCTGGAGAATGGTCTTCTTCAATTCTTCGTTCAGGCCGAGGTGGTCGGCCAGCGCATAGGAGAGCAAGGCCACTACGCGCGAGTGGCCCACGGCTCCGTCCAGGGCCTCGACTGATAGCACCAAGTCCTCGGGAATCTCGATTTGGGCCTGAGCGGCGCGGTATTTTTCGGCCACGGCTGGGGGAATGACGGCTGGATCGTTCCAGCGGTCCTTGATCCCGTTTACTTCGTAAACTCTTATCTTCTGCAACTTGCCTTTGAGCTGGATCTTTTCAAACTCGTCCTTCTTGATATTAGCGTCGGCGTAGGCCAGCTTGATTTTGGTCGAGTCCGGGTCCAGGGCTAGGGCGCGCTCGTAATGGCGGATGGCGGCGGTGGCATCGCGCAGGTCGAAGTTGATCTTGCCTAACTCGTAGAGGAGCTCGGGACTCTCGCCCTCCTTCGCAAGCTTTTCCTCCATCACGGACGCGCGCTCGAGGAGTTCGTGGTCTGTCTGGCGTGCGTACCCCATATTGCGGAGCTTGGTCGCATTCACAAAAGGCTCGACGGCGCGGTGGGTAAACTCGTCGATATAGATTCTTCCGGGCTGGCAGATTTCCTCCAGACGCTTGGCCACGTTGACGCGGTCGCCCAAGGCGCTGTAAGCCTGCCGGCGCACCCCCAGCATGCCCACGATCGTATTCCCAGTGGCAATGCCCACGCGCAAGTCCCAGGGCAGGTCCTGGGTCTTCATTTTCTGTTGCATCTTCCATCCGGCCAGAACCGCCATCAGGGCGTGCTGGTCGTAGTCCACCGGCGCGCCAAACTCCACCATCACGCCGTCGCCCATGTACTTGTCGATGTGACCGCGGAACAGCTCCACGATGGGCTCGATCTGGCCCAGGAAGCCGTTCAGTTCCTCCAGCACCACGTCCGCCCGATTCTTATCCGAATACGTCGTGAAGTTCGTCAGGTCCGTGAACATGATGCTGATTTCACGCTTTTCAAAGCGCAGTTTCCCATCCGTGGCCAGCTTGGCGACTACGGGATCCATGGTGGCGTAGAGCGTCTTCTCCACTTTTTCCTTCATCTCCTCCGCCACGCGGCTGTGTTTGAGCTCCTCGTAGAGCTGGCGTGTCTCTTCGAAACCTTTTGCAAGCCTTTCGTGGAGTGAGCCCACCGCGGCACTGGCCAGGATGAGAAAACCGCCCCAGGTCGCTAGCGCCAGGAGCGCATTCACCCGCGTGCCCTCCACCGCGAACCACTCCGGCCTGTAGTAAGCGAAGAGAACCCCGGATAAAACACACAACGCAGCGCCCAGCACAGCCTTGCGTTTCCCCAGCAAGTACGCTGCCGCCATCACCGGGAGATAGAAGAAGTTGAGGAAAGCGATTTTGTACGGAAAGAGGTAGAAAACTGCCACCACACTCAGCGCCATAAACAAAACAAATAAAAGCTCCAGATTCCTGACGACAAGATTCCGGACCTGAAAGGCCCAAGTCCCGGTTAGGACCAGGGGGACTTCAGGATCGGTAACGCCGGCGGTCTCGGGTTTGGTTGTGTCCATAGTCGGTGCTATCGGTCTGCCAGGGATAGGCGTTCATGCGACGCTACTATAACTTCACAGAGGCAAAAGGGCAAGGTGCGCGGCCCCGATCCGTTGACAAAGGGAGCGACCTCGGGCCTGAGCACTGCGTATCGCCTTGGGGATCTGGCCTGGGCGTGTACCCAGGCATCGTCGTCCCGCTCTGCGGGATCACGGGACTTGGTCTCTTACTGACGGATCGGGGCGCGGCGGAGTTCGCGCCATTGCAGGCCCAAGGGATTTCTAGTACTATCCTCCGGCTAATTCAGCGGCGCTTGTTCAGTTCAGGGACTTGGGTCCTCGCCTCGCAGGGAGACCTCCTTGACCCCACACAGGCAGGTGGTCAGCCGATGAAGCGCATCTCCAAAGGAATTGTCCTCACCCTGGCGGTCATCCTCCTGGTTTTGGTTGTTGGCGGAGGAACCTGGCTTTACTGGCGAACCCGAGCGTGTCTGCCGCAACTCGATGGAGCGATTCCCGTGGCGGGGCTTGGGGCGCGGGTCGAGGTCGGGCGAGACGCGCAGGGAGTCCCGCACCTGCGCGCGGCATCGCTGGAGGACTTGTTTTTCGCGCAGGGTTACGTAACCGCCCAGGACCGCCTGTGGCAAATGGACCTGAGCCGGCGACTAGGCGAAGGACAACTCTCTGAGATTTTCGGCGAGCGCACGCTTCGCTTCGACATTGAGAACCGTACTCTGGGTTTCTGGCAGGCGTGCGAGCGGGCGGCGGCGGAACTCGACTCAGACTCGCGCCGGGTTTTGGCAGCCTATGCGCGCGGCGTTAACGCGTTCATGGCGACGCATCGCGATCGCCTGCCCCTCGAATTCCTACTGCTTCGCTACCAGCCGCAGCCCTGGCGCGAGATGGATTCTCTCGCCGTGGCACTGAACATGGCGAAAATGCTCAGTACCACCTGGCCCGACGAGTTGATGCGCGAGCGCCTTCGCGCCAAGCTGCCAGCGGAACTCTATGCCGATCTTCTCCCAGACCACGCAGCTTATGACCAGCCGGTGGCCGAACCCCTCCCCGCTCCGAGGTTGGGCACCAACAAGCCTCGGGCTATGGCCCTGCCGGACCCCGTCGATCTGGAGCCTGTCCTGACGGCGCTGACTTCCCCTGACGAGAGGTCCCTGGCCGGTCTGGGCAGCAACAATTGGGTCCTGAATGGTTCTCACACGCGCTCCGGCAAGCCGCTCCTCGCCAACGATCCCCACTTGGGCCACGGCATCCCCAGCGTCTGGTACATGATCCACCTCCAGGCGCCAGGACTGAACGTGACCGGCGTTAGCCTGCCTGGCCTGCCGCTGGTCATCATTGGCCACAACGACCGGATCGCTTGGGGGATGACGAACACCGGCCCCGACGTCCAGGACCTGTATCGGGAGAGCTTCAACTTCCGCGACCCCAATAAGTATCTGCGCAACGGGGAGTGGGTCGAAGCCGCGGTCCGGGATGAGGTCATCAAGGTCCGCGGCGAGCGTGATTACCTCTTCACGGTGAAGGTAACGCGCCACGGCCCGGTGATTTCGCACGACGGTGACCGCGACTTGGCGCTGCGTTGGACGGCGCTCGAGCCGCACGCCTTGCGCTTCCCCTTCATCAAGATGAACCAAGCGAAGAACTGGGAAGAATTCACGACCGCTCTCCGCGGCTTCTCCGGACCCATGCAGAACTTCGTCTATGCCGATGTCGCCGGCAACATCGGGTACTACGCGGCGGGCTGGGTCCCGATCCGCAAGCAAGGCGACGGCACCGTCCCCTCTCCCGGCAGCACGGACGATTATGACTGGACGGGCTACATCCCGTTCGAGGATCTCCCGCACGCCTACAACCCTGCGAGCGGGCTGCTCGCCACCGCCAACGGGCGCATCGTGCCGGACGGTTACCCTTACTTCATCACCAGTATATGGGAAGCGCCGTATCGCACGGCACGCATCAACCAGTTGCTGCGCAGCGGGAGCCAATTTACGGTCCATGACATGCTGCGCGGTCAGATGGACATCCATACCCTTGAAGACGAGTGGCTCGCGAAGCAACTGGTGTCCGCAGGCGCGCAGCACCCACCCCAAAGTGCCGACGCGCAATACGCCCTGGCCCTGCTTCAGAACTGGGACGGCGAGGCGCGGGCCGACTCACCCGCCACCCTGGTGTGCGAGGTTACGCGCCACGCGCTGCTCCAACGCCTTTTGAAGCCCAAACTCGGAGAGGATCTTGCGGGGTACCGCTGGCCTATGAGCACGACCTTCTTGGAAAATGTCTTCTCGAACCATTGGACGCGCTGGCTCCCGCCGGGCGACACTTCCTTCGCCGACACTCTGATGAAGAGTCTGGAGGACGGTGTGAAGCGCATCCCCGACCTCGTCCGCAGCCGCAGTCACGACGCGTGGAAGTGGGGTGACACCATTCCGCTCACGTTCCACCATCCGCTGAGTGGGGGAATCCCACTTCTGGGGCATCTCCTGGACGTTGGCCCGTTTCCGCAAGCAGGCACCCTAACCACCGTCAAGGCAACCACCCCTCGGCTTGGGCCCTCGATGCGCATGGTGGTGGATCTTTCCAGCCTCGACAATTCCGTGCAGAACATCACGCTCGGGGAGTCCGGCCAAGCCTTCAGCCCCTACTACCGAGACCAATTCGAGGCTTGGTACAACGGCCGCAGTTTTCCGATGCTGTTCAGCGATACGGCTGTGGAAAAAGGAGTGGTGCATAAACTGGTTTTGGAACCCGCAGGGAAACATTACTGAGGTCTGCATCATAGGGTGATACATAAACCCCCTCACCCGGTCCGTCAGTTGACGGACCACCCTCTGTCGCCGCCCTGCGGCCCAGAGCCTCGCATGCTTCGGAGGGTGCTTCGGGCAGGGAAGCCTCCGGGCGGCGGGCCGCGGCGACGAGAGGGCGTGAATTCAACTTGTTTTGCCTCTCGGTCCGTTAGTTGACGGAAAGGGGGGTCAGGGCAAGGGGGTTACCGTCACCCAATTCCGCAGATATCAGTAAGACGCGTCGGCCGCCAGGGAGTCAGCCCTCACAAGCAGCCCGGGGCAGGCCAGGAAATCCAAAGGCCAAGGGGAACAATCAAAAAACAACCAAAGGCCAATCTGTGACCGGAGATGACTGTGCAACGGTTCAAAAAACGATGGAGCGCTTCACCCCGATCCCGGACCAGGGTCGGATTTTCACAACGTAACCTACTCACAGGCAGGATCCTAGGCTGGCTTGCTCAACCGCGACTTCGGGATCGGGGTTCACATTCTCTTCCCGCAGCGTGCAGGATCACTCTGTTGCTTTTCACCCTGTTGACCCTCACCGGCCAGGCGGCCCAGGAGCCTTCTTCACCGCCGCTCCACCTCGCCTACCACCTGCGCCTGAGCCAGCCCACCACGCATCTTGTTGACGTCGAGATTGCCGCGAGCGAGGTGGCGGAGCCGACAGTCGATTTCGTGATGCCGGCCTGGGCGCCCGGCCGTTACGCCATCTACGACTTCGCCAAAAACGTGCAGGAATTCTCGGCGGTCGGCGCGCAAGAGCAACGCCTTCCCTGGACAAAGGTCGACAAGCAAACCTGGCGCGTCGATATGCGCGCCGCCGGGGGAATGGTGAAAGCACGCTACCGGGTCTTCGCCAACGACTTGAGCGGCTCGTTCTCCCAGTTTGATACTTCGCATGCCAATCTGAACGGTCCCTCCGTCTTCATGTATATCGCCGGACAGAAGCCTGCTCCACTCACCTTGACCGTGGATGCGCCCCCACAATGGAAATTACTCCACGGGTTCTCCGAGTCCAGCGACCAGCGGTCCTTCCCCGTGCCGAACTATGACCGCCTCGTAGATACGCCCTTGGAGATTTCGCCTGAGTGCACGCTCGACCAGTTCCAGGAGCAAGGGAAGACGATTCGCGTCGCCGTGCACAGCTACGATGAGGACGACACTGACCGGTCGAAACTCCTCGAAGGTTTAAAGAAGATCGTCCATGCGGAGATGGCGGAGATGCCGGGGGCGGATTTCCCCCATTACACCTTCCTCTTCCATTTCGCACCAGACATCGCCCTGGGCGATGGCATGGAGCACCTCAACTCGACCCAGATCATCATCCGCGGCAACCTCCGGGACGGAACGCAGGAGGCGCTGGAAACGGCCGCGCATGAGTTCTTTCATCTCTGGAACGTCAAGCGCCTGCGACCCGCGGCCCTCGGGCCTTTCGACTATACCCGGGAAAATTACTCCCCTTCCTTGTGGTTTGCCGAGGGCGTGACTACCTACTTTGCGTATCTCAGCCTGCTCAGGTCCGGCGTGTGGAGCCGGCAACAGTTCCTCCACGCGCTGGCAGACGAGATCCGCAGCCTGGAGGGTGAACCGGGCCGGTCCTTGATGTCGGCGGAAAGTTCCAGCTTCCACGCCTGGTTCTACGACCGCTCGCCCCAAATGCAGGAGACCAATTTCGCTAATTACACGATTTCCTACTACAACAAAGGCACCCTGCTCGGGATGCTGCTGGACGTGGAAATTCGCTCGCGCACGGGAGGTCAGAAGGTGCTGCGCGACGTGCTCGCGGATATGTACCACAAATTCTACGAAGCTCCGGCCGCGAGTTACTACGGCCCCGGACGCGGATTCGAAGAGCAGGATATCCAGGAAGCAGTGAGCGTTGTGTCGGGAAGCGACTTCAGCACGGTTTTTGACCGCTACGTTCGCGGCACTGACCCGCTTCCCTACACCGAGACCCTGAGGCTAGCGGGCCTGCAACTTCGCGTCGGCGTGGCACCGGGCGCAGCGCCCAGCCTCGGCGTGCTGGTTCAACCCGATAACCGTGGCGCCAGGATCGCTGCGGTTCGTCCGGGCGGCGCCGCCGAGCGCGCAGGGCTTAGCCGCGACGACCTACTGATTGCCGTGGACGATCAGTCCCTCGCCACCGAGGAATTGCAGAATCGCTTGAAGATTTACCCTCCAGGCTCGAAGGTTCCCTTCACAGTAGAGCGCCACGGACGTCGTGAAATCATTACCGTGACCCTCGACCCACCCATTCCGGACCAGTACGCGATTGAGGAATTACCGAACGCCACCCCTCAGCAGGTCAATATCCGCAATGCCTGGATGGGAAGCAGAAACTGAAGCCAGGCAGATCTGCCCCCTACACCCCCGTAAGCCTTAAATAGCAGGATCGTTGCGGGAAAACGTCGCGGATGGAGGCACAGTCAAAGGTCGAGGTGCAGGGCGTCGTGCCCTGCAAGGGTACCAGGTAATACCCGGGGCAACGCCCCCGGAAGACGAGTCACCTCACAAGGTCCGACCCGCCGCGGCGGGTCGCATGACAGTGGCGTCACGGCTCCACATAGGGCCTCTTCCCTGGTCTGTACGACCCCCTCAGGGTCAAGCGGGGCGGGGTGTTCCGGCTTCCGGGGACGATGCCCCCGGCTATTGTCTGCATCCCCTTCAGGGATTCGCGCCGGAGCAAGATGGAGACTCGTCGGGCTCGATTTCGCAGGCCTTGTCCGCTATCGACCGCCTTTCAGGAGGGTTGACCACTTCTCCGGTGAGCGGACTTCACGGCAAAGTGACCGCCGACGTCGGAGGCGGAGCTGCAAGGTCGCTGGAATGGTTTTCGAGTCGGCGCCCCGCCATGCGGGATGTGGGCAGTTGCCAGCAGGCCCAGACCGAATGGGGGTCTGGCCCTATCGAAGGGATGCGCGTTCATTGGAGGTTGGTAGCCACGGACAGTGCCTTTCTGTCCGTGGGCTTTTCTGTGCAAGACTCCGGCGGTCGGCCTAACGACGCTACCACGACTCCCGCGGGGCGGTGTGGGACACGCGAGCAGTTTAGTTCCGCCTGCTGATGGGCACATGCATGGAAGAAAATGTATGCGCCACTCGCGTGATGAGTTCAACACGATGGATCCGGTTTTGAACCTGTGCCGCTAAACACAGGACTGGCAATCGCATCCTTAATTCCCTTGGCGTGAAGTTCAAACACTCCAGCAAAAAGTCCATTTAACGTGGAGATTCCCGGTATACGCCTGGGGCTTGATTCGTAGAGCTGTCGAATCGCGCCAGCACTTAAATCGGCAGCTTGGAGCGGCAGTGTTTCTTTATCATCTAACGTAATACACTCGCCGAGCTTTGCGAATGTCGGCTTGATGTGCTCATAGAATAGGCGTCTCATTCTTTCCGCAGCATTGCTATGGTCAAGTATAAAATCAATCTTATCCACACCTATAATTTGGTTTTCACCCGCTGCGGAAAATATCATGGCAGTAGCTATACAGAAATAATATGGTTCTCTGTAAATCTTTCGCCGTATGTACTGTTTTGCCTTCTCAAAGTCATCGCGATGGAGATAACAACCTGTACCGAAAACTGTACCATCGTGCGGAAGGAGTTCCATCAGGGCAATAAGTTTGGCATCCCGATCCTTTTCCGTCCACCCCGCAAATGGTCCCTTCAGCCCCAGAGCGTCATTCAATTTGAAGTAAGAAATCTTCGGATCGGCATCTAGCGCCAATTTCCACTTTTTCGAAAAAGAATCCCAGCATTCTGGACGCGCTACCCATCCGCTGGCCACATATGGATGCTCGCTTTCGCTTTCATCCAAATATGTACTAAGTGTTACCACAAGGCCTCTTTTCTGGTTCTCTCTGCGGGTGGCGCACACATTGTCTTTGATGTATGCGCCCCACGAACCCGCGCAACATCTCTGTCACCGCGTCCCATCCATGGCCTGCTTGGCTTCTTAACGGTCGCCGGCTGGCGCAGGCCCTCTGGAGTCTGTCTCTAAACTGGAATAATTACACTTGCTGCGACGTATAATCAGTAAGTTACAAGGCACGAAATCGCGGAAAACTGAGTTTTGAGACAGGCTCCCCCGGGCCCGCGAGCATTGTACTAATTCCGCCTTAGGCGCACAGACCTTTCTGGGAAGGTCTGCCCCAGCCAGCCGGGGGGGCCTCACCGCTTCTTGAGTTCCTGTGTAATCTCATTCAGCTGACTGGAAATGACAGACAGCGGCTCTTCCAGCAGCAGCACCACCAGAAGGAAAAGGCTCACAACGAGCACTGGGAATCCGACGCAGAGAATCACAGGAACGGAAGCGCCCAATACTGCTAGCCCCGCGAAGATCCCGCACAGAGCGAGTCCCCAGACTATCCACACGCGGTAACCCGACACGGTCGCCTCCTCAATATCGTCTCAGCGCGGGTGGCGCATACGTTGTCATGTATGTACGCGCCCCACGAACACGCGCGACATCTCTGTCACCGCGTCCTATCCATGGCCTTTCCTGGCTTCTTAACGGTCCCGCAAGGCGGGATGTCGGCGCCACCCGCGAAGCTAGATTGAGCAAATATTGATGTTCATTCCGCCCTGAACCCAAAGGTTATCGAGCCCGGCGAGTTCAATCGTTTCATGGTCCATCTCTTCCTGTCCGACTAGGCTAAAAAACCGAAATTGGCAGAAGGGCGGCATCTCCACTTGTGATATATCAAGAAAAAGTGAAATCTTGCTCGCATCATGAACGATTGAAGTTCGACCGAGGGAGAAAGTCTCAACCGTAGCCTCCCGCTGCATAGAGTTATGGTCGGGTTCTCCGTACGCAATAACAGCCGGCGAGATGACCTCCTTAGAGATGAGGCGAGCCTTACCCCGGAAATCGACCTCAATTACTGGTTCGCCTGAGAGCTGAAATCCTGCCAACTGAAGACGAAGACCGAAGTCGACCGTTCTCCCGACGTGTTCCCCGCTCATGAGGTTAAGGGTGCCAATCTGCTTCGCAGCTACGTTGAAGAGTGACCGTAGGTAAGGACCGGACGTGAGCTCTGACCTCACAGCGTCCATGTCCAACTTCGGAATGCTTTCGCGCTTGAAGCATAGCGAGAGCTCCAAATCAGAGTATTGGTAGAAGTAGAGCGTGAGGGCTACTCGCCGTCCCCAACTCTTGACTTCAAGATCTGTTAGTTGGCGAAGGTCGCGAGTAATAATGCCGTACTGCTTGGCTTTCTTCAGAGCCCCCGCCGTGAAGCCCGACGAAGAAGCAGCAATGATCGCATCCGCCGCTAGCGACGCGCGGCGCCCTATCAGTTCTTCGATCCATTGGACGTCCTGGCGAGATTCGTGCTGCCGGCATTCAACAAGCGTCAACTTCCCATCTCGCCTGATGGTGATATCTATCTGGCGCTTTTGGGACGGGTTGTCTGGATCAGGGATATGATCGTCCCAGGTCACCTCGGCTCCGGAGCCCTCCAGTAATTCGTGGATTCGATGGATTAGTTGCTCAAATGCCTCTGATTCTTTCATGACGATCTCAAGCGTGGGTGGCGCATGCATTGCCTCTCATGTATGCGCCCCACGAACACGCGCGACATCTCTGTCATCGCGTCCTATCCCTGGCCTGTCCTGGCTTCTTAACGGTCCCGCAAGGCGGGATGTCGGCGCCACCCGCGCTCCATCGCCTTGTTAGGCCCCGTCGCGCAGCGAGGCAAGTAAGAGTTCGGAGACGAAGGTTTCCATGGTGTTGGCAAGCGACAACATGTCGATCGATGGGTCCTCTACGGCGCCGCGATGTACGATCTGACTTCGCAGGTTGTAGCACTGCCTGAAGAACGCCGAAGACGAGCGGCCGTCGTACTGCTGCTGGGGAAGAAGTCGTCGGGCCAGCGCCCGGCCAGACTGGCCGATCGACTCCTCTCTAAGCCATTGTAGACTGCTGACGATTGCCTCCTTCGTGGAATCATCGACGGCTGATGTTCGTGTCGTGACCTCCATTTCGGTAACCAACATCTGTGCGGGTTCCGGGCGGCGTGCCGGTTCGAGAAGGACCTCGACTGCCGTGACCAGGGTGATGAACCGACTTCGATGCGAAACGTCGAAGAACGATCCTGAATAGATCTCGCTCGCTAGGACTTGCTTTTCGGTGAGCCGTCGAGCGCCCAAGAATTCGCGCTCGAACGTCTGAACCAGGTTTGGTGGGTGCTTTCCGACTTCGGCATTCGCACTGACGGCAACGAACTTAAGGTTCTCGGCCCGTTCGTAGACATCGATCCCGTGGACGTCATTCCGGATCGGACACCCGAGCTGCTCTCGTAGCAACGCCAGACCCGCTTCAGTTGCGATGCTTCGCTGGCGACCGTCGCCGAAGTCGATACCGAGTCGCTGCTCGACCGCCCAGTAGAGGAGCGCGACCTTCGCTCTCTCCGCGGCAGCTCGGGCTTCATCGCCTGAAGCGTACGCGCCTCCCAAGATGGCGGCGCGAGCGTGGTCCTTAATCGGTGTTCCAAGCACTGCCGCCCGCAGTCGGAAGCGCTCTCCAGTCGGCAGGGCCAAGAGCTCAAGTTCCTCCGCGTCGGAACCGATCCTATATGCGTTGGCGAGGTTAAACCTCAGTCGGAATTCGTATTCAGCCATACGCTGCTCCACGGTCAGGGCCTAACTCTTGTTCAGGCCGACCAGCCTAAAGGGCCATGGCGGGCGGCCTAACGAGACCGGCGATCAGCCGCGCCGAGGCGAGCGTTTTTTGCGAGCCGAGGGAACGCGGAGCGGCTTTGCAGCGACGTGCGTCGGCCGCATCACTGGGTTAGCCAGCCGCATGAACTTCTCCGGTCTGAGCAGGCTTGCCACAGAGATGTCTTCGTCGATCGCTTCCCAATGAATACCGATTCCGCCGCCGATGAACTCCCACTCTTTTCTTTGGTTCGGGGTGGCGTTAAGAAGCCTCGGAAACCACACCAGAGGAACCGACACGGTGCGGCCGTCGTCTAGCACGACCGTGAGTGCATCGTCAGAACAAGCCACTTCGACCGCGAGCGTTTCACTCCTGTCCACTAAAGTAGGCATTCCATTTCTCCAAGAACCAATCTCGATTTTCCAGTACGAGTTCTCGAATCGCAGTCAATTCGTGACTTCGAAAAGCCCGGTTCGATGCCAAGGTCAAGGGATCGAGCCAAAACTTCGCATAACGGCCCGCCTGGGCAACGTGAATGTGAGGTGCCTCGCGATCTTCCAAACTGTAGAAGAAGAACCTGTAACCGCGAATCCGCAGCAGTACTGGCATGGCCCCAGCTTACACCCTCTCGGATGGCGAAACCCCCTTCAATGGGGAGGCCTGAGACCAGGCACCCCCACGATTGCGGTGTGCCTAACGTTCAGGTTCGGCTGCGGACCGTCGAAGGCGGGCCGGTCGGCTGGAACCGGATGTTCGACCCGATACGCTCTCGGCCACTTCGACCAGGGAATGCAGCGCTTTATTGACCGCGGCGGAGTTGGGAAAGACCGCCGCAACCTCAGGATCAAGCACTACGACGTTCGAGCTTGCCTTAATCCGCTCGTAGTATTTGCCGCGCTCAAGCTTCTTGAAGTCAGAGCGTTTGTACTCCGCGCGAAGTTCATCGAATGTGGACTTAACCTTCTTCATAAATGCGCCTTTCAGGCTGAGTTGCGATACGAGCGCTGATGATGCGGATTGCTTCAGCACGCTCAGTATGGGATACAACCAGAAGCTGGCCGGCCGACGACATGCCAAAGGTGACCAGCCTTTCCTCACCTTCCGAATGGTCGGGGTCGGCGCCCGTCACTGCCAACGGGTCATAGAAAACACTCGAAGCTTCCTCAAACGAAACCCGATGCTTGCGGAGGTTCTTCGCAGCCTTGGCAGAGTCCCATTCAAAATGCATGCCCTGATTCTAAGCTTCTAGTCCCCCAAGGTCTAACTCTTGTTCAGGCCGAGCCGCCTAATTCGTCAGGTGACGGGCCTAAGACCAGGCACCCCCACGATTGGGGTGTGGACAAGTCCTCATTATAACGCCACTTATGATCTATCAGCAGGTAGCCGCGGCACGGTTTTTGTGCGGTGGGTGTTCCCTTTTACCCCCCATCACGAACCCAGGGCATCCCGCCGCGCGGGGCCGCCGGCCACGTTTCCGGGGGTTTACACCCCCGGCTATTCATGTTGGACGCCTTCGGCGTCCGTGGGCCCCGGAGGTTGCTACCCTTGGTCATTCATATTCGCCGCCTTCGGCGTCCGTGGGTCCCGGAGGTTGCCACCCCTGGTCATTCATATTCGCCGCCTTCGGCGTCCGTCGGTCCCGGAGGTTGCTACCCTTGGTCATTCATATTCGCCGCCTTCGGCGTCCGTCGGTCCCGGAGGTTGCTACCCCTGGTCATTCATATTCGCCGCCTTCGGCGTCCGTCGGTCCCGGAGGTTGCTACCCTTGGTCATTCATGTTCGCCGCCTTCGGCGTCCGTGCCTGATCCGTTTCCCGGCACCCGATCCCCGCAGAGGATCAATGTCAATGGCCGTGGGCGCCAGTGATCCGTTTGCCGACACCTGATCCCCGCAGGGGATCAATGTGAATAGCCGTGGGTGAAACCCACGGACAACGCGAGACCCCCATTCTCCTATCCCTTGTTCCCCGCGGCGGCGCGGACCTGAACGCCAAGCCCGTGCCACCCAGGAGAGCAGACAAAGGTGGGGAAGTTCACAGGGGCTTCAGCAGAAGTGCAAACGGCCGGTCACGATCGCACGTGAGAGAATCGCCGTCGAAGTCCAGCTGGGCCACCTGGAGAGAAGTGCGTCGTGTGGCATAAGGCTCAACTTCCGGAATGGTCTGGGAGAATTGCTGACCCCGCTGCGGGTGGGTGAAGTAGAAAATGTAAGCCTGGTCGGGACCCTGAACGAAGATGTCGGCATGCTGACCCAGGTAGCCGTCATCCGGGCGGCGACCGGGAAGGGCGAGGAGGGTCTGCTTCTGGACCCAAGTCTCGGCGTCGTCGGAACGAAAGACTGCCAGCCCTTTCCACATGTCCACCACCATCCAGTAGAACCCCTTCCATTGGAAGACGTTCGGCCCTTCGTGCGGGAAGCCGGTGATGGCTGCCCCGGCCACTTTCCAGTGATACAGGTCCGTGCTGTCGGCGGCGTAAGTGTGGGAGCTGTGCGCTTCGTCCTTATACCAGAGGCGCCAGCGCCCGTCCGGCATCGGGTGGACACAAGCGTCAATCACCTTCTCGGAGCTCAACGGCAGTATGGACTGAAATTGCCAGTCCCAAAGGTTCCGGCTCGTGTAGTGAATGATGTTCCGGTCGCCGGACCAGTCGTGGGGCACGCCCCGCACGTAGCTCACATACATGTGGCAGAGCCCCTCGTGCCAGATGATTTCGGGCGCCCAGAAGGTATTCCGGCCCCGCTCGAATTCCAGGCCCTGTAGTGTGCCGCGATAGCGCCAGTTCTGCCCTCCGTCGCTGGAGGAGGCAATCCCGAGGTCGCTTCCGTGCACCCAGGCAAAGCCGCGGCCATCCACGTTAGCGCGCCGCTGTGTGTAAGCGATCCACCAAGTCTT
>Ga0315279_10003141_pt1 | contig 23519 bp, 20 predicted proteins | sample YL17G06_20_MG_FD_203694 | JGI IMG/M metagenome (GOLD analysis project Ga0315279, IMG submission 203694) | Sediment microbial communities from Yellowstone Lake, YNP, Wyoming, USA - YL17G06_20 | ecosystem: Environmental > Aquatic > Freshwater > Lake > Sediment | place: USA: Wyoming | collected...
TAAATTCACACCTCTCTGGCAGGCCCAGGCGTCCAAGGCTTGCCCCGCAAACTCCGGCCCGTTGTCCATCACCATCACCTCCGGCAGACCTCGCCTCTCCCTCAGCCCTTCTAAAACCCTTACCACTGCCACTTAGACCCTCGGCGCACAGCTGGAAATGCGGCCGGGAATGGCCCCGAAGTAGCTATAATTGTCAAGCAAAATTACCACATTTGGCAATAGAAGGCGATTTAAGCCCTCCGATGGTCTGGAAGGGGTGTTGGGGGGTATCTAGTCGGGTTCCGGAGCAACCACGGTCAACGTGGCTTCCCCGGGGGCTATCGTAGAGGGTTTTCGTGCGGAAGTAGGGCTTTTGTGGCTTACTGATGGGGGGTCGGCGCAACTTAGCGCTGATGCCAACTCAAGTTGCGGCTGGCCTTCGGCACCAATCCCAAAACGTCCCCTGAGCTACCGAGGACACCGCGATCATCTGCTGGGCCACGGGCTGGGCTGCGGCCCATGAGTCCTGGAAATCCTCGAGGTGGGCGGCTTCGTCGAAAATAACAACTGTCGGATGGTAGAGACGAATCTGATCGGCGCCACTAGGGACGCCTTGCAGGATCGAACCGTTCTTCCAGCTTATTGCGTCGCTCGGCTGATCTTCCATGGGCTTGGTAAGGGGGAATTCCTGCTTTAGCCGTTCGCTCTGTTGCTCGTAAAGAGTGCGGCCGTACCCAGGGACGCCCGCACCTTTGATTAGGTCGATGGCTTTGCCCTCTTTCTGAGTTTGGACAATTACGCGGGTTCGCGGGCGGATCTGACAGAGCCAAACCGCATAGCCGATGGCACACCACGAAACGAGCATTTCCCGGCTCTTCGGGATTAGAAGCCGCTTTTCGGTCATCAGGAGGTTCAGGAGCCAGGGGAGGTAAGGCAGACGGGAAAACGGCTGGTACGGGCCATCGAAGCCGTGCGCCTTCCACTTTTCGTCATAGGACTTTGTACACTCTTGCATCCAACATAAGGGCGCCGGGCGTATCCCGTCGCCGTTCAGGATGGCGGGGAGGACTTCCCCTTGGAAGACACTCTCGGTCAACAAGGCATGAAGCCGCTTTTTTTCCTGAATGGTCAGCCGACTTAGGTCCAAGTCGCTCACTTCATCGCCCTTGCCTTGGCAAGTAGCGCCGCGATTTCGGCGTCTCTCTGCTCCTGTGGCATTCCTCGGACTTCCTCATGCAGATCAACTGCAACCTCTTCCTTCGATACAAGCGCCTGTGTACCCTTCAATGTGTCTGCGGCAGCCCGCATCCCATCGAGGGCAGCGGCCAAACCACGCTTGTAGGCGGCGTCGAGTTGGCGCTTTAGGTCGTCACGGTCCAGTACGGCAATTGGCGCGGAGTTGTCCGCCGGGGGCCGATGGGTTCTTCCCCAAGAGCAGCCTTGACCGACTTCTTGAACAGCCTCAGCGACAGGGGGACGAGTTCAAGGATTTCAGACCGATAGGATTTGATGATTTCACGGAATTCCGAGTCTTCGATTATGCGCCCAACGGTGTGATGATCTACCCCTTCCTCGCGGGCGATGGCGCGGTTACTCTTCCCCTGTAATTTCTTGGCGATCGCGCGGTTTTGCACCACCTCGGGGGTGCGCAGAATGCGCTTCCTTTTTGGGTGCGCTTGGGTACTTACCGCAGAACCGTCTGTCATTGTCCCCGCCTAACGTTTCACGCTGGCCGTTTTCGCCAACGCGCGAAAATCCTCACAGGCGAACCGCCCCTTGATTCGATGGACGCACTCTTCCAATAAGTCGCGCAGGTTCGGTGCCAGGATGTGGTAAGAGGCTTCAACTACCGCCATCGCAGCAAGTAAGGTCTCTTGGGGTTGGGTGTCGCGCAACCCCGACTGAATCAGGTCCATGGCTTCGGGAAGCAACTCTTTCAACTCCTGGTTCCACTCGTAGTCCGCCGTGGGCGTGAAAACCAATCTCTTCTGATTCTTATCTGATGCCATTTCAGTACCTCGCTTCCTGTGCGACGAACGGCACGGCCACTGGTGGCGCGGCCTGCTTCTGGCGTTTCGCCGCCGCGGCGCGCTGGATGGCCAATTGAACTTCAAGCCAATCGAGCACCGCCTTTTGGTCGGCGTCCGGTAATTCTTCCAAGACCTGAGCGAGCCGGTTGCTGCGCGCCTCGCTTACCTTGCCGGTCCAGCGCAACTCGTCAACGATCTCCTGGGCTGCGGACCGCGCCTGTTCATCTCGCGGGCCACAGCTTCCAGGAACGCGGAAAACCCGAAGAGGTCTCGCTTGTTGAGCCGCCGCTTCGGAAGGTCGGCAAACAGCACGACAATCGCACTCTGCATGACTAGGCCGGCCATCGCGGGTTTGCCGTCCGGGTCTGTGTGCACCAGGCCGAAATCGAATATGCACTCAAGGTTGTCCGCGATTACACCCGAGTCATCGAACCGCTTAAAAAAATCGCGGTCCGTATCCGGTGCGAACTCACGAATTCTCCCGCCCTCAATCGCGCTCATGTCCTTCAGCTCACCCTGCGACAGACATCTCGGCTGTACGGCACTCCTGCGCAACTGGAATGCGCCGATAGGTTGAAAACAACCAGCGCTCCGGGACCCCGAGAAGACCGGCGCATTTCTTCTCGAACTCCGGCCCTGGCTCAACGTGCCCATTGACAACGAGACTCAGCTTCGACGGGCTCACCCCTAGTTCCTTTGCCAGATCAAGGCAGTGCATTCCCTTCGCCGCCAGCGCCACACGGAAATTGATCAGACCGCCCATAAGCACCTCCACGCCAAATGGTGCGGCGGGATGGTGCCCCGATGTCAAACGCCTTGAAAAAGTTTTTGAGGCCCAACTGCGGTATAATCCCGCCCCACAACTATGGCATCGAAGCCGCGAGCCAAAGAAATCGCACTCACCATCCTCACGAGTTACGAGCGCCTTTACGTCGAGAACTGTGCGCTGAAATCCCTCCTTTCGACATGCTCCGACCCAAGTATTCGAGATTCTTGGGAGAAGGCGCTTGCCGATGTTTACGATGAGCCAGAGGTTCAGCGGGCATGTGCAGAACTTTCCTCCAAGTTCGAGCGGCTGCGCGCTCAAATCCTCGACGCCATCGACGCGGAGGCGGTGTTTGGACTATTGCTAGGACTTCCAACAAAGGGGAAATCCATCTGGGCCTCCGGACTTTTCTTTCGCCGAGTAACATTGACCTCACCTGCCATTCGAATGCAGAGCACGTGCTCTGTCGCACCCTGGACACGGACTCCGATCCGTAAGTTGAGCGCTGGTTTGCGCCACACGGGAAGCCCGAGAGTGCCGAACACGGACACACGCGCTAAGGATCGGTCGAGAGACACATCCCGTCGAGCCAGGGTATGTTTTGGAACGTAATTGGAACGTGGTGGGTTTAAAGGTGGCTGTAAGTGATTGGAAGCATGGTGCCGCGGGACGGAGTTGAACCGCCGACGCCAGCCTTTTCAGGGCTGTAGTCGCCCAAGATCATCTCATTGATTCAACGCATCTTAGCTTAACTCTACTCCACTTTTTCAGCCCGTTTATTGGAAGCATAACGGAAGCACATATTGCGCGGGACGGTGTTTGCCTCAAAACACCCGCACCAGCCACTCCAAGCAGTGGTCGCCCTCTGGCTGCCGCGCTTGGGAAGGTCCAGACGCTTCCCTCTTCCGAATCACTGGGAGTCGACGGTGCAATACGCAAAGAACGGGTCACCGCTGATCGCCAAAACATATCAACCTTTCGGCAGCTTGCCGGCCTCCAGCCTCGCCCTTATCGTTGGGACGCCTCCTTCAGTAGTGAGGGTGCCTGTGCGGAGCAAACGGCCGGAGTTGAGGTTTCTGTACACATCGATCTCGTGTCGACCGGGCGTGAACTCGATATTTTTCGCGCTCATTTCTAGCTCACCAGCTGGAATCTCGATCTTCTCCGGCATTTGCAGCGCGAGGTCCAGATTTGCGTGGGAGAGTTTGGGAGTTCGGTCAGCGCAAATTTCGTAACCGATCGGAGCGACTGTATCCAAATCGATATGAACGCTCACGGCCTCCTTGCCCGCTCTGTCGGTTCGAGACCCGCAACTCAGCACCAACAAAATGGCAATTGAAATCGCTGCTACCGCCGACAGTACCCGCATCATCTTAAGAACCAATTTAGAGTGGGACTCCTTCGGATCGCATGGGGCGAAGGAACCTGACGGACCATCGGCAGATTGCTAATCAAGACTCGAGGCGCCTTTCACAGAATGAGCCTGCAGACGTTAAAGGGCAAAATTCGCCGCCCAATGTTACCGATCACTCCGTGTGTTTCTGCCACACCACCTCGTACTTGTAGAACGTTTGAGCGCGGTGGATGGGAACCAAATGGTTCTCCCGCGCGAATCGATCCAGCTCATCGGCAGTTGGAAAGCCCATGCTCTTGACAATCCTTTTGCCGACGGACGCCACCCAGCTTGGGAAGGCGAGATCGGTGTAAATGACGTAGCCGTTCGGCCTCAGGACTCTGAGCATCTGGAGGAGTGCCTCATGCCAATCGGGGATATGGTGCGTCACCTTGTGGGTCACTACGAAATCGAATTCGTTGTCGCCGAACGGCAGCTTCGTTCCGTCGACGGTGAGGAAGCGGGCTTTCGTGGTTTCCTTGCTCATCGCCCCTGCCGCTTCAATCTGCTCCGGGTCGACGTCTATTCCCGTCACGGCTAGACCGTGCTTCGATGCCAGATAGACTGCTGCGGATCCATTGCTGCACCCAAAATCCAAATAGGTCTGACCAGGGGCGAAGCCCACCAACCTCAGCATCTTTTCGGCGTGCTCGGTGACTCGTTGGCTGCGGCTCAGCCTGTTGACAAAGAGCTTTTCGAGTCTTCCCACCTTTGTAGGGCCCTTCGTACGCGCAGTCTTTGCTCGGGTCCTTGGCCCCCACTTCGTAAGCCACCAGGCTGCGCGGCACCGCGGCCACATGGACCAGCGCGGCAAACAGGCGCCGCACAAAATTCTGCTCCGCCAGGACCATGGCCGTGTTGGCAAATCCGCAGGCTGTATCCCGGGAGGGAACCATCCCCGAACGCTCGCACGCGGCCACCATGGCCTTCCACAAGAACGCCATGTCGCGCGGCGCGAGCACACCCAGCGCGAACACCAAGGTGCGCAAGTCGGTGGCCATGAGTGCTTCGTCGGAAACTTCCTTGCCTCCCGTCGATTCGATGCCAAGCAGGTCAGCCCCGGCTTTGCCCGCCGCCTCGAATATCTTCAGCATGCCTTCCCAGTATTTGCCGCTCCCCATCCGCGGCGGCCGTTCGAGCTCGCGCGTGTCGTTGGGCGTGAGTCGGAGCGCAGTCCGCAAGCCGTGCTTCTCGTGGTAGGTGCCGAGCGTGTCCGCCAGCAGCCGGGTGATCTCGAGTCCGCACTGCGGCCTTACAGTCATCACCGGCAGGGTCTCAAACTCCACTAGCAGCCCCGGAACCTCCAGCTCGACCGTACGCTGGCACACGGCTCCGATCATCTCCGTGTACTGGCGGCGGATTTCCGGCCAAGTGGTCTAGGCGATGTCGATAGGGAGAAGAGTAAAGTTGATTTCAGGAATTACGGTTCCGCTCCCAAGTTCGGGGCCAGGGCCATAGCGTACGGGGTTCGGTGCCTGGCCAAATAGGGAGTCCTGGAGGCGGATAATCGCGAGTGAGGTAGACATATTGTCGCTTCGCATAAAAAGTGTCACTTGGCGCTGCGAACGACAGCCCAAGCAATCAACTGGGCATATGCGTCCTGGGAGGTGGACTTTCTAACGGTGCTCCGTTGTCAGGGTTGGCCAGAGGCGCGCATAGATAAACCGAGCGGTCGCTCTGGGCGCGCGGGTCCGTGGTGGTGTAAGTGTCTTCCGTCACCGTCGCGGTTCTGATCGTCCCAATCTGGTCGAGAGCCGACCTGCGCGGGACAGCACAGGAGCCATACAAGAGAGCCGAGTTCCGGAGGTCGTTGACGCACTGGATCACGTGATAGAAGAAGTGCGGCTCGGGCGCAACCTTGCCCGTCAGATGGGGCTACGCTCGCAGTGGTTGGGGTTGAAGAAATGCAGGGCGATCGGCACCATGGTCCGCGTCAGTAGCTGAGCGCATTGGCCCGGGGCAGCACTTGGCGAGGGCATCAGTTCAATACGCCCAGTACGGACCCACTACGCCGTTCGGCCCAGTCTGACCCTCGATCCCGACGAACACGTTGCGGCCAAAGAAGAAAGGCAATCCCCAATCGAAGCTTCCGGCGTTGTCGCCTCCCAAGTCGTTGAAGGCCGCGTTGCTGGCGTTATTGGCGTTGAACAGGGCATCGGCATTGGCGATGCGGAAGGAGACCTGCGCCGTGGTGCCGTTGAGGCCGGTGTTGGTGGCGGTGTAATTGATCGTGGAAGCGGGACAGTAGAAACCCGCATTATCGGAACAATCGGGAATGCCGAGGGTCCTGGCATCCAGGAAATAGAAGGCATTCGACCCGGAGTCGATATAGCTCTGGCCATAGGCGATGTTGTTGTAGGTGGTTTGGAAATCCCCGTAGGCGTCTGTGGTATAGACCTGCGCGGCGCTGAGGCCGTTGTTGGATTGCGTTCCGATGCCGAAGATCAGCGACCCCGAGACGGTCTGCGCTCCGTCGGCAGGAATGGAGGGCAGTGAAATCAACACACCGTTGTTGTCTTGCGGAAATAGCCAGACGGGGTTCTGAAGCTGATTTGCCAGCGGCACCGAAGTCGACTGGCAGACGGAGTTGGGGCAGAGATAGTACAGGGCCGGAACCTGGGAGGAAGCGGCCGTGCAGGCACCGCCGCAGTCCTGCTGGAAGTTGCCAACCCCCAGAATGCCATTGGCCGCGAGCGCCGTGACCGTGCCTTCGTTGGCCCCGCCGCCGCTGACGCATTGGGATGGGACGGCGAAGCCCGTGTTGGGGGCGTTGATGATCTGGAGGGGAACCGACGCGGCCTTTTCCCCCGCCATCTGAATGTCGGCAGCCTGCACGGGTCCCCAGACGTACGAGCCGTCAGCAAAGGCGAGGCATTCTTGCAGCCCATTGCCGTTGCTATCCGAAATCGCCGGCAGCGAGAGGGTGACCTGTGAAGAGAGGATGCGGAGCCCTACCGAGCCGGTATCCACGAGGACGTTGTCGAGGGTTTGGCAATTCGAGGAGCCGGGCACGCAGATGGTCACATCCGTAAAAAGCCCGTTCACATAGTTGTTGGCGGGGCCGAGGTTCACTTCGATGGTCTGCGTGTTGTTCACGGGCGTGGAGTTGGTACTGGTGCTGCTTCCTCCGCTGCTGCCGCCGCAACTGGCCAGCACCAACAGGCCTGCTGAGAGGCCGAGGGAGAGGACGAGCTTGGCAATCGAACCTTTCCGCACGCTCATCGTACCACCTCCGCCGGGATGTTCTTGGGCAAAAGGCTCGGCACGTAGGCGCGCCCGTGGAAGGAGCGCGGGTGTCCCCCGCTTTCCACCACGAGCCGATCCGTCCGCAGCACCAGCGGCCCGCGCCGCCGCACCCGGGATTGGGCGGCTTGCTGAAACTCCGCGAAGTAAGATCCCAATAACTGCTGCAGATTAGGCATGGTCGGCCCTCGCCAGGAGATTCCGAAAACCAGGCCCCCTGGCGAAACATATTCTTTGACAACCGCGCGATCCGCTCCGGTGATTTGCTGGACCGAGTAGCCCTGCAGGGCCACGGCGCGAACCTCTCCGCGCATAACCTTCTGGTCAGAGCTCACGGAAGACTCGTACTCGCCCAGGACCGCCCATGCCGGAGCAGATCCCAGGACCAAAACCAGTAATGCTGCCAGAACAGTTTTCATACACCCTCGCCTTTGCGCTTCTTCGCATTCACGTTTTTCACGTGAATGCCATTCGGACCGCACTTGTCTGTGAAACGGATTCGAAATAGGCAGTCAAGTCGAAGTAAGAGGATCTCGTGCCGGCCCGGCAGCACTGCTACGGTATGAGCGATCCGCAGGATCTCATTGCTGGAACCAGCCGGCGCACCTAGCTCCACGACTCCGCCGGCAAAAGGATTTTGGCCGCTACCGGGTGAGGAGTTCATCAACCTCCCTCCGGATGAGACGCTGTTTATGCCGCAAGGGGTTTCATGTGAGACTGTTAAGTCATCGTTAAATATCCTTTACAAAGTATTAACAAATGGTTGCTAAGCCCTCTGTGCGCGTTCCCGGCCAGCCTCTGACGGAGCCGCTACCCCCTTTCCCACACGCGGCAGCATTGGCCCAGCGAGACCACCAAGGGTTGAAACAAGTCATAGCGGCGGTATGCCGCGAGCCAGGTGCGGGCGCCAAGGATGACGCTTGCCGCTGCGATCGCTCTCCATCCCAGCGCGGCACGCCAAGCTCGCGTGCCAAGCTACTATCAGTGTAGGTGAAGCCTGAGTCCTTGTTGCCCGGCGGAGCAAGGTGCCCGCAAACCTCCGAGCTGGGGATCTTCGCCAGCTTTCCTATTGCATTGAGCCCTTGTGGGTTGCGCGAAGACAAACATTGTCTGAACGGGCTCAGGCGTTACGGCCGACAAGAGGAGATTCAGGTCATCGCAGAGGAGTTCTGAAGCCCTGCTACTCGCCTCGGTGGTAGAGTTGTTAAGAGAATGTAAAGAAGATATTACTTAGATTTAACACCTCGCAGGAAACCTAACCTCCGAAAGGCGCGTCTGAAACACTGCTAATGAAATTGCTGTAGTGATCGCGCTGTGCTGCGTCGGGCGAGTGGAGGAGACAGAGAGGACGGACAACAGCCATACCCGACATGGGACCTTCCCTGGAAGCACTAGAAAGAAGGGAGGAGTCTTATCCCGCGCGGGAGACTGCATGGGAAGCTCGACTCGCTCGCTGTCTCCTCGTCGAGTGGCGAGTTTCTACCTTTGTGGTCGGGTCTTCTTTACGGCTGCCAGGACAGCCAGGTGGCTCGGAGACACTAGTGACAATCGGCTTATGCGGTTGCAGGCGGCCTAACGCAGCAAAGGCCTGGATTCAATTTCCTCAAGTTAACAACAGAAGCCAAGTCGAGCCGCCGGCCTGCCGACGAGCCAGGCTGGTGTGAAGGCCTCTGCTCAGTCCGGCTTCGAGGATAAGCTTGTTCAATAGTCCGGTGCTCACAAATTCAGACCCAGAGTGTAAGGGGGGGGATGGGAAGGGGAGACGAGAAGTGAGGCTACTTTATAGTGTTCTGCTCGCCGCAGTACTGACGCCGGGTTTAGGTGTTGCTCAGACGAACTCCCAGCCGGCTCCCGCACCTTCGGGCGAGTCCGATTGGGTTCCCAAGAATCCCTTCGGCGCGCCTGTCGGCGCCGTCAAGGCGTCGGCGCGGGCGACAGGAAAGTTATTCAAACACCTGCCGACTTCGCCATCGTCGAAAGAGCCCGAGTCCACCGGCGTCGTCGCGTTCGAGCAGTTTCAGGCTAGGTCCACTCCGCTGGGGGCCGTGTTCATCCTCAACACCGACGTGGGCTACGCGTTCACATCGCATTTCACCGCGGACGCCGGAGTTCCGGTCCTCTTCGATCGAAGCCCTTTCTCCCTTGTGGCCAATCATGACTGGCGATGGACGACGTGGCTCCTCGGGGAACCTTACCTGGACGTACGCTATACCACGAACCGTTTCGGACCGAGCATCACCTCCATTCTTACGGGGACGATTCCCGTGTCGAGCCCCGAAAGGATCTTTTCGACAGGCCGCGTGGGCGTCGATTGGTTCAACCATATCGAGAAAAGCTGGAAAGGGATGACTCCCTTCCTGAACCTCGGCGCCGCGAATGGCACCGTGAATCGCTTTGTGATGCCAAGGCCTTACACCCTCGCCAGGCCTTACCAGACCCTGGGCTTCATTTCGGATTTCGAAGGCGGAGCCAGTTACAAATTTGGACACGGGTTCGCGATTGGTGCTTCAGCCTATGCGCTCGTGCCCGGTGGACCGCAAAAAGTGTTCAGCAGGCTCGTCGCTCCAGATTACGCGCTCGCGGGGGATGGGAATCACAATCGATTCTTCGACAGTGCATTTGAGACCGTGGGACCCTCGCGCATAGCCCGTGACAACGGCTTCTCGGGATGGGTCGAGCTGACCCGTCTGCGACACATGGACGTGCAGATCGGGTACACGCGGGGCGTCCACTACGCGTTCGACTCCCTCACCTTGATGTTGAACTTCGATGGCAGCTTCTTATTCAGGGAGCCGAAACAGTGAAGGTACTCATCGGCGGCAACTTCCCATCGTGTCATGCAGTAGGCCTATGAGGCAAGGCGGTAGTCTCACGCGACAACCATCGACCGGGGACCGTGGGGGACCGAAAGGCCGCCAAATGGCAAGGGGAGACAACTTCCGGGGGTAAGACAAGCATGGGCAACCGGTGTCGGCGCTTCGCCGTTTGGGCGAAGCGTGGCGAACGCGCAGGGTTACTGACGTTAGTGTCCTTGCTTGGCCTCGTCGGCCTCAATCGTCGCGCATTGGGCGTCGAGGCGGCGAGCACGCCGCTATTTTCGAAGGTTCCCGGCTCTTTTCAAAGGTCGGCGGATTTCTACACACGCTTGCCCCTCCGCTTCGAACTCAACGAAGGCCAGACCGACCGCCGCGTGAAGTATCTGGCGCGCGGCGCGGGCTATACCCTGTTTCTGACCTCGAACGAGGCGGTGCTGGCGCTGCGTTCCCCGGCCCCGCCAGGGAAGCCCGACGCTGCGAGCCCGGTGGTGCGCCTGAAGCTGCTGGGGGCGAATCCTGAATTGAGGGTCACGGGCGAGGCCGAACTGCCGGGGCAGAGCAATTACTTCCTGGGGAAGGATGCCCGCCAGTGGCACACGCATGTTCCGAACTATGCCCAGGTGCGCTACCGCGGTCTGTATGGTGGGGTGGACTTGGTGTACTACGGCCACCAAGGGGAACTGGAGTACGACTTTGTGGTGGCGCCGGGGGCGGACCCGGGCCGCATCCGGCTGCGTATCGAAGGCGCGCACGGGATGAAGGTGGATGCCAAAGGCAATCTGGTGCTACCGACAGGAGGGGGTGAGGTCCGTTTTCATCGCCCGGTAGCTTACCAGGGGAGTGGACGGGACAAGCATTTGATTGCGGCGCGCTACCTGCTGCGCGGGAGGGATGAGATTGGCTTTGCGCTGGGGCCCTACGACCGTCGCCAGGCGCTGATCATCGACCCGGTGTTGAGCTATGCGACGTACCTGGGCGGGACGGGAGGCGACGTGGCCTACGGCATCGCTGTTGATAGCTCCGGCAACGCCTACGTCACAGGATCGACAGCGTCGGCGAACTTCCCCACAACCTCTGCCGAGCAAAATACGAGTGGTGGCGACGGCGACGCGTTTGTGACGAAATTCAACTCGACTGGCACGGCGCTCGTCTATTCCACCTACCTCGGGGGAAACGGCTCGGACATCGGAAATGCAATTGCTGTCGACTCCTCGGGGAACGTCTATGTCGTCGGCAGTACCACCTCAACAAACTTCCCGACAACTTCCGGCGCCTTCCAACCCAATTACGGTGATAACGGCGATGCATTCCTCGCGAAGCTCGACGCCGCGGGATCAGCGCTTGTTTATTGTACGTACCTCGGAGGGACTAGTGCCGACATTGCCCAAGCGGTCGCTGTGGATTCCTCCGGGAATGCTTACGTGACGGGATCGACGCAGTCCCATGATTTTCCCACAGTGAATCCGCTTCAGATCGGAAATGACGGCTGCTCAACCGTCAGCGGCAGTGTGTCCTGCTCCTCGGACGTATTCGTGGCCAAGGTGAATCCGTCCGGTACGGATCTTGTTTATTCCACGTACCTGGGAGGCTCCGGCGGGGACTCTGGACGTGCTATCGCTATTGACGGCTCGGGCAACGTCTACGTCAGTGGGTACACCTCTTCCTCAGACTTCCCGACACAGAATGCCTTGCAGAGCTCCAACGGCGGAGGCTCCGATGCTTTTGTCGTGGAGTTGAATGCCACAGGCTCGGCCCTCGTCTTTTCAACCTATTTCGGCGGCAGCGGCCAAGATCGCGCGTTCGGCCTTGCTCTGGACGTTTCCGGAAGTATCTACGTGACCGGCGATTCCCAATCCACAAACTTCCCCACGACCGCGAACGCCTTTCAGACCGCCAACCACGGTCAGGGAGATGCTTTCGTTTTCAAGCTGGCCCCGGGCGGATCCCCCTTGGTGTACGCGACGCTCTTAGGGGGAAGCGGGACGGACCAGGCATCCGGAATCGCGGTGGATTCCTCGGGAAACGCTTACATCACGGGTTTCACCCAATCAAGTGACTTCCCGACTGTCGATCCACTGCAGACCATCCTCGGCATCGCGGGCGCCGGCTCGTGTGGATCAACGCCCTGTGCCGACGCGTTTGTGAGCAAATTGGGTCCGTCAGGGGTGCCGGTGTACTCGACCTATCTGGGAGGGGGCGGGGCGGACTTCGGCCAAGCTATCGCGGTTGACTCGGCTGGCCAGGCCTACGTCGCCGGCAGTACGGCGTCTCAGAACTTCCCTGCCATTGCTGGGGCGTCGCAGGGAGCCTTTGCCGGCACCGGCTCATCCTCCAATGCCTTCGTGGCGAAAGTCGATCCGAGTGATGGTCCCGGAGTAGCTTTGACTCCTCAGCAAATCAATTTCGGCAACCAGGCCATCAACAGCACAAGCGACCCGCGCTCGGTGACGCTCGTTAACGCCGGGAGTGCGGTATTGAACATCTCGAGTATTGTGGCCAGTGGCGATTTTACCGAGACCAACAATTGTGGCACTGCTCTTCCGGCGGGGGGCGCCTCCTGCACGATTCAGATCACCTTTGCTTCTACCACAACGGGTACCAGAACAGACCAGATCACTATCATCGACAACGCGCAGGGGAGTCCTCAAAACATCACGGTAACGGGCAATGGAGTCACCTTGGCGGGATCGCTGGCGCTCTCAGCGACGAGCTTGAGCTTTCCGGCGGAGACGGTGGGCACGACGAGTCCTCGTCAGACGCTACGGCTGACCAACAACGGCAATTCTGCGGTAACCGTCACGGCGATAAGCGTCACGGGCGACTTCGCGCAAACCAACACCTGCGATAACCTGCCGAGCGTTCTCAATGTGGGGGCTGGCTGCAGCATCAGCCTCACCTTTACGCCGACCGGCAGCGGCAGCCGCACGGGCACCCTAACTATAACGGACGACGCCGCCAATAGTCCCCAGACGGCGAAGCTCGCCGGTACGGGAAACGCGGTTTTTTCTCTCTCCGCCAGCACCCGGTCCAGTGTCATTGTCATCGGAACGACTTCCACCACTTTTACTGTGGCTGCCTCGGCACCGTCCTCCTTCGTCAGCGACATCTCGCTCTCATGCTCCTCAGGGACCTGCAGTTTCAACCCATCCACGATTACTGCCGGGCAGACCAGCACCCTGACCGTGAGCGGTCTATCGGCGACGAGCGCCAACCCTCTGAACTTAACGGTCACCGGAACCAGCGGCTCACAGACCGCCACGGTCGCTCTAACCGTTTTTTTTGCTGACTTTTCGATCTCTGCCTCTCCTCCTCTCAACACGGTTGCCGCTGGAGGGTCTACTACCTATACCGTCACTGTGACTCCGTCGAACGGATTCAACCAAGTTGTGCTTCTAAGCTGCAGCAATTTGCCACAGGCATCGAGCTGTTCGTGGTCTCCTCCCGGTCTGACGCTGAACGGCACGACGGCTGCCACAGCGAAGGTCACCGTCAATACGACAGCACAATCGTCTGCATCAGGCTGGCGTCCACCCAGGGGCGACCTGCGCCCTGGTCTGAAGCCTGAGCGGGAACTGTGGGTGCTTCTGCTGGCAGTCCTCGCCCTTTTGCTGATTTCCACTGCGATTAGCCGGCGAGCGCCTAAAGCCACACGGACGCGACTTCCGACTTATGTGAGGCTCGGTGCCTTGGTCATGCTGGCGTTGTTTATTGCTGCCGAGATTGGGTGCAACCAGAATTACTATAATCCTATCTCGCCTGCGTCGGTTTCAGGAACTCCCATCGGCACTTACACCATAACCTTTGTCGGCACGCTCGGGAACAACAGTTCCGTCACAAGAAGTACGCCTGTCAACGTCACTGTTTCACCCTGATCATGGCGCAGAAACTTATAGCCACGCTCGTGGCACGTCAAAGGAGTCGCCGTACAGGCAGGACACTCAAAACGAAGCTTTCCCGGTCTTGATCATCTCCGAGGAGGGTTCTGGTGAACGAGAGAAGCAACAAAGCCAACCGCGCCCTGGGCGCTGGCGTGAGAATGAAGGGGCAATACATGCGCCTCCTGGTGGTGTCGGGTTTGATCGCGGTTTCACTCTCAGCTGTGAGCGCCGGGAAGGGCAACACAAATTCGCTTCCGGCGACGGTCACCTCTCGGGCAAGGTGGGTGAGCCTTTACGCCAGCTTTCCCCTCCGCTTCGAACTCAACGAAGGCCAGACCGACGGCCAAGTGAAGTATTTGGCGCGCGGCGCGGGCTATACCCTGTTTCTGACCTCGAACGAGGCGGTGCTGGCGCTGCGTTCCCCGGCCCCGCCAGGGAAGCCCGACGCTGCGAGCCCGGTGGTGCGCCTGAAGCTGCTGGGGGCGAATCCTGAATTGAGGGTCACGGGCGAGGCCGAACTGCCGGGGCAGAGCAATTACTTTCTGGGGAAGGATGCCCGCCAGTGGCACACGCATGTTCCGAACTATGCCCAGGTTCGCTACCGCGGTCTGTATGGTGGGGTGGACTTGGTGTACTACGGCCACCAAGGGGAACTGGAGTACGACTTTGTGGTGGCGCGGGGGGCGGACCCGGGCCGTATCCGGCTGCGCCTTGAAGGCGCGCACGGGATGAAGGTGGATGCCAAAGGCAATCTGGTGCTGCCGACGGGAGGGGGTAAGGTGCGTTTTCATCGCCCGGTGGCTTACCAGGGGAGTGGACGGGACAGGCATTTGATTGCGGCGCGCTACCTGCTGCGCGGGAGGGATGAGATTGGCTTTGCGGTGGGGCCCTACGACCGTCGCCAAGCGCTGATCATCGACCCGGTGTTGAGCTATGCGACGTACCTGGGCGGGACGGGAGGCGACGTGGCCTACGGCATCGCCGTCGATAGCTCCAATAATGCTTACATCGCGGGGGTTACTAACTCCACGGACTTCCCAAACAAAAACGCCGAACAGAAGACCTATGAGGGCAATGGAGACGCCTTCGTGGTCAAATTGGACTCGACTGGAACGACGCTCGTCTACTCTACTTATATCGGCGGTGGGGGCTCGGATACCGCTGCAGCCATTGCTGTGGACGCGACGGGGGACGCCTTCATAAGCGGTACAACGACGTCGACGAATTTCCCCACCACGGCGAGCGCCTTCCAAACGGCTTACGGCGGCGACGGCGACGCTTTCGTTACCGAGCTCAACAGCGCAGGTGACGGTTTGGTTTATTCCTCGTACTTGGGAGGGAGTCAGGCCGACTCCGCCCAAGCCATCGCCGTGGATTCCTCTGGCAACGCTTATTTGACCGGTTCCACCCAGTCAATCGACTTTCCCACTACTCTCAATCCTCTGCAACCCGTCAACGGGGGCACCTCGGACGCGTTTGTGGCCAAAGTAAATTTCTCGGGCACCGCGCTCGTCTACTCCACCTATCTGGGCGGCTCGGAAGCTGACGTGGGGCAAGGCATCAAGGTCGACAGTTCCGGCAACGTCTACATCGTGGGCTATACATTCTCATCGGATTTCCCAGTTCAGAATGCCTTGCAAACGTCCAACGCGGGCGCGCCGGATGCTTTTGTGGCAAAGCTAAACGCTTCCGGGTCGGCTCTCACCTTCTCCACTTACCTCGGCGGAAGTGGAGACGACAGAGGCTTCGGTGTCGCCTTAGACACGTCCGGCAACATATACGTCACAGGCGCGAGCCAATCAACGGATTTTCCCACGACCTCCACCGCTTTTCAGACCAACAACCAGGGAAGTCGCGATGCCTTTGTGAGTAAGTTGAATTCTGCGGGCTCCGCCTTGACCTACTCCACCTTTTTGGGTGGGAGCGGGGCGGATCAAGGCAACGCCATCGCGGTGGACTCTTCCGGGGATGCGTTTGTCACTGGGTTTACCCAGTCGAGCGATTTCCCCACCGCGAATCCGGTGCAGGCGATCTTAGGAATAAGTGGCGGGAGTTTCTGTGGCTCGACTCCCTGCTCCGACGCCTTTGTCAGCCAATTGAACCCTTCTGGTAGCGGGTTGGTCTACTCGACGTACCTCGGCGGAAACGGCGCGGACTTCGGACAAGGCATCGCGCTGGACGCCACGGGGGATCCCTACGTTACGGGCAGTACATCCTCAACCAACTTTCCCCCTACCGCCGGCGCCTTCCAAGGGAACCTGAAGGGGGCGGCAGGTAATGCCTTTGTGGCCAAGATCGACTCGGCCAGCTCACCGGGGATCGCGATCGTGCCCCAGAAAGTGAACTTCGGAAACCAAACCTTGAGCGTCAGGAGCGCCGCCCAGACAGTGACCATCATTGATGTCGGAACCCAGCCGCTGAGTATTACGGACATCACATGCTCAAGCAGCGACTTCGCGGAGACGGATAACTGCGTCGGAACGGTTGCAGCCGGTGGTGGAACCTGTACCCTCAACGTCACTTTCACACCGTCAACGGTGGGATCAGAGACGGATCAGATCACCATTACCGATAATGCCTCGGGCAGCCCTCACACGATTACCTTGAACGGCACGGGCGTGACCGCCGCCACGGCCGTCACGCTCTCTCCCACCAGCCTGGCTTTTGGGAACCAGACGGTGGGGACGGTCAGCTCCGCCCAGACGGCGACCATCACCAACACGGGCACGGCGACACTCAATATCACCAGCATCACCGCCACCGGTGATTACTCGCAGACGAATACCTGTGGCGCCGTCCTCAACACCCTCAACGTGGGACAGAGCTGTGCCGTGAGCGTTGCCTTTGCACCGACCGCGAGTGGGGGACGGAACGGGACGCTGAGCATCAACGACAATGCGGCTGGAAGCCCCCAAACCGTGGCTCTCTCCGGGACGGGCGTGGCCGGCTTTTCGCTTTCCTCGTCCAGTCCGACGACGACCGTCGTGATAGGAAGCTCCAGCGCCACCATCCCGGTCTCGGCCTCAGCGCCCAGCGGCTTCACGGGCAACATTACTTTGTCTTGCTCGTCGGGCGCAACGTGTTCCTTCAACCCTTCGACCATCTTCGCCGGGCAGTCCAGCACCCTGACCGCGAGTAATCTCACTCCGTCGACTGCCAACCCGTTCAACTTTACGGTCAACGGAACCAGTGGTTCGCAGACCGCGACTCTTGCCGTGAGCGTTTTGTTCTCAGATTACTCTCTTTCGGTTACTCCCGCGTTAAACACGATCACCTCCGGCCAGCCGGCTACCTATTCTCTTATCGTGACGCCGTTGAACGGTTTCAATAAGCAGGTCCAACTCGCTTGCAGCAACCTCCCCGCCGGCGCGAGTTGTTCATTCTCCTCCTCGAACGTGACTCCGCAAGGGGGGCCAGTCACGGTCACACTGACGGTCAACACCATAAAAGGGGCGTCCTCGTTGATAAGACGATGGTTACCTCCTGGCGGAGCACCCCCGCCCGCGTGGCTGTTGCTCCTGTGCATGGGAGTTCTGTGGAGCATGCTGCGTTTGCGCCGCTACCTCAATGACCGGGAAGCTACGGGGCTTAGGCTCCCACCCATCTGGTCGAAGACCGTAAGCCTCGGCCTGGCATTGGCCCTGGTGGCGCTTCTGGCTGGCTGTCGCCCGGCGAGCACGACGAGCAGTTCCGGGACCCCCACAGGGAATTACACGATTACGGTCACCGGAACCCTCAGCTCCAACACGGCAGTCGTGCGGAGCACCACGGTCAACCTGGCTGTAACGTAATCGGCGGGGCTGGGTCACGGCCCTTTAGTGTCGCGCGTGTACCGGAGCGCGAGGAAGTAGGTCGGCGCCATACGTCGGAGTAGGCCGAAGCCGTTCATTGCCTCGGTCCGATGGCATCAAGACTCGGCCGATAAGTAATGCCCCACGCCCCACCACGCCACACAGAGCCGAAGCCAATCCAGTGTGGCGGGAGTAGTCCTAAGACCTGAGTTCATAAGGCTGAAAGGGTTCCGGTCTGAGCGAAAGCAGATTCCCAGAGTTGGCGCAACCGGATTGAGAATGTGGGCAGAGGATTAAGGCAATAGAAAACGTGAGCCTTACTGCAAAGGATGTGGAGTCTTCCGATCACACGGGGCGTGCCTTTCAATGGGATCCGAAGGCTACGCAGCCGCAGAGGCTAAGTCGCAACCGTCAGGGGACCTCGGTGCAGCGACAAAACGCGAGGGATTCCGTCTACATCACGACTCGTGATGACATAGACGGTATCGCCTGACCGAAGGTCCTTGAAACTCAGCTCGCACCCGTCCGCATCGAGGTAAGGCGTGTGATTCGTAACCTTGACGACTTCGGTGACTTCCGTGGGGCGCTCCCACACCCGGCGAGACGTCTTTGATCAGGGGGATCTGCTGTTGGATAGCCTGCGCGTCCGCCACAGTGAGCGTCTTGGTGGCTTGGTTTCCCAGGCGCACGCCGTTCTGGGTGACGCTGCCGGCCTGAATGAAAATCATGTTATCACCCAAGTTGCGAATCTGCTCCTGTACCTGATTGGAGGCTCCCTCCCCGATGGCCACGGTGGAAATCACGGCGCCGACACCGATGATGATGCCCAGCATGGTGAGGGCCGTTCGCATCTTGTTACGGGCGAGCGCTCTCAACGCGACTCGAGAAGTGGCTGCGAGGTCCATGAGAGTTTTCCTTCCTCTTCTTCCTCGTCGTCCTCAAACGAGGGCAGGGTCGGCAAGAGCTGCGCCGCGTAAACCCGCTCCTCAACAAGGCTGTCCTTCCTGATCTTTCCGTCACGAAAAACCACCACGCGCTTTGCGAACCGCGCGATGTCCGGCGCGTGCGTGACGACGATGACCGTGAGGTTCCTTTCTGCGTTCAGGCGTTGGAAGATCTCCATGATCTCGACGCTGGTCCGGCTGTCGAGATTCCCTGTCGGTTCGTCCGCCAGCAAAATGGATGGATCATTGACCAGGGCCCGGGCGATGGCGACCCGTTGCTGCTGCCCGCCCGATAACTGCGCGGGATGGTGCTCTTCCCGGCCTTCCAACCCCACCGCGCGGAGAGCCGCTCGCGCCCGCTCCAGCCGCTCCGCATGGGGAACATTGGCATAAACGAGCGGAACCTCGACGTTTTCCAGGGCGGAGGTTCGGGCGAGAAGATTGAATCCCTGAAAGACGAACCCGACCTTCCGATTGCGGATTCCGGCCAGCTCCCGCTTGGAGAGCCCAGAAACATCCCGATCTTCGAGCCAATACTCCCCGCGGTTCTGCCGGTCGAGGCACCCGACCAGATTCATGAAGGTGGAATTCCCGGATCCCGAGGACCCCATGATCGCGACAAACTCTCCGGGCAGGATCGCCAGGGATACGCCGCGCAGCGCGTACACTTGCGTCTCGCCGAGATCGTGAATCTTGTGCAGGTCTCCCACGCGAATCGTCGGCGTGACGCTTTCCAATTTCGGTATGGATTCAACTTCTGCCAATTCTAGAGGCATAAGATTCACCTCCGCTGAGGACCGCCGGCCGGCAAACTGGTTTCCAAATCGTGCCGGCCCCGAACAACGCCACACGCCAGGTCCGAATGCCCTCCCCGTTTCTGGTGCGACCGGCGGTGAATTCGTATCGACATGGCCTCAGCGAACCTCCTCCCTTCGAGGATTTGGTTCTGATTGACACTGGACGGCGCAATGCCCCGTGCGGTTGCGCGCCCTGGTGAATCGAGGCAAAAGCTTCTCTACGTCCTCTTAACACCGTGCGCAACGGCTTGTGGCTCATCGTTCCAGGGGCGAACGCGGGGTTGCGACGATTGATGCGCCGCAGACTCTTATTCTTCCTGGTCAAGGTGGTGGACTCGCAGAGTTGAAGGCTTGAGGTGATGGGGGTGAGACTCAGCGGGAGACGAAACGGCCAGGCCGGTCGTGATCGGTCAACCTGCAAACTTATATCCCAGCCCGTGAACGGTCAGAATGAGCCGGGGTCTCTTGGGGTCTTCTTCGAGCTTCTGACGAAGCCAGGCGACATGAACATCTACCGTCCGGGTCGAAGGCGTGGCGCTGTAGCTCCACACTTCTTTCAGAAGTTCCTCACGGGACAGCGTTTCACCGCGATGTTCAATCAAGTATTGGAGAAGTTGAAATTCCTTCGCTGAGAGGGTTACCGGCTCGCTGTTCCGCAGCACTTCGGTGCGGCGAACATCGACCCGAAGAGGCCCGAACTCGTAAACGGCGGAAGCCGCGGACGACATGCGGAGGCCGCGTCGCAGAAGGGCTTCGACGCGCGCGAGCAATTCCAGCATATCAAAGGGCTTGGCCAGGTAGTCATCCGCCCCGAACTTGAGCCCCAGGACCTTGTCGGCGGTCTGACCCCGTGCGGTGAGCATCAGGATCGGCGCCTTCAGGCCACGCTGCCGAAGATCCCGGCAGACCTCCAACCCGTCCTTGCCGGGCAACATCAGGTCCAGCATGATCAGGTCGAAAAGTTCGCGGGCTGCCTGCTCCACGGCATCGATGCCATTCGAAACAGCTTCGACGCTGTAACCTTCACGACGCAGTCGGTCGGTGAGTGTCAGTACCAAGCCCGGTTCGTCTTCGACCAGCAGTATGCGAGGAATCATTCGGTGTCTTTATCTCCGGAGGTCCGGGGCGAATCGAAACCCGCCGCTCGAGTTTTCTCAGCCCGCTTGGGCCCGCGGCTGCTCTCCCTCTTTCACGACGGGAAGGTGCAGCGTAAAGGAACTTCCCTGCCCCGGTGCACTCATTACGGTCAATCTCCCGCCCATGGCTTCGGTGATTTGCTTAACCAGGCTCAAGCCGAGTCCCGTGCCGTGAATCTGCGATGTCCTCGCAGAGTTCCCCCGGTAAAACGGTTCGAAGACATGGGGCAGATCTCCCGGGTCAATTCCCGGCCCGCGGTCCTGCACGGTGACTTGAATCTCATCGCCCTGGACTCCGACCCCTGTCTGGGCATAGATTCCTAACCAGCGGTTCGCGACTCCATACTTCAAGGCGTTGGTGATCAGGTTTCTCAGGCACTGACCCAAGGCGGAGGGATCGGCCAGGACCTGCGGGAGGCCCGGGGCCACCCGCTTCTCGACCGTGAAACCACTGGCGCCGATCAAGTTCTCCGAGTCCGCCAGGGTGGAATCGATGATCTCCTGGATCTGGAGGGGACGGGCATCGTAATGCCAGCGCCTTTCGCGCGCGGCGGCAAAGAGGAGGATTTGCTCGACCATCTCCGAAAGCCGGCGCCCTTCGTTGCGAATGAGGGCACCATATTGTTCCACCTGCACGGTTGTGTTCGCGACACCATCCGCGAGGTTTTCAGCCGCCGAACAAATCACACTCACCGGCGTGCGGAGCTCGTGCGACACTCCCGTGACAAAGTCCATCTGGAGCTTCGCCAGCTTCTGGGCCCGCTCCGTCCAGACAATGATCATCACCACGCTCGCCGCCAGGACCAGCAAAACGCCGAAACTGAGCCCGAGATTCCTGCGGCGCATCCCGGCCACGACCTCACTCAGCGAACCCGCGCGATGCCGGACTACCAACTCCCACCTCGCTGCCGCGAGGTCAGGCAGGATCACAAAGGGTCCGAAGCCCCGTGGGGGGCCCGCCAAGGCCCGGCGCTCGGCGAACAACAGACGTCGCGGGTTAGGGTTTTCCGGGCGGAAGCGGAATTCACCCCTCGGAAGGTCTTCTGGCCTGGGCTGCAGAGGATGCGGATGGCGCGGACCGAACAATTCCAATGTGCCATCGGCAGACGCCAGAATACCTTGCAGGGGCACGGCCTCAGAAAGATAAATCTGATTCCTCCGATCGCTCCCGCCCACCACGGCAACCTGGTACACCAGCCCTTGTGGGCCGCCAAAATAGCGGCGGGCAAGTTCCGCGAGTAGCCCCTTCTGCAGAAAGTCACAATTCAGCTCAATCACGACGTAACCCGCAGGTCGGCGAACGGCCCGCACTGGGTCGTCTCCATTCGAACCAGTCCAAAAGGCAGGATGAACCAGGGCCGGAATCTCTCCTCGTAGACTCCAGGCAAAAGGCAGGCCCGGCGGGCCCGGTTCATTTGGGTGTGCCGCGGGCTTGCGGGCCATGCTGGCGCAGAGGTCACCGAAACGCGATGGGCAATCCACCGCCTCAAACTGCCCGGCCTTCGGATTCAGGCGAAAGAGCGCCGCATGATGCGCCTGGGTCTCTTCCCAGAGATAGACGCCGGTAACCAGCTCGCGATGCGCCGCGGTGCGTTCCCAATTGTCGTAGTGCTCGGCATAAAGGCCTTCGGCCTGTTCTGCGCTTTCGGCCCGGTTGATATCGAAGGCCGAGCAAATGCTCGCCAATTCGCGGTGCAGGTCCTCACGGAACTGATTCATGGCAGTCTGCAGCGTTGTCTGGAGTCTCTCACGCTCTGCGTCACTAACCTGGGTGCTCCATCTGTATTGGAGCACCGCCAACACGACGACGACTACACCAAGGGCCGTGATCAAGGCCAGAGACACGAAGGACTGCTGCGATCCGAACTTCATATCAAGCATAGACGTATATGAACGTTAGCAAGCTACACCCGAAATTCGCAATCGTCTATTCACATGGAGCTTTAAAAAGCTGTCGTTTGGTCGATGAGGAGCCGGGTCCTTGCCAATAATTCGATCGGGGCACGAAAACAGTCGACAATGCGCCTTACATGCTCCTTGTTCGGCTACTTTAACAACCGTCCCCCGGACATTGGCGGACGATTTCATGTTTGAGCTGACTGCCAGTGGCATCCATGGGCAATTGTCCTTATGGTCCTCTTGAATGGCCAATCGCAGAAGGGATTTAGGGAATGCCATACCGGCGGAAGGCTTCAAGCCGCTCGTCGCTCGTAACGATGGTGAAGTCCGCCAACTTCCGGAATCTCCACCACGGCACCCAGTTCTGGCGATTGAATCGCCCGTGGTTCCGGAGCATCCTTAGCCAATGCCAGATGAGTCCGCGAATGTAGGTAATACTGGAAATAGGACTTCAGAATGCGACGGAGGGAAGATTCGTTGAGCACCAGGATGTGGTCGAGGCATTCGCGACGTATTGAGCCGACTAGGCGCTCAGCGTATGGATTCTGCCAAGGTGATCTTGGAGCCGTCAGGACTTCCTGAATCGCCATCTGTCGAACTCGCTGACGGAATGACCCTTCATAAATCGAGTCGCGATCGTGGAGGAGGTAGCGCGGTGCGTTGCCCCAAGGGAACGCCTCAACGAGCTGTTGCGCCGTCCATTCGGAGGTGGGATTTGCGGTGACGTTGAAATGGAGTGGGCGTCGCCTCTGGTGTGCCAAGACGATAAAGACATATAAGACTCGAAAAGTGACCGTCGACACGACGAAGAAGTCCGTCGAGACCAACTGCTGCACGTGGTTGTTAA
>Ga0315279_10003142_pt1 | contig 23517 bp, 24 predicted proteins | sample YL17G06_20_MG_FD_203694 | JGI IMG/M metagenome (GOLD analysis project Ga0315279, IMG submission 203694) | Sediment microbial communities from Yellowstone Lake, YNP, Wyoming, USA - YL17G06_20 | ecosystem: Environmental > Aquatic > Freshwater > Lake > Sediment | place: USA: Wyoming | collected...
TGGCTTCCGAAAACCCCGCGATAATGATGCACTTCATCAATCACAATGTAACGCAGGTTTTCAAAAAGCTTGAGCCAGAGGGTATGATGGGGCAGGATGCCGGTATGGAGCATATCCGGGTTTGTTACGACAATATGTCCGGAATTGCGGATGGCTTTCCGAGCCGATGCGGGTGTGTCGCCATCAAAGGTGTAAACCTTGATGTCCCTCCCGAGGGCGCCGGTGATTTCGTGAAGTTCCTTATACTGGTCTTGTGAGAGCGCCTTTGTGGGGAAGATGTAAAGGGCGCGCGCCTCGGGATTTTCAAGGATTGCCTGAACTACAGGTATATTGTAGCAAAGGGTCTTCCCGGAGGCTGTCGGTGTAACGACAACGATATTATTCCCATCGCGTATGTGTTGAAGCGCCTCGCTCTGGTGTGAATACAGGCGCTCAATACCACGCTTTTTCAGGGTCTCAATCAGCGCCGGTGGCAGAAAGGTGGGAAATTCCGCATACACTGCGGCTCTGGCGGGCAACACCTTTTTGTAGATGATATTCCGCCCGATAGTCTTCTTGTGTTCCAGGACCTCAAGGACGGCAGAAACTGATTGCCGGGTGGCGCTCATACTCCATCCACTTCGGAATGTTTTGAAAGACTTACCGGGGATATCATAATCAGGGCTGCAACCTGCCAGAGGTAACGCCCCGACTCCTTGACATAAATATTATCCACAAGTCCAAAGATGGCAAATGCAATTGAGATAGTAATAAAATACTCAAAGAGGCGTCTTCCCCAATCCCCCCTTGTCTTCCTCAGCATCAAGACTCGCTTAAGAAAAAAGAGATATACAAGAAGTGTGCTTACGAAACCAAATATTCCTCTCTGGGCAAGGATTTCAAGATATGTGTTATGTGAATCGCTTGTTGGCGGTGCTTCATACGCGGGGCTTATCTTATATATTTTATATATATCCCTGAAGATATATTTGCCATATCCTGCTCCGAAAAGCGGCTTTTTGATAAGCGCATTTATGGCGCTTCTTCGATATTCCCTTCGCATCCCCAGTGAACCGGTCCCGTCGAAAATCTCTCTGAAATCCGTAATCCGTTTTCTTATAGAGGGTGAGACCGAGTAAACTAACACTGAACCGAGCGCTATTATAGCAGCGATTATTGCCAGTGTGCGCCAGTTTTTCGTAAGGACGCAGATAGATATCAGGGCGAGCGGGACACAGATCCATCCACCGCGGGTCTGGGTGAAAAGTGTTCCCAGAAGACTCAGGATGATAAGGAGATATATAGCAATTGTTGCTTTTCTTTTCCGTCCCGGCAGAAGCAGGAGCAATAAAGGGACATAGAGGACATAAAAATACGTCAGTCTTGTGTAACTGCCGGAGAGAGATAATAACCGTTGATCTTTTGTGGAAAATACGCCGAAAAAGTATGGAAAGAATCCAATCGTGTTTATGATGACGCCTGAAAGGAAAAAGCCCCATAAAAGCGCATTCCGTTTTTCAAGAAATGTGGCGGCTGTTATTAGAAGAAGTCCGAAAACCGCCATCTGTTTGAGATACTCACTGCGAATGCTTTTCACACTCTCATGAATATTAACCGAGAGCACGGTTGATATCAGTATGGATGATGTATAGAGCCCGAGAATGAACCAGAAGACCGGCGGTAATGTTTGGATTTTTCTTTTGATTGCCATAATAATGATAAACGCACCAACCAAGATTAATAAAGCATCATAAAATACGTGCAAGAATTTGAAAGGCTGAAGCAGAATGATAAAAAAAATGATGACCATCTGAAGCATGCGAGGTAAAAGATGGTTGGGTCTGTCTTTGTTAAAAGCCTTCATGAATTTACTCATCCAGTACATCTTTTAGATAGTTGTTAAATAGTGTGGGGGATTTGCAGTTGCAAGCATATTTTCCGGTTGTGTCCCTATCACAGCCTACAATTTGGGAACTCCCAGACAATATTTTCTCTTTTTCCAACCTAAAAGATAAAATGACCCCTTGATAGAGAATCCCGCTTTCTCATGAGTCTTAAGGGCGGGTATGTTGCCTGCAAGAACAGCGGAATATATTTTGTTAAAGCCTTTATTTTTTAATATATCATGTTCCAACAATGTGAACAGGTTATTATACCCCAGTTTGCGAAAAAAAGGAGGAGTATTAACATGCCACGAAAAAGCAGTGTGGGGGGGCAGAGAAATAGGAGGCATGAGTTTGATTAAATTGACAGACTCGGGAGTGGCGACACAGCGCGAGTGCACGAGTAGCTTATTCCTGAAAACTAAAATGACCATTTGTTTCTGCTCGAGCCGTGTTCTCGCTAATTCTTCTTTCATAAAACGCTTTCCTCTGTGGTCCAATCCCCGCAGTTCGTAACCTTCATTTATCAACTTATCCAATTCCTCCGTGGACTGTAAATAATACAACTCCATCCCCGGAGGAACGGATAATTTTGGGGATTCCTCATCCCCGACGAGATTTTTTTCCAGAAAAAAGTGTTTTTTGATTTTGAATTTTAAGGACATTTTCTCACGAAGGAATTTCAAGAGTCTATTCCAGCGATTTTTCCATACAGCCGTCTGATATATTACCGGGGTGGCGCCGAATTTTGCCTTGAATTGCGCCAATGAAACCATTTCATTTGTCCCGCCCATATTATATGTTTCATATCCATAGGCGATTAAATCACGGATGATAAAGGACTGGATAAGATGATTTGCATAAATCTGCCGGTATTGTGTGTCATAAGAGGAACTATGGTAAAAGCACTCCGAACCTTTCATGATTACGAGAGAGCTGGCAACTGTCTTACCCTCATAACATGCCTCATAAATATAAACAGAGTCGGTCGGCATCGTATCAAAGAGTGAGCGATAGAATATTTCCGGCCATGTGTTCAGCATCTCAGGCATGTCAAAAAATTCGCGATAAAACAGGAATATAAAATTATCCAGTCCATCTTTCCGCTTTTTTTTAATCTGGATTCCCAATTTCTCCGCTTTCTTGATCTCTCTGCGAACCTGGGGGTCAAGGGAATTAAACCAATCATCATAATTACCCGGCAAGCGAAGGACATAGGTTTCCTGCCTTGATATTTTAACCCGATGGAACTGCTTTTGGAGATTTGATAAATCCGGATTCTTAAGAGAAGAGGAAATTTTTATTTTCAAGGGAAAACGTGTTTTAAGGATTTGGAAGATCTGATGATAATCTTCCGGCTCGATATTTCCCTGGCTGGGAAAAATGGAATTAAATGGCACCTGATATTCAGGAAATCCCTTTGTGGATTCCGACACAATCAACGGCACCAAGAGGATTTTTTCCCCAGCCTCTATTTTCAATGGCTCAAAACGTTGCTCACCCGTATGGACGATTTCGCGGAGGGCATGGTATTGAGGCAGTTGGAATATACTGTCGATACATGATTCTCCTATCAGATTGATGTATTCAGAAAGGGAAATGTTGGATACATTCATCGGGTGAATTCCTTATAGCAATCAATTAATTTCATGGCTGCGTTCTCAATTTGAAAAGAATTTACCGTCGCCCTGGCATTTGTTTGCATGTGTTTCATCATAAGAGGATTGTTTAGCAGTGTGGTGATATGATAAGCAATATCATCTATTTGCCGCGGCGCCACAAGGAATCCGTTTTCCCCGTGTTTGATTATTTCCGGAATACCGCCCACATTGGTTGCAATGACAGGTGTTCCAGCCGCTAATGCCCCGATGATGCTCAAAGGAAACCCTTCTGATAACGATGTGAGGACAAAAATGTCCAGAATGCCCCAGATGGAATCGAGACAGGGGATATATCCCGTTAGTATAATTCTATCATCAAGTTTTTTCTGGTGAATCATTTTTCCCAGGTCATCCTTCCTCGGTCCATCACCGACTATCAGGAATTTTATGTGCTGGTCCGCTCTTGAAACAATCTCAGCCGCATCAATGAATGTATTATGGTCCTTCACATCAGCGAGTCTTGCCACAATGCCTACCAATTTCTCATTTTCCCTGATTCCCCATTGCTCTCGGAATAATTTTTTCCCCTCTGGCGAAACCAACTGTTCAGGTATGAAGATTCCCGGATAAACAACCCGGACCTTCCTTTGAGCAATGGGGCACTTTTTAATAAGCTGTTTTCTGATGAACTCCGCATCGCAAAAAATCACATCCTGCCAACGTGCTGTCAAGCGACCCCATTTCTGTTGTCTCTTATTCGTCCAGATAAATGAGTTATGAAACGTGGCGGCAATACATTTAACACCGCCCAGCCTGGCAGCCACAGTTGTGCAGGAATTGGCTCTGGGGGAATGGCTCTGAACCACATCGGGCGCAATGTGGCGAATCAGACTGACCAGTCTTATAGTGGACATCACCCTTGGCTCGTGCTTGGAGTAAGAATAGTAACAGGGGATATTAAAATCCTGTGCCCTTTTGAATAGAACCCCTTTTTCTGGAGGCGACATAACGCAGCAGATTGCCACCTCATGCCCAAGGGATTTCTGTGCGGCGGCAAGATTGATGGCAAGGGTTTCTGCACCGCCCATTGCCAGAGATGGTATTACATGAACTATTTTCATGGACTCTCTATGTTATATCCTTTCCGGCTCAGGATATTTTGATACAACTCCAGGGTTTTTCCTGCAGTCGCTTCAATGGTGAACTTTTCCTCCACGACCTTTGCGGCGCAATCTCCCATTGATTTTGCCATTTCTGGATTTTGAATGAGATAAAGCGCTTTTTCAGCGATTGCATCGGCATTGCGGGGAGGAGTTAGATAACCTGTCACTCCATCCTGTATCGCTTCGAGATTACCGCCGACCGCTGTTGCAATCACAGGAATCTTTGCAGCCATGGATTCGAGAACAGTTGAGGAAAATCCTTCAGTATGTGTGGAAAGAACCGATATTTGAGCAATGCTCAACCATTCATCAACATTATCCTGATGGCTTAAAAAGTGAACTCGACCCTCAAGTTGCAATTCTGATGTCTGGCGCTCCAAATCCCCCCGCAATGACCCTTCACCAAGAAGCAAAAGATGGACATGTTCATTTTTATTCACAATTTTTCTGAATGCCATAAGGAGGGTGGAATGATCTTTGATTTTAACCAGTCGGGCTATGGATATTACATATATGGCATCTGGGGGAAGTCCATACTTTTCATACAAATATATTGCCTTATTCACACCCCTGAATTTCTGCAAATCAATACCATTATAAATGACGCGACATTTTTTCCGACACCATTTGATTTTTTCAAGATACTGTTCTTTAACCTCTTCAGAGACACAAACAATGGCATCGCGCCAGAAACAAAGGAGGCGGTCAATCCAGAACTGACGGATGGTATCCCATCTGTTCACGGTTCGGAGGGACGATATAACAGCGGGGACTCGTGCCAGTCTGCCTGCGACGGTTCCGGAAACATTCGGACGATAGTTGTGAGTCTGGACAACATTTACGCCAAGTTTCCTGAATAAAATTCTGAGTCTGTTGATGGACATCGGGTCGAGTCTGGAGCGAAAAGGGCAAAAGTGGACAGGAATATTTCCATTCTGCAATATCTCTGCTGTTGGACCCAGGTCCCGGATGCAAACCACATGGACATTGTGTCCTGATTTTTTTTGCTGAAGGGCAAGGCGCGCAACAGCGTTCTCCATCCCTCCACGTCCCAGGGCTGATATCACATGGGCAATTACCATTTTATTGCGTTCGGGAGACATGCTCAAAAACCTCATTATAAAGCGAGGTGATCTGTGCAATCATTTTCTCCTTGGAAAAATTTTCCCCCACAGAGACCCTTCCCGCCTTCCCCATGCGGAGCCTGAGTTCCCTGCTTTCGCACAACCTCGCAAGATAGTCCAGCATCTCCTGGTCATTTTCCAGGGAGAATATAAAGCCCGTCTTGCCCGGGTCGACCACCTCAACCAGACCGCCAGTGGAAGAGACTACCACAGGTATCTCCATCGCCTCCGCCTCCACAACAACACGTCCAAAACCCTCCATGAGCGATGGCAGAACAAGGATATCGAGGGCTTTATACACCTTTGGCATGTCTCTCAAATCACCCGTAAAAATGAAATAGCCCCTGAGGTTTCTCTGGTTGATCATTGTGTTTATTTTTTGTTCATATTCCGGTTCATGGGAACCGCCAACAATCATGAATCGGACGTTTGCGAACTGCTGGATGAGCCTCGAGGCAATATGTATAAGCCTGTCCTGTCCCTTGCGTTCACTAATCTGCCCTACCAGACCAATCACGATTGCATCAGGGGGGATGTCAAATTTTTTCCTGATTTCACCCTCCTGGACCCGCTGCGGGTTATATTCTTCCAAGTCTACACCATTATAGATGGACACAACACGTTTTCTATAGTCAGGCCAGGTGGAAAATTTTTCCACCAGGTCCTTGCATACGCAAACAATCCGCGTCATATGACCCAGATAATAATCATGAATCTTTTTAGGGGTCATGCTGAGTCGGACATGACTGATGATAGGAATATTGAGTCCTATGGTTGACCAGTAGGCATAGGGGGCTGTCCAGAATTCATTACAATGAATCAGGTCGCTCTTCACCCTGAGTATAAGTCGTCGGAGTTTCCACACGGAAATCAGGCGATGAATAACGTATTTATATTTTCTCCAGTTCCACAGCCGCAGATATTCTACATGAAAACCATCCGCTTCCAGGATTTTGGCAAAGGGACCATCAGGCGAGGGGCATATGATGATTGGATTAAACCGTTCCTTGTCCAGCATTTTTAGCATGACATGAAGACTTATCTGCGCCCCAAGCCAGCGGTTGCTTGGTGAAAGATAAAGTATGTTTTTTTTCATACGACCTCGTTCTTATTGCCCATGATATACAAAACCGATATGCGTTATTCAAAAATTAGATATATATAAGAGGAGTCTATCAGCGCCGTCAAATGGTTAAATAACCCATTTATTCCCGACCACCATTTTTCCCAAATGTTGAAAAAAAAGATTGACTCATGACCCATTTCAGCCGGAAAGATCTTCACATCTTTCAGAAATTAAAAGGGTGCTCTGATGAAAGTGTTATTGTTTGTACTTTTTGTTATTATACTACTCTTGATTTCAGGTTGCGGTCTCAGGGAGGACAGGTGTTGGGTGGATGATTATCAGTATGTCCAGGCAAAAAAGGTTTATGAGACGACCAGGAATCTTGACCTTGTGAAACGGAATCTTGAGAACATGCATACCTGGAGGGAGTGTGAGGTCAACGAGGTCATTTATCGCATCAAAAAGGAATATCATCTTGAGGATTGATCTTTGAAATAAAAAAGGCTTTGTCTCCGTTTGGAGCAAAGCCTTGAGAACTCTGGTGCCCCCAAGGGGATTTGAACCCCTGCTGCCGGCTTGAAGGGCCGGTGTCCTGACCCCTAGACGATGGGGGCAAAGATGAGGAGATATTTCATGGTGAGCGTGGCAGGAATCGAACCTGCGACCAACGGCTTAAAAGGCCGCTGCTCTACCTTCTGAGCTACACGCCCACGGAAAAAAATGCCCGACTCTTTGAGAACAAGCATCAAAAAAAACAATTTCCGATATGTGGCGCCTATGGTTCTGTCAACCTCAATTTTAAATTATGGGTTGAAAAAAGTCCGATTTCGATAATGTGGGGAGCAATAAACTATGATGCCAGGACTGTTTTTACGCGCGATTCATGCGGTTCTCTTCACAAACCCTTACACGATTGACAACAAACTGGAGTTCACCTCCGAGTTTATCAGGAATGTCTCCAGAATCTTCTCAAATGACCCCAACATCCTGACCGCTCCTCAAAATGCGCCTCCTCAGGTTCCGCGGATAGAGATCAGAAATCCCGACCAGTCCTATATTGCGCAATTTGGTCATAATCATATCGCCTTTCTGTATCAGGATACACGCAATCTGCATCCCACCCTTGTCTCCCTCTTTCCTCATTTTTTTGAGTGCCTCAATTGTGAGGTGCAGTCCACAATGGAATTTATAAATCCCAGGATTCTTCGCCTTGGATGCGTGATTCGGCTTATAACTGAAATAGGGAGCTCTGCCAATAAATACCTCTCCGAGGAGGTCTTTAAGGAAAATCTGTTTTCCGACGCCCATGAAATCAATATCGGCATCCTGCACAAGTTCTCCCTTGAAAATTTCACCGTCAACCGCTGGGTGAGGTATCAAACCCTTCGCAACGCCAATGACCCCACCCTTGATTATGCCCTTTCCATTGACATTGACCTCAATACCCTCTCTGAACAGATGTATGACTTCACTGTCTCCGATATTCTCAACTTTTTCAAGTTGTCATATGAGCATGTAACAACAAGTCTCACCAACTTCCCACTGTTGAAAATGGGAACGGATGATGATAGTAATGAATAGTGGATACGGAGTTCGTGCGTCAAAAATGACGTGATGCGGAAATCCTTTTTAACCGCGCGGCAAAAAAACCATCCGTCTTTGTTTCCGGCGGGAATGTGATGAGAAATCCTTCAGGCGTGATTAAGGTGCGTGTGGCGTCACCAAGAGCGCCGGCTTCCTTCTCCAGCTCAAAATCAGGATGTCTTTTCAGGAATTCTCTTATCACACCCTGGTTTTCCTCTTCAAGGACAGTGCAGGTGCTGTAGACGAGAAATCCCCCGAGTCTTACGAGGTCTGATGCCTTTTCGAGAATCTCAATCTGGTTCTCCGGCATTGATTTAAGCATCCGCTCGCTTTTTTTCCATTTAAGGTCGGGGTGACGACGGATGATGCCGAGCCCGCTGCAGGGGACATCCGTCAGAACCATGTCCGCCGGTCGCTTTTCTATTTCCTGAAGAGTTTCCCGTGAGAGCACCTCCAAACGGACATTTGAAACACCGAGGCGTTTGCAGTTCTCCTCTACCTTCTTCAGGCGCTCCCTGTGCAGGTCGAGGGATATGAATTCAGCCTTGTTCTGAACGAGCGCGGCGAGGTGGGTGAGTTTCCCGCCCGGGGCGCTGCAGAAATCCACAATCCGCATTCCCGGCGCCGGATTGGCAAAGAGGCTGACCATCTGAGACGCCTCATCCTGGATATACACCCAGCCTTTCTGTAATGGTTGCCATTCCGCCTTTAGCGCCAGACCACTGACGGAAAGACCCTCTTGTGAATATCGGCATGTTACAGGTTCAACCTCCGGATGATTTTTCCTCATCCATTCCATGAATTCAGGCAGGGTTATTTTCAAGGTATTAATCCTGAGCGTCAGTGGTGGATGTTCATTGCTGAAGGAAAGGAACTGGCATGATTTCGATACCCCATACTGACGGAGAAGTTTTTTCACCATCCACATGGGAAAGGAATATCTTGACGAGAGGGCTTGAGCAGGGTCTTTTCCCTCACCGGGGAATTTAATCTCATCCAGTGAACACCGCGTAACATTTCGCAGAATGGCGTTCACAAAGCCCGCTTCCCTCCGGCTGAAAAGTTGACCGGCTGTCTTTACTGCCTCATTGACGGCAGCATGGTGTGGGACACGGGTGTGAAAAAGTATCTGATATGTTCCTATCCTCAGGATTTCGCGAATTTCGGGATTCAGGGGAGCCCTCGCCTTTAAAAATTGTTTATAGGCATGATCAATCATAAGGCGATGACGCAGAACGCCGAAGACAATATCCATAGCAAGGGAACGGTCGCGCTCATCAAGGGTTGACTGATTGAGAACGAAGGATGCAATCTCTGATAGCGTGGATTCTTTATCACCCTCCACTCGTATAAGTATATCAAGGGCGACATTTCTTGCGCTCTGAGGAGGCATTGTCCTCATATGGCAGTTTTAATCCTGGTCAGTAAATTTCGCCGCAATTTCAAGAAGGAGCCAGAGGTCATTGTGGAGAGTCTTGAACACTATCTCCATGCCTGAGCAGCCGCCCGGCTCAAAATGAATCTCATTGTGTCGTTTCCCGATGTAGGATTTAAGAAATCCGTCAGCCTCCGCTATTCCTTCCGGAAGGGTGATGGGAAATACAAAATCCACAGATGCGAGCCGGTTGTCGTTATCCAGAGTGGCAATAAAGAGTAATTGCGGGTATCCCTTGTCGAGGACGTGGTCAACATAGAAAGATTTCCCGACTCTTTTATAATATTTGAACAGGTCATAATAATAAATATTGGGTGAATTCACTCTGGATGAATAGCCACTGGCAGTGATACGTCTTATCTCATAGGAGTCATGCTGGATGCCCACTTTTCCCAAAAGTTCCTCCCAGGGGAGCATCTCCCCGATACGGGGCAGGGGAGAGGTGGAAGTCTCAGACTTTTTCCTGTTTAAAAAAGAAAAGATGCTGTTTTTCTTTTTGTTAAGATGATAATTCTTAACAGAAATATTCCCGATGACACCGGTCGATTTTATCTTGAATGTCACAAGACCAACGGTCTCCATTTCATCACGATGAACAATATATGTATTATGAACCTTCCTCACCGGTTGTTTTGGTGAAGCATCTTTTTCAATTATCAGGGAAAGTGAGGTGACTTTTTCAGCAAGCCGGTCATTTTCGGCAGGGGAGAGGCAGGAGAGGAGGATGGATATTGTCGGGCGCGGACTCTGTTCCAATAAAGCAGGTAGCATATCCGGCAGAGCCGGGGATTTGTATCTTTTCATCAGTGAGGGCGCAAAGCGCTCTGTATTGAAAATGGCGGCTCCAAGAAAACGAATCGCCCCGGCTTCACCAATACTGACGTCTTTAAAAGTGTCACCAATATTTTTTCCACTCTCACAATCCTTGAAAATTGAAAGGAGAGTGGGCTTTTTATCCCTGTGAATATCAAATAATCTCAGACTATTTGCCATGAGGAGATCTCTTGCCCCCAGATTTGCCAGCTCAAAATTGTCCGTTTGTAAAAATGTCATGACTGGTATGTTATTGTAATCTGTCTCAGTGGTGTCGGGGAGATTCAGGAAATGACCAGTATCAACAAAGATGACCTCAGGATAAGACTTTTTCAACTCATTTATAATATCATTCAATCGGCTTATTTTCGGGGAAACTCCCGATTGATTTCCCGTTGGGTGAAAGACATCCCCCAGGTCGCCGGTGAATGCAACGGTGCATTTGTTGCCTGTGAGTCTGAATCCAGAGAATAGACCAGCCATCAGGAAAATCGGGGTGAAGCAGAGCAGTAAAAGAAATCTTCTAACCATTGAGAACCACCTTTCTATATTCACCCGTTGCGAGGTCAAGAATTCCTATGGTAGCCTCAGATGTCAGCCATCCACATGCCTCGCCCGGGTTGATTGCCGGAATGCCATTTAGTGTTGTAAAGTCCGCTTTATGGGTATGACCTGTGAGAATAAAATCCGGTTTGATGCCCAGCTTATTCAGTTTTTTTTCAGGAATCATTTCATGAGTGCCGAAGATTTTCCGATTGTCGATAAGAAACAGATGAGGAGGTTTTTGAAGCTCGCCGCCAAAGGTCGCCGCAGTTTTGAGCAATCCTTTGCGTTCCCCATCATTGTTTCCGAAGACTGCGTAAAACGGGCATTCAAGCTTCTGAAAGAGTTTCAAGGCAAATGGTGCAACAAAATCCCCGCAGTGCACAACGGCGCCGACTTTTTCATTCTTGAATACCTCTATTGCCTCAGCGATGCGCTGTAGATGGTCATGTGTGTCGGAAATAATTCCAAGTATCATCCCCATGCTCCTTTCACGGCTCATTCAAGATTCTCCAGCTTATCCACAGCCCGTTTCAGTTTTTCCGGATTGGTGTGGGTGTAAATCTGAGTGCTTGTGATGGAGGCATGACCGAGGAGTTTCTGGATTTCGATGATGTCCACTTCCTTCATGTGAAGAAGCGTGGCAAATGTATGGCGAAGTTTGTGAGGTGAAATTTTCGATTTGTTGATGCCTGATAGCCGTACATATTTTTTCACAATATTTTCCACAGAACGTCCTGAGAGACGGGTTCCAAACTTATTTAAGAATATCGCTTCAGAATCGGAAATGGGGCGTCTTTCAAGATAGGCCTTTATTGAATTTGTCACGATTTTATTTAAAGGAACTAACCTTTCTTTCGAACCTTTCCCCAAAACCTTTAATGTTTCTCGCTCCAAATCCAAATCTTTTAGAGTAGTATTTACGAGTTCATTCAAGCGGATACCAGTAAAAGAAAGCATTGTTAATATGGCAAAGTCTCGTATTCCCATGATATTTGTTTGATCGGGAGCGGAAAAGAGTTTTTGCAATTCACTGTTAATAAGATAAATGGGTAATTTTTTGGGCATCTTAGGATTGCTAATTATTGATAGAGGATTACTTTGGACCAATTTTTCCTGGACGCAATATTTAAAAAAAGTGCGAAGAGAAACAATTGTTCTCGCTAAAGAAGCGGCTTTATATTCATGTTCAAGCTGAAGGTGATATAGATATTGTCTAATTATTTGTGTATCTATTCTTACAATTGCAGGTTCAGTTCCTGACGAGTGAATAATGTATTCAACAAATTTGCGTAATTCCTGTTTATACTCTTTACGAGTTCGCTCGGCAAGATTACGTTCAACACTCAAGTATGTATCAAAATTATTAACTATTTCTGATATTCTCATTATTGTTTAAGAACCTGTAAAATATAATTTGTTCTTTCAAATAAATTTGATATTTTTTCATCTTTGATATCTTGTCAACCATGATAAAATACCCACAATACCCCCACAAAACCCACAAAAACACAATATTGCATTCTTCGCCAAATGTCAATTTGGCGAAGAATGCAATATATATAGTTCAAAATCAATATAAATTATTGATTATGGTTGATTTATTAACACACACTTCAATTTTATGATTATGGTGAAAGCCCAAAACTTATTCAACAAATTTTTATATCGATTATTTTTGTTTATTAAAATTCTCGTGTTTTTTTATGTATTTAATTGCTGCAAGTAGCAATTCGGGATTATCATGAAAAAATCCAATTCCCTTATTACATTCCCCACAGAGCAACCCACGTATTCGACCGGTTGTATGACAGTGATCGATATGTATTGTATCTCTATTTTTATTCTTAAAATCGAATTTTTTGCCACAAATAGCACATTTACCTATCTGTTTTGCCAATTGTTTTTCATATTCGGCTTCACTGATACCATATTTATTTTTCATAATGGTTCTCATTATTATTTTTCTTCTACATGGTAAACATATTCTATACTCCTTAGAGCGTTCTGATAGCTCCTTAGTTTCTCTACATTCTGGACAAATAAATGTTTCTCCAGGTGGTTGTTGTTTGCGTCTGGATGGATAAAGACCATGACCTCTTAGAATATAATAAAGTAATCTATGCGTAAAGTTATACTTTTTAAGAATATCATTTAAAGGACAGCCCTGTTGATACATTTGAATAATTTGGTCTTCAATTTCCAGAGTAAATCTTTTCCTCCTGGACATCCGGATGTTCCTTTTATGATTCTTTTGATTCCACTTTATTATTCACCATTATAGTTAGCGGACTCTTACGGGATTTCTGTGGACATATTATTCTGGAGGTAATCGTCAATTTCTTTTTTGGCTACGGATATCTTTTCACCATCAAGCGTCTGGTCGGGAACTTGAATTTCCTCACCGGTTTGCTTGTTTTCAAAAAGGAGAGTGGTTCGTTCGGGGAGATTCTTTTCAGTATCCGCCGGCATTGAACGCGTTCCCTTCCAGTTGAATATCTTGTATCGCATCAGGAGATGAGCCAGATAAAAGAGCATGGTGGCATTTTTTTCATCATTCTGCTGGTATAAGGATTCAAACATGCGCAAAAGGAGGTCATTACGCTCCTTTCTTGTCAGACGCCTGTCGGAAGCGGGTTTCAATCTCTTTGTAATCCAGTAGGAAAAATATTCCCTGTCCTGGAGACGTTCCCAGCACTTGGGACAAAAGTCCTTCCGCAAGGGTTCATCACCGCCATGCACAAGGATGGAGGGATGTTTTTCCGCCTCGAGGAGTGAGCATCCGCACAGGAGGCATGACTTTTCCGGTCGTTTGATATTAAAGTATTGTTCCTTTTCCATTTTTTCACTCACCCGGGTTTTTTCTTTTCTCTGGAGCCGCTCAGGAATTCGACAAGAAAACGCTCATAAATGATTTGCATATCGGGGACATAGACATCCGTTGTTTTGGGGAAGACATAAGTGCCGATTTCCAGTGTCTTTTGAAGGGCGCGTGTAAGCTCTGTCATGGTATATCTGGCGCTCCCCTCTTCAATCTTTGACTGAATCCATGGATGCTCATTGAGTAAATTGTAAGTCATTCCGTCGGGAAACAATGTCTCTTCCAGCTTACTAACGGATTCTATTCTCTTTTTCTTTACTGTTATCACCTTTGCCTGAAGAAGGAGCACGATTCTTTTAACCAGTGATTGAAAGACCTTACTCCTTGCAGTATCGGGGTCTTTTTCCATCCATTGTCGTAAAATATTGAGCGCTTCTGGAAGATTGCGTTTCATAATGGCATCCTCCAGTCTCCAGTTTATGGGATTGGAGGAGTGTTTTATTTTATGCCCCGATTTGGTGATGGCTTGAAATATCTTCCCTTTTTGATTGATGCGCAGGTTCTTATCAGGGTCCTCAGTATTCTGAAATATAAGGATATTACTTGTATCTGGAAGTTCTTTCTCAAGGTATTTGATGAAATAGAGCTCCGGCGAGACCTTTCCTTTCCAGAGTTTCGGGGAATCCTCTGACTTCTCCTCGTCTGATGAGGCTTTGCGCCCGTAAAGCTCAGCAAGATTATATATCACAATCAACCGACAGGAATCCGGGAAAAATGAGATGGTGCCCAGTTCGGCGAGGAGTTCAGGCATGAATGAGGCAAGTGGCAGTCTGGTTTGGGATGCCTTCGGGGTGAATTCACGATAATTTTCCTCACGTTTCTCGCGGGGTAAATACATCTCCACAATGGCGCAACGGTCCTCGTTCAGTTTCTCCTCTTCGTTGCCATAAAGCAGATAGATAGGTTTTTTCGGAAATGTTGTCATTCTTCGCGCTTGAGTTGTCTTTTATAAATATTACGGAGTTCATTAAAAAAATTGATAGCCACTGGTTCGCGATAGTCAGGATATGTCCATTCCCAGGGGCAAAAGCTCTTCTCACCGCCTTTGTAGTGAAGGGTAACCTCGCCATATATTTTTTTCCCGAGGTAAAGCCTGTGAGTATAATCCTTTGTTGTGGCAAGAATAACTTTTGAAAATGTGAGATACCCCGGGTCAATGTTGACCTGACGTGAGCCCTCGGGTCTGGCAAATAGTTTTTCCAGCAAATTTGTCTGGATTTTGATAGTTGGCAGTTCAACCGGGTCAATCAGGTTCACAATTGAGATAAACCGCCTGAGGATTGATTGCCCCATCTCATTTTCGTAGTATGTGGTTTTATCAAAGGGAACAATTGGGCTCTGGAGGTCAATATCCCCATAATCGTTGACAATTCTTTTCTCTGTTCGCGCAAGGATTTCTTCGTCAGGGAAAAGCAGTCCGAAAAAGAGTTTAACCTTGCATGGCGATTTCTCTTCACCCATTAAAAATCCCCTCCCCTATTGGATTTCAGACTTTATTAATTTTGGGGGATAAACAAGATTATCCGAGATGATAACAGCCTGTGAAAGCCTTTTTTCAGCCTCTCTTATGGATTTGCCGCCCCTGTGGTAAATTGTAAAGACAGGCTCTCCCTTTTTGACGATATCCCCGATTTTTTTATGACAGATAAGTCCCACACCGTAATCAATGGGAGCGTCATACGTTGCCCTCCCCGCCCCCAGAAGCATACAGACGTTGCCGATTTCCCGCGCCTCAAAACCCGCTATCACGCCATCCCGCGGAGAGGTGAGGTCTTTCCTGTCAGGAGAGACATCAAGCAGTGATGGGTTGTCAATAATGTCAGGATTGCCCCCCTGAGCCTTCACCATCTCCTGAAACTTTTGCAGGGCGGCTCCAGAAGCCCATCTCTCCTGGAGAATCCCCGCTGCTTCCTCAAGGGTTGCCGCCCTTTCACCAAGAAGGAGCATCCTCATACCCAGCTCCATGCAGATTTCCCTGAGGTCGGAGGGGGGATTGCCCTTGAGGGATTCAATGCACTCAATAACCTCAAGTGAATTGCCAATGGCTCTGCCAAGGGGCTGGTTCATGTCTGTGATAAGCGCCATGGACTTTTTCCCCAGCTCCTTCATGACACCTATGAGGGAATGCGCCAGTTCACGCGCCCTGTCTTCAGTGTCCATGAAGGCACCGGTGCCGGTCTTGACATCAAATACAAAGGAGTCCGCCCCCGAGGCGGCTTTTTTGCTGATAATGCTCCCTGAAATGAGCGGGATGCTCTCCACAGTGGCTGTGACATCCCGCATGGCGTAAAGCTTTTTATCTGCGGGGACAAAATTATCCGACTGACCGATGATGGCAACGCCAATCCTTTTAATCTGGTCAATAAACCTCTTCCCATCCATTCTTGTGGCGAAGCCGGGGATACTTTCCAGCTTGTCCAGCGTCCCGCCCGTGTGGCCAAGCCCGCGTCCTGAGACCATGGGGACAGGCACGCCGGCGGATGCCACAAGGGGCGCAAGGATGAGCGAGACCTTGTCCCCCACCCCGCCCGTGCTGTGTTTATCCACCTTTACACCGGTGATGGAAGAGAGGTCAAAAGTGTCACCTGAATACATCATTACTCGCGTCAGGGTAGCCGTTTCTGCAAAGGACATCCCGCTGAAAAACACCGCCATAAGAAATGCTGACATCTGGTAATCAGGAATCTCGCCGGAGACGTAACCCTTGATGAGAAATTCCAGTTCTTCCTTTTTCAACTCTCCCCCATCGCGCTTTTTGGCTATCAGGTCAACCGCTCTCATGTAATTCCTCCACCACTGCCGAGACTGATATTGCTCTAATGACCCCGCGCATCAGTTTTGCAAAATTCACTTCAACCAGTTTTGCATTTGCCAGGACTTCCTCATGGGTTATTTTTCCCTGCATACCGGGAAACAGGACTGAATTGGAGATATAGGATATTCCCAGGACGCGCATCCCCAGCCGGCGTGCGGCGATATTTTCCAGTACTGTGGACATGCCAACGGCATCCGCCCCGAGCCACTTCATGAATTGCGCCTCCGCCTTAGTCTCATAACTTGGTCCCATTGTACCCAGATAAATCCCTTCCTTCAGGGGGATTTTTTCTGCAGATGCAACGTCGCGGGCAATTTTCCTGAGCCGGATATCATAAGTCTCGGCGGAGCATGGCAGACGGTCAAATAGCCGCTCAGGATTGGGTGGGAATAATGGTTTGCGAAACATCAGATTGATGTGGTCGGCAATCAGCATCAGGTCGCCCGGTAGCAGGTGACGGCTGAGAGCCCCGGCTGCATTGGTCAGGATGAGCATCCTGACACCCAATTCACCAAGGAGGCGGATGGCAAAGGTGCATACCGCAACGCCAGCCCCCTCATACAGGTGTTTTCGCCCCGCAAGGATAATAACAGGATTACCATCGGATGTGCCGAATATCCATTCTCCCTCATGCCCTGCAACACTGCTTACGGGGAAATGAGGTATAGTGGCATAAGGGAATTGTCCGGTCTTCTCAATCGTATTTAAAAATGCCCCAAGACCCGAGCCAATCACAATGGCAAGATGAGGAATGACAGGATTATCCCGCCTGAGGAAGGCGGCGGCGTCCTTCACCTCGCTCAAGTCTATATCGTTTTCAGTCTGGGGCATCATGTCTTAGAATCGGGTGTATCTTCCTTTTTCTTTTTTTCACGTTCAAGGCTGTCCTGAAGATATTTTATCACACTCTGAAAGCGGACTTCATTCTGGGTGTCTAAGTCAATCAGCTGGTTGTGCGCCTTAATCATGTGTACAATCTGCTCAAACCTTGAAGATTGCTCCCCTTCAGCCTTCTGGAAATCCTCCTCCCTGATAGACATGGATTCCGCCATCTCACGCATATCAAGGATGTAAGAAAGGCCAAGATTGACCAGGAGTTGACGCGTATGTTTTTGTGCGTTTACTACGGTCAGATAGCACATGCCAGCCTTGTTCTGCTCAATGCTTATACCTGCCAGTGTCCCCATGAAGGTGCTGTCCAGTGTGATACAATGCTCCAGGTCTATGATAAAACGTATATTTGGATTTTTTTTGCGCAGAGTATCTGTCAGGGATTGGAGGTCCATGCTGTTAAGGAATGAACCGCGTCCGTGAATCTTTATAACTGCAACATCGGGATGGGCGAATGCGAATTCAATAATCGATTCATTCATTATTCTTCCACCATATGCGTGGGCGCCGCAGGAATGAATTGATAGAGGACACGTCTTGTGCGGGGTCCATCAAATTCGCAAAAATAGATGCCCTGCCACGTTCCCAGCAGAAGTTTACCATCCTCAACGGGAACAACCACCGAAGAACCCACGATGGATGCCTTCAGATGCGCGTCAGAATTCCCTTCGCCATGCGAGTATTGCCAGTTCAGGGGGGCGATTTTGCCAAGCCCCATCAGAATGTCCTTACACACATCCGGGTCGGCATTCTCATTAATCGTTACACCTGCGGTTGTATGTGGCACATATATGATGCACAGACCGGAGCGCATACGCGACTTTTCAAGCGCCTCCGCGACCTGCAACGTCAGAGGAATCATCTCCTCCCGCCGCCTTGTTTCAACTTTTTCCTGAATCATCTCATATCTCTCCATCTAAAACTTTTTCAAACTGATAAAAAGGCACGGGAGTTGTCAAGTATCACATGGTGTCCGCCTGAGGCAGGCATAAAGTGCGACAGAATTAAACAATCCTGTAAATCCTGTCCATCCTTGTTAAATTCTTATTAATCCGCCCGCCACGGCGTGTTTTAAACCTGAGGCGGATTTACAGATTATTTTCAACAGGATTGCTCATGTCTTTCACATATGAGATTTTCTGGAGGGATTCTTGAAATGCCCTTTCCTGTTCACTGCGCCGGGAGTTATCCATTTCCTTCTGATTGATGTTATCACGTATGGACAGTGCTCCGCGCAACTGTTTTTCCACCCCCTCGTCAAGATACCCCTTCGCCACAAGGGCAGAGATGTGTTCCCCCGTAATTTCAGCAAGCCTTATAGTTTTCCTGTTCCTGATTGTGCTCTCAATCTGGAACTGGATGGCGATGTCTGGCGGAACAGAAATGCGGAAACGCCATGCCTTTTCTGTGGATTCGAAGGGATTCCGTGGTTTCTGTAGTTTTTGTCCTGCCATTCTTGGATGCTCAATCACCATTTCCTTCTTCCTTGTCGTACGGTTCTGAATCTCATAAGTGTCCATCATCATACCATCCAATTCAAGTATGAGTTCACCGTCTTTTATTCTGACCTCCCTGACCGCTTCACCGCCGGGCTTTTGGTCTAACCTCACCTCACACTCCTGTGTGTTTGCGTAACAAAGGAGGTGCCTCTGACCGGGATGAAGTGTGGGGAGAAGAGACTGTCCGCCAAACGCATCCTTCTGGAAGATGGTGATGGGGCCCGGGGCAAGGGGATTACTGGTTGTATTGGAAAGAATTATACCCACGGTGGGATAGATATTCTGTTCCGGTGCGTGAAAAACAAGGATATTCTCGCAATCGACACTTTCATCCATAACGGGTATCATGACAGAACCGTTTTCAGACACACTTACGGGGTGGGGAATGTGATATTCATAAAACATCCCATCTTCCTGCTTCTCCGTTTCAAAATTGAGATGGGGTCTGGCGGATTTCAGGGTGAGGTCAACGTTTTCCCACGGTTCAGCGCCAATGCGGTGGACAATTGCCATGCCCTGGAGAAGCCCCCTTGCTTTTCCAGGCTGGTCGGGGACCATGAGCCTGTATGTCATTTCCCAGGGTGGTGTGGAAACAACATACAAAACCTGGACAGTTCTTGTCCCGCTCCCCTGCAAGTTGATTTTAAATAATCCCATGGCGTTATCATTCTCACATGCAATGGAGTTGATATGTCCTCCCCCCATGTCAAGAACTGTGAGCGAGGATTGAATTTCATTCATCTGGTCAGGAGATGACTGAATACTCACCGACTTGTCGGTCTCCACATTAAATTGATGAATGAACAGTCCAAAGCCTTGCTTAAACAAGGCGATTTTTTTCAGGCTTCCCATCTTGATTATCTCCCTTCATGAATACCTAATCACTTTTCTGAACGGCGGGAATATACCTCCTTGAACGCATCAAAGCCACTCGCACTTTGAAGAATCCAGTCATAACAGAAGATTGTATATCCCGGAAGTTTCATGGAACGCACCATGGAAATCTGCTCTTGAATGGGGGGATGGTCGCTCCCTTCATAGTTATCCTTTTTTGTGGTAGGGACGGCGAGGACGGGAAGGACAAAGGCTTTGCCTTTTTTCTTCGCAATTACGCTATTGATTTCACCCCGCACACCCTCAAGCGATTGCGCATACGCCATGGGAATAATGGCATCCACATAATTCCCTTCAAGCCATGTTGCCCAGTCCTGAAAGGTGAAATGTCGCCCCCGCTCAATATAATAACCCGGGAATATGGCAGCGGAGAGGACTATTTGAGGTTTATTATGTTTAATCAGGTCTGACAGCCTCGAAACAAAATCTGTGACCCTGTTCTCCCGCCATCTGACCCATCTCATCCACATATCAGGATTACTGTTGCTATCAAACGTGAGAGGGTCAACACCTGTTTCATTTTTGAATGCTTTTCGGGCAAATTCTGTGTATCCCGTATCATATTTTCCCGCCGGATAGCGGATATAATCGATATTGATTCCGTCCACATTATAACGCTGGATAAGGTCGCGGTAAAATTCAAGGAGAAAGGATTGCAGGGCGGGGTTGGCGGGGTCGCCGAAAATGTGGGCATCCTCGGAAACATCCGAGGTCTCCCCATTCTTTGTTAGAAGCCTCCATTCAGGACGTTCATCAAAAATGACAGAACGCGGGAATTGCGGATATTTCTTTGTGTCCACCTGGAGGTAAAAGACCTCTGTCCAGCAATGGACGGTCAGCCCGCGCGCGTGCGCCTCTTTGATGAATTCCTGCAATACGTCATGCCCGCCATATTCGGGACGGTTGAGGAAATTTGAGCCGGGATAAATCACAAATCCGTGATAAAGGGTTTCAAGGAAAATGGCGTTAAATCCGGCGTTTTTGATTTTATCAAGGATGGATGGAATCTCCCGAAAGTTCTGCGGCGGGCGTAACCAGACCCCGCGCAGTTCCGTCCGCGGGTATAGTGCTGACTCGCCGCCGGATTTGAGCAGTGAGCACGAGAATATTCCGGTGATGACTACAACAATCATGACGGGCATATTGATTTTCTTAACAACGGACATTTAGTCTCTCCCTTATGATAAATAGGGTCTGCCAGCAGGTTGGCGCAATTTTTTTTAAATTTTTATACTATAGGGTTGTCCTCTCAGTGAGAAAGTCAATATTTGAATTTATATTTAACATCATCTTTTTTCATTTCAACATATTCTTTTGTAATTTTGACGACAGTCCAACCGTCAACATTCTGTCCTGCGCCAACAATCTGACCATTTATCAGCGCTGATGGGTTTTTATCATTCCACATCACACCGTCCAGTTTTATGCTGTATTCCTCGGGTTGCTGGAATTCCGACCGCCGGGGCGTTGGGACCGGGGATTGAAACGGCGCGGGTGTGGGCGTGGGTCTTGGAATTAATGGCACGACAGGCTTGCCTGCAGGAAGTGTGACAGGCGTCCGGACTGGCGGGGTGGGTGTGGGTCCGGGAGTTGGAGATGGACCGGGGGTTGGTTCCGGTGTTTGTGTGATACTGGTAGGGCGGGGTTTCACAGAGGTGGGCACTGGCGCCATCTGGATTATTATTTTTGCCGGCTGGGGTGTTGGTGTAGGTGTCCCAACTCTAAATATGCGCTGTCCTTTCATGAAGGAAGGGCGTGGGAAAAATCCCCAATATGCGAGAAGTACGAACATTGCCGGCGGTATGATGAAAACAAAGATAAATCCCAGTATGAGTATCAGGTAAAGCCTCGTTTTTTGCTTTTTCCGTCGCGAAATGTTCTCATATTCCATCTGGCGGAAAATGGTATCATTCTTGGGACCATCATCCATATGGCGGTCGCGCCTTGCCTTCCTCAATGCATCAAGTATAATACTCATAGTCGAACTCAAATCTTCAAATTCTCAAATTCTCAAATCTCTTCATTCAGTCCTGTCCCCCGGAGGAAAATAACCTTGGTCTCATGGTGACCATACGTGTAGAGAGCATTAAAACGGTATTGGTATTCAGCAGCTCCGGCAGCTCAATCTTATAATACCTTTGAAAATTCCTGATGCCAGACTCGGTCGTCTGGTCAAATATACCCGTTGCCTCCCCCTTCAGAAACCCCTTCTTCTGGAGAAACGCCTGCAGGATTTTAACCCGCTCACTCTCCTCCCCTTTTACGAGGGTGTCCAGCTTCAGCGTGTCAAAATAAATCACAATGCACTGTCTCAGATTCTCTGTAAGGACATTGCGTGAGATGGTTCGCAGCCCGCTCATCGGGTCGGCAATAGTGCAGGACATCCCTTCCATGCGGACGAGGACAATAGCGGGCGAAAGACCTTTCGGGGGGATGTTATATGTCAGTATTACGGGGATATCAAATCTTGCGGCGGTCGCAAGGTCGCCCTCAATCACATGTTTTTTAAGACCTATCTTTTCATTCTGGGTCAGGTTGAGCCTCTGGATGGTCTTGACGTCCATGTTCTTGAAATCTGTCAGGTCAACCTCTATATTCCAGAGGCGCAGACAGGTAAATATGGAGGCGGCATAGGTGAATTTTGTATTATCCACGCGGCAGACATTGTCCTTATCGTAGTCCCAGTTGAAAAAGTAGCGTTGAGGCGGTTTTGTGGGAGTGGGTTGAGGTGTTGGTGTGGGCTCATCTTCCTGAGAGAGTGATGACGGTTCTTGTTTCCATGCAACCTTATAAGAAGGTTCGCTCGCCGCTTCCTGCGTTCCCTCAAGAGAGGCATCTTTTGGTTTCGGCAGACCACTGCGGGCAAGATTGATTCCGAGCACGACGCCGACAATGACAATAAGGCATAATATTCCGGTCAATATCGCAAGGTTTGAAAATCTGACAGCAGGACGGGATGCCCTGCCGCCCGCCTTTGCCACAGCCCTCGCCTGCTCTCCTTCAATCTCTAAAATAGCCTCTTTTACAATACTTCTATCAATTGCATAGGTGACTTTTGTATAGGCGTCAAGGAGACAGCGGTCACACAGGACGTTGATTTTCCTCGGGATTCCGCCTGAGAATTGATAAATGAGTTTAAGGGCATCCGGCGTGAATTCAATATCTATCTGCGCCTTGGCGACAAAGAGCCGGTGCCGGATGTAATAAACGAGGTCATCTTCGTCGAGGGGAAATATGTGATAGCGGACAGCAACGCGCTGGTTCAACTGCTCTAACTCGGGCTGGGCAAGGATATCGAGAAGTTCCGGCTGAGCCATGAGAACAATCTGTATCAACTTTTCCGTTT
>Ga0315279_10003143_pt1 | contig 23514 bp, 16 predicted proteins | sample YL17G06_20_MG_FD_203694 | JGI IMG/M metagenome (GOLD analysis project Ga0315279, IMG submission 203694) | Sediment microbial communities from Yellowstone Lake, YNP, Wyoming, USA - YL17G06_20 | ecosystem: Environmental > Aquatic > Freshwater > Lake > Sediment | place: USA: Wyoming | collected...
TAGCGGAAGTACTCGCCCTGGTCGTTCTTCAGGTAGTCTTCGGTCGGCACGATGCGGTGCGGAGGGATGTCCATCTGCGGCCAGTCGTGGTACTTGCGGTTGTCGAGGGGCGAGCCGCCCCCGCCGGTGATGAGGTAGGCGACCGTGTTGCCCTCGCCGGTGGCCGGGTCGTACGGCGGATGCGGCAGCCCGCGCTCGTACGAGTGCGCGTGGCCGGAGATGCAGAGGTCCACCCCGTAGCGCTCCATCAAGGGGACGAGGTCGCGCCGGAGCAGCCGCTCGCCGTCGTAGTAGCCGCCCTCCCACGTCTCGCAGAACGGCGGCTCGTGGACGACGACGATGGTCCACCACGCGTCGCGCGACCGGGCCAGGTCGGATTCGAGCCAGGCGTACTGCGACGATCCGGCGGCGAGGCCGCGGTCGGCGCTGCCGGACTGCGGATCGATGAAGATCACATGCACGCCGCCGTAGTCCACGCTGTGGGAGTACGGGTTGTCGCCGGGCTGTTCGCCGATCGGGTCGAAGCGCGCCTCCAGATGGGGGTTGCGGTCGCTGCCGCGGGCGCCCCAGCTCCCATGGTCATGGTTGCCGACGGGCGACAGGACCGGGATCGTCGGCGCGATGCGGCGGAGCGGGTCGAGGTAGTGATCGATGAACTCCATCTCGTAGTACCCGTCGCCGACGATGTCCCCGGCCGTGATGGCGAGATCGGGTTTGACCTCGGCGATGCGGCGGGCGATCCCCTCGAGGATGGGCGCCCCGTAGTGGCTGTCGCCCCATGCGACGAGGGTGACCGGGCATCGGTCGGCGGGCGCGGCACGGAAGGTGTACGGCCCCGCGGTGACGTTGCCGGCCGTCAGGGTGTACGTGTACGCCGCGCCGGGCGCCAGGCCGGAGAGCACGTGCCGGTGGAAGCGCGTCGGCGCAGGCTCGCGGAGGACGGTCTCGCGACCGTCCGGGTCCACGAGACGGAGGACGGACTGCCGTTCGAAGGGAGATTCCGCGCGGATGACCATGCCGTCCGGCCGCGGTGCCTGGAGGTACGGCAGAGCGATGAACGGCGCATCGTCGCCGAGCCTGCCCCGGAGGGCGACGAGCGCGTCGTACGCCCGAGCGAATGCGACGCCGACCGTCGTATCGCCGGTGGACACCGCCTCCAGCGGCGCAAGCGCGCGGGTGACGGCGTCCACGAAGCGTGCGTCGGGGCGAAGCCGCAGGAACCGGTTCCAGCGGTCGATCTCGGGCGCGAGCCGCGCCTGGGCAGCGATGGCGTCGGCGAGCGGCTGCGGCACGAGGCGGGTGTCGCGCAGCCAGCCGGTCGCTGGGGCCGGCACGCGGATGGCGAAGGCGTGCACGGTGCCCGGCCGGGGGAAATCGGCCACGATGGCGTCGCCGAAGTCGCGGGCGTACTCGGCCTTCTGCACGCCGTCCACCCAGATGCTGCCGCGCCGGTTGAACGACGCGGTGAGCCGGAGAGGCCGTCCCGCCACCGGATAGCCGTCGATCGTGTCGGGCACGGCGACGCGCGCGCGGTACCAGTAGCAGGCGTTGCGCTCGCGCCACTCCTCGCCGAGGCGCCGGATGGGCCAGGCGTCGTGATCGATCGCCGGGTCGGCGAGCCCCTGGCCGTCGTCCTCCCGCTGGACGTGCCACGCATCGAGCACGAGGCCGCGGCCCGGCGCCAGGGCCGCAACGCGGTCCCGCGCGCGCAGCCACCGGTCGTACCCCGCCGGAAACGCTCGGATCGTCGAGCGCATGATCATCCCGGGCCGCCGGACACGGTCGCCGCGGATCGCGAGGCGGTACGTCCGCTCTCCTTGAGCGGCGGCCGCCAGGACGTGCTCTGCCGGCACCTCGCGCTCATCCACGTAGACCGTCTGCGCGTTCCGCACCTCGACCGAGAGGACGAGTGTCCTGCCGGCCCATGCTCCGGGCACGGTCCACCGCTGGCGGAACCAGACGATGCGCGTCTCGTCGTCCCAGATGAGCGTCCGTCCGCCGGGCTGCCAGCCGTCGGACCCCTGCCACAGGGCGGTCGAGTCGATCTCGCCCGGGTGCGCCTCCCACTCGGCGAGCTCGATGGTGGGCACCGGATCGGGCCCCTGGACGTACCGATCGGACACGGCGGTGGCTCCTCCCGCGCACAGGATGCAGAGAGCGACCAGGATATGGGTTGCCATCTTCGCCCCCCCAGCGGGCGTTCGCCCTTCAAGAGACGACGTGGAAGATGTACGCGAGGGCGTAGTAGATGCCGACCACAATGAAGATGACGCCGGTCGCGCCGCGCGTCCACCGCTCCGCCCGAGTGATGACGTCGAATGCCCGGCCGATCCACGTCGCGCCGAGGGCGGTCAGAAGGGCGAACGCGACGACGGGCAGCGCCGTGCCGACGCCGTAGAGCGCGGGCAGCAGCACGCCGGAGCGATGCGCCACCGCCAGGGGGATGAGGCTTCCGAAGAAGAGCGCCGCCGACACCGGGCAGAAGGAGAGCGCGAAGAGGATCCCGAGGAGGACGGCGCCGCCTTCCCATCGTGCAGCGCGTTGGGCCAAGCGGTGCGCGAGGCCGACGCGTTCTCCGGCCGGCACGCGTACGAGGCCGAGGAGGACCATCCCGGCCAGGATGAGCACCGGGCCGAGGAGGCGGTTCATGTGCCGTTGGAGCGCGTACGACACGGTCGGCATGGAGAGAAGGCCGGCGACAAGCACGATTGCGAGCGCAAGGTAGCCGAGCGCGCGCCCTGCCGTATAGAGGAGCCCCGTCCATACGACGTGCGCGGGGCTCCTCGCGCGCCGCGCGATAAACGAGAGAGCCACGATGTTCGTTGCGAGCGGGCAGGGCCCGATGGACGTCAGGACCCCGAGCCAGAGCGCGAGCGCGACCGCGCCCGCCAGTGCGCCGCCGCCCATCGCTACTCCCGGAGGTACGCTCGGACCTCGTCCTGCACGTACCAGATGAACGCCGGCTTGTCGCCGACGAGGTTCCACACCTGGTCGAGGTTCTTCCACTGGACCTGCGCGCCGTCGCGGATGTCGACGAGGACGAGGGACCGCGTCACCAGGCGGTAGTCCTGTATGAAGTGCTCGTTTCCCGGCTCTTCGACGTTCGTCGGCCGCCACTGGAGGGCGCCGGAGCGAAGCGCGCCCGCGAAGCCGGTCTCGATGGCGTCGCGCGCGTACGCCTCGATTGTGCGGCACGTCACGCAACGCACCGAGGCGTGGAAGTAGTACGCGACGACGGTGCGTCGGGGCGCCATCGCGGGCGCGGTGTCCCGTGCGGAGGCGGATTGCGCCGCACCGGGCCGGCGCGCCAGTTGTTCCGCGACGAGGAATCCCACGCTCGCGACGACGAAGAGGAGGAGCGCGGCGGCGACAAGTCGTCTGGCGGTCATGGCGTCACCACACACGCGAGGAGTTCGCGCGCCCGCGAGACGACGAGGGCGATCCGTTCGTCGGTGACGGGCGACGAGCCCTTCGCGAGGCCGAGGTCGGCCAGGCGCACGTGCTCGAACGCGCAGAACCCCGCCTGCATGAGCGTGTGCCGCGCGCAGTCGAGCGGGCAGCCATCGATGGCGACGACCTTGGCCGCGGCCTCGGTCGTCTTCATGATGCCGCTCACGCGCCCGCCGATGCCGGCGAGGCAGTACATCCTCCCGACGCCTTCCCGCGTGAGCGCGCGCGCGGCACGGTCCGCGATGGCGCCCACGTCGGACGACCCGGAGCAGGCGAAGATGAGCCTCGGCGCGCCGTCGCAGGCGCAGTTCGTCGTCTGTTCATCCATGGGATCTCCCCCTTGTAGGTGGTCGCGATGCCCGGACCGATGGCGCGCCTAGCACTACTTTGGCATTTGCCTCCCGACGGCCGAAAGACGGCACCCTCTGACCGGGAGAAAGTGAGCCGGAAGACAGCCATTGCCTGCCGCCGCTCCGAAAACGCCAGTAGCAGGTATCCGACTACCGAATCGCGTTACTCCTGGTCTGTCTCCTGCTTACGAATCACATCGATCGGCTTCGCCCCAAACGGCCTCTGCACGGCCCGAGTGGGCACCTACGACGTCTGAGAAACGACCTGCCAAAGTAGTGCTAGAACGCCTTTCAGAATGACGGCGCGTTGTACGTGAAGCGGTACGTCCTACAGCCAGCCAGTGCCGTTCATTGTGACGGACGTTCTCAGGCGAGTAGCGTCTTCAGCTTCTCGACGCTCGGCACCGAACCGACGACCTTCACCTCGCCGTCCACCGCGAGCGCCGGCGTCATCATCACGCCGAAGGAGGCGATACGGGCGAGGTCGGTGACCTTCTCGATCTCGTACACGAGGCCGAGCGACTTCGCCGCTTCCTCGGCGTTCTCCGTCAGCTTCCGGCACTTCGGGCAGCCGGTGCCCAGGATTTGGATCTTCATCGGATGTCTCCGTGTCGTGCGGTCATACCCATCCGTGCGACAGATGTGGCATTCGGCCGTTGTACGGGCGGACCTGCGTGTCCGCCCGGGGGCAGCCACGGCGGGCTACCCCTACATTCGCGATAGAGCGGCATCGACACGAATCCGTATCAGTTGGCGAACGCACCGTACGCCATGCCGGCCACGGTCGCCATGACGACGACCAATCCCACGAACACCACGGTCTTCTTCGTGCCGAGGATGCTTCGGATGACGAGCATGCTCGGCAGCGAAAGCGCCGGGCCCGCCAACAGGAGCGCGAGCGCCGGGCCACTGCCCATGCCGGCGCCGATGAGGCCCTGCACGATGGGCACCTCGGTGAGCGTTGCGAAGTACATGAACGCGCCGAGCACCGAGGCGATGAGGTTTGCCCCGAGCGAGTTGCCGCCGACGGCGCCGGCGACGCGGGCGGAGGGGATCAGGCTTTCGTGCCCCGGCCGACCGAGGAGGAGGCCGGCGACGAGCACGCCGCCGAGCAAGAGCGGCAGGATCTGTCGCGCGAAGCCCCACGTGGCGGCGAACCATTCGCCCGCCTCGCCTCTATCCGTGCTGGTGATCACCGAGAGGCCGACGGCGCCCGCCGCGAAGGCGAAGACCGGTGAGCCGGAGAACGTCACGGCGAGGACGAGGACCGGCAGCGCGGCAAGTGCCACCTGCCATGCGCGCATATGGAGCCACGCCACGCCGATGACCGCGAGCGCGATCCCCGCGAGTGCGGTGAGATACCATTTCGCGGCATGGATTGCCGACCAGACGGCGGATGTCCCTGCCGGCGCGCCCCAGTTCGCGAACACCAGGATTGCGACGAGGGCACCGAAGTACGCGGCGTTCTGCCAGAGCGGCCTTCCGCCGTCGGCGCCGGGCGCGATCGCGTGCGCCGCGGCGCGCTCGGCCTCCTCCTTCCGGAAGAGAACGTGCATCGCTACGCCGATGACGACGCTGAAGCCGATCGCGCCGACCGCGCGGGCAAGGCCGAGCCCGGGGCCGAGGACGCGCGCCGTCAGGACGATGGCGAGCACGTTGATCGCGGGGCCGGAGTAGAGGAATGTCGTGGCCGGGCCGAGGCCCGCCCCCATGCGGTAGATGCCGGCGAAGAGCGGCAGCACGGTGCACGAGCAGACCGCGAGGATAGTGCCCGAGATGGACGCCACGCCGTACGCGAGGACGCGATTCGCCTGCCCGCCGAGGTACCGCAGCACCGACGCCTGGCTCACGAAGACCGAGATCGCCCCAGCGATGAAGAATGCCGGCACGAGGCACAGGACGACGTGTTCCCGCGCGTACCACTGCGCGAGGGCGAGCGCCTCGTCGACGGCGCCCCGGAAACGCGGCGCGTCGACGGGAAGAAGGTAGAGGATGAGGAAGCCGGCGAGGATGGCGACGAGCGGCTTCCATTCGCGTCTCCAGTTCATCAGCACGTTCTCCCAGCGGTTCCTCAGCGAAGGACGTCGATCCGCTCCTGCAGCGTCGCCTCCATGACCGACTCCGCGCAGGTGAAGAAGTTCAGCACGCACGGCGTCTTGAGCCGGTAGTACACGAGCGTCCCGCGCTTGTCGTCGGCGACGATGCCCGCGGCCTTCAAGAGGGCGAGGTGCTTCGAGACGGTGGACATGTCAGCGCCGATCATCTCGGTGAGTTCGCACACGCAGTGCGGCTTGGCGGCCAGTTGATCGACGATGAACAGCCGCGTGGGGTGAGCGAGCGCCTTGATGATGGCCGCGCGCGCCTCGTAGCGCGCCTGGGTTCTCGGGTCCATGGTATCTCCTGTCGCGAGGCTATTTGGTAAAATAGCCAAGGACGCGCGCACTGTCAAGTACTCCGTCATCTCGCACGGCGGCGGGAGCGCAAGCGCCCAGGGGGTACCTTGTGGGGCGCCGGCCCGGGCGGCGAGGATCGGCGCGGAGGCAACGCGTTACTCGCCGAGGATCTCCTCCACCTTGTTCAGCAGCTCGAGGGGGCTGAAGGGCTTGACGAAGTAGTCGTCGGCGCCCACCTCTTTGCCCTGATCCCGATCGGCGTCGCGACCGCGTGCCGTCAGCATCACGATCCGGCTGGACGCGGTCGTCGGATCGCTCTTGAGCCTCCGGCAGACCTCGTAGCCGTCGATGTTGCCCGGCATCATGACGTCGAGGATCACGAGATCGGGCTTGGCGTCGCGCGCGATCTCGAGGGCGGACTTGCCGTCCGCCGCCTTGAAGATGCGGTAGTCGCCGATGTTCAGCGTGACCTCTACAAGCTCGCGGACTTCCAGTTGGTCGTCCACGATCAGGATCTTCTTCATGGGCTCCCCCCTTCCGATCGCGCACAGGTCAGCAGAGGCCCGGGCAGCATGGCGATCCGACGGCGGCCGCGGCAGGCTGCACGGGTCCGCCCGCACCGGCAATGATCCGCACCGTTCATGCGCGCGTCAACCCCTGCGGAACGGTGCCCATCACGTAGCTGACCGACGGTCATCTTGCCCCGGCGGCTCGAGCGTGCTGCGCCGTCGCCGCTCTATCAGCCCTGCCCGTTCCACGATCTCCTTCATGGAAGCCGACGGCGGAAGGATTTCGATCGGGCGTCCGCGGCTGATGCGCCGCAGGTGCACGTCCTCCCGTTGGTCCGCCAACACGAGGAGCGGCACGCCGCCTGCCCGGTGCGTCGCGTTCAGGTGCTGGACGAGGAGCGCCTGTTGCCCCGAGGCGAGCCGTGCGACGACGACCGCGGGGAGCTCCACCACGGCCTCGGCGACGGTGGCTTCCTTCGTGTGGACGATACTGGTCTTCCAGCCCGCGCGGGCGAACTCCGCGGCGAGCGTCTGCGCCCATTCCTCGTCGGGACCGACGATGAGCGCCAGGGGTGTGCTGTCCATTCGGGGCAGCGCCACGGTGACCGTCGTGCCCTGGCCGAGCGCGCTTTCGACGGAGACGTCCCCGCCATGAAGCCGGACGAGCCTCTGCACGATGGGCATGCCGAGCCCGGTGCCCTGCACCGCCGTCGTGGAGGCGTCCACGCGGAAGAACTTGTCGAAGATCCGCTCGACGTGCTCCGCCGTCATGCCGATGCCACGGTCCGTCACACGGATGCGCACCCAACGGTCGTCGGCCGTCGAGGAGAGCATGACGTCGCCCCCATCCGGGGAGTACTTGATGGCGTTGCCCAGGAGATTCCGCACGATCTGGGCGAGGCGATCCCTGTTTCCCCTCACCGGCGGCACCTCGCGGAGGCCGGACGTGTCCAGCCGGTGGATGTCCGTCACATGCTGCGCCGTCTCCGCCTCGGCGAGGCAGATCGCCCTCACATCGCACGGCGCGACGCTCATCGCGTAGTCGCTGCCCGCTTCCAGCCGCGAGATGTCGAGGAGGTCCGTGATGATGTCTCCGAGGACGAGCGACTGCCGATGGACGTACTCGAGGAACCGGCGCCGGTCGCGCGCGGGCATATCCCGCGTGAGGAGCAGCTCGCTGAAGCCGCGCAACGTCGTGAGGGGCGTGCGCAGTTCGTGTGCGGCGGTGGTGATGAAGTCCGTCTTGAGCCGGTCGATCACGCGCTGCCGCGTCAGATCGCGGAAGAGGGTGACGTGCCCGAGGACGTCGCCGCTGCGGCCGTAGACGGCGGCGGTGCGCGCCGAGAGCGTCATCTGCTGCATGTCCGGCGCGGTGATCTCGAGCTCCACATCCGGGAACTCGCTGAGCTCCGACCATTCGGGCGGGAGGACCTCGTTCGCCGCGTCCCTGCCGAGGGCCTCGTCGATGGGCACGTTGCGGTCGTCCTCGAAGCTCATGCGGAAGATCTGCTTGGCCGCGGGGTTGGCGAGGATGACCTTGCGGTCGAGATCGGTCACGATGAGGGGATCGGTAACGCTCTGGACGATGGCGCGGATGCGATCCCGCTCCTGCTCGAGCTGAACGGTCCGCTGAACGTTCGAGGCGGCGAGCGAGCGGGCCAGGACGGAGAGCTCGCCGAGGAGGTTCGCCTTGCGGATCTCGAGGATGACCAACTCGCTCAACTGGCCGAAGAAGTTCATCTCGAGCTCACCGAACGCATACGCGATGCCGAAGAACAGCTCGAGCGCTCCGAAGAGCCGCTCGCCCTCGACGAGCGGCAGGAGCACCGACCGGCCAATGCCATAACGATCGAGCAGGGGGTTCTCGTGAGTGCGCGGCTCCTGATCCCGGAACTCCGCCTGGAGCAGCCCCGTCGGGAGTGGCTTCTGCTCGTTGACGTACCTGAGGAGCTCGCCGTCGGCGCCGGCGGCCGCGGCGATGCTGAGATAGTCGCCCGCGAGATCCGCCTCGTAGCAGAAGATCATCTTCACGTCGGTGAGGGGGGCGAGCTCGGCGAGGAGGATGTCGAGTATCCGCTGTCGATCGCCGGCGTTGGCCAGCCGCCGAGCCAGTACGACGAGGCGCTCGGCGTACATCCGCCGCTTCCGGTCGGCCCGGATGAGCTTCGCCCGGCTGATGCCCACGCCGAGCTGCGCGCCGATGGTGAGGAGCACTTGGGCTTGCTCGTCCGTCACCTCACGGGGCGCGCGCGACATGAGCACCAGCGTCCCGAGGAGGCTGCCGCGGTCGGCCAGCGGCATCATGACGCCGAAGGTCAGATGGCCCTCGTGGAGCACGCGGCTGATGTCCGGCGGCAGCAACGAGTCGAGCGTGAGGCGATGCAGCGCCCGGCGCGACTCCTCGCGGACGAACGGGTACTCCTCCAGGGAGAACCGGCTGGCGAGCTCGGCGTACTCCTGGGGAATCCCCACCTGCGCGGCGAGCTCCAGCGTGCGCCCATCATCGCTCACGAGCCGAACGATGCCGGCATCGAACCCGGCCAGCTCGATCGCGCGCCGCAGCGCCGCGGGGAGGAGTTCGTCGAACTCGGCCAGGTCGTTGACGGAGTAGGCGCCATCGTAGAGCGCGTCGAGGTGGCGCTGGATGGCGCCCAGCGTCTCGTGAGCCGTCCGGAGCTCGGTGACGTCCTCGCCGATACCCGTCAAGCCGACGATCCGGCCGTCCGAGGAGTACAGCGGCGTGTTCGTCCAGCGGATGAGGCGCTGGCCCCCGGAGGCCTGGCGAATAGGCACTTCGACGGTCGCGCTGGGCTTCGCTCCCGAGATCAGCTCGCCGACCATGCGGCTCAGTTCGGGCCAGTACTCCTCGGGAACGAACCGATCCAGGCCGTGCGGGCCGAGGATCTCCTCCTTGGGCAGGCCGATCAGCCGCTCGAAGCAGGGGTTCACGTAGGTGACGGAGGCATCGAGGTCAACCGTGAACGCCGCGAGCTGGATGCTGTCGAGGAGCGTGCGATACCGCTCCTCGTGCTCGGTTCCCGCTGTCTCCGCCGACACGCCGCGGGCGATCAGGATGTATTCGCCCCTGGTGCCGGACCCCAGCCGACGGATCGTGACGTCGACCGGGATGGCCGTGCCGTCGCGCCGGCGGTGGACGTCGTTGCCCTGGTAGCCGGCGTTCGCCCCCGCGGCGTCCAGCATCGCGCGGATGGCATCGGGTTCCTTCCCAACCAGGCGCGCCACGGTGAGGTCGGCGAACTCGTCCTCCCGGTAGCCGTACAGCCGCTCCGCCCGCTCGTTCCACTCGACGAAGCGACCGCGAGCATCTGCGATCACGACCGCGTCGCTCGTGTGCGCGAGGGCGACTCGGTACCGCTCCGCCGCACTTCGTCGCGCTTCGCCGCGCTTCCCCCGACGCCTCCAGACCGGGGCGAGGACCATCGCGCCGAACACCTCCGCCATGCCGGGCGAAAGTCCTCGAGCGGCGCCATCACGCCCGGGCACCAGCCACGTTCCCCGGGCCCGGAGCGCGCACCCGCAGAGGACCGCCATGGTCGCCGCGACCACGACCAAACTCGATGCCCAGAGGCGCCATCGCGCGATGCAGCGTGACGGCATGGGCGGACGGTCATCTGTCTGCATGGCCTCGCCTCCGTACCTCTTGGCGCCATGAGCAGGTCGCCGCGTTCCACGTATCTCCGACCGCGCGACGGCGGGTAGGCGTGCAGACGGATGTCGCACCTCGCTACGACTCCCTGCGGGCAAATGGTAGATGCACCGTGAACGTGCTGCCGACGCCGAGCCGGCTGGCTACGTCGATGGTGCCTCCGTGCTGACGGACGATGCGCTGTGCGAGCGCGAGCCCGAGCCCCAGTCCGCGCGCCTTGCCGGTCATGTAGTGCGCCACGCGGTAGAAGGGGTCGAAGATTCGCTCCATCTCCGCCGGAGGGATGCCCTCGCCCGTGTCGGCGATGCTGATCGCGGCGCTCTCGGCCGTGGCCTCCACGCGCACCTCGACCGAGCCGCCGCGCCTGTTGAACGCGATCGCGTTGTCGACGATCTGCTCGAGCGCCCGTCTCAGGAATACGCCGTCCGCCGTCATGAAAACATGCTCCGACGGCGAGCGGACCGCAATGGCGACGCCTGCGTCCGTCGCACGCTCCTGGAATGCCGCCGCCACGTCGCCGGCCAGCGCGACGAGATCCACCGTCTCCGGCGCGAAGGTGGTGGCCTCGGTCCCCGCGGTCGTGAAGGCCAGGACCTGCTCGACGATGTCGCGCAGGAGCTTCGCGTTCTCGACGATCCGCCCGACGATGGCGCGCTGGTCGTCAGGCAGCGTCCCCTCCCCGGCCATGTCGAGGAGCTCGGCGAACCCGAGCACGGCGGTCAGCGGCGTCCGCAGCTCGTGCGAGACGATGGCGAGGAACTCCTTGCGTGTCTCGTCGGCACGCTTCTCCGCCGTGATGTCCCGCAGCGCCCACACCCTCCCGAGGGGATGGCCCGCCCCGTCGGTGTACGGGGAGACACGGGCCTCGAGGTAGCGCGGCGGGCCTTGCGGCAGCGCGATCTCGAACACCTGCTCCCGCGCGCCGGAGAGCTCCCCTGCTCCCTGCGTGAGCGCGGCCAATTCGGAGATGCCGTCCATCCGCGCGCCCACGACGGCCTCGCGCGTCACGCCGATCGCGCCGCAGAATGCGGGGTTCACGTCGAGCACGGTGCCGGCCTGGTCCACGACGAGCACGGCATCCCCGATGCTGTCCAGGATGCGCCGGGTCGTCTGGCCGGCGATGTACAAGGCCGCGCGCTTCGCGCGCTCGGCGCGGTAGACGCGAGCGAGATCGGTGGCATAGCGAAGCAACTGCTGGTAACTGGCCGGAGGCGGAATGGTGGCCTCGGCGGAATCCTCGTGCGTCATGGCGGCGCGTCCTGTCGTCGCGTAGCGGGAAGGCGACCCCCGACCATATGATACCCCACGATAGGTATCATGTCAAGTGCTCCAGAGCGGACGTCGCGCGGGCGCCCGCCGTGCCCGCCTCGGTTCTCCCGGTCGCCCGGGTCGCCACCGCAGTGGTGGCGACATTACCACCATGATCTGTGGCGTCATGCCACCGGCCTGGTGGCATCCGAGCCCATCCTGCCCGTCGTCCACGACAGCTTCATACTTCGTAAGGGTGCATATATATTGTGCTTACCGTGAGATATCCGACGGGGCGTGCGGACGAGACGCGCGACTGGCACGCCGCTTGTTCTTTGCCTCCAGTGAACGCGATCACCACTCATCACGGAGCGACCGACGATGGTACCCAAAGGATGGTCTCTCACCCTGGCGGCAGCAAGCCTTGTGGCCGCCTTCGCCATGTCGTGCGACCGTTCGCTCTCCCCGGAGTCGTACGAGCCCGGTCAGGCCCCCTGGCGGCTGCAGGTCGACGCGGTGCTGCCGCAATCGGACACTGGCGGCGCGAGAGTGGCCGCCCAGGACACCGGCCTCTCCATCACCCGCGCGATGGTCACGGTCACGGAGCCGGACGGCACGGTGATCTTCGCCAGCCCCTTTATGCCGCGCGACGATGACTGGGACATCGGAATCGCGATCTCGCCGCGGCCGCAGGTTCGAGTGCGGGTCGACGCCTGGCACCACGACGCGCTGCTGTACACCGGCGTGGACAGCTCGGTGGCGATTCCGCCCGACTCGGTGGTGACGGCACGGATCGTCCTGGAGGGCCGCTTCCCTCAGCTCAGCCTGGTCGTGGCGCCGAACGCGAGCGACGACTACGCCATCTCGGTCGATCCGCGCGCCACCCACGATCCGAGCGCGCCGACGTCGTCCCTGAAGATCCGGTACGACTGGCAGAACGATGGCGTCTGGGACACGGGCTACATGAACCTCGTGCCCTACATCGGCGTGTACCCGGCGGGGGGAGCGTACACGTTGCGCGCCGAGGTCAGGAACCCCGCCGGGCTCGTCGCACGGGCCACCACACCGGTCACGTTCGGCGCGGCGAGTAAGCCTCCCGTTGCGCGGTTCAGCATGACGCCGGCCGAAGGCGCGCCCGGCACGACGTTCCTCGCGGACGCCGCAGCGACCTTCGCGGGCCTGCCCGAGGCCTGCGGGATCGCCGTGCGCTGGGATTGGGAAGGCGACGGTCGATGGGATACGCCGTGGATGGACGAACCGGGTGCGGGCGTGCGCCTCACCGAGTCCGGGACGTACCTCGTGACGATGCAGGTGAGGGACGGAGCCGGACGGATGGACACCGCGCAGGAGAGGATCGCGGTCGTATCGCCCGACCGCAAGCCGGTCGCGAGCCTGGCGGTCACGCCGTTCGCCCCACGTCGCAACGACCTCGTCACCGCGGACGCCGGCCACTCGTCGAGCGGAGGCGACGGAGCTCTCGTCTACCGGTGGGACTGGGATGGCGACGGAGTCTGGGACACCGACTGGTTGCGCGACCGCACGGCGACGCATGCCTACCAGACCGCCGGCACGCGCACGGTGCGGGTCTCGGTGATGACGGCCTCCGGCGACACGGCCGTCGCGGCGAGCCAGGTGATGGTGGCTGATCGGGTGCAGTTCGGGTCGGGGGAGGCGATCACCGTTGACGGCGTGTCCATGCGGTACATCCCCCAAGGCATCTTCGACATGGGGAGCGGCGCCGTGAGCGTGGACGAGCTGCCGGTCCACCGAATGGGCGTGGCGGCGTTCCTCATGGACACGTACGAGGTAACGAACGCCCAGTACCTCCGCTTCGTGGTATCCACCGGCCATGCGGCGCCGCCGCACTGGATCGGCGGAAGCTACCCGGCCGGCCAGGGCGCGCTGCCGGTGGTCGACGTCACGTGGGAAGATGCCGCGGCCTACGCGGCGTGGCGCGGCGCGCGGCTCCCCAGCGAGGCGGAGTGGGAGTACGCGACTCGCGGCACCGACGGCCGGACGTATCCGTGGGGCAACGCGATGAGCCCGGACCGCGCAAACTACGGCGACAACCCGGTCATGGCACGGGGCAGCTTCCCGGCCGGCGCCAGCCCCTTCGGCCTGCAGGACATGGCGGGCAACGTCGCCGAGATGACGGCGGACCACTACCGCCCCTACCCCGGGTTCGAGAAGTACACCCTCGTCGACCCCGGCACGCCGGGTTACACCGAGGGCAACGGGCTCCTCATCAGCGGCAACCCGTTCACCGCGAAGACGCGCGACGCGCACACGATCCGCGGCGGCAGCGTCGGCATCGACCTCGGCACGAACGGCATCGAACTGCGCGCCACCAATCGCGATCCTTTCGAGCCCGGCGCCCGAAGCAGCTACGTGGGCTTCCGCTGCGCGCGCGACCTCGACTGACTCGCATTCGCCTTCAACGCGCTACATGGGCGAACACGGGGTTTGCCCATAGCGTCGCTTGTATGATGCGTCTGCACAATGGTTTGCAGGGGCGAGGCATGCCTCGCCCCTCCGGCCACGATGTAGCGTCTTCAACACGAACGCGTATGACTCGCCGGCGATCCGCGCGTCACATCCACCCCCGACGGCTGGGCCGCCGATGCGCCGCCGGCCTCTCCTCGTTCATCCTCGCGGGCCGGCGGCCCCCTCCGCGTCAGCGGGAGGTCGGTCCGCCATGGCCACCACCATCACGGTGGCACGATTACCACTACCCCCAGCGCCTCTCCGCCGTCGCGGCGCCGACGGGGCCTGGTGAGCGGACGACTGCCGGCGGCACTCCATCAGCGGAACCGATTGATATGGCGAATCTTATGGCCGACGTTCCCATGCCAGCGCTCCCGGCACGGTCGATTGGCACGCCGATTGGTGAAGAGACATGTGCAGGAACACACATGAGTCGCGAAGGGCACCTGCGGCGGAGGACCGGACGATGACGATGCGGCTGGTAGGATTGGCGGCACTGCCGATCGGGCTCCTTGCGAGCACATCGCGGCCGGCGGCGGTCGTCTCGGCAATGGCGACCGATGGGCGCGGCGTAGGCGTCGTGGTCTGGGCGGCCGAGCGATCCGAGAGCCGGCTCCAGATCGCGCGGTTCGGCGCCGGGCCGTCGGCGATGCGAATGGCGGTCGGCAAGCCCTCCGTCGGCCTCACCACGACTGATAGCATCCTCGCGGTGGCCGTGGACGTGGACGAGCAAGGCCGCATGGTCATCGGGTGGCAGGCACGGACGGCGACGCGGTCCATCGTCCTCTGGGGCGAGGGCCTGGCGAGCGACGGCAGCGTCGAATGGGGCCCCACCGAGGTCGCGCCCGACGTCGCCGTCGCGCCGCCCGCCGTGGTCGCCGATGGGCTTGGCGGCGGATACTTCGCGTTTGGGGTCGACGCGGATCGTTCCGTGGCGAACGACGCCGTGGAAATCCGGCGCGTCGCGGCGGAAGGCAAGATCGTCTGGGCGCTCGCCCTGGCGGCGGAGCGGGCGCAGTTCCGCAACCCGCAGCTCGTGGGCGACGAGGTGGGCGGCGCGATCGTGGTCTTCGAGGCGCGAGTCCTCGACGGTGCGGGCGAGGGCGACAGGCACCTCCTCGCGCAGCGCATCTCGCCCGACGGTCAGTCCCTCTGGGGCGACGGCGAGACGTTCGTCCCGTTCGCCGCGACGAACTACGACGAGTACGGCGCGGCGCTGGTCCCGGACGGCGGCGGCGTGATCGCGGCCTTCGAGTCGGTCATCACCGCGGGCCCGTACGCCGGCAACGCGAACATTGCGGCGCAGCGGCTCACCGCTGACGGCAGGCAGGCGTGGGGAAGCGGTGGCATCCCCGCATGGGTGTCGGCCACGACGGCGCAGGAGCGCCGGCCTGCGGTGGCTTCCGACGGGCATGGTGGCGCGGTCATCGCCTTCGAGGGAAGCCTCGGCGACGAGGCGGCGAGCGACATCTGGGCGCAGCGCATGTCCGCCGACGGCGCGGCGCTCTGGGGCACGCAAGGGCTCCCGGTCGCGCTCACGAGCACTCCCCAGAGCGAGATGCACCCGCGCGTCGCTCTCACCATGGATGGCGCCATCGCGGTGGGCTACGATGCCCTCGGGGTGTCGCCGGCGCCGACGGTGTGTCTGAACCTGGTCTCGGTGGACGGTCGGTACGCGTGGCCGCGCCAGCAGGCGCTGCCGGCGGATGGCGAGGGCCTCTCGCTCATGCATCTCTGGGGTGGCACGAATGCCACCGTCCATGTCGTCACGAACAGCCCGACGCTGCGTGCGCCGGTCGCCATCGAGCACTGGGCGGTCAACGCGGACGGCGCCGTGCTCGACGAACCCGTCGACGTGACCGCGGTCGCCGCGCAGTCGGTCCAGCCCGAGGTGTCCGTGCTGCCGGCGTCGCCGAACCCCTTCAACGCGGTCACGACGTTCACCTTCTGGTCCGTTGCGTCCCGGTGGACGGAGATCCAGATCGTCAACCCGCTCGGCCAGACGGTCCGCCACATCAGCCATGCAGCCGTGGCGACGGGCTGGCAGCGCGTGACCTGGGACGGCCGCGACGATGCCGGCAGCCCGGCGGCGAGCGGCGTCTACATCTACTCCATCCGGAATGTCGCTGCGCCGGCACACGGCCCGGCTGCCGGAACACTCTCCGGGCGCGTCACCCTCGCTCGGTAAGGGGAGGTTTGCCATGAGGCTCGAAGCACGAGTCGAGGAGATGGAGATGACGGTCGGTGCCGGGGATGACGGTCGAGGCTCGGCGGATGTCACGTCGAGGCAGGAGCGCGAGGCCATCCAGATGGCGACGGAGCGGTACCCGGAGCACACCTTCCTGCTGGGGCGCCTGAGCGAGACCGAGTGGGCGATGCGCCTCTATGCCGACGCGCACGCGGCGCTCAAGGAACAGTACCGCACCCTGGCCGCGGACTACGTGAGCCTCTTGAGGGAGCGGAACGAGTCGCGCACGCGCTCGGCGGTGACCGCGAGCTTCGTCGGGCAGGCGACCGATCGCCTCCAGGTGTCGATCGGGGCGCTACGGGAGGCGGCGTTCGACCTGCGGGACGCCGATAGCGGCATCAGCGCGGACCAGCGCATGGCCCTCATCGCGCACGTGACGCGGCTACAGCACGCCATCGAGGACCTTTGCGAAGCGGTAGGTGCCATGGAGCAAGAGACCGGCCTCGAGGAAAGCCGGGGTTGGCGAGAGGTCGCCATCGAGGGCAACGACAGCAGGAAGATCCCGACCACCCATGCAACCACGACACCAGGGGAGGCACGCGTCATGTTCTGACGCCGCAAGGCGCCGTCTCGTCGGGCAGGACCGTGCCGCGCTGAAGCTCCGCGTCCCCCTCACCCTCGCTGGATGCCCTGCGCAGCATGGCTCCTGCCTGACGTCGGCGGCTCATCAGGCTCATTGCGCCGCGAGATAGCTCTGCCGATCGATATTGTAGTGGCGCATCTTCTCGATGAAGTTCTTCTTGTCGATCCGCGCCGCACGTGCCGCCCGAGTGATGTTCCCGCCGAATTCCTGCAGCAGCCGGTCCAGGTACGAACGCTCGAACTGCTCCACCACTTCCTGCTTGAGCTCCGTGAGCGAGCGGTCGCCCCCGTCGGGGTACGACGGCGCGGCGGGCTTCCGGGCCGCCGACTGGAAGTCGTCCGACCCGAGGTGGATGGCGTCGGGCGAGATCGTGCCGCCTTTCGTCAGGATCGCCGCGCGGTCGATCACGTTCCTCAGCTCGCGCACGTTGCCCGGCCAGTCGTATTCGATGAGCATGCGGTAGACGTCCGGGTCCACCGTCTCGATGGAGCAGCCGTACTGCCGGTTGGCCTCCTTGACGAAGTGGGCGACGAGGAGCGGCACGTCGTCCAGGCGCTCTCGCAGGGGCGGCATGGTCACCGTGATCGTGTTGAGGCGGTAGACAAGGTCCCTGCGCAGCTTGCCCTCGCGGATCGCCGTCTCGACATCCTGGTTCGTGGCGGCGAGGATGCGCACCTTCGCATGGAGCGGCTGCGAGCCGCCGACTCGCTCGAAGGTGCGCTCCTGGAGAAACCGCAGCAGCTTCGCCTGGAGCGAGGCGACCATCTCGCCGATCTCGTCGAGGAACAGCGTGCCGCTTTCGGCCATCTCCACCTTGCCGACGCGCCGCTGGACCGCCCCCGTGAAGGCGCCCTTCTCATGGCCAAAGAGCTCGCTCTCCACGAGCTCGGACGGGAGCGCGGCGCAGTTCACCGAGATGAACGGCTGATTCCGCCGGCTGCTCGTGTAGTGGAGGGCCTGCGCGACCAGCTCCTTCCCGGTGCCGGTCTCCCCGAGGATGAGCACGGGGACGTCCACGTCGGCCACGGTGCGCAGCAGGGAGAAGATCTGCTGCATCTCCAGGCTTGCGCCGATGAGGTTGCTGAACTGGTGACGAGCGATGAGCTTCTGCTGCTCCTGATCGTACAGCTCGCGCACCGTTCGCAGCTCGGCCTGCGATTGCTCGTAGAGCAGGACGTTCTCCAGGAGGATGCCCGCCTGCCGCGCCAACAGCGCCACGAGTGGCCGCCGTGACAGAGCGAGCGGCGGCTCGTCATGACCCGCGCCGTCGAGGATCGCGCATCCCTGGAGCCGATTCCGTCCCGGAAGCGAGAGGCAGAGCACCTGCCGCGGCCGCGCTCTCCTCGGGTACGTGTCCTCGAACCACGTGGCGAGCTCGGGGTCATCGGCCTTCACCGTGACGAGCTCCTGGGATTCCCTCCCCAGGTGACGGTACAGCGGATGATCCATCGATACCGCCGGCGGCCGTCCCGGCGCCGTCCCCTGGTCGCGCGCGCGCCCGCCGACGAACGTGAGGCTGTCCGATGGCGGAGCGCTGAGGTAGATGAGCGCGCGCGAGACGCCCAACTGCTCGACGAACGTCTCGAGCAGGAGATCGATGAGCGAATCGCGGTTGAGACAGCGCGCGAGCCGCCCGTGCGTCTCGACGAGCATCTCGAGGTCGCGCTGTCGTTCCGCCAGGGCTTGCGCCGCCTGTCGCTCCTGACGGTAGAGCACCGCCAGATCGCGCGCGTATGCCTGAAGCTGCTGGTCGCGCGCGTCGCCTTGGGGCACGCCCTCTCCGGGCTTCGCCTCTTCGCTCACGCCGCCTTCTCCCTCTTGATCGCGCCTGTCGCGCGGAGGATGGACCTACCCGTCAGTACACGCGCACCTCGTACACCTCGGCTCGATCGTGCCCGTTCGTCGCGTCGAAGAGCACGCGCAGCCGGCTCGTCGTGACGCCGCTCGTCGGCACGACGAGGGCGCGCTGATGGTTCTCCGTCACCGTCGCCACCGTCGTCCACGCGCCGTTCTCCTCGCCGATCTGCACCCGGAGGTCGCGCGCCAGCATCGGGATGACCCGCTCCGCGTACTGCTGCTGGACATTGTAGATGACCCGGTTCAGGTCCGAGTTGAGCGCCAGGCGCACCTCGCTGATCCGCCGCGGTTGCTCCCAGTCGAGCTGGAGCCATTCCGGCTCGCCGGGCCGAACGGGATTCGAGACCCAGAGGTGCGGGAGGATATACGGGCGCGCGTAGCCGTCCACGACGTTCGCCGCCTCCCAGCAGGGCTGCGCCGGGTCGAGCCTGAACATGAGGTTCCATCCCTCGTCCGGCCACCAGAGCCCGTCGCGGAACTCCTCCTGCCGCACGCTCATGACGCCCGCGAGCCGCTCCGCCGTCGTGCGCAGATGGAGGCGCTTGTCCGGCGCGAGGAGCAGCCAGACGTTCCCCACGGGGACGTCCGCCGCGATCGGGATGGTGATCCACTGACGGTCGCCCGGGCGGAGGCGCAGCGTGCCGGCCGCGACCTGCACGTTCGGCAGGTAGTTGAGCTGCCGGTCGTTCCGACAGAGCGTCCACGCCAGGTCCGCCTCGCCGGAGACGTCGGCGAGGAACGCGATCGACTCGATCCGCCCGGTGACGATGGGCACCATGAGCCCGCGCACTCGGTCGAGCGGGACGCTGCCGCCTGCGATCTCGCGCGTCTCGCGGAGCACGGCCGACGACGAGGCCGTGACGCGCGCCTGCCGGGCGAGATCGTCCGGGTCGTCGTTCGACGCCCGCAGGACGTACTGGTCGGCCTTGAGGAGTCGGCGGCGCAGCCTGGCGAGGCGCTCGCCTCGCGCACAGTCGCGCGGCAGGCAGCCATCCTCTCGGCAGATCGCCGCGGCGACGCCGACCGCCTGGCCCATGACCGCCCCGGTCGCCATGACGCGCGTCGAGCCGAACGCCACGTGCGACGCGCTGATGAGCCGGCCCGCGAGGAACAGGTTCGGCGTCGTGCGCGAGTAGAGGCAGCGGAACGGGATGCCGTAGACGCCCTCGCCGTGCACCTGATTGCACGCCGGCTCCGACGAGTAGATGCCGGCCGCGGGATGAAGATCGAGCGACCAGCCTCCCGTCGCCACCGAATCGGGGAAATCCGTCTGCCCCTTCACGTCGCCCTCCGTGAGGATACAGTCGCCGATGAAGCGGCGCGACTCGCGCTTGCCGGGGATCAGGCCGACCCATTCCAGCGTCAGGTTCTCCGCGTCGGGGAAGGTCCCGCTGTTCTTGATGTAGTCCCAGATCCCATAGAGGAGGCGCCAGAGGTGGAGCTTGATGTCCTGATGGTCGTAGATCGTGTCGAGGAGGCCGCCGTACTCGAACCACCAGAGGTTGCTGCCCTGCGACTGGGCGGAGAAGCGGCGGAACCGGGGGATGCTCGTCGCGGCGATGTCGATGGCGAACGACGGCTTCACGAAGCGCACCGGTCGCCCGGCGTTCCTCGTGAAGAAGTAGAGCGAGTCGCCGAGCGTCTCGCGGTCGGCCACGTCCGGCGCCATGCTCTCGCGGAACTCCGCGCGCGGCTCTCGCCCGACGCGGAACTCGGCGCCGGCGAGGAAGCCGATGACGCCGTCGCCGCTCGCGTCGAGGAAGAGCGGGCCGTGGCAGACGTACGTCGTCTGGCTCTGGGAACAGAACGCCGTGGCCGAGCGGATGGCGCCGTCCTCGGCGATGTCCGCCTCGTACGCCGCCGTGTCGAGGAGAAGGGTGATGTTCGGCTCGCGCGTCACCCATTCGACGAGGAGCGGGTCCCACAGGACCGGATTGCCCTCCGGGTTTCGGCCGAGGTTCTCGAGGATCAGCTCCTCGATGACGCCGCCTTCGCGGGCGAACCGGGTGAAGACCTTGGAGTGGGCCGCGCCGAGGGCCCAGAGGCGCACCTCGCTCGAGCTGTTGCCGCCGAGCACGGGGCGATCCTGCACGAGGGCGACGCTGAGGCCATGCCGCGCGGCGGTGATGGCGGCACACGTCCCGGCGAGCCCGCCACCGACGACGACGAGGTCGGCTGGGATGCGTTTGGTCTGCATGGTTCCTCCTCGGGATAGCCATGCCGAAGGTGAGGGAATGCAAATATGCTGCGAGCGGGGATGAAGATGCAAGGATGCCCCGCGGCGCAGAGTGAATGGCCGGCGCATCGTCCGTCGCGCCCTTCACCGGTGGTGCACCCCTCTCCGATGTCTCTCCGCGCCGACGCTTCCCGACGCGCGACGCTTTCGTGCTCGGAGGCGGCCCACACCTGCCCTGTCGCCCCGGGGGAAACGTTGATTTTGCCCGTCACAGGACGTACACTCAGGGGAATCCTCGATGGCGGCTTCTTTTCTCGGGGAGGGAATGTGAGCTTCGAGACCATCCACCTGCTTCGGACCGCCGGCCTGTGGCTGATCCTGGGGACGGCGGGCCTCATGCTCGTCGTGACGATCATGATCGCGCGCCCCTGGCCGGGCCTCGCCTGGCGCCTCATGGTCGTCGCGTGGGTGACGGGCACGCTCGGTTTCACCTTCTTCTCCATCGTGGAGCCCCGCCCGGTGAACATCGGCCTGGGAGTCCTCTTTGTGGCCAGCAGCGTGTACCACGGCGTGCGGCTGCGCCGGCGGACGCTCCATGGCGCCTCCTGCGAACAGCCGCCGCAGGACCATATCGAGTCCCCATGAGAATGGGAAACGATCGACCTCTCATCGTCCAAAGCGACCGTTCAATCTTGGCCGAGGTGGACAGCCCGGCATACCCTGAGGCCCGGGACGCGCTCTGCCAGTTCGCGGAACTGGAGAAGAGCCCGGAGCACATCCATACCTACCGGATCACGCCGCTCTCCCTCTGGAATGCCGCGGCGAGCGGCCTGGACGCCGAGGCGATCCTCGCCGACATGGCGCGGTACGCGCGGTACGAGATCCCGCCGAACGTCGAGGTGGACATCCGGGAGTTCATCGGCCGCTACGGCCGGGTGCGGCTGGTGGCGTCCGACGGGGAGATCCATCTGGTCTCCGACGACCGGGCGCTCATCGCCGAGCTCGTCAACCACAAACAGGTCGCGCCGCTCCTGACGCGGCAGATCGACCCGGGCCGGCTCGGCGTGGCGCGGCACATGCGCGGGCACATCAAGCAGGCACTGATCCGGCTGGGCTTCCCGGTGGAGGACCTTGCCGGCTACGTCGAGGGGGCGCCGCTCCCGATGGGTCTGCGCGAGCACCTGTCGGACAACCGGCCTTTCGTCATCCGCGGCTACCAGCAGGAGGCGGCCCAGTCCTTCTGGGCGCGCGGCTCGGCCCGCGGCGGCAGCGGCGTCATCGTGCTGCCGTGCGGAGCCGGCAAGACCATCGTCGGCATGGTTGCTATGAGCCTGGTCGAGCGGCAGACGCTCATCCTCACCACCAGCGTGACCGCCGTGCGGCAGTGGCAGCGCGAGCTTCTGGAGAAGACCACGCTCGGCGAGGACCAGATCGGCGAGTACACCGGCGAGGTCAAGCTCACCCGCCCGGTGACGATCACCACCTACCAGATGCTCACGTACCGCCACGACCAAGACGGGCCGTTCCCCCACTTCGAGCTGTTCACCCAGATGGACTGGGGCCTCATCATCTACGACGAGGTGCACCTCCTCCCGGCGCCGGTGTTCCGCATCACCGCGGAGATCCAGACGCGCCGGCGGCTCGGCCTCACCGCGACGCTCGTGCGAGAGGACGGCCACGAGGGAGACGTCTTCAGCCTCATCGGCCCGAAGCGCTACGACGTGCCGTGGAAGACGCTGGAGGCGCAAGGGTGGATCGCCCAGGCGGAGTGCATCGAGGTGCGGCTGCCGATGCCGAGCGAGGCGCGCATGGCATACGCCCTCGCCAACCACCGGACGAAGTTCCGCCTCGCATCGGAGAACCCCGACAAGCTCGACGTCGTCGCCACCCTCCTCCAGCATCACCGCGACGACATGGTGCTCATCATCGGCCAGTACCTCGACCAGGTCCACACACTCGCCGACCGCATCGGCGCGCCGATCATCACCGGCCGGACTCCGAGCGGCGAGCGAGACCGGCTCTACGACGAGTTTCGCTCCGGCCGGCTCCACCACCTCATCGTCTCGAAGGTGGGCAACTTCGCCATCGACCTGCCGGACGCGAACGTGCTCGTCCAGCTCTCGGGGGCGTTCGGCTCCCGCCAGGAGGAGGCGCAACGCCTCGGGCGCATCCTCCGACCGAAGCGCGACGGCTCGGTGGCGCGGTTCTACAGCCTCGTCACGCGCGAGAGCAAAGAGCAGGAGTTCGCCATGAACCGCCAGCTCTTCCTCACCGAGCAGGGGTATCGCTACCGCATCGTGGACGTGAACGCGCTACTCGGGGACGTGTCCGCGGCGAGGCGCTGATCGCGGGCGCGAGCAAGCGGCGCGCGCTTCACGTCCGCGGCCGCGCGGTGTGATACGGACTACACACGCAATCGTAGCAACGGTCTTGGTGGTCAAGTGGTGACGGGGCACAGATCGCACCATGGCTCGCCGGACTGGAGTACGGCGCGGCAGATCATGAGCAGGCTGCGCATACAGGCGACGAGGGCGACCTTGGGGGGCTTG
>Ga0315279_10003145_pt1 | contig 23506 bp, 14 predicted proteins | sample YL17G06_20_MG_FD_203694 | JGI IMG/M metagenome (GOLD analysis project Ga0315279, IMG submission 203694) | Sediment microbial communities from Yellowstone Lake, YNP, Wyoming, USA - YL17G06_20 | ecosystem: Environmental > Aquatic > Freshwater > Lake > Sediment | place: USA: Wyoming | collected...
TGATGCTCGGGAGTGCCCAAGCCACCAGTCTGATACGGATCCCAAGCTATCGAACCAAACAGCTGCGCGCTTCTGTGCCCCGTAGCATCAACGAATGGTGCGCGACCTGCACTGTTGTCTATTATCAGCTTGGGGATGTCTGTTTGCTGGGCACCCCCGATGCCTTTTAGACCGCTTCCACCAACTAATCGCGAGAACCACCATATGAAGACCCCGAAAAAGATCAGGCTTCCACCTGGAATGAAAGTCATTGGTACCATTCCTACAAACTTCTCAATGAGATAGTCTGAGAAGCTGTAATGGTAGAACTGTTGCAGGGTGTCTCCAAGGTAGGTTGGATTCAGATTCCAAGTCTGCCAAGTCTGAAGAATGAAATAGAATCCTAAGGACATCAGAACTAAACCCATTACCACAAGAAAGGTCTGCAGTGCCTTCAACCCTATTTTTGTGGTAAACTTCCTTTTGAACTCCTTCAGTTGCTCAACTTGAAGGATCTTTTTTCCTTCGCCACTCTTATGAATTGAAACCTTTGGTTGGCTAGGCAGGATAGGATTTTTCCAACACAATACATCGAACATTTTCACTCCATTTTCCTTGTAGATCTGAGTGAGCTTTTCCGCTAACGCCTTGCCTATCAAGGATTTTCCAGTGCCAGGGTCACCTAGCAGGAGGAGATATGGCCCTGGGCTTATGACAGTCTTTGCGGAGGGCTTCTCCTTATCAGACTTGCTCCAGCCTTCGTACCACTGGGCTTTTTCAAGCCACTTAAGCTTGTGAACCCACTCATCCAAGCATAAAAAGCATTCTTTCAATGCTTGCTCTTGGCCAATTGCCCAGTTGATCAGGTTGTCATCAACTGGGAAGCCTTCGGTGCTCTCAAAGTTACCCCAATCCCAGGTCACTTTGATCTTTCTGCCATTAACAGATCGTTCGATTGTTTCGATGCCTTCTCCAAATGGGTCAAGAGCCAAGCTCAGCACCTTTCGCTTCGTCAATCTGAAGATATGAGTGTGAATGATTAAAGCAGTTATTTCGCTATCTGGAATATGCAAAAACCCACAACATGATAGAGTTCGAACGAACAAAGCCAAAATCGCATTGAAACTGGACGAATCATCGAAATGCCGTAATCAAGCTTTCGACTAACATCAGCGACCATTCTACCAAAAAAGACGCTTTACGAGTCTGTTCAAGTTCGAATTGCAGCATACGCAAGGACTGCTGCATTCTGTCTCTCTAGCCGAGAATCAGAAAGCTCAAATCCTGGCTGAAACCAAGAAATAACCAGTTTTCAGCCCTTTCCGCTTGGCCATCAAAGGCTTGGCATGGACTTTACCGTGGCCTCATATAAATACCCTCGAAAATCTCCATGCGAAGCCGACTGCCACTACTTCGTGAATACTTCGAGAATACTTCGAGATTTCTTTGAGGGCGCTTCGGTTTCCGTTCCAGATAATACGTCTGCATTTGCCTGTCTCTTTTCAGCCTATTTGAAATGGGGTCAGATGCTTCACGCATGATTCATTGCTGGCTTTTGGGTGAACAAGGCAAGCGTGGCTGGCCTGTTGGGGCGATTAGTTGCACATCCTAAAACATGCTTGGTCATTGTCTCCGCAAGAACTTCTTTTGTCGATGTCGAACTGCAACGGATGAAAGTGGTGCACTCCCCTTAGTGTGAAGGTTCCTTGTGTGATTCAGACTTAGCTGTGGTGATGCATTTGTATACACTTAGGGTTTGGTCCCATTACGGGAGCCTCTCACCGAGGCCGTTATCGATGCTTTGGTGTTTGGAGAAGGGGCTTGTTCCTGGCTTTTTTATCATGAGAGCGCAAATCTGTCTTGTCTGGTATAGGCTTGGTGACTGATATTTTTGACGTTCTTTCATGGGAATTTTGCTGTTTGGTGATATTAGTTGTGTCGGTATTACCTATGCTTTCTATGTTTCACCAGCCTGCTCCAGAAGCACCGTTCTGGCACCTGTATACAGAAGCATCAACCAGATTCCCTGTTTAACCTTGCTGACAGACAAGTAGTTGGAAAGCATTAAGACGCGTGTCGTGCTAATAGCTTCTATGAAAGCTGGAAAGGTCAATCGCTCATTTGATGCTAAAGACGGACGCAGAGTGGTTCTGAGAACTCTCAAATGGGATGATTTGGAAGACTGTTTAGAGTTTATCAATTCTCTCGTGGATGAGAAAGCAAACATACTCAGAGACCAGAAAGTCACTAGGGAGGCTGAAATTGAATGGCTTGCGAAAGCTTTGAGTCGCATGGAATTGGAAGAGGTCGTTTATCTGGTTGCTGAGGTTGACGGGAAAGTGGTGGCAAGTTCCGAACTAAGCAGGAGACTCAGCGGTTACGATAAGCACGTGGGAAGCATTGGCATTGCAATCAAGAAGGGTTTCAGAGACTTAGGAATCGGTACTGAAATGATGAAGACGCTCGTCGAGCAGGGAAAATCTTGGGGCTTGAAAGTCTTGACGTTGACTGTATTCGCAAATAACGCTCGCGCACTTCACGTTTACAGGAAGAGCGGGTTCGTTGAGACTGGCCGAATTCCGAAGAGGTTCTTCAAGGAAGGCCAATACCTTGATGAAGTAATAATGACTATGATGTTAGAGTGAGTATCCTGTCAGGCTTCGAAGTTTTCAGCCAAAGCCGCAGTTCACGGAGAGTGAGATCGAATTTGTGGACTTGCCCGACAAAGTTCAGGATACCGCTTCGAGGCCACTTGTAAGCACCGTGGTCCACGTTTTTGCTCCGCATGCCACCGGATTGCTGATCCTGATGGGGGACTAACAGGATTTGCTTGAAGACAACTGAGCCTTCCTTGAAGCACTACTCCCTGAAGACAATCCATATGATCATCAATACAACGCCCATTCCCATCTTGGGTCAGTACTTCTGCCTCTAAACAAGTCTTCCCGTAATAGATGGCCATGTTGAATTGGGAACGTGGCAACCCTTAATTTTCGTGGAGACTGGTGCCAACCCAAGAAAACGCACAATAATAATCCAAGTGATCGGACAATAACGATAGATTACCTGCAAAGAATTGGAAAAACGCTATCCTAACGCACTTATCAACTGCACATAGGAACATCTTCACTTTGAAGACTTATTCAAGATTTGAAGAATGCTGAATCAGAGTGCTCGTTTTCGACCCTCAATCAAACCATCTAGCTCCACCGGCAGCGAGTTTCACATTCCAGACGCTTTTTCCCCAGTGGTAACCATCAAATTTTTAACTATTTTCTGCAAACCGTGATGATACGACTCTCCTTCGCCCCCCAAGATCATGAAAGTGCACAACTTCCCATAACGACCAGCTCTTCTAAACAACCGCCCAAGAGATTCCACAATGATTTTCGAGAATCACATGATTCACGGAACGATGCTGACGTCAGTCGTTGCTTACATTTATAAGGTTCGTCACCATTCGACAGGATATCAATCCAGACGTGGTATCTGTAATTCCTCGATCGCAGGATCCGCGACTCAACTCGAAACAATCGAGACCAACAAGTTCGCCCGATGATAATACAATAATCGGATAACTATTGCGATTTTTAATCATTTGCGGCAATTCGGCGATTGCTACATTCAGTTTTTTAGATTTATGTTATGAATTTGTGAAGTACGGTGGGGTTCGCAACACACTGTGAAGCTGGAGTGGGTTTGAGGGTCTTCATCTTAGGAAAACCTGCCTTTCTAGAGAATCGTCATGGAAAAATCCATCGAGTTTGCTGTGGAATCCGCTAAGGAAGAGTGCCAACCATCAATGTCACCATTTCCTTCAGTTTTGCTTATAAGCTACGATTAAATTCGCGTGGGCAGATGCCCTGTGTGAAACGGAATTCGCTTCCTTCTCCTTCAGTCCATATTCTCTTGGAAATTTCCTAGAATCAGCTGTATGACTTGTGGTTCGCTCTTCTTGCTGCTCTCCACGTTGAGGCATGTAGAACCAGTGACTCGCAAGACATAAGATTTAATAGATTGTTCAAGAGAAACATATGTGGAGGAACCAAATGGCTCGGCATACGCGTGCGGTACGTAAGAGTGTCTTACAGACGAATCCAGTAGCGCCAGTTCTGCTGCGACTTAGAAGAAGCAAAGGAGCGGTTTCTCCGGCCATTTCCACAGTCGTGCTTACGGGGGCCATCGTGACTATGTTGGTAGCGACAATTCCTTTCGCTAGAAACTTTCTAGATGCTAGAACAGCGGAATACGAGTTTAATGCAATGAAAGAGTCCATGCAAACTGTGGCACTTCAATTGGACGACGTTGCGTGGACGATAGGCCGTACGCAAACAATCCATTACACAAGTAAGTTTGGTTGGGCTAGCTTCAGATCGCTCGCTTTGAACTACACAGTCTACGTTGACAAAGGTCTAGGATATTCCTATCTTGCCAACTATAGCACTGGAATCCTCATGTTCAACATGGCTACTAGCAGACTTTCTCTTGGCAACAACTACTTCGAACGATTGTTTCCTTTGGATAATCTCTTTCTCTTGGACGGCGTCTCGGCGCCAATCAGCCATGTATACGCTATTGAAAAGCTGCCCATGAATGATGGCAGTTTCGTAAGAGTCGTCGTTGCACCTTCGATAAGGACGCTGAACTCAACGATCACTACAGATCCTACAGATGCTCCGGGGAACTATTACAAGTTTTATCTGCCCATTTTGGTTTCAGGGAACTCTTCCGGTCCCTCGCAATCTGTGAAACTTGTGGGGAGCATGATTTCACTCAAGATGGAACAGGCCGTTCGAAAAGTGAAAGTTCAGATCTTCTTCCCCCAAAACAGCGCAGGATTTGATCAAGCATTCTTCAATTTCGCCAGTCTTGAACAAGAGGTTGATGTTACCGATGGCTCGGATGGCTCCATCATAGAATTCTACACGATGAGCATTGCTGTCTCACTGGGGGCAGACTAATTCCATCATGAGTGATCAGACATGGCACACATCGCTATCGAGTACGCCATCATGATTCCGGTTTTGATAGCGCAGATTTTCCTCTTCCCACTGGCGGCGAATGCATTCATGAGTGTTTGGGTGGACTCTCGCAGAACTCTTGAACTCCAAAACTCAGCTATCCTCCTCGGAAGCGTAGTACAACAACTGTATCTTGCTCTAAACCGTGCAGCCATACCCTCGGGACGTGCAGCCTACGTGCCGAGTCTTCCTCCGCTTATCGAAGATCAATACTACACTGGAAACGCGACGCTGCAGATAGTATCGGGAGGAGGATCAAACTCAAGCAGAGTCCTGCAGATAAATCTCTTCCTTGCTGCAAAAGTCTCCACTTCAACTTCGGTCGTTCTAGGCAACAACGCTGTATGGCAAAATTCCACTTTCGTAAGCAATTCTAATAACGCACGCGTAGGTGCTGAGAAATTTCCCAACGGAACAATATCTCTATGGTTTGAAGGATAAGGAGGCCAGATCATTACAGGCGTGACAATAGACCACCTTGTTTCCACGACGATTCTCGTAGCGGTGATTCTGATTTTTGTAGGCCTCGCCAACCAGACGCTCCAATCAGCAATTATCTATCAGCGCCACGCAAACCTTGCCACGAGATGCAGTAGCCTGCTTGACAGCATACTGTTGAGTTCTGGCGTTCCATCCTACTGGGGAACTAATGACTCAGCTCCCACCGTGTTTGGGTTGCAGGATCCAGAATCCCTGAAGAATGAACTCGGCTCTTTTTCGCTAATGCGGTTGAGATCAGGAACTGAACCAGTCTACTATTCCAAAACAGGCTCATACTACAGTAACATGACAATTGGGTCTGGTGATTCCTTGCTTGAGCCTCTTGCAGAAACCGTGAATTACACGGCTGTGTCAGAGCTTCTGGGAACGAACGGGACATATGGATTTCAGCTGACTCTGACGCCAACCATAACCGTTTCCATTTCAATGGTGCAACCTAATCCATTGAAGTTCTCTGTTAATGCCCAAGGAACTGGCTCTCCTTTATCTAATGGCACCGTAAATTACTGCCTCATAATCATAGACGTCCAAGGCGACTATCCTAGCTACTCTCTAAACTGTGGAACTGAATCATTGGACAACCTCGGGTCAGGGGTTTTAGACAATTTCACCGGAATTAACGGATCATCACGATCTTTTGCGCTGTTAGCCTACGCTTATCTCCCTGGATTGGTTGGAATGGGCTACTACAAGCAAGTCACTGATCACGAGAACTCCGTAATTCCACTTGTGTTTGACGTAGAGGATGGAGAAGTAATACTTGCTCACAGCTATGACATAGATGGCAGAAGCAATGCAACAGCATTGGCATACAACGCGACCTTTGTCTCAGTGAGTGAGGATTTGGCTTTCACCGACAACCCACTGCAGAATTCCACAGGCATGGTTTATTCCGGTGGAGAAAACTCCTCCTATGGGATCTTGACGATTTCAAAAGACACTTCTGGAATCTTGGTAGCTGCATACAAGAAGAGCGATGGCACGACTGGTATCACCCTGATGCCTTGGGGAATAGGCCCACTATCTTTTCCAATATCCTTCGGGGAAAGCCCAACGGGCAAGGAATGGGTCTCCACAGACATGCGGCAAGTAGTAGTAGACAATGTGGGATATCAAGTCGTACTGTCCATGTGGAGTTTAGAGGGCTACGAGGTGACTGGACAATGATGCGGACAGTTGAAACAATATTGGTAGTCATGTTGCTGATAGCGACTTTGACTACATCTCTGTTCGCTACTTGGCCTTCCCTGCGACATGCCTCATCCCAAGACCTCCGAAGAATAGCACTCACTACGCTTGAAACATTGGATGCAGATAACAGCCTAAGTGAGACTGTGTTCAAGCCCTCCAATGATTCAGCTTGGGACGACCTCCAAATTGCACTTGCCAGTTGCCTGCCCCCGAATGTGGTCTACAACCTGACGGTCTACCAAATCCTGAATCAAATCCTGAATAGTAGCAGCACAGAACTCTACAGTCCAATTAACTCCATTTCAAACAGCAAAAGTCTTGGAGAGAGCACAGATACAGCGTCTTACCTAGTTACGTACAACGCGCCCTTCAACGCGACTCCAGGAAAGATCGGCGGAACATACGGAGGAACACTGTACATGCTAAACTGCAGCGACGCAAGTGGATGGTGGATTACTGGATATACCGGACAAAGCCTAGCACAAGACCTACTGAACCTACTTTCCCAATATTTCCAAAAAACAGTAGTCGTTCAAAACACGGCACAATTAGGGCAAATTCTGAACGGAACAGCGCTGCAGAACGAGACCTTGCCAAACGCGGTGGTTTGCAACGTCTTTGGCGAAGTAGTTCCCATACCTCAAGGATACTATACGAGCACAAACGTGGGATATGATCCCGTAAACTCTTCGTACGCGAGATACTGCTACACCTTAGGGCAAAAAGTGCGGCAGTACAATTGGACGTGGGTAAGCATAGTCGGCTGGCCACTCTACTACGTGTCAAATACAGCATACTTCGCAAGCACCCAGAACACTTATGGAATTTACGGCGTGAACAGAGTCGGACAAGCGGGTCGAACAGCATTCCTTCAAGGCCTAGACAACCAATCGTACTCCTACAACACAACTTCGGGTGTAGGTCCAGGAAGAGTCGTCAATCTCACGTCTAAAGCGCAAGAATACCGCGACAAATATGGCCTGTTTCCGAACCCCTCTCAAACAGCTTCGAGAAGCATGCCTTTTTCGGTCGTGAACGATTATCACATGACGATTGCATTCCAGATGTTTGATACATATGTTGATGGCAGTAGCAGCTACTTGGCCGGAGCGCTTCTTAGGAATTCAGTGTCAGGTTCACTCCTAGCGTTGGGACTAACGCGAACACCTGACGTAAGGCTCACCGCACTTGGACTTCTTGGCTATTACAAGCCCTCGCCCTACCCTATTGAGCAAACCACTTCGAACAGCTCCAGACTAGTCATCCTAAGTGTAGGGCGAATGGGAGGCACGTAGCAATGAACAACAAGGGTCAATTGTCAATCATTGCAGCCTTGCTTGTCGCAGTAGTTCTAGTTGGAACTATCTTCGTGACTTTCTCAAAAATACGTGATAGCTCCATACAAGAGTCGCCCCAAATCCTGAGTGCAATAGACGAAATCGATTTGGCAATAGACCAGATTCTAAGCGCCACTATCAGATACTACGGCTCAGTTTTGAAAGTCACTGGAAACTCTTCATATGCAAGGTCCTCAGCTCAAAGCTTTCTCTATAACGAAACAAAAAACATACCTAGTATGTATCCGGGTTGGGGGATTTCTTTGAGCGTCCGCGATGTCAAGCTCCGGGTGAACTGGTTTTCAAACTACAGTTACAGCAGTGGAACTCTATCAATAAACTATGATTTGAAAGGTCTCGGATTATCTAACATAAACTACAACGCCTCATCAAGTTTGATGGTGCAGACAAACAACGAAACCACAGTCAGTCGGGCTAGGCTGACAGTCACAAGAGACGTGGGAAGCCCTGTCACGAATCTTGGAAGACAAAACTTTGGATTCTACAGCTACAATTACACTAACTCAACATGGAATGTCGTCAGCCCAAACACATTGTCAACAACTTTCACGAACGGAACTTATGTCGTAGATCTCCCGCAAGGAGTTGACTCTGATTTCTACGTCGTTCAAGTAGAAGACCAAAGAGGTCTAATGGTCTTATCTTCCTCTCTCAGCTCTCTTACAAGCGGGCTGAATTGGAGCGCCTCACAGATTCCTACGCCCCATTATGTCGACAATTACGTGTCTGGCGGAATTGGATCCCACAGCAACTTTGCAGCACAACAAAATGGCCCAGACGCGATTTGTGATAATTTGACAGAAGGCAATGTTACTGGAACACAGTCAACGACATATTACCCATCCAACTACACCCTGCTAGGCTTAACCCAGTACCTTTCGGGCTCACTGACTAATCTAACGAGCGATGACAATGTCTACATGACTTTCGGTTCTCAGGTAAGTGCAACAGCACCTACTTCCTTGTATTCGAACCAAACAACCACAAGCATAGGCGGTAGCAATTACTATAATCTAAACTCGCAAAGTGCTAATCAAACCGGAACAAACCTGACAGCAAGCATGGGTTCAGCTACAAGAGTGAATTTCGGTAATTTAACATACCCATTACAGGGAGTAAACACTATCAATGCAAGTACATGGACAGTCAATTACAGAGCATGGCAAGACGCGAATCAGTCAATAGCTTATGACACAGCAACGTCTACAACACAGTCTTCTCCTCAGAACTATATCTCTTGGACACACACAGTAGCATCAGGCAATAATCGTTTGTTAGTCGTTACTATAAATATATACAATAATTCAGCTGCACCTGCTACATGTACTGGATGCACATACAACGGTGTTACATTAGGGACTCCACAGGTTACTAATGTTTACAATACAAATCCGAGAGTTCGTTCATACATCTATACCTTGACAGCTCCGCCAACCGGTTCAGCCTACACAATAAGAGCCAACTTCAGTGCGAGTACAGTCTCTGTCGGTGGTGCAGTGTCTTATGCAGGTGTTGACCAAACCACACCAATACAAACCACAAATTCTGCTGCTGGTTCAGGGACAAGTGGCAATGTTTCAGTAACGGTCACAGGAACTGGAAGAGCGGTCTATGGGAGTTTGGCTTCCTATCGAACATCGTCTAATCACACAATTGCGGATGGCCCAAGCCAAAACAGCAGGTGGACACAGATATCACAACTATACAAAGGACATGGTGATGACAAGTTAGGCGTCGGCGCAGGAACAAACTGGATAAACCACACTATGTCAGCTACTGCCAGTTATGTTAGCCTCGCAGTTGTTCTGAACCCTGCAACCCCATCTGCTGGACACTGTGACGTTAACATATTAATCAGACAGTCAAATGGAGCAGTTAGAGCTAATATCGCGACGAATGTGGCAGCATCTGGCGCCATAACAACTTCTCCTTCAACCCTTTCTGGAACATACTCCTGGACCTTATATTCAGTCGTTGCACAAACAGATTATCTGGAACTGGATTTCTACGCAGACACCACAACAGCATGCCAAGGAACCAACGCAAACTTGAGAATAGATGATAACACATTGGCAACCGCTAATCAAACTCATGTCGATAACATAATCCTCCCAAGTCAATTCAAAGCAGAAATAGTTTTTGAAGGAACAATCAATGCTGGAAACGTGACGCAGGTTAATTGGACAATCGATAGCAAATGCAGCATTGCAGGCGTAAATGTCACATGCCAGTTATACAATAACCTGACTTCATACCCAACAAGCGGAGATGGCTATCAATCGGCAATAATAGGAACGGCAAACGTTATACAGTCACAAACAATTACTGCAAACCCGTCATACTACGTAAACTCCACAAACTGGTTCAGAATAAAAGTCCTGTGTATCTCAACAACTTCACAGTTTAACTGGAGCGGCGATTTTATCCAGTTTGGCGTGAACTACACAACAACCACATACAAGCTTGACCTAGAAGAACAGTGGACGAACGTGGACTACAACAACACTGACAGGCTAGCCATCTACCTGGTGGGAAACCCGTCTGAAACCTTGGAAGTCGACGCTTGGAACGGTGCGACCTGGAGTCCCATAGTCCCAAGTATGGTCAGCGGGTGGAATAATGCTTCAGTTTCATCCTATATGACCTCTTCAAACTTCACCATAAGATTTCTAGACGGAAACCAAGTAGGGGATACGGTTCAGGATAGTTGGCAAATCGACGCGGCACTCCTTCGAACGAACATAAGCCTGTACGGGCAACTGCAAAACGCGACAGTAGCCGTAGAACTACTACAAAACGGCACGATGCTGTGGCTTGGACAAGAAATGACAACAACAAAGGTAAGACCGATCCCGCCTATACCCGTGAAATCCTTCCATGTGAACCAAACTATAAATGGCATAGACAGGGAAGTACCATATCAAATCGAGGATTGGGCATCCAGTTACAGGATTCCGCTAGGCTTATCCGGCAATTCAAGCGTTTTCTCCAGCCGAAGCATGCTGGTCTATCTAGTAACCCCCAGAGTCTCGCGGCTTACAGTGTGGTGGAACGGAAGCGATGAAACGATTCAGACGCCATATGCATACATAAATCAGTACTTCACCGTCAACACCACCCAAAGAACAGTGACTAACGGTATTCTGAACCTCACGATTGACTTCTCAAAAGGAACGTTCAACGGGATATCCACGGTTGGAACTTCCAGCTGCACAGCAACGCTGTTCAGAACAAACAACGTAAATGCCAGCTATGGGTCGGCTGAACCAAACTATGCGATTACCAATGGCCCAGTCAGAGCTATCATACATCACGAAGTAGAATGGGGCAGCGGCGGCATACCTAACTGCTCCGACATCCTAACCCACTTGGTCATAACGCTTCCTGCGAATGCAACATACTACACGTATGCCCTCAGGCTGATGTTTCTGAGCACTACGCAAACAAGAAACATCACAGACTTATGTCCGATAAGCCTGAGCACCCCAATAAACGTGATTCAAACCGAAAATGGAACAACAGCAGGTTATCCGACAGTCACAAACACGACGGGTCTGTTCTATAATTACTCTCAAGCGGTGTGGGCGCACCATTGGAGCCAATTCATTTCAGGAACAAAAGGATCCGGAATAATTTTCACCGACACTGACAACCAGAAGCTTTACGTCTTTGACAGCCCCGGAACAAATAGAGGAGCACTCAAAACAGACTCAGTCGCGGACAAAATCGAGTTGCTGCCAGTAACGATGTCCCCATTTAGCTTGCCAAGTGCCTTCGACGTAACATGGCATGGCGCAATAGTAACGTTTGACGGGACACCAATCTATAAGGAAGACCAAGGAACTAAAACTGGACTGTGGATAATCGTCGAGTACCCTCCTAGCTTGACCTAGGGCCTCGCAAGAAACGGCTTTCGGGCGATGAACAGTAGCCTTTGTTGATGTTTTTGTATACAGATGCGGCAGTTTCACGATCTAGGTGCTCCTCTCTTTTGTCCGGTAGCAGGAAAGAGAGCATAAGAGCGCATATCGCGAACCCTGTCAATATATAGAAGGCCGCGTCCAGACCATATGAGTCACCTACGTAACCTGTGATAACCTGTGAGACCGAGCCAATCCCAAATGACGTGAAGAAAAATACCCCGTAAACCAATCCCCTTTGGTTTTGAGGAGTCAGAAACCCTGTCAGAGAGTTCAACGCAGGTTGGTGCGCATAGAACGCCAACCCGTACAAAACTATGAATAAGGATATTCCTACCATGTGGATTGGGAAGAACAGAAGCGAGATCAGGCTCAGGCAGATACCGGTTGAGGCTGCTATCAACACTTTCTTCGAGCCAAACCTTCCTGCTGATTTTCCACCAATCCATTGCGCTGGGACGCCAGACGCCAATAGAAGCGTGTAAGCGACAGATGCCCACATCGGGTCGATCCCCCTGTTCTCCTTAAGGAACGTTGGAAAGAAGAGTTCCACGCCTTTCATGAACAAGCCAACGGCTACGTTGAAGACCAGAAGCACCCATAAGTCACGATTTCTCAGAACGTTAGCTATTGATACGCTTTCCTTATCCTTTTTCTCTTCTCTTGCGAAGACTCTAGGGAATATGAAAGCAAGGATCGTGCAAAGAGCGCCAAAAGCAACAAAAGCCCACGACCATCCGTAGGTTGCACCTATAAACCATGCTATTGTGGGAGTCAAGACAACGCCCAGCGTTCCACCTACGCCATGCAGGCCCATGGACTCGGACACTTTGCCTTTGAAAGTTTTCGAAATCAGAGCATTTGCTGTCGGATGGTAAAGACCAGCCCAGATAGCCATCAAGGTTAACGCCAAGGTATATACAAAGACCATTTGTGTTGCTCCTGCAGCAAGCATGATGAATGATGATAGGCCTGAAAGAGCGAGGCAGATGATGATCGTTTTTGCTTCACCGATTCTATCACCTAATGGACCGCCGATGAGTGAACCAGCGCCATAGATAAATGATGCAATGGTTGTCACAAGACCGATCTCAGATTTTGAAACATTCAGGTCAGTCATTATTAGTCCTAGCAGCGGCGGAGCAATGACGAAGAGCGAATGGTTGAACGAGTGGGCTATGCCCAACAAGGCGAGTTGACGATTCTTCCTTGACTGTCGCTCCATGATATTTCATCTTTCCATAATTCAGATCAGCGTAACAAGAAGAAATGAACTATAAATGAATAATAAAAGGTTAGCACTCATGAAGATGATTCGCGTTCTTCCTTGAAACGAGATCGTGGCAACGTGTGTGAGTAACCTTTCACTGACGCCTAGACTAAATCGTCAGCGTCAAAAACTTGCTTGCACCGCGGTGCGAAGCCAAACAGCATCTGCTACTCGCCTGAGTTTCAACAGATGGCACCTACCCATTTCCCCTAGGCTTCTAAGCTTTGGCAATATGAGATCATGTCTAGAACTGGCTGAACAACCATCATAATGCTTCGAGGAAGCATACTGTTTTGCGATACCCATTCATGTGATAAGCAGACCGAAAACCGGTGAAAAGTTGCCCACTTGAGGTATTCACCTCAGAAGTGGAGATGGCTCCCGCGCAATCCGGTCTTTTTTGTGTGTTTTGTTGATGCTTTTGTATACGGAACGATCTTTAAGGAGGCGACTATGGGAAATGATTAAGAAACAGCCTCTTGAAAGGTCGATTATTCAGGAGTCTGAGGAAGTATTCGTGAATAGAGTGTTGATCCTCACGATCAACTGGTCAGGTGTCTCCTCCAGCTAAAGTGTATGGACCCTAACTCCAACTACTTCTCTTTTTCGATGGCTTCTAGGCGTCAGATGCATGGAGACAATCATAGTTTCACCACATGGATCTTGTGTAGAATTGATTTCCGTGCCCACGGCGTCAAACATAAAACCTTATTAGTTCAATTAAGGAAACTGTCGCCGAGGATTACGAGATGAATAGGAAATGTAGAGCTGACAGCACAAACATTATTGCCCTTGCAGCAGTGTGCATGGTACTCTTAACCAGCATCGTAGGAACAATTGCGAATCAAACAGTGTCATTTACGAACAAAAGGAGCAGTGCGCAAGTGGAGCAGCGAGACCTAGGAACAACCAACGGTTTCCTCGCGAATATAGATGATAAGCATGATGCTGCAAAGGCTGAATTCAAACCAGACGAGTTGCTCATCAAGTTCAGAACAGCCAGTGCAAGCAGTATCAACAGCGTAACGGAAGGGCTCAAAGCAACAATTCTCAATCATTTCCGAATGACAGATGTATATCACATTCGCCTTCCAGAGAACCTGACGCTGACAGCGGCTTTGGACTTTTTCAGGAATAATGCTCAAGTCGAATACGCAGAGCCAAACTACATCCGCAGAGCTTGGTCAACGTTTCCAAATGACCCCTACTTTGATCAGCAATGGGCCCTTCATAACACTCTCCAGGCTGGAGTGGACATAAGCGCTCTCACAGCATGGGACGTCACAACTGGCAGCAACGCAACCGTGATCGCAGTGATCGACACGGGCATAGACTACACTCATCCAGACCTGGCGGCCAACATGTGGAGAAACCCAAGAGAAATTGCGGGAAACGGAATCGACGATGACCACAATGGATACGTGGATGACGTTTACGGAATAGACACTTACAATGGCGACAGCGATCCAATAGATGATTTTGGCCACGGAACACATTGCGCTGGAATCATAGGAGCCGCTGGAAACAACGGCATGGGCATCGCCAGTGTCAACTGGAACGCCAGCATCATGGCCTTGAAGTTTGTTGGAAACCAAGGATACGGCTCAGATTCAGGCGCAATCGAGTGTATAGACTATGCAATCATGATGAAAGTGCTTCATGGAGTGAATGTTAGAGTGCTAAGCAATAGCTGGGGAGGCGATGAATACGACCAAGCATTATACGATGCAATACAAACCGCTGGCATAAACAACATACTCTTTGTCGCTGCAGCAGGAAATTCCGGCTCGAACAACGACATGCTGCCAGTATACCCTGCAAGCTATGACCTCGATAACATAATCGCAGTTGCAGCCACAGACGACTCTGACCTTTTAGCGGGGTTCTCAAGTTGGGGACCGAAAAGTGTTGACGTCGGAGCCCCTGGTGACTACATACTTTCGACAATGCCAACGTATCACGTCACTATGAACGACATGGGTTACTCGATGGAGTACAGTTACATGAGTGGGACTTCCATGGCCTGCCCACATGTTGCCGGCGTTGCGGCACTTATTCTGGCCTTGCACCAAAGCTACTCCTGCAACCAGGTGAGAACACGCATTCTTTCCACTGTTGATGTGTTACCAAGCTTGTCGGGCAAAGTCTTAACAGACGGAAGGATTAACGCAACCAGAGCGCTCACGCCAACCGACAATTCAATGCATGTTAAGATAATAGATCCAATCGCAAACTATACAATAATCAAAGGCGCTCAGTTCAACGTCACTGCATGGATACATACGGTAACCGATCCAGTTTTAGGTGCGAGCGTCCAAGCAAGTTTTTCAACTGACGAACCCAGCATAACCCTCAAGGATGACGGAGTGTCACCCGACAGATTCATGAATGACGGAATATACACCGCTTACTACACACCTGCTATTGCAGGAACACTGACTATCACATTCAACGCATCAGCACCAAGCTTTTCGCCAACCTCCACGTCAGTTTCAGGAAAAGTCAAAAGTGTACCAACTTATGTCTTTCGCGAAACAACCTACCAATGGGTTGAATTGAGCCAACAAAGCGTCGGACTGTGCTTGGGAGACGACAATTCTCTCAACATAACGTTACCATTTCCGGTTAATTTCTACGGCGAAACCTACCCAAATTTGACGATTAGCTCTAACGGCAACATAGACTTTGAGAACAAGTACCTTGGATTTGCGAATGCTCCAATCCCATCAGCAAACCACTATGGCGTCGATAGACTAATCGCCGTTTTCTGGGACGATATGAACATGAGGTTTAACGTCGATCAGGGAGCGATCTATTGCAGTGTTGTCGGAGATTCGCCGAGCCGATCACTTGTCGTCGAATGGAAAGACGTAGCTCGCTACCCGAACATAGGAAGCGCCACATTCGAAGTTTTGTTCAACGAGAACAGCAGCAACATAGTCTTTCAATACCACGACGTCTCTTTCGAAAACTCCACATATGACTACGGCGCAAACGCTGCCATCGGAATTCAATACAGCCCAGAATGGGGCACACAATTCAGCTACAGAAGTCCATCCTTGGGTAACAACTACGCACTGATGCTTTCAAGCACTAAACCATTCTCGTTAGAGTCACTAACCTCAGAAATCATACGGGATCCAGCCCAAACTGCCTACTATGTCAGGACAGGAAACATATACGATGACTCTGCTCTCGGTTTCATCTACGGCAAGTCAGTCAATGCCCAAAACATCATCGCGCAGTGGAACTCCTCATGCATCAACCAAAGCACAGGCAAACCTCTGTTCTCCGGAAACCTAGTTGCGTTCGGCGGGACATTGGTCAACAAGGTAGTGAATTACTATGAGCAGAATGGCATCGCGAAGGTTGGGTTTGACCAGAACTCGACGCACTACATGTTCAAAAGTGTTGCTACAGGTCAAATCCTCTACGCAGTGGCGAAATCCACATACAATCCAAGCGTCAAAGACTACTTTGTCATTCAAACATTCAAAGACGGCGGCAGAACAGTGCTTGCCCAATGGGGAATCAGCGCACAGGGAACATACGCCAGCGGGCTATGCTTTGCAGACTTGATATGGCCACACATCTCTGACTTTGGAGACTCGCACTATATTTACTCCTGGGAAGACTTGAACAGCGACGGAATACCAACAACAGACGAAATGATGCTCAAAACCTCAGGAAACTAGCATCTCGCAAGATTCCACACTCTTCTTTTCTCACCCACGCTCTTCCACAGATGAGGTTCAAGACCGAATCGGCAACGTGGTCAGAGCAAGATATAAGGAACGTCCGGAACTGGTTTTTAAGGCCTTAGCAAGAGCACTTTTTTCGCTTGCGCTGGGAATTACACTGTATTCTGGAGATGACAGACTGACAAGGTTATAATAGATGACCCCTATGTTTTAGAAGTAACGGCAGAAGTAATGTTGCGTGGTAACGTTGAAGAAGCAGATCGGAATATGGGTTGATAGCGCCGTTTGGGAGGAATACAGACAGCTGTGTAGCCGCGAGAAACTGCGTCCAGCCGAACCGATTGAGAAGTTTGTGAGGTTCATCGTGAGTGGAGGGTCAGCAAAGGCGGTTTTTCCCATGCTTGACGCATCCCAACGTCAAGAGAGTTTTGACGCTTACGCCCGAGTTCTTCTGGATTGGCTTCGGAAAGACATCGGCTATGTCTCGATGCCGGGTGAAAATGGGGCTCCGGTGGAGAGCATGCTACTTCAAACCTTGAAACAGGTAACGAACCGAAACCTGCGTTGCGAAATAGAGGAGGCTCTCAAAAAAGCACAAGACAAGATAGAAACCGAGGAAAGTGGCATGACCGAAGACATGGACTCTGAAGACACGGACGATGAACGGGAAAAGGCTGAAGACTCCGAGGAGACGGACTCTAAAAACATGAAGCCTGAAGACATGAGTGTCGACGAGCTGCAAGAAAAGATAAACCAACTGAAGAGGATCAAAGGGCTAATTAAGAACGCAAAATGAGGAGATGGCGATTGCAGGAAAGACAAATCACCATTTGAGACTGTGGAATGATGGAAGAAACCAGTTCGTACACGATTGAAATTGAAACTCCGAGAGAGTACATCCAGAGCCTAATTGACTTCATTGACCAAAAATACATAAAGCCTCAACGTGAACGATTTGCGGATGTCTCAAGGAAAATCTTGGATGGTTTTCCTTCCATCGCGTTCACTCTGTTGGATTCAACGGGAAAGCAGAGTTTGAGCGTGGAGGTAATAGGCAGCAAACCGCTGAAGTTGAATATCAAGCGGCTTCAACCCACGGTCTCCATGGAAGAGATAGAGGAAGCAAAACAAGACATCATTATTGTTGTTGAATTCTTTGAAGAAAAAGTCAGAAGCAACACACTATTCCTAGCATGGAGGGAGGGTGAAGATATCGTGCCTGAGAGACTTCATGCAAAAGAGAAATCCCTCAATCGATTGTTTCTGGAAACCCAGATTCTTCTTTCTGTGGCTTTCATCAGTCTTGGCATGGTTTTGTTTCTCATAATTGGGTGGCTGGCTCCAATCGTGCTTCTGGCAGTTCAGCTAGTCTTCGTGTTCTACTCCAACAAGATCATTGCGAGAACAGCAGACTGGCACATTACTCAGAGCAGCCCCAACATACACCTGTTGGAGTATCACTTACCAATGAACAATGGTTCTGAAACCGGGGATTCCGCACACAAATACTCGAAAGACGAGCTATTGCAGATTAAGAAAGAGATATACGAAGAAACACTTGCTAAGAAAGGAGAAATCGACTGCGCCGCTGTACAAAAGGTGTTTGAAAAACATGGGTCTGCCTGCAATCCAGAAGACCTGTCAACGAAGAAACTGAACGTTTACGAGTTGGTCAAGAGAACTGCCGATCGCTTCGGTTTCCCAATTCCTGAAATCGTCGTGTCCAACACTACTGTTCCAAACGCAGCTGCCTCGGGACCCAGTCCTAGCCGCGGCACAATTCTGATAACGACGGGTCTTCTAAACCAGCTTAACGAAGACGAAATCCTTGGTGTTTTGGGGCATGAGTTCGGCCATCTGAGAGGGCGCGATCCTCTTCTTCTTTACGCTCTGACGGGGATCGAATTCCTTTTACGGTTCTACGTGCTCTTGCCCCTGTTTCCTCTGCTCTTCTCCTCTGTCCTCTTCGTTTTCTATTTCTGGGCAGTCATGACCATCATATACTTCATTGCAAAATTCTTTGAGGCAAGAGCGGACCTTGTATCAGCTATCGTGATAGGAAAGCCCAAAGTCTTGGGTGATGCCTTGGAAAAAATCGGCTTCAAGAGATTGCTGATTGAGAGAGCACCGTCGAACCGCCTTCAAGAATGGATACGCTTGGATCCTCACCCGCCTATCTACTTCAGAGTGAACAGACTCATGAAGCTCAGAGAACCAGTTGAAATAAGACATCCTCTTGTTCAATCTGCCAAGGACGTGATACACGGTTTCTTCGCCAGCTCCTAAAAAAAGCCAGCCTTAGAATGGAAGAAGCGTATCAGTTCATCAACCAAACTACCACGCGCACCACATGGTTGAAAAGTGCCTTGTTCAAATATGAATAATGTGTAGGAGATTTCATGTTGTTGAGTGGTAGAGCTGCGGTGGTCACCGGGGCGACAGGCGCACTGGGCAGGATGGTGATAAAGACTTTTCTCGCTCTTCATAATCGCAGTGGATCGCACAAATCTTAAGCGGTATGCTCCCATATTAATTCTGTATGGTTCGCCAGCTTTCCCCAGCTGTTTTCCGATCCAAGGAGCTTGCCGAGTTCTTGAAGACTCAGAACCCTGACAGCAAATTTAGAAGATGGATTGAGAGCATGGAGACCGTCCTGAAAGAGCACATGTATGCAGGAGAGCCGATAAAGAAAAAGCAGATTCCACCCCGCTACATTGAGCGGCATGGCGTGAACAATCTGTATCGTTACGCGCACCCCGAGGGATACCGCTCATGCTACACGATTTTCTGCGAGGAATGAATTGGAGTGTGTCCCCACATACTGGATTTGCTGTCACATGAGGAGTATGACAGGGTCTTCGGCTACCGGAAAAGATGATTACCGAACGCGGATGCTTGACTCCATCAGGGCCCGCAGTTTGGGGTTGTTTACTCCGGTGTAGATGATTTTCTTTCCGTTGAACGTTATTTTCCCAGATGCTTCTAGATAATCTAATATTCGCTTGAAGGTCTGGTACTGGACCTTTCGAGGCAGATTCTTCCAGAGTTCCATCCTTGTTGGATAATCATCAGCGTCTAGAATTGCTTTCTCCACCATTAGGACGGTATCCAGCTGAGGCTCATGAAGCACCTCCATCTTGGTCCCTCGAAATATACGATTTACAAACTGTTATATAAGTTTATATGATTTCTCACTGATCGCGTCCTATTGGAACGACTTGGTGCTCCTGCTCTGATCAGGTAGCCCGAACCCCTCAAAAAGGGTGGGGGGGAGGGATATCCGCTAATGGCCATGGATCACGCGAATAAGAACCTAGTTCCACGACTCCTCGCAACAGCAAAAACAGTAGTAACGCGTGTGGGCCAACGTGTTCATTTGGTTACACTACGCTTTCTGACTTATTCTTATCTCAGAAACCTCGTTTATATCATTTCGCAATATATACGATACAGCTTAGCTACCGGCGAAGATGTTTATGGAATCCAATTTGATAAGCCACGAAAATAGCCATTCTCACCCTACGCAAGTCATAATTGCAGCATTAAACGAAGAGCTAGGCGTAGGACTCACGATAACCGAGCTTTCAGAAAACCTGCACACTCACCGCGTTCTTGTAGTTGATGGTAACAGCCGTGACAGAACTGTGGAAATCGCAAAAGACTGGTGCAGACATCGCCTTTCAAGATGGTGCCGGCAAGGGCGACGCTATATCAAAAGGGCTAAAATGCTTGAACCACAGTGTAGACTACGTTGTTCTTACAGATGCTGACTACACGTATCCTGCAGAGTATGTACCGGAAATGATCGAGATATTGGAGCGAAACCCGCACGTGGGCATGGTTTGCGGAAACAGATTTGGCAAACAAACAGATGAAGGAGCAGTACGCAGCTCCTTTTATTTTGGAAACAAACTTTTGGCTTTTGCGCACAACCTGCTCAACGGCGTGACCTTGAACGATCCGCTGACTGGCTTGCGTGTTATTCGTGCAGAAATTCTCCGAGATTGGGCGGTAAGATCAAGTGGTTTTGATGTTGAAGTTGAACTAAACCATCATGTGGAAAGGCAAGGGTTCAGAATCGTCGAAGTGCCAATTAAGTATCGGATAAGACTGGGTGAGAAAAAACTGAAAATAAAGCACGGTGCAACTATTCTGAAAAGGATATTGCTGGAAGCCACTTGCTAGCTAAAAGGAGAAGTATTAAACTTGAAATGCTCGGTTTGTAGCGGGAATTTGGGTCATAGATGTGAACTGGAAGGAAGCTTGGTTCCACGCATGCGGTTGGAACGAAATTTCTCGCGGAGAATAGTATTCTGGCAAAAAGCGGTTTGGAGGTGGAGGCTTTTTTGCTGAGGAATTATGTTTTTCGTTCCATGATTGCTGTGTTTGCTGTAGTCTCGATCTCCCTATGTTTCTCTGCAACATCAACCAGACGGGTCTCTGCAAGTGGAGGGTCCATCGCGATGGTAAATTGCTATCCAGATGACGGGGGAACGTACGGGTTTATTGATCATTCCTTGAAGCAGACTATGGCAGTCAACACCAATACGACTGTTTCAGTTAGTATTGATGGAGGACCACTCACTCCTATGACTTATCACGGCATAATATACGAAATGGTCCCAGGTGATACTGCAGTTCGTAACTGGTACACGTGGCAGGTAGCAATCCCAGCTTTAGCGGCTCCAGGCATACACACATTCCAGTTTTTCGATCACTACTACGTATGGCAAGATGAAGATCAATATTGGGCTGATTTCAATTCCCAGTCCACTGTCAAGTCATTCACTATAGCCCATCCCCTGGCAACTCCTTCACAGCCAACATCCAATTCCTCAAATCCACATACTCCACCCTCCTCGAAGGCCTCATCTTTAGAACGTCAGGCAAGCCCATTCTCGCCCGTGGAAAAACTTCACACGATAGCAACCGCATTAGTCATGATAAATTTCGTCGCGGTTGCGGCCTTGACCACAAAGAAACGGACCAAGAGATTAGACTAAGCTCTGTTCCTCTCCTTTTTCCAGAAAAAGTAGGCTTTTGTCTGCATCAGGAAGCCAAATCATTGTTGGAGGTAGGTTTTGAATACGTTTGCCAGAAGGATGAGTTAATATTTCTGAGGAAACGTAAATGAGTGACTACCACAGAAAAAGCAACCGGAGTCATCCAAATAGTGGCCGGGGTGAGGTATCCCAGTCGCCGGTGGAGACATCTCCACGCAGGTCTTCTCATATGGAGTCTGTTGCCTTTTTCTGTTTCCAAAACTCATCGAAGTCTTGCATATATCCTGACGGAAAGGAACTAAGCTTGAAGGCGATCCTTTCAGAGCTGATCATGACCCTTTTCCTCATTGACATGTGGCTGAAAAACAGGACAGTGTCAAACCATCTCTATTTCGAGTTTTCTGGTCTTCACGTCTATCGAGACAAGGGTGTTGTTTTCGATCAGTGTCCATGTTCCGTCAAGACGCGAGAGCGTTTCCGAAGATACAATTATAGCGCGCGGCCATTCATTCTGATTCTGGAAACTCCAATAGGCAAGGTTCTGATCCGTCGAAATTGAACGGCCATAAAGCAGGGCATCAACAAAACACAGACATACTATCATTCTAGCCTAAACACTAAAAGTATGCCACTCATGCCCATGCCACCATGCAGGACCGCTCGTGTGAATTGTAGGCATTAACTTATCAGACCTATAAGAAACAATGGACATAGATAGACCCGGTAAGAACATGCCAAAGAAAAGACCACATGCAGGACTCAAGAAGAAGAAACGTTAAGAAACATAATCAACCCTTCTTTTTCTATCCGGCCTGAAAGACGCGCGTGCGCGCCCGACTTTTCCCGCAGTCCCTCCTTTTTTTGGGTTCGACTTGGCGTGCGTTTGTTCTCTTTATAAAGGGCTTGCGAGTAAAAAAGCCAGTTGATCATAATTGTCTATACCTGAGTTTAGTGACCAGAATCCTTGGTGGAAAGACAAGGGTACTATAAAGACTGACAGACTCATCTTGGCATGGGAAAATTCGTCCTTCAAGTGGAAGCCTAGAATCAGTGAGGCTTTCTGCTGGGATGCCAATGTTATCTATACTCTGCGTGGATCGAGACAGGTCGGCAAGACAACTCTGCTTAGGCTTAAGATAGCGCGCTGGTTTGTCCCCAAAATGGTTAAAAATGGTTTTTATTCTTCTTTTGTCTATTGGCGTTTGATTTAGGCCTGTTTGGTGGGCAAATCCTAGCCGTGTTGAAAGATGGCAAATCAGGGGGTCCAACAAATCCTGAAGGAAGTAGAGTTTTTCCATAAACCGTTGAGGCAGCACCTAGCCCACTTGGAACGCCAAGGCACGCAAGAGGGCCAAAAACAGATGCACACCTCAAAACTGTCCCCAAACCCAAAAATAAGAATTAAGACCATTTTACACCAATTTCGGGACAAGGCAGCGCGCGAAGAGTAGAAGTTGACAAACAATATCTGACTCAAAAGACAAATAGTCGTTCTGCTGGATGCAACTTTGGGGGTTGTGCATGGTCAAATATGAGCACCGAAGCAAGACGTCAAAACCTTT
>Ga0315279_10003146_pt1 | contig 23505 bp, 21 predicted proteins | sample YL17G06_20_MG_FD_203694 | JGI IMG/M metagenome (GOLD analysis project Ga0315279, IMG submission 203694) | Sediment microbial communities from Yellowstone Lake, YNP, Wyoming, USA - YL17G06_20 | ecosystem: Environmental > Aquatic > Freshwater > Lake > Sediment | place: USA: Wyoming | collected...
CTGGTATCTTTTCGTCCGCTGCCGGGCGGTCACCTGCCTTGGCCGTTCCCAGAATTCAGCGTCCCGCCCGCAGCCGTTCGCCGCACCAGTTGCCGCCCCCGCACATCGCCTCCACTTTCGTCACGGTGGCCTCGATATCGTATTCCACGCGGCGCCATTCGGCCGTGTTTGTCTTTTCGTCAAACAGCAGGTAGCAGGCGCGGTTGTCGCCGTCGCGCGGCTGGCCCACGGAGCCAAGATTCAGAATGTATTTGCGCGCGGGATCCAGCACCAGACGATACCCGGTCTGCTCCGGATAGATGCAGCGGAAATCGTCCGTGATGGCGCAGGGATGGTGCGTATGCCCGCAAAAACAGAGGCGATCGATCTTCGCGAACATCGCGCCAAGACGCCGCGTGTCCCACAGGTCCTGGAATTTGTCCGGAAACACATATTCGAACACCGGCTCCAGCACCGATCCGTGGACATAGAGCAGATCGCCGTCCTGGTGGGTCTGCGGCAGGTTCTCAATGAATTTCCAGCGCTCGGGCGTTTTATGCCGCATGATCATGCACGCCGGGTCCTGCCCTTCGCGACAACAGGGAAAATAGCGGGGGGCCTTTTTTTCTTCCTTCGCGATGTGCTTGTCCTGCTTTTTAGGGTCCATGCGCGTCTGCGTGAGCCGGATGAGGTCCGCGGCAATGGGGTTGAACCCGATGGGGCCAAAGATGAGCGCAAAATCATGGTTTCCCGTTATGGTAATAACTGCTTTCTGCATGATGAAATCGGCGCAGGCTTCAGGTTCCGGACCATACCCCACGATGTCGCCCAGGCAGAGGATCTGGTCCGCCCGATGGTCCTCGATATCGGCGCATACGCGCTTGAGCGCTTCAAAATTACCGTGGATGTCGGAAATCAGGGCTTTCATGAAAACCGTTCCCACCGGACGATGGCATCCATATCATTGCGTTTCCTCGGGCGCGGCGCATCGGCGGGATATCCCAGCGGCGTCATCACGACCGGATCCACCTTCGCGGGAAGGTTGAGCGCGGCGCGCGCCGCGTCCGCGTTGAATGCGCCGATCCAGCAGGTCCCCAGCCCCAGCTCCGTGGCGGCCAGGACCATGTGGTCCAGGGCAATGGCCGCGTCCACGTCGCCGTATTCTTTTTTATCGGCGCGCTTCCAGGAACGCGACCGGTCGATGCACACGGCGATGATCACCGGCGCGGCGAGGAACCATTCGCGATCGTAAACCTTTTTAAGCCGCGCCCGGCCTTCGTCGGAGCGGACCACGACGAAGTGCCACGGCTGGTTGTTGCACGCCGAAGGCGCCAGCCGCCCGGCTTCGAGGACCTTCATGATGGTCCGGTCGTCAACATCGCGCGGCTGATACGCCCGCACGGAATAGCGCTTTTGTGCAAGGTCAAGGAAGGTCATGGGAAATCTCCCTGCATATCCGTTTAAAAACCCGGAAATGTCGAATATCGAACCGCAGAATATCGAATTTCGAAGTTCAGCAGATTTCCTGCGCGATGATTCATATGGTTTTCCGTCCTTCGACATTCGGCGTTCGATATTCGACATTCGACATTTTCTGATTCATCCCCGCCCGATCGCTTCCATCCCCCGCCTGCAGATCTCCCGCGCATACTCCGTCCAGATGCCCTGGCCCCAGTAGCGGAAGCAGGAGGTCTGCGAGAGCAGAAGATACAGCAGCGCCTCGCGGTACGGCTTCGCGTCGCGGTCGATCTCCCGGCCGTCGAATTTCCGGTGGAACTCGACGGACAACCGATTGATGGGGTCCATGACATTTTCATATCCGTCAACCCAATTCTTGTCGCTGGTCCATGATCCGCGGTCAAGGTTGAACCCCCGGTCCTTCTCCTTGATTTTCGCGATCGCCCGGTCCGCGGCGCCGGGTCCGCAGGCGGCCCCGACTTCGTTCCAGATCCGGTGCTGGGATATCGGCTGGATCGGAATATAGTCCGCAAACGCAACGCCTGTCTGGCGGACAAATCCGAGATATTCCCCGCCGTTCAGCGAGACCGCGCCCTCCCATCCCGCTTCGTAGTTGACCTGACGATACATGGGCGGGAACTCGTTCATCATCACGCCGCCGTTTTCGCCGTCCGCCACCTGCAGAACATAGGACGGCAGGGATTTTCCCGCCAGGTCCTGCCGGCCCAGCCCTTTCGCCTCGTAATACGGCTGCATCTGCGCCACCAGCTTGGTGTCGGAGCCCTGCGTTTTGACCAGCGCGGCGATTTCGACCGTTTCGCCCTTCGAATTTTTTGCGATCAGCCGGTGCGGCAGATGGGGCCGCCGGATACCCGATCCGTCAATGTTCTCCACCGTGTGTTCCTGCACCATGAGCCACTCATACCCGTTGTCGAGGAGCGCCTTGATATACTCGTAGCACACGTCGGGATGGATGGGGAGGTGCATTTCGGGCGGGGAAAACCCCTTTACGCGCGATAGAGCGTCGCCGCCGAAGATCGCGGCGAAATGATGTCGCCACGCGGCGATGTGCAGCGCGATGTCCGGCACCGGCGTGGACGATGCCACGGCGTGCGACCACATGGTCCCCAGCCATTCCACATGGGCGAAATACGCGGGGTCGTTGGTGACGCCGCGCAGCTTGTCCAGCACCCATTCGCTGCCCATCTGCGGCAGGCCCCACAGCAGGTTGCCCGAATAATCGAGCATGATGCGCGGATTGCGGCCCTGGCCTTTGAGCTCGGGTATGATGTCGCCCATGCGGGCGTAGCACTGCAGAAAAACCGGTGCGTTATGGTTGTCGTGCACGTGCTGGTTCTCCATCATGAGCTGGAGATTGGAGATGATGCCCGCCGTGGCAAGGTCGCCGCCGCCCGCCGGGATCGAAGGCTGGTGCATGTGCAGCGCGGCGCCGAATGCCGAATTAACTTTTGAGATATCGATCGTGGTATGAAATTCCGCGGCCTTTTTTTTCGCCGGCGCGCCCGAAGCACGCTTTTTTTCGTCATTGCCGCAGATATTGGGAAGCCCGTCGATCATATGCGCCATCATTCGCCTCATTTCCCGGGGATGCGTTTCGTATTCCGGCTTTTCCGCTTTTTCACTAATCCGGCGGCGATCTTCGGCGCGCGCGTCCGGACATCCGGCGGCGTGACCGCGGGAGGGTCCAGATAATACGCCGCGCAGTCCATATCATAAAAGATAATGTCCCGCCACTCGACTTCGCGCAGCCATTCGTCGTCGATATCTCCTTTTATCAAACCATCCGCCAGCGTGGCGAAGCGCCCGAGGTGCTCCTTGACGCGGCGCTGCGCGTACGGCACCATGGTGCCGGTCTTCATGATGAACGGCCAGTCGCTGGACTCTGCCAGCACCAGTTCGCGCGCCGCCTGGTTGATGGCCCGCCGGCGCACATCGTCGCGCGGCCGGTCCCTCAGGCGCGGCCACAGGTCGCGCGCCAGGTCGGCCATGCGTTTCCCCTGCGCGTGCATATGCCGCCAGATCCAGTCATTGCTGCCTTCCAGCCAGTATTCGGCATAGCCTTTATAGCCCCAACTCGATTCCGACGGCACCGCCAGCATATTCACCGGATATTCGGCAAGATATTCGGACGGAGTGACGGTGCGCAGCGTGCGCTGGTCGAAATGGATCTTGCGCATGAGGAAATCGATGAACTGCGGCCCTTCGTACCACCAGTGCCCGAAAAGTTCCGCGTCGTAGGGCGCCACCACAATCGGCCGGCGGTCCATGAGGCCGGCCTGGTGTTCAATCTGCCTTTCCCGGTTGAACATGAAATTGCCGGCGTGCCGGGCCGCTTTTTCGCGCGCCGCGTCCGGGCGATAGGGCTCTTTACTTTCGGTATCGCCGGTGATGCGCCAGTACTTGATGCCGGTATTGGTGCGAAAACCGTCGGGGTGCACGTACGGCTTGATATAATCGTAATCGAGCTCCCAGCCGATGTCGCGGTAGTATTCCCGATAGTCAATATCGCCGGGATATCCCTCCTTGGAACTCCACACCTGCTTGCTCGATTCCCAATCGCGGCCGAAGGCGGCCACGCCCGAGGGGCAATAGACCGGAGCGTACACGCTGTAACGGGGCGCGGGATCGGCGTTCAGGATCCCGTGTGAATCCAGGAAAAAATAGCGGATGCCCGCTTCGCCCAGGACCCTGTCGAGGCCCGGATAATAGCCGCATTCGGGCAGCCAGAAACCTTTGGGATCGCGCCCGAATATCCGCCGGTAGTAATCGGCGCCCATATGGACCTGCGCGCGCACCGACTGCGGATTGATGCGCAGGTTGGGCAAAAACCCGTGCGTGGCGCACGACGCCACGATCTCGAGATTGCCCAGGTCCTGGAACTTCTTGAACGCCGCCGTCAGGTCGCGCCGGTATCGATTGACAAATGCGTCTTTGGCTTCCATAAACCGGCGGTGATACATTTCGGCCAGCGGACGATACTCCGGATGATGCGCGGTCCTCTGCGCCTCTTTGCCGGCCAGTTCGATCAGGCGGTCGATGTGCCGGATGTAGCGGTCCTGCAAAAGAGGGTCTAAAAGCATCGAGGCCAGCGCGGGCGTCAGCGACATGGTGATGCGGAAGTAGACGCCGTCGGCCACCAGCCGCTCAAAAACATCCAGCAGCGGCAGATAGGTCTCGGTGATGGCCTCAAAGAGCCAGTTTTCTTCCAGAAAAATCTCTTCCTCGGGGTGGCGCACAAACGGAAGATGCGCGTGGAGAAAGAGACAGAGATAGCCTTTATGCATGCGTAAATCCGATGGTCGATGGTTAAGCGCAGCTCGTAAAGTCCGGCATGGCCCCCGCGCGGAGGCGGGAAGGACCGCGGCGCAACCGGCGTTTCAGCTTTCGCGCTGCGTCGGCGCGCGTACGACGGACGTTGAAATGCGCCGCGCATCACCCCTGCCCGAGAGCGCCGAAAAATCGAGCGGTATCGCGCCGTCGGGCAATGCACAGCGCAGGCTGAAAGAACCGTCGGGCCGCAGGAGCACCGGTTCGTTGTTCAGCAGCACCTGCGCATCCGGTTCCGTGCGTCCGTACACGAGCAGTTCCGCGTCGATTTCAAAGAAAAACTTTCCCTTGTGTCCCAACCGCTGTTCGCTTCCGCCGGCCGACCATTCGCTGGCGCCCCCCCATGAGGTGGATGGCGGCATGGGCGATCCGGCCGCCGGCGCCGGGACGGCGGCCGCGTGCGCGGACCCTGCCGCGCCAAAAAGCCGCACAACAATTTCGTCAAGCGTCAGGTTGAGCGGGCCATGCGACACGACCTCCGCCGGCTCATTCCCCGCCGCCTGCGCGCGCGCCGCGTCCGACGCGGGCGTCATGTTCGCGTCGGACGGCGATTCGATCGCCGTTGCCGGCGCCGCGGGACCGGCATGCCGCGCCGTTTCTTCACGCGCATTGCCGGCCGCGGCCATGCCCCCCCAAACCGCCGCCATCACCGGTGGCGTTGACGGATGCGCGTCCGGGGCGGCCCCTCGCGCATGCGCGGCCGCCGGCGGCCTGGACCGCAAGGTCAGCACGAACGGCTGCCGGCGGCCCCTTTCGCGCACCTCAAGCCACATGACTTCGGACCGTCCGGACGCGCCGGCGCGCGGGGTGGTGGCCACATTCGAATGCGCAAGCGGATAGAACCGTCCCGCGGCAGTGCGCACGCCGATATCCGCGCGATAGCTCACATGGTCGACCCAGAGATTGATATACCAGCTGCGCGCCTCAGGCCCTACGCTAATGTCAAAAGCGCGCCGCGGCTTTCTGCCGCCTGAGGCGGCATCGGTCACCTCATGCATCCGCAGAACATACGCCGACTTGGCCAACCGGTCTCCGAGTTTTGATTTGATTTTGTCAAGGTCCTTGCGCGAAAAGTCCCAATACGCGTGAATGGTATGGGGCGCCTGGGGCATGAGGACCAGCTGCGTTGCGTCGCAAAGCTGCGGGACCGTCTCCGGCGCCGGAGCCAGCGATTTTCCCGTGGGCTGGGGACGCGGCATCGGCGCCGGAATTGCCACATGAAATGAGGGTTGCGCCGGAAGGCGTTGCGTCCTTCGAGGGGCTCTCGCTTTTAAAGCGCGCGCCGGCGCCGCTGTTTTCCGCGACGCCACCCGCGCACGTGCCCCGGATTTTGCGGCTTTCAGCCCGCTGCCGCCTTTTTTCCGGAGGACGCGGAGTGGCGGCGGCGCGGCTGGCGTGCGTTTCGGACGTCTGGCGATTGCGGCGGCGCCGCGGACTTTCTTTGCCGGCGCTTTGCGCACGCTCCGCATGCCGGCGGATTTCCGGATGCGCGCCGACGCCGGTTTCGATGGACCATGCCGGAGCTTCCTGCGCCGTGCGGCCGGATGCCTGCCGGTTTCGGACGATTTTTTCTTTTTCCGCAAACTCATGTCGCCTGATATGCAAAAGCCGGAAGTGTCATTTAAACGATTATGGCCGCGTCCCCCTGGATGCTGTGAGCCGCAGGCAGGTGAAAATGCGCGCCGTATTCTTGCCGGTCAACCGGCTTTTTCCATGCAAAGCGCGGCGCGGCATTTCCGCGAACCTGGCAATGCTCCCAGAACCCGTTACATAGCCCGGCGCACTCACTCTTTAATGTCGAATTTTGCCTTGGTGTCCTTTTCAGCCTGCAGCCAATCGCCCAGGGCGCTCCCCGGATTATTGCCGCGGGAAAGATAAATCTCATGAGCGCGCTTTTCCACGGCCTTGATGAATGTTTCTTTGGAAAGAACCTGCTTTTGCGGTTTTGATGCCGGCTGGACCGCCGGTTTTGCAGGCGCGGAGGGCCGGTTTGTTTGCCGCTGCCGGAGCATAAGGCTTGGCAGCAGGCTTCGAATTGTGGTTCACAACGTACCTCCCCTGAAATAGATGTTAAGCTATCAATATACAGATCCACAAAGACCGGATAATGAATACTAAGTATACTTAAATGGGTCGATTTTAAGCAAATGTCCTTTTTTTTGGCCCGGATTATAATTGCTCACGTCCCTATAATAGGCCATTTTTTCCCGATCGAAAAATGTATGCTGATCTTTTATGAGGCCCGCAGGGCCGACCTGTCTGTAGCCCGGCGTGGCGCCCCGGGCAACCGTCGGCGGGCGTGAAATCTTGAAGGGCTAAAGGTCCGTGCCCAGATTCGCGGATCGTATTTCACCCATCAGCGCCTCATACAAAATCACCATGTCCTTGTTTGCTTTTTTCAATTTATGGCAGATCGAGGTCGCCAGTCCCATGGTCAGCTGTGCGCCGTAGCCGGGATTTTCCGCGACAAATGAATGGAAATTCACCGATGACATCTTGGCCAGGACCGAATCCGTCTCACTGATAATTGACGCGCTGCGAGTATCTTCGGTGAGCAACCCCAGTTCACCGAAAAAAACGCCGTATTCGTCCTTGAGCAGCGCCGTGGTGTATTCGTCGCCGCTCAGGGTTTTTTTCACCACTCTGACCGTGCCCGAAAGCAGAAAATAGACCTCGCGGCCCGGGTCGCCTTCATTGATGATCTTCTCACCCGCCCGGTACCCGGCAACTTCGAGCTTTCCCGCAAAAAGGGAGAAAAAGGCGGCGTCGAATTTTTGGAATAAAGCGATTTTCCGCAAATTTGAAACAAGACGGTCACCGTCATCATTGGTTTTTTTGGCCATGGAGCGATCTCCCGGTAACGAAAATTGCCATGGAATTTTCGGGTAGTATATACGCCGCCGGCGGATTGATATTAGGAAGATTGCCGACGAGGTTTTTAGTTTTCTTCAGGTTCTCAACAAGCTGGGCCATATCCGCTGTTTTTTGGGCTTCCCGGAGCGAAAGCCGCTTCATTTCATAAATGGTGCCCGTATTTTCGAGCAGTCCGATAAGAATATCATTGCCGTTTGAGGCGCTGAACCGGGAGTACTCGCCGTAGGGCTTGCCGATGAATCCCGCGGGTATTTCGCGCGTAACAAGATTGGCCCCGGTAAAAACATCGAGCAGTTCATAGATGATATGAGGAATGCCGACGGAATTTGAAGCATTGGCCAGCAAGACCCGCGAATATTCCTTGCTGTAAATAATTTCGTCGCACATCGCCATTTTCAAATACCGTTCGTAGCTGCGATTAAGGAGCTCGGCGCAAACATAGGCGGTGGGCACGAGCGCCTTGATGGTAATGACCGCCATGACGGTTTTGGAATCGGTCTCGGTCGGCGACTCATCGGGATTGGCATAGTCGGCCAACACCATGATCCTCCGCGAATCGGCGAGATTGACCGATCTGAGGGTCGCCTCGTTGTGGAAATCCGCCTGCACGATGTTGATTTTAGTGAAATCGGGAAGCGACTTGAGCTTGGTGATGCGTTCCCCGCCGACATTGGCGATGATGATGATATCATCGGGCTTCAAGTCTTTGCTGTACACGAGAATATCGCGCAGCAAAAGCTCCATATCGGTTTTCCACCCGCAGATGATGAACAGGTTTTTCTGCCTTTTTAAAACGTTCATGCTCTTCCCCCTCAGTTTTCGTTCCACAAGAAAGGACGCTATGTTGCCGGTGACTATGCTCATGGTGACAACACCGCTCAACATGAAAAAGATCCCGACGAGTTTGCCCCAGATCGACAGGGGATATTTGTCGCCGTAGCCGGTGGTGGTCATCGATACGACGCCGTACCAGATCGCATCGAAATAGGTTTTATAAAAGTCATTGCCTTTCTCAAGAGCGAGCAACGCCCCGGCGCCGCAGACCAGGATCGCGGCTATTATGAGGAACGTTCTTGTCAGTCGGAATTGATTCAGCGTTTCAAAAAAATCGAGCATCACGGCGCCGTGATATTCCAGCGCCTTGCGCAGGGACAATTTTTTTTTCTTGTTGCGGTATTGCATGGAAAGAAATGGGCGTCATCGGTGAGAACGATGCGCTATTTCATTATTATAGCGTCCGCGGGAAAGATTGCGCATAAAAAAAGCCGCTCATCGCCGGGACGGCCTTGCGGATATGCCGCGGCCTGCGCGCGCCCCGTGCGCCTTAATCCAGCAAACCGAAAACCTCTTTCAGCAGTTCCGTCACGCGGGCGATGGGGTCTTTACGGATGCGCGTCTCTTCCCGGCCGACCATGTAAAACAGGCCGTCAAGCGCTTTGGTGGTGGTGTACCGCGAAAGGTCCGTCGAGAGCGAATTATACGGCGGCACGGGCAGGACCCCGGGAATGACTGCCGCGGCATCATGATAATAGCCCATGATGGTGTTATAGGATTGCGCAATGGATTGCCAGTACTGGTTCGCATGGACCAGGGCGAGGGTCGAGTCGATAAACGGCTTATACAGCCCGGTCAGCGAATCATAGGTTTCGCCTTTGAGATACGATGTCGCGGCAATTGAATCGCCATGAAGGATGTCCATGGCCTTCGGAATGGTGAGCGCGAATATCGCGCTTTTAAAAATGCCGACCGAACGCGGCGCGGCTTTTTCGGCCGCATGGTTCATGGAGACCATGAGTGACTCACCCGCGCCATTCAGGGAGCTGAGGTTGAGCGGATCGATGCCGACCGCTTGAAGGGTCAGAAGGTATGGCGCTGCTGCGTTGTAAAGGTTCTGCGAATAGGCAAGGACCGTCTGGACATCGGAGGGCAAAAGGATCTTGATCGCCTGATTCAGCAGATACCCGTTGATTTTCGACACACGCGCGTTTGCCGAGTCGATGCCCACAGAGAGCGCTTCCTGCAATCCCCGGGCGACTTCCGATTCGGAAATGCCGCCGCCGGAATCAGGTGCAAAGAGGTCCAGCAGATCGCAGGCCAGAAAAAAAGGCGCGATCGCCGACGCCAGCATAATCGGAAGGTGTTTCATGCGCATGGTGACCCCCTATTATAATTTACACTATCGGCAGGCGGATTTGCAGTGGTATTTGGGACGGTGCTGATTTAGTGATTTAATATGCATCCACGCGTGCGCATGGCAGAAAATCCCGATTGTGACGCAAGTCACTGAATTATCAATATGGTAGTGATAGAATTGAGATGGATCCAGGCATTGCTTAATAAATCGCTTAAATCAACCGATAGATTTAATGTGGGGCAACAGAGGAGGTACCATGAATCACGAAAACAGCGCACCCGGAAAACCGCCCATTGAATTAAGGCAGGGCGCAAGCGGCGCCTTCTTCCTTGAACACATCCTGAAAGCCCGCGTTGCGCTCAACCTTGCAACCGGCCGTCGCGAAGAAAACGACGAAGACACGAACGTCTATCTGGCGGGACTGCTGAACGGCCTGACCTCCGGTGGCTCGTGCATCGCGGAAAAGCCGTACCTGTCGCCCTATGATGAGGACGTTCGCCACTATCTCGATCAGCATCCCGGCAGCAGCAGCGAATTCATCGTATACAAAGACAATGCGGATTTCGGGCTTGTCAGCATGAGCGTCTTTTTAGGCTATGATCATGCAGGATCGTATCATCGGCGCGTGCTGGGCGATGTTGATGAATCCGGACGAATCGCCTGCTATTACCTGTTTGCCGCCAATGCGTTGGCGCACATGAAAAGCGGGCGCGCGCTTCTGGTGCATACGTTCCATTCCCTGGCCGAACATATCGAAGAAGCGGTCCGCATCGTGCGCAAGGTGGCGGGCGATTACTTCGACATCATGGAACGCATCTCTGACGGAAGCCTTTTCCATCTGGAACGCGAGGTTGATGATAGGACAAATCGACGCCGGTTCGCCGAAGCCATGGACGAATTTCTCAAGGCCTTCAGCGAGTATAAAGCGGCCCCGTCGCTGGAACGCCGCGAAAAGGTCACCTCGTTCGCTACGTACCTGAAGGCGCTTGATCCCCGCTTTTCGTTTGATGAATCGCAGCTGTAGCCGCGCGAGATAGCCGCGAAAGGCGCCGGGCATCCCCTCTCAGCTTGATTTCGCGCCTGTAATAGGATACAATAGTATAACTGAAAACGGGGGCCATCCGCACTATGCCCGGAAAACGGCTTGTCGCATCCCAAAAGAACTGGTGGAAAGGGAAAAAGGACGTTGTCGCGAGTATGGATTCAAAGCTCGCGGGAGGACGCAATGCGGATCTTGCGCGCGAATACCGGAAGGCCCAATGGCGCAAAAAGATGTCAAACACCACCATTTATGCGATCATTATCATCGTGGCGGCCGGAGTGTTCGCGGCATTCAACTGGAAGACCATAAAAAAAACATTGAGCATCCAGAAGATTTTTTATGCGATGCCGGCAAAGTCGCTGGCAAGGGACTATTCAAGCGGCGCGATTACCGCGGACCAATATGCCAGGTATTTATGCGATCTGCTGGTCAATTACCGGCAGTTGCCGGAGAAATACAAAGGCGGCACGCCGCGATTCAAGCGGGATGATGTTTTTGCCCAGCTTGCGCGAGTGTGGCCGAAGCTGAGCCGGCCCACACAACATGAGATTCAGCAATATCTTCCGACGTTTACGCCGCAGATGTCGTCGGAATAGGGGATATGCTTTGGATTACGGAAACGCCGGTTCCGTTCAAGGACGGAGTGCGGCGATATAATGATTAGGGACCGATTTTTCGCCGGGGCTCGGGCGCCGCATTATGAAAATTCAACGAGAACACGGATTTACCATCGCGGAAGTCATCATCGCCATGTTCATCCTGAGTATGGTAGCGCTGGTGCTTAATATTTCCCTGGTATCAGTGATCAGCGCAAACAAGAACTCCAAGGATGTCGCGGCGGCCACGGCGGCCGGAAACCAGGTGATGGAATATTTGCGCATGCAGCCATGGGCGAACATAACCGGAAACGGCGACACCTATCAGAACCGCTTTGCGCGCAGCTGGGTCGTTGACACAACCTATTCGGACCGGAAGGCCATCACGGTATATGTCTCGTGGCCCGTCGCCACCGGGGCGCATCGTATCCAATTGTCAACATTAATCGCTAAATAGCAAGGCGCGTCGACCATGAACGTACAGGAGAAAAACGGCATATCGCTCGTTGAATTGCTCATGGCCCTGGCCATCGGCGGGCTGGTGATAGCGGGACTGTCACGCGTGTACGTCAATTTCACCCGGCAGAACGCAATCCAGCGCAACATCGCCACGCTCATGCAGGAGGTGGTGACCGCCACGCAGCTTATGGAAAAAGACGGCCGCATGGCGGGATACGGCCTGCCGGGAAACGGGTTGTACATGAACATCGCGGGGAGCGACGATACCATCTGCATGCTTTCCAATGAGGCGCAACGGAGCAAGAGTTCATTAAAATTTGACGCGAACGCAGCCGACAGCTTTATTATTGTCCCCACGTCAACCGATTATATACCGGGCATGTGGGTGCTTATGAAGAGTGGAACGACCATGGTATATCGCTGCATCAAGCGCATCGAAGGCAGCGGCTCCGATCAGAAACTGGTCATGACGCAAACGCTCGGGACCGCCTTTTCATCCGCGTCAACCGACGCCTGGTACGCCGACGGCGTCCGGTATAACCTGCAGAAAACAACGCCGCCGAAGTTCATCCGCAATGAGAATGGTCATGTGTATTTTCTGGGCACGCTCATCGATTCTTTCGCGGTGACCGCAAAGGATTCAATTGATGGCACACTCACGGACCATTTTGAAAATACGCGCGCGCTCATCATCGGCATCGGCGGCAACAGCGGCACCGCGCAGAAACCGGTGCGCATGCGCCAGACCATGCGGGTGAATATCAAGAATTATATGTGAGCGGCGCGGCGGCGGACGGTTCGGGACGAACATAGAAACGGGGAGATCATGGGTTGCATTTTAAAATCGGGAAAAGAGAGCGGCGCCACGCTGGTAGTGGTGCTGGTGATCGCCTGTCTTGCCATGATTATTGCCTTCGTCACCTTTAAAACAACTATTATGTCAAGCAAGAAGTCCGGCGGGCAGCGGCAGGCGGCCGTGGCGTTGAACATTGCCGAGGCGGGGAAGGAGCATGCCATAGCGCGTGTTAAAGGCGGCTACCGCCCTTCCGAAGGCCAGAATGACGTTCTCTATACCGACCAGCCTTTCGGCGCCGGCACCTATTCTGTTTCCTGCAGCAGCAACGTGAAAATCGATACGTTCCGTATCCGGTCGTATGGCACGGCGAATAGCATTACAAAAGGGATAGAAATCATGCTTCGGAAAACCGGCATCCCAACTATTTCGCTTTCGGGAATCATGGGTGCGCTTACCTGCCGCGACAGCGTTGAATTTACCGGTACCCAGCTGACGGACGGACGCGGCCATAAGTCCAATGGCGATCTCAATGGGCAAGACGGAACTTTCGCCGTGAGTTCGGCGGGTGTAATCGATCCCAGCGGTAGTTCGGATTTCGCCGGCAACGGATGCGCGCCGTCGCATAAGGATCCCTGCGTGAATGCTTTACAAGATGAAATCGATACCACGGATGCGGAAGATCGAATACCGGCAACGCCCGAAGATGTGCTGGGAGTACCTGACGGTGCGCTCGATCAGTACATATGCGAGCCGAATAATACATATACCGGCGCCGGGATCTGGTATGTAAATGGGGACGCGGGCAATGTAAGCTTCGATAACGCGTCCGGGATTATCATAATACACAATACCACGGGAACGGCAAACCTTAAGGTCGGCGGTCATTCGACATTCAAAGGCTTGATCATCACGGACAATTTAAACAAACTTGCCGGCAACGGGACGATCATCGGCGCGGTCATCATGCTGGGGACAACCGATGGCAAGGCCGGGGCAGGGACTGCGGAGGTGCTCTATTGCAAGGACGTGCTTGATAGTCTGTCGCAATACAGCAATGCCACGAAAGAAGATTTCAAGGTTGTTTCCTGGCGCGAGTTATGATCGTGAAACGCCTGCCGTCTATCGCCCCGTCAACGGCTCATCCTTCCGTTTTTCAAAATCAATGAAAAACGCGCCGTCCAGTCCTTCGTGGTCCTGGAAATAGCCCTCGAACCCCGCATTTTGGAATAATCGCGCGGCGGACAGGTATTCCTCGGCCGTGGGCCCGCGCGCGATGTCCGGATGTTCGCATCCCCGGTATGCGGGCCGGTATTGCGCCATGACGCTCACGGCGATGTCGTGGGGATCCACGATGCTTTTCAGGAATTCCACGATCGTCCCGCTTCCTGCCTTGTCGTTCGGCAACACCAGGTGGCGGATGATCAGGCCGCGCTGCGCGATGCCGCTCTCGTCTGCGCGCAGGGGCCCGGCCATGCGGGCCATCTCGCGTATCGCTGCCTGGTTGACGGAAACATAATCCTTCGCGCGCGAATACTCCCATGCCGGCGCGTTGTCCCCGTATTTCATGTCCGGCAGCCAGATGTCCACCATGTCCTTGAGCAATCGCATGACTTCCGGCAGTTCGTAGCCGCCGCAATTGTAGATGATTGGGATGTTCAGGCCTTGCGCGGCCGCCATGCGCAATGCCCGTGCCACCCAGGGGAGGAAATGCGTGGCCGTCACCAGGTTGATATTATGGCATCCCTGGCGCTGGAGATCGAGCATCTTCCCTGCCAGACGTTCCGGCGACCATGATTCCCCCATGCCTTCATGCGATATCTGGAAATTCTGGCAGAACACGCATTTGAGCGTGCAGAAGGAAAAGAAGACCGTGCCCGACCCGCCTGTGCCCGAGAGCGGCGGCTCTTCGCCGTGGTGGGGGAAGGCGCTTGCTATATGCAATTCGCCGGGAGCGCCGCAGAACCCGCGTTCGCCCTTCAAGCGATTGACGCCGCATTTCCGCGGGCAGAGCGCGCAGGACGATGCGATTTCGTCAAGCCGCGCGATGAGAGCGTCCCAGCCGGCGTCGGTGAGGTAGGAATAGGAGGGGAGATGGGGCATGGGTTATCGGCCGGCATATGATGGTGATGAACTGATGGGCAAAAATACAAGATGCGCATACTTTTTGCTCCCGCTACGCGGCTTGCGAATGCCGACTTTCAGGAATTCAGGCCCTCTGGCCGGCATATTTGCAGTATGATTATTGACAAAAAAGTCCGCATAATCTATAATTAGGTTTAACAAACATAATGTTTCTCAAACCTAATATATGCCATTATGAAGCAGTTGCCGTTTTTTGACAGGCATGACGAGATCAAAAGAATCTATCGTACCCTTCGCTCCGCTGATTCGTCGTTGATTGTCATATTTGGGCGGCGACGATGCGGCAAGTCCCGGTTTCTTCAGCAAGTTGTTCAAGATCGCGATATTTATTATCTGGCGGATACTCGTGAAACCGCTCTTCAGATTAAGACCCTTGCGGATGAGATCGCAAAAAAGATTCCAGAGTTTAACAGCGTTGCGTATCCTTCCTGGGATTCCCTTTTTTCCATGTTGAATACCCGGGCAAAGCCGGGGATCGCGCTTGTTCTTGATGAATTTCCCTACCTTGTTCAGCAGTATCCGCCATTGACAAGCATCATACAAAAGTTGATCGATGGCCGTCCATCGTTTCATATGGTGATCTGCGGCTCTTCGCAGAGAATGATGCAGGGAATGGCGCTTGATTCCTCGTCACCCGTTTATGGGCGCGCCACCGAGATCATTAAAATCCAGCCGCTCGAAGCTGGTTGGATCACCAAAGCCCTCGCAGTCAAAGACATTCCGGCGATAGAAGCCTATTCGGTATGGGGTGGAGTGCCGCGCTACTGGGAGCTTGCCGCCCAGTTTAACGATCTTCAGGAAGCGGTCAGCGATATGGTATTTGATGCACATGGCGTCCTTCATGAAGAACCTCAGCGCCTGCTTCTTGACGATATGCGCAGCGCTACCCAGCCACATTCGGTGCTGTCTCTTATTGCGAATGGATGCCATAGATTATCCGAAATCGCCGGGCGGCTGGGCAAACCCGGCCCTAACCTGTCCCATCCGCTCAATACGCTCGTCGAATTGGGCTACATCCGGCGGGAGGTGCCCTTTGGTGAAAGCGTAAAATCAACCAAGAGGACTCTCTATGCGCTCAATGATCCGTTCCTGCTCTTCTGGTATCGCTTCGTTCATCCGAACCGATCGGCGCTTGAACTTGGTCGGACGAAAGGGGTTATTGCCGAATGCAAACGTTTTTTTCCGTCACATGTCGGCTTCGTGTGGGAAGAGCTGGCCCGCAGATCAACCGCGTTCCTGGAAATCAATGGCGTGCATTTCAAGCCCGGTCAACGGTTCTGGGGGCCAGGAATGGACGGCGTTCCCATTGAGGTCGATGTTGTCGCCGAATCCATCGATGGGAAACATGTCCTTTTTGGAGAGGCAAAATGGGAAGAAAAAACCGATCTTGGCGCCTGCCACGCGGCGCTCATGAAAGCGGCAGGCCAGATACCGCATCTTTCGGGAAAAAACCGGCATTTTGTCTACTGGCTGAAACATCCTCCAAAGAAAATAGAAGGCGAATCCTTGGTTATTGGTCCGTCGCAGATTCTTGAAGCCATGCGATAAGAAAAAAGCATGCGAATTGAATTCCCGCCTACTGCTCCAGATCCTCCAGCCTCATAAACGACGTTTCGGTGGGCGCGGGTTCGGCGGCCACGATGGTCCCGGGCGCAAAGCCGTATTGCTGGGGATGTTCGGAGATGATGATAAGCGCGATGATGCGGGGAATATATTCCTTGGTCTCTTCGGGCAGGTAGCCCATACGATACAAGTACCAGAAATCGCGGTCGCGCAACGGGTCATCGATCTTTTTCAGCGCGCCCATGACGCGGCCTTCGCCGGCGTTATACGCGGCCATGGCAAGCATGACCGAACTGGTCCCGCCGAAAATGCCGATGAGGTCCTTGAAATATTCGGCCGCCGCGTAGGTGGCCTTTTCCGGGTCGGTCCGCTCATCCACCATATCGTTAACTGTCAAGCCATATCGCTGGCCTGTGGCCACCATGAATTGCCACAGTCCGCGCGCACCCACGGGGCTGAGCGCCATGGGACTGAAGCCGCTTTCGAGCATGGAGACATACCCGAGCGATTCCGGTAGCTTTTTTTCCTTGAACACGCGCGCGATCATGGGGTAATACTGTTCCCTCCGTTGCAGATAGTGAACGATCACCTGATGCAGCTTGCCCGAAAAGACGTCGATATGGTATTTGACGCGCTCGGTCATCTGCGGTGGAATATGGTAATCGCTCTGGCCGAAACGGGATATGATTTCATCCATGGTGCGTTCCAGAGGATCGGCATAAAATTTTCCCATGTCGTTCGTGCTGATCCGCGACTTGACTTCCGTGAGCTTCTCCTGCGTCTGTTCGTACTGCGCAAAGAGCTGCTTGAGCCGTTCCCGGTTGGCCTCGGGCGCCTGCCGCGCATCGGCCATCGCATTTTCTATTTTGTCCAGTGCGTTTTCCATGGTGAGCCCGTTTTTCAGCATGGCCTGGTACTGCGCCGCGCGGATCGAAAAAAAAGCGATGACCGCAACGGACACGAACACCACGGCGACCAGGACGATCAGGGCCTGGCGGCTGGATTTCCTTCCCGCCTTGTAGGAGGCTTTCAGCAGATGGCTCTGCGTATTGCTGATGTTGCCGCGCTCGATAATTTTTTCAACGCGCTTGCCGTCTTTGAGCAGTTTGTGAAGGTCTGATGAGCCCATATCCTTATTAAGAAGTTTTTTTTCCATCTCCATGGTTTTAGACGGGGTCTCAAAAGGATCGTCGGCCAAAGGATCGGCAAAGCGGATGCCGTGGTCACCGCGCGATTCGCGCGCCTTGCGCGAAAGCATCGTGCGCGGGTCTTCGATGGTGGGCGTATCCGGCGGGGCAACGGTCATCGCGGGCCGTGGTTCATCCGGCGCGGCGATTTCGGTTTGGGATTCAATCACCTTCATGCGCGGACCGGTTTTGCCGAACCCGACGATATCGCCCGCGATGATATCGCTTTCAACGGTTTTCTCTTCATTCAGGAAGGTCCCGTTGGTGCTGCCCAGGTCCTGCATGAAAAGGCGGGTGGCGGTTTTGTAGATGATGAGATGGTGCCCGGACACCGACTTTTCATTGGGGTCCAGGATGATGTTGTTATCGGGATTGCGGCCGATGCTGGTGGCGCCTTCAACAAGCGGCCAGCGTTTACCGCGGGGATTGCCTTTGATGACTTCGAGGTAGTGGTAGGTCATGGGTTAAAAATGCATTGTGCGGAAAACCGCGCGGGCGCACAAGGTCATCCCCACTGCCGTTTCGAAAGCTGCTCCAGCACCTTCCATGCGTCGGTCTTGACAACCGCGGTCAGCGCCTTTTCGAGGTCCCTGGCCATGTCGGCGGCCGTGGCGTAGCGTTCGTCTGGATTGACGGCCATGGATTTGTTGATCACGCGCGCGATGTCGGCGGAGGCGGCGCCGTCGAGCGAAAGGGGCTTGATGTTGCCGGTGCTTTTTGCCGAAAGGAGCGCCGTCACCTCCTGCTGCGGGAGCGCGCGTTCGCCCATGAGGAATTCATAGAGCGTCACGCCCAGCGCGTAGATATCGGTGCGCGCGTCGATCGTGCGTCCGTCAACCTGCTCGGGCGCCAGGTACGGGAGCGTGCCCACTACGGTGCCGGCGTCCACGGTGTGCAGGTGCACCTGCGCGGGCCGCGCAATGCCGAAGTCGGTGAGCTTGATCTCGCCGTTTCTTCCCACCATGATATTGGCCGGCTTCAGGTCGCGGTGGATGACGCCGCTGTAGGTTTTGCCGTATATGGAGACGACCTTCTGGTGCGCATAATGTAAAGCGCGGCAGATGCAAATGCCCACGGCCAGCGTCTCTTCGGGCGACAGTTTCCGGCACTTTTCCATGATGGCGTCGATGGAAACGCCGTTGATGTATTCCATTTCCAGATACGAAAGGCCGTGCCATTCACCGGCGCTGTAACACTGCACGATGTTGGGATGGTTCAGCTTGGAAAGGATCTTGACCTCGGTCTCGAACCGTTCGGTGAATTTGACCGGCTTGCCGGGTTTGATGACCTTGACAGCGCGATAAACCTCGAGCCGGGGGTTCCAGATCAGGTAGACGTCGGCCATGCCGCCCGATCCCAGCACGCGCACGATTTTACCGCCGCACAGGTCGCGGAATTTGTCGAGCACCGCGGATTCGGCGGCAACGTCGGCAGCAACGTCGTGTTCCACCATGGTCCGCTCGCCGGTCGTTGCGGCAGCAGGGGGCAGGCCGCGCTTGATCTCCCGCGCCACGAATTCTGCGGTTTCGGTATCGGGCAGTGCGGCAAGAAGCTCGTTGTCCGCGGGCGCCTTGAGCGTTGATGCGGCATCCAGATTGCGCGGCTCCAGGTCCACGCCGCTCTGCCGGATAATGACCGTGCTTTTCTGGAATCCAAGCCAGAACGCCGCGGCGATAAAGGCGATGATGTGGCCACTGGGGTCCCAGAAATAGCTGCTTGACGCAAAGAGCACGAACATCATGGCCACGCTGGCCGCGGCGACAACACCCGCGCCGATGATGCAGGGAATGCGCATCCGCGCCGGCGCGATCAGCACCAGCCCCGGGAAAATCAGAAGGACCAGAAGCCAGGTGATGACGGAACCCGCGCCGCCGCCGGTGATCCAGCGCTTCTGGAGGATATCCGAGGCGGCCGTGCCCCAGATCTCCACGCCCGGATAATCAGTGCCCACCGGCGTGATCAGGAAATCGGCGTTGACCGCCGGATCGGTGATGCCCACGAAGACAAGTTTGCCGGTGAACGTGCTTTTGTCAATTTTACCCGACAGCACGTCGCCGGCGGATACGGTTTTAATCGCGCCGCCGGGGCCGCGAAAATGCAGGAAGGTGGTGGCGGCATAGGTTGAGATGGGGACGCGGGTGGCGCCAAGCGCAACCCGCGATTTTCCATCGAGCACGAATTCGTCGGGCTTGACGCCCATGAATGAGGCCGCCGCCGCAAGGCCGAACGACGGGTAGTATTCATCACCCGCCTTGATCACGTGGATGACTTCGGTAACGAGCTGCGAACCCTTACGCGTCGATATGTTCAGAAAACCGCTGCGGCCGGTCCAGCGGTACATGAGCGTATCGGGCGGCGTGGCCTGCGAAATCTGGTAAAACGTGGTGTTGCGGAGCGCAGGCGCATTGGCAAGGCGCAGGAAACGAAACTGATAAATATCGGCGGGCATGGCGGCGCTGCCGTTATCGACGCTTTGCACGAAGGATTCGATGCGGAACGGGAGCACCAGGCCGTTGACACGCGAAAAGACGCGGCTCAAGCTGTCGCTGCCCGCGGAATCGGGGCTGTGCACAAAGAGAAAATCCAGGGCCACGGTGCGGGGCGATCCCTGGTTGATGGCGTCGATCAGCGCGGCCTGGGTGGAACGCGGCCACGGCCAGGTGCCCAGGCTGCCGGTGCTCTGGGGATCGATGCCCACGATCACCACTGAGTCACAGGCTTTGCCCGAAGGCGACATGAAATTGAAGGCATAGATCGCGCTTTCCAATCCCGCATATTTGGCGCTGAGAATGACCGCGATCAGGGCAATGGTGGCGCCGAGAAGGAGCGCGATTCGTTTCATGGGCATTTAAATCTCCGAAAACATCCGGGCTATCCATTTGTCGCGTTCTTCATTCCACTTCTCCCAGGTGTCTTTGGGGTTTCTGGTGAACGTTGACGGTTTTGACGGCACGCCTTTTTTATCGATATACATTTGCTGCATGGAGCGGACGATCTGCGTCCAGGTTTCCATATTGACTTCCTGCGGCCCGGGGACCTCTTCCGGGCCGGACACTTCGGCGGTCCCCGGGAATGAACTCCCGCGGCCGGAATTATTATTGACGGACACTTCGCCTTCGTAAACCTTTACCTGGGCCGAGCTGTCGGCGCCTATGCTCGTTTGATACACGGTCCCATGCACGCCCGCGATCGCCGTAGGCATCTGGAGTTGGAACCGGGTCAGCTTGTCCTTGAATTTTCTCATTTTCGTCCATACGCTGCCAAGGGAAAAAGCGACTTGCGTGGCCCCCTTGTCGTTTTCGAGGTCGCGGAACGCGGAAATGGTTATCCGGGTGTTTTCGCGGATGCGCACCACGGACTCGCGATTGATGATGAGTTCGATGCGGCCGTTGGCGCCGGTCTGGACCATGTCGCCGGGATACACCAGCGAATTGACGGCGAGCTTCTGCGCGCCGCCGCCATTGCGTGATGTGAACGTGACGTCGCCTTCCACCCAGGTGACCACGCCCTGGGTCACCGCAAGATTTTTCTCGAAGATCCGCGGCTCGGCGGCCGCTACGGATTGCGCGGCGGCGGCGTCCCGCGCCCTGGCCTGCTTGAAATCAGGATTACGGAACATGAGTTTCTGACCGACCTGGATGACATTGATATCCGTGACCGACGGATTATCAGCCTTGAAGGCTTCGCCCATGGCCGCGGTATAATGGCCATACATTTCGATGCACAACAGGCTGATGGTTTCCCCGGATTTGACCGTGTGCGGGATGAATTCCGACGGCGGCGTGGCGACCGCGGCGGCCACGAGCACGATAAACGCCGCGGACACGGCGATCGTGGCGTTTACGATGCGGACAGGTTTCATACGGGCAGCTCCTTTTATTATACGGCAAAATCAAAGGCAAAGCGCACCGGTTGATCGGATAATATAACATCCGAGGTAACGTCGATGGAAATGCGTCCGTCTTTGCCGGTGACCGTGATGGCGTCCTCCGACGCGATGCAGCTCAGGCGCATGAGTTCGCGGGCAAGCCGGTCCTTAATGGCGGACGCGGAACCCGGTTCCCCGGCGCAACGCATGACGCGGTTGACAAGCAGGTTCATCCCCAGATGCGTATACAGCGGCGAAGCGGCGTCGTTGTCCACGACGCTATACAAATGATCGTGCCGCATCCGGCCCTTATGCCGGGAAAAGAGCATGAGCCCGCCAAAGTCTCCCGCTTCATGCACCAGGCGCTCGGGGACTGAAACGGCGAATGTCGGTGCGTCGGCGGTTGTGTCCGATGAAAACGCCGTGGGCCAGACAATCTCCCATGGGAACCGGCTTGCCTTGAGCGCTTCGGCAATCCAGGTGACTGCGAACCACGGCGCGCTTGCCGGCAGCGAGTCATCGCCGGGAAGCACGAAATCCGGGCCGCAGAGCATGATGTTGCGGCTTTCGATTGTCGCGCGCAGCCGCTTGAGAGGTAAAAAGCGCGGCTCTTCGAACACCGGCCGCAGCGTATCGTATCGGTCAATTTCCCGGAAGAGCGCGTCATCCGGCGCAAGGGGGGCAATCACGCAGCATTTATACTGCTCCGCTGTCCGGGCCAGCGCCGAAAGCTCATCCGCAGCCGCGGTTGACAGATCGCAAGGGTGATCGAACAGCACGATGTCGATGGGTGATCCCGCATGCGCGCAGGCGCTGAGCAGATCATCGAAGCTGCCCCGGGTGGCCATTGCCGGCGCGGAACAGAGGGAAACCGTGACCGATGTATCGCGGCCGATGGCTTTGAGCAGGCGTTTGAGCGCGCGCCAGGCGCCTTGTCGGGCGCGAAAGGCGGGCAGCGCAAGGACCGCATGGGTCAGGTCGGAGATGCGCCGGCTGATCTGCCGCCGGGCTTCCGCAAGGGTTTCCGGATTAATTTCGGCATCGCGGGCCGTGACGGCCTCCATTAATGCGTCGGTTCCGGATGCAGGCGAGGTCCCGGAATCCGGCGCAACGGCCATCATTCCCAAGATCCGGTCTACAGATGCGGCAGTGCGGGGTTGCGAAACGCTGCGCGCCGGCTGCTGACCGGCCGACAGCTTCCGGAGCAAAGCTTCGGGCGCTTGCGCCGCGGATAGCGCTGCGATAAGCGCATCGCGGCTTATCGTACCCGCCGAAAATGCATCGACCGCCTCCAAGGCCGCTGCGAGCGCCGAGATCTGAGGCACGCGGCGCTGTATTGCTTTCGCGGAATAGTCCTCCAACGACGTAGCGCGGTATTCAAGGTAAAAAGAAGTACCGCTGCACTCGATGGCCCCGGAAATCTCCGCCGGATGCCCGAGCATGAATTCCGTGAATCCGGCGGCGGTCAGCTTTTCGGGCGATTCGGTGCAAAACCCGAGGTCGGTGCACACGAGGATGTTCCATGGAGCGGATTGTGAGGAAACGGCTTTGGCGCTGGCGCCGGCAACAGCATGCCCCATTGACACACCGGCAGATTCGATGATCGACTTTTTCCTGGGCAATGACAGAACTCCCGCGATAAGGATTTGCCGCTCTATTGTGTTTATGGACTGTAATATATGATATTTACGCACCCCGTATTCAGAGAAAATTCATCGGATTATCACCCATGACCAGCGGTTTGCTCCAACGCTACTTTCTTCAGCCCGACGAACTGCCTGAGGCGGTACGCGAGGCTGTGACCTCTGCAATGCCGGGCCAGAAGCTCCGCGCCTATGCCATGAGCGATCTTGCCTCCGGAGCGATGTTCGGTCAGCGTTGGGTGGTTCTGGGCGAAACGCATGTGGCCCTGGCCGACCTTGATGGCGCGGCCAACAAGGCCTGGAAGGCCATGTCGCATGATCTGGCTGGAATAGAAAAATTGGGGGTATCCACTTGACTCAGCACTGCGCAACATGTAGTGTTTAGAGCATGGAGGATTATCCCCGGGATCTGATGG
>Ga0315279_10003147_pt1 | contig 23504 bp, 21 predicted proteins | sample YL17G06_20_MG_FD_203694 | JGI IMG/M metagenome (GOLD analysis project Ga0315279, IMG submission 203694) | Sediment microbial communities from Yellowstone Lake, YNP, Wyoming, USA - YL17G06_20 | ecosystem: Environmental > Aquatic > Freshwater > Lake > Sediment | place: USA: Wyoming | collected...
TGCGTTCTTTGGCTTTGGGCAGTCCATAATGCCGCGCATCCAACACTTTTGCCGCGTGGTTCACGTCGAGGTTGTCATCGCTCAACACTCCCCACGGCAATTCCAGCAGCCAATCCAGGTAGGTGCGGATGATGCCGGCCTCGGGCGACATGCCTGGCATGGCGGCCAATCGCTCCATCTCCTTTTCCGCTTTTTCGCGCACTTCGTCGGGCAAGCCTTTGTCTGCGATTTTTTGTTTGAGGGCGCTAATGTCCTGCTGGTGCAAATCGCCTTCGCCCAGCTCGGTCTGGATGGCCTTCATTTGCTCGCGCAGGTAAAACTCGCGTTGGGACTTGTCCACCTCGCGTTGGACCTGAGAATGGATGTGATTTTCCAACTCCAGCACATCCAATTCCTTGGCCAGCAAGATCGAAAGCCGCTGCAAGCGCATCGTCGGGTCGAGGACTTCGAGGACTTCTTGCCGCTCCGGGACTTCAAGTTCGATAGTGGAAGCCACCAAGTCAGCCAGCCAGCCCGGCTCGTCCACATTCATCGCAAAGACGTAGGCGTTTTCGGGCAGGTTGCGATTGAGGTGCGTGACTTTTTCGAACAGCGCCAGCACGGCGCGCATCAGCGCCTCGGTCGCCGGCGGGCGTTCGGGCGGCTCAAAGATAGGCCGCGCGCGGACGCGATAGTACGGTTCGGTTTGCGTGAACTCGACAATCTCCACGCGCTGACGGCCCTGGGTCAGCACGCTGGCCGTGCCGTCGGGCATGCGCAACATGCGCGCGATGGCGACTTCGGTTCCGATGGCATACAAGTCTTCCGGTGACGGAGCTTCGGTTTCCAGGTTGCGCTGCGCCACGACGATGAGCGGCCCGTGGCTTGCATCGGCAGCTTCCGCCGCCTGCATTTGGCGGTCAGGGCCGACGAGCAGCGGCGTGACCATGCGCGGGAACAGCACCGTGTCGCGCACCGGCAGGAGCGGGCACTCGATCAATCCCTCCACGTCACGCGGGATGCGCTGAGGAACAATGGATTCATCCGCCATGCGCTGGGCCATATCTAAAAAACCAGCGCCCAACAGCCAGTTCGCAATTTCGTTATCCTGCATAATGTCCTTTGTCGGAAGTCGGAGATCAGAGGTCGGAAGTCAGCAAATCGGAAGTCTGCAACGGACAATCCGTCCTCTGCCATCTGACCTCCGATTCAATCATCTGTTTCAGGTGTTGGCCCACCCACACGCGCCGCCCATGCAGCCTCAGCTTCGGCGGCGACAAACAACGAGCCGGTGATGATGACCCCGGCGCCATCATCGGCCCCATGCAAAGCCAGGTTGAGCGCATCCGCCACGCTTTCGGCCATCTCGACTTGCTTGCCGCGCGCTGTAACCAGTTCGGCCAATCGCTCTGGATCAGCGGCGCGAGCCGTGTGTGCGCGCGTCAAGATCACATGAGACGTCATCGGCAACAGCGCGTCAAACATGGCCGCAAAGTCCTTGTCCGAAGACGCGCCAAAGATGAGCGTCCATTTGCGGCCAGGGTACCACTCGCGCAAGGCGGCCTCCAGTCGCTGCGCCGACTCGCCGTTGTGCGCGCCATCGGTCACGACCAAAGGCTCAGGGCTGAGCACCTCCATCCGCGCCGGCCAGCGCACCGAACGCAGCCCTTGCTCGACCGCATCAGGACTGATCATCAGGCGCTGAGCGCGAAGCAGATCCAGCGCGGCCAGCGCCGTCGTCGCGTTGACGATCTGATGGCGGCCCAGCAGCGGAATCCAGTAAAACTCGGGCTGCGGCCAGAAATCCTGGTGCCAGTCGGGACGCAAGCGAGCAAACCATTGTCCGCCCGGCTTGATCTGCCCCGGCGCGTAGAGCCAATCGCGGCCCACCAGCGTGAGCGGCGACTTGCTCTCTTCGCACACGCGCTCGATGACGGCTAGCGCCTCGTCTTTTTGCGGAGCAGACACTACCGGCACGCCCGGCTTGACAATGCCGGCCTTTTCGGACGCGATTTGCGCCAGTGTATTGCCCAGCCAGGCTGTGTGATCAAAACTCAGCGACGTGATGACCGAAACCAGCGGCGTGACGACATTGGTCGCGTCCAGCCGCCCGCCCAAGCCCACCTCAACGACGGCTACATCCACTTGCTTGCGCGCAAAGTACAGCAGTCCCATCGCCGTGACAATCTCGAACCACGTCAGCCCCGGCGCAGCGGCCACGTGCGGCTCGATCTCGTCCACTAACGCAGCCACCTCACCACGCTCGATCATGCCGCCGCTCACCTGGATCCGCTCGCGGAAAGTGTGCAGGTGTGGTGAAATGTACAGCCCGGTGCGATAGCCCGCCGCACGCAGCACCGACTCGATCATCAGGCAAGTAGAGCCTTTGCCTTTGGTGCCTGCCACGTGAACGATCCTGAGCGACCGATGCGGATTGCCAAGCCGCGAAAGTGCCTGCTCGATGCGCGCCAGGTCGAACGTCTTGGGCGCATACGGCACCGAACGGTTCAGTTCATAGTTTGCAAATTGATCAAGGTAAGCAAGCGCTTCGCGATAGGTTCGCATGGCAAATATCAAATCTCAGATTCAAATCGTTCGCGAGGATTGTATACCAAGACTCTCAGATAGTCCAGTAGTCAGGTAGTCGAAGAGTCCTCTGGTCTGACTACACGACTAACTAACCTTGACACTTCTCTTGCCGTCTGATAGACTGAGGGCGTCTAATTTTGACATTTCGCGTACTCGTCTGGCTTAAGCCAGACTGTGCTGAGATTCGAAATTTGGAGGACCTCTTGTCCAAATCCGTTCAGATCATCGCATTGCTGACCGGTGTGCTGATTGTGCTCGTCCTCGCGAGCGGCTGCGGCGAGCCCTCGCTCCTGGCGTCGGCATCCTTCCGGCCCGCAACCATTTCTCCCAATGGCGACGGGCAGGCCGATGTCACCCAGATTGACTATACACTCAAGGCCGACGCCGAAATCTCCATCTTTCTGCGGGATGCAGCCGGGCAGATGTATTACTTCCGGCGAGATCAGCCGCGCACAGCCGGCACATATTCAGTGCTGTTCAACGGCGTAGTTGACAATCACCTGCTGCCCAACGGCACGTATGCTTGGGTGATTGCCGCAACCAGCGGCAAGTTCAAGCAAGAGCGCACCGGCACGCTCACCATCACCGACGCGGATACCGAACCGATCGAGATCACCGCGCTCACCGCCTCGCCGCCTGTGTTCACGCCCAACCGCGATGGCATCTCGGATCGCGCGACGATCAATGTCGCCGTGAACAAAGATGCCGAGTTGCGCGTGTACCTGCTGGGCAAAGACAACATTCAGTATCCCGTCACCGAAAAAGCCGGCCTGCGCAAGGCCGGCGAAAAAGGGCTGCACACGTTCGACTATGATGCCGGCGTAGACAATGGCGCAGAGCCTCCGCCGGATGGCGACTATACCGTCTACGCCGAAGCGACGGACCAAGTGAGCCAACACGCCGTCGCTACGACGACGTTGACGATCAAGGATGGCGGCGTGCCGCGCGCGGAAATCGTGGACGGCCAGGTGGACTTTTCCATCTGCCCCACGCCCAACGCGCAATGTCCCATCCGCGTGGGCGATACTTTCACTTTCACGCTGACCGTGGAGAACTATGGGACGGTGCCCATCCGCACGAGCGGCCCTCAGCCCGGCGCGTGTTACGACCTCGACCAGAATTTCAATGCGCCGCGCCCCGACCGACCGCAAGGCTACTCGGAAGAGTCCGGTGTGTTCCGTGTGGGCATCGGCTTTGACACGCAACTGACCAACTATCCGTTCCGATGGGCCGTGGGCGGGCCAGACGATTTGGTAAAGCAGACGATTGACGGCAAGGATTTTTACTACCTGCCGGTCGGGAAACGCGCTGTCATCACCGGTTGTATCCGCATCACCCAGGTTCCACCGCGCAACCCGCTCTACTTTTGGGCCGGCCTCATCCACGAAGATGTGGAGATCAGCCAGCTCAACGACCGGGTAGACCCCCACTTTGTCAACGTGGGAGCACCCTGACCTCTCCTCTACCCCCCAGCCCCCTTCCCCTCTCCGGTTCGGAGTGGGGAAGGAGGTACGAGGGATGGGGTGGGGTTGCACAAACTGCCGGACTGTTATAAGATAAGACCGCTGTGAACCGTGCGGCCCAGTGTGATTCGAAGGAGGTGATTGCCAGAGACCATCATTCGATTCCTCGCTTTCAAACCAGAACTTTTACACAAACCCTAAGGAGAGAAAGAAATGAACACTCGTCGTATGTCTTACTTGTTGGTGGCCGTGCTGGTTGTGGCCACCACCCTCATCAGCGCGTGCGCTCCCGCGGCGACGCCAGCGCCCGCCCCAACTCAACCGCCTGCGCCGACGCAAGCTCCTGCGGCGACTGCGACCAAAGCGCCATTGCCGACGCTCGCCCCAGCCAAGTGCGACAAGCTGCCGAACGCGCTGTCGCCCAAAGCCGGTGATCTCGGCTCGCCCGACAAGCCCATCGTGATCGAATTCGTCCCTTCGGTTGACGTCGGTCTGATCACGCGGGGCGGCACCGCTATGGCAGACTGCCTCGGCAAGATGACGGGACTGACCTACAAGGTCGAAGCCGGAACAAGTGAAGCCGCCTCAATTGAAGCGTTGGGTGGCGGCAAAGCCCAGATGGGTTTCCTCAACACCTTCTCGATTCTGCTGGCATACCAAAGGTACCAGGTTGACGTCGCCCTGATTGCGCAGCGCAACTACGGCTACCAGAAGCCGGATGGCTCTTACGCTGCGTTCGACTTTGATCCCGACAAGGCAATGGCGGGTCAACTCGCCTCGTTCTACAAACCCGAGTACTTTACCAAGGCGGGATCGGGCATCAAGACACTGCAAGACGTCAAAGGCAAGTCTTTCTGCTTTACTACGGCGGGTTCCACCTCCGGCGGCATCGTTCCTCGTATTGTGTTCAAGTCGCTGGGAATTGACCCGGATAAGGATATGAAGAGCACCTACGCCGGTGGTCATGACAAAGCCGCCATCGCCGTGTACAATGGCGACTGCGACGCGGGCGTTGCCTTCATGGACATCCTGACGGACAAACCGACCAACCTCGCAGCCAAGTTCCCGGACATTGCCACCAAAGTCCAGGTGTTTGCGGTAGGTGATCGTATCCCGAACGACGGTCTCCAGTTCATCAAGAACCTGGATCCTGCCATCAAGTCCATCACCGTTGACGCACTCATGGCCATGGAAGCAGATCCGGGCGGAAACGCGGTCGTCAAGAGCATCTACAGCTATAACAACTTTGAAAAGACCGACTATAACACGTACTATGCGCCGTTCGCAGAGACGTTGAAGAAAGCCGGCGTAGATGTAGCCTCGCTGGTCAAGCAGTAAAACGATTCCTGATGAATCTGTGGGGGCGAAGCGCGCTTCGCCCCCACTCTATTGAGGAAGATTATGCTAAGCGTCGAGCATCTCACCAAAATCTATGCCAATGGAACCGTCGCGCTCAAGGACGTGAGTTTCCAGGTCGAGGACGGCGAGTTTCTGGCCGTGATCGGTTTGAGCGGATCGGGCAAGTCCACGCTGCTCCGCTGCATCAATCGCCTGATCGAACCGACGTCGGGCAAGATCATTTGGAATGGCACCGACGTCACCGCATTGCCCTCCTCCGAAATGCGTCAAGTGCGCCGTCAGATTGGGATGGTTTTCCAGCAGTTCAACCTCGTCAAGCGTTCGTCCGTGTTGACGAATGTGCTTTCGGGGCGACTGGGCTACGTCAGCCCTTATCAAAGTATGTTCAATTACTTTTCGCCCGCCGATCATCAGCGGGCGCTGGAGAACCTGGAACAACTCGGCTTGGCGGACAAGGCGCACGTGCGCGCCGATTCGCTCTCCGGTGGACAGCAACAGCGCGTCGGTATCGCACGCGCGTTGATGCAGGAGCCGAAATTGGTCCTGGCGGATGAGCCCGTTGCATCGCTTGATCCGGTGCTGGCTCACTCAATTCTCAAGCATCTCGAGTGGATGAACAAAGAGCTCAAGATCACGGTTCTGTGCAGTCTCCATTTTTTGGACTTGGTGCACCGTTATGCCACGCGGGCGATCGCGCTCAAGGACGGTCAATTGGTCTTTCAGGGGCTGCCGAATGAGATTGACGACGCGCAGTTCAAGGCGATCTATGGTCAGGAGGCCGAGCGCGTTTCAATCATTTGACGAATGACGCAAGACCAAAGACGGAGGCCGGTCTCGCGATCCGTCTTTTGTCCTTTGTCGTTGGTCTATTATGAAGCGGTGATCGCATATGGAATCATCATCCACTCTCCCCGCTGGCAAAAGTAAAACCTCTCTGGCGAGCATCCTTTCGCTGGTCGTCCCTGGCGCGGGGCAATTCTATTTGGGCCAGCGTGGGCGTGGCGCGCTGATCTTACTTGCTACGCTGGCACAGGGCTATTTGATCCCGTGGGCACTCGACAACTTCAAAATCGCCCAGGTGATCGCAGGCGGCCTCCAGACGAGTTGGCTATGGCTGTTGTTCGCGCTATTCTGGGCGTGGAATGTCTATGACGCCTACTGCCACGCGCAAGGCAGGCGCGGCCTGGATTTGCTCGGCTTGCTCTTGCCCGCGCTCGTCATCTATATCATCGCGTGGCAGGTGACGGACGTCCGGCTCGACCGGCTCGTCACGCGCTTTGGAAATGCGCTCAAAATCGGGAACGACATCATCCACCCTGATCTGGTCACCCAGAACGATTCCGGCGCATGGGTGCCCAGTGACAACTTTTACTACATTTTCGGCAATATCGTACCAAAGCCCGCACCGGGCTGGCTTGTGCGCCTGGGGCTGGTACAGGCCGGAGCAGAAATTCCGACATTCGAAGCGGGCAAAATCATCGAGACGATTGCGCTCGGCCTGATATCTACGATCTTTTCGACTCTCTTCGCCGTTCCGCTCAGTTTCTTCGCGGCGCGCAACATCATGTCTCGCGTCCCCGGTGGGACGGTGATTTATTATGCGATGCGCACATTTCTCAACATCGTGCGTGCGATTGACACGCTCATCTGGGGTCTTATCATCGTCGTATGGGTGGGCCTGGGTTCCTTTGCCGGAGTGCTGGCGCTCACCATCCACTCCATTGCCGCGTTGGCCAAGTTGTTTTCCGAAGAAGTGGAGCATATTGATTTAGGCCCGATCGAAGCCATCACGGCGACCGGGGCCAATCTGATCCAGACGATCCGATACGCCGTCATCCCCCAGATCGTGCCGCCTTTCCTGGCGTATACGCTTTTGCGCTGGGACATTAACATGCGCTCGGCGACCATCGTCGGGTTTGTGGCTGGGGGCGGCATCGGGTTCTTTGTCGTGGAAACGATTCGCAAGAGCGGCTATGCGCAATACGCCGCTGCGCTGTGGGCAGTTGCGATCATTATTATGGTCGTGGATTATGTGAGCGCGAAATGGCGGGAACGCATATTGGTTGGAACGACGCACGTCAGCGCTGAACCGCCGCGACCCTTCTACAAGTCACTCCGCGCCTGGTTCTACATCGTCCTTGGCGCGGCGGTTTTCGTCTACTGCTGGCAATTGTGCGAGATTGACCTGAAAGAGTTGTTCAATCCGGGTCCTAACTTGGGTCAACTCATCAGAGGTTTCGCTTCGCTCAATCTCAGCCCAGAAGTCACAGGCACTGTGATCCGGGAAATGATCGTGACCATTTTCCAGGCGCTGCTTGCCACGACGCTGGGCGCGCTTGCGGCGATCCCCTTCAGTTTCCTGGCGGCACGCAACCTGACCGGGCGGAGCCGCTTTTTCATCTGGATCTATTACCTCACGCGCGGCATGTTCAACTTCTTACGTTCCATCGAAGCGCTGCTGTACATAGCGATCTTTTTCTACTGGGTTGGCTTTGGGAGCTTTCCGGGCATGCTGGCGCTTTCGGTCACCACGTTTGGTTTGATTGGCAAGTTATTCTCCGAGGCCATCGAGAACATTGATGAGGGGCCGCTGGAAGCCATCACGGCAACCGGCGCCACGCGCTTGCAGGCGATCGTGTATGGGATCCTGCCGCAGATCATCCCGCCCTTTATATCGTATTCGATATATCAGTGGGACATTAACGTGCGAATGGCGACCATTGTCGGATTAGCCGGCGGGGGCGGGATCGGCAACCTGCTCTACAACGACTATTTTGCTTTCAGCAAATATCGCTCGGCTGGCACCGGCGTTGCAGCGATCGTCATCGTCGTCGCGGTGATGGATTTCGCCAGCGCCAAGCTCAGGGAAAAGATGGTATAGGAAAGGAGACCGTCATGCTCGACTTTGGGGCAGTACGTGAAAAACGAACTACGCTCACAGAACTGGTCGCCGGTCTGACCCGCGACGACTTGTGCGATCTGACGAACGAGATGGTCAACACCATGCTCGGTCTGATCATGGACTGTTCTGATGCAGACGTAACTTTCGTCCCCGTAGATCCAGAGGCTAACGACCGCTTTGCCGCAAAAGAAGAAGAGGTCAAGCTTGCCTGGCACCTGGGACATGTGATCGTGCATACCACGGCCTCGGCGGAGGAATCGGCAGCCCTGGCGGCAGAGCTGGCTCGGGGCGTGCCGAATCATGGCCGGTCTCGTTATGAAACGCCCTGGGAAACGGTGACGACGATTGCGCAGTGTCGCCAGCGGTTAGAGGAGAGCCGCCGCATGCGGTTGGCGAGCCTGACTATGTGGCCGGATGAGCCACACGTGGACAACGTCTACGAGCCGTGGCCGGGCGCGCCCCAGGCGAATGCGATCGGGCGTTTCGTTCTTGGCCTCATGCACGACGATGATCACGTCGGCCACATCGCTGAAATCGTACGCCAGGCCCGAACCGCACGCGCGCCCTCGCAGCACGAATGACCTTGGCGGAGTATCGAAAGAAAGCAAGTCACAAAATGAACCTCTTATAGAAGCGATCATGAACCGCAAATCCGTCCGCGCCTACGAAGGCAAAGCAATTGGCGCAGAAACAAAGGACGAGGTTCTCATGGCGATACTGCGCGCTCCCACCGCCGGGAACCTGATGTTGTATTCGATCATAGAGGTCACAGATCAAAAGATAAAGAACACGCTGTCCAAGACCTGCGACAACCAACCTCTTATGGCCAAAGCGCTCTGGGTCTTGCTTTTCCTCGCGGACTATCAACGCTGGTTCGATTATTTCATTGCCTCCGGCGTTGAACAGCATATGTCTTTCCCATTTGCCTGCTCTGCTTTGGGTATCCCACCAAAGCCCAGAAAGAGATCTGACACGACGCTTTCATCGCAAGTTTATCGTGTTTGAAAATCAGTACCAGAGGCTTGATCAAGCGAGCTTTGACGAGATGCATCGAGATTTGAACGAACGGACATTCCAAAACAGGACGAACATTGAAGGGGCCAGTAACCTTGGACAATTGACCTGCCAGCGCAAGTTCACAGCAGACTTGGCCGTCGAAATGACCCGATCGGTACGAGCCATGCTCAAGACATGGCAAGAAGGCTAAGAGCATCACACTTTTCATAGAAACCAGGAGGACACTGTGGCCCAGCAGCCCAGTATAGCCAAACATCGCATCTTGTTGCACCATAACCTCGCCAAGTACTTTAGCGTGGAAGAGTTGCGCGACCTGAGCTTTGACCTGGGCGTGGAGTACGACAGTCTGCCCGGAGAAGGCAAAGAAGCCAAAACCAGAGAGCTGGTTGATTACCTGGAACGCCGTGGCCGGATTCCTGACTTGGTGGAGGCCGGTCGTCGTTTGCGGCCACGAATTTCTTGGGAGGAAGATACGTCGGCACCCGGCAGCCCAGCCACCACTGCCCCCCCGAGCCAGCCATCAAGGACGGGTCTATCCCTGCTCGTCATCCTGTTCTTTAACCTCGTGATACTGGGCGCGCTTACGTATCTCCTGGAAAACCGCGTCTCGCTGCAGTGCGTGCGCTCGTCCGTCAGCGCGGCGAGTCTTGCCACCGGCCTGGTGCTCATCTTTCACCTGGCCTGGCGTTACCTCGGCCCTGCGATCAAAGCCTTGGGCGACGCGATCAAGGTAGAGCCATTTGCTATTCCCGTCAGATTGATCGCTACACTGCTCGATGCGCTGCATCCATCTTCCCAGGCGCTATCCAACCGTGCGCTGTGGTTGTCGAGCATCGTCCTTGCCGTGATGGTTGGACTTTTCGGACCGGGGCCTTTGTCGCCGTTCCGCCCTTCCGAGGCCGTGCCCGTCGTCCAAAGCTTTTCGGTGCGGAGGCTCGACGGCGCGACGGTAACCCTCAAGCCAAACGATGTGATGGAAATCAAGATGAGTGAGCAAGTGCTTGTGGAAGCCACAACCTATGGCTCAGCCAATATGCTGTGTGTCTGGCATGCCGCCACGGGCACGCTGCAGCCCGCCACAGGCTGCGCCACCCTGTATAGCCCGCACTTTGAGGGAGCCAATGACACGCTGGTCATTGTAGCTCAGTCGCCTTGCAACCAGCAACAAGCGTTTGCCGGTCTGCATATCAAGGTGGTGTCCAACCGACCGTAACATCATATTCATAGTGAACTAGGAGGTGTCACATGTCATCACACTCAAGAACCATAACCCTGTTGCTGTGTCTGACCTGGATAGCCGGACTATTGGGAGCTTGTGGCCCCAAGCCGGTAGCCACCCAAGTCAGCAAGATCAATATCGAGCCAGGCATGATCCCAGTGGGCGAAACAGCCAGCCTGACGGTGGATGCCTCTGGGACTGACCTCCAGTTCAAGTGGACGGCGTCCAAAGGCAAGATATCCTCTCCTACGGCAGCATCCGTCATCTACACGGCGCCCGACTCACCCGGCCCGGATACGGTGACGGTTGAAGTGACCGGAAAAGGTGGGAGCATGGTCAAGAGCATCACGTTCCAGGTCGTCAAGCCTACCCCTGTTACAACGCCGACGGCTACGGCTACTCAGGTCCCCACCTCGACCCCTACGCCAGTCGCCAGTCCTACTCCGCCACCTATAGTGCCTCCCACGCGCACGGCAACCCCAACCGGCCCATCGGCGCGGATCACGAATCTTGCAGACGGCGCAACAGTCACTCAGATCGTTAATCTTGTCGGCGAGTATCGCGCCGATCCGACGGATAAAGTGTGGATCTTTGTGTTGCCGACCAATAACCTATACTATCAGCAATCCAGGGACCCATGCAACGGAACCGGCACGCCTCAGCAAGACGGCAGATGGGAAATGCAAGTCGGGGTGGGGATTGCCAATGACATAGGCCAGCCTTTTGAGATCGTGGTCGGTGTGGCAAACGCCGCGGCAGACAAGTATATTGTTGACACGCTGAAAGCGTGGTGCCGGGCCAATAACTACCCGGGGTTTCCACAGTTACCGCCCGGCGTGACAGAGACACAGCGCATCCAGGTCACCCGCGCGACCACGAATAAACAAGTGTGGGGCCCAGCGCCGGATATTTCGAACGCCAAATTGCCGGGCCAGGTTACTCTATCGAACCTCAAGGACGGAGGCAGCGTCGCTCAAACCATGACGCTCAAGGGCACATACTCGGCCGATGCAACGGACGACATTTGGGTCTTGGTCTATCCCTATTTCGGTCGCTGGTACCCTCAATCCGCGGCCCCTTGCACGGGCGATCATGCTCAAAAGAACGGTGGGCAATGGTCGTCGAAAGCTATTTTTGGAAACGACCAGGATAAGGGCAAGCCCTTTGACGTAGTAGTAGTGTCGGCTAATGCAGAGGCGTCCAAGTTCTTTAGCGATAAGCAAAAAGAATTTTGCGCGGCGAACAACTTTCCCGGCTTTCTTACCATCCAGCTCCCGCAGGGAATCATGGAGCAAGTCCACTATAGAGTCTATCGCCCATGAGACAAGACCGGCAGGGGTTCCTTGTTCAAGCGGCGACAGATCGCCTTGCGAACATGACGGTGAAAAAGAACATGAAGCGTAAAATCCTCTTGGGCGTTTTTCTGGCGATGGCCGTCATGCTGGTCGGCGGGATCTCTGCGACTGCTACTCGCGGCGATAGCCCTCATCATGTCGGCCCTGTTGCCGCTCCCCGGTCACTTGCGCCCGCCGGTGCGCTCTCGAACACGGTCTTTTTGCCCGTGGTGACGCGGAGAATGCCGACCGAGATCGGAGCGTTTGTGGATGCCAGCCCTCCCACCGCAACACCGGTGACGCAGTTTGAAGGCTTGATCAAGCGGCATCTTGGCTCGGTGATGTGGTATCAAGGCTGGGGATCATCGGGTCAACCAGACTGGCCCACGTCGGAGTTGAACAGCGCGCTCTATCACGATGGGTATAACACACACATCATCTTGCACCTGACGTGGGAGCCGTGGGTGGACTTGAAGGATATTGCCAACGGCGCTTACGACTCGTACCTCACCCGCTACGCTGCCGAGGTCAAAGCCTGGGGAGAAACCATCCGCCTCCGGTTCGCTCACGAGATGATCCAGGACAACGTCAAGGATAATTGCCAGGGCGGACAGACGGGCTGCCCCGAGTGGTACCCCTGGCAAGATCAACCCGACGACTATAAAGCGGCCTTTCGTCACGCGCACGACGTTTTTCGAGCAGCCGGGGCCACCAACGTCGAATGGGTGTGGTGTCCCAACAACTACCCGTTCGACGTGAATATCGTAAAACTGTACTATCCAGGCCCGGACTATGTGGACTGGTTGTGCATGGACGGTTATAATTGGACCAATCGGGATGGCAAGCCAGGCTGGCCGGACTGGCAATGGTTCGACGACATCTTTTACAACATCTATCATACCTTCGTGGATCACGCCGACATTTTTGGCGAAAAACCTGTGATGATTGGCGAGTTTGCATCTTGCGAAGCCGGCCCCAGCGACCAACCCGGAGAAACTAAGGCAGCCTGGATTCAGAACGCCTTGGAGCGCTTCAAGAGCCAAGACTACTCCAGGCTTCAAGCCTTTTATTGGTTTCAAACAAACAAGGAATGCGATTGGCGCGTAAACTCTTCGTCGGCAAGCCTGGCTGCATTTCGAGCCGCCGTGGGCGATCCGAGTTTCGGTTCTCACCCCTAGAATGACTATGAAACGCATCCTCATCCTCACCGCCGACGCGGGCTTTGGGCATCGCAGCGCCGCCAATGCCATCGCCGCTGCCTTGCAAGAGCTCCATGGCGGCGAGTGCGCCATCGAGATCGTCAACCCGCTCGACGACAAACGCACGCCTTCTTTCTTGCGCGACAGCCAATCCGACTATGACCGCATGGTGCGCGAGATGCCGAACCTTTACGAGGTGGGCTACCAAGCCAGCGATGCGGCGGTGCCCAGCACCCTGGTCGAGCGCGCGCTGGCCGTGTTGTTGTTCGAGGTGATGCGGGACATGGTCCGCCGGTATGAGCCTGACGTCATCGTCAGCACTTATCCGCTGTACCCGGCGCCGCTCGGCGCGGTGTACGCCATCACTCGGCGTTATGTTCCCCTCATCACCGTCATCACCGACCTGGCGACCGTTCACCGGCTGTGGTTCGCCAAGACGCCTGACCTGTGCCTGGTGCCGACCGAGGTGGTGCGCCAGCTGGCGATTGACGATGGCCTCGCGCCCGAAAAGGTGCAAATCACCGGCCTGCCCGTCCAACCGCTCCTCTCGCAAGAAAACCGCGACCCTGCTGCGATCCGCGCCGAGCTGGGCTGGCGTCCCGACCTCAAGACGGCCCTGGCGGTGGGCAGCAAACGGGTTGAGCACCTGGAAGACATGCTGCGCGTGCTGAACCACTCCAGGTTGCCGCTGCAACTGGCCGTGGTTGCCGGAGGTGACGACGAATTGTACCATCGTCTCCAAAGCGTCGAATGGCATGTGCCGGCGCACGTCTACAACCTGGTCAAGAACATGCCCACATTGATGCACGCCTCCGACTGCATCATCTGCAAAGCGGGCGGGTTGATCGTCTCCGAGTCACTGGCATGTGGCCTGCCACTGTTGCTGATTGACGTCATCCCCGGCCAAGAGGTGGGCAACGCCAACTATGTGGTCGAAGGCGGCGCTGGCGAACTGGCCTCAACTCCCGTCGAGGCGCTGGAGAGCATCTTTCACTGGCTCGATCGTGGCGGCGAGCTGCTGGCAACGCGAGCGCAGAATGCTCGCCGCCTGGGACGCCCGCGCGCGGCTTACGAGGTCGCGGAGCGAGTCTGGGCCGCTGCCGAGCTAGGGCCGGGCGTCGCCAATGCGTCTGGACGTCAAAACGTGGAGTGAAGCGTTTTGGCCTGACCTGGGAAGATGCATCGCGGTGAATCAACTTCAGGCGCTCGATCACAAGGCCGAGGGTATTCTCTGGTGCATCTTGCATGAAAGCGCGCGACAGCCTCACGCCATCTGGCAAACCAAAGATGCCGTCCGTGTTTCCATCGCCGGGTATTCGACGATCTCGGATGTTCGTCAAGCGCCCATTCGTTTGACGGGGCGAGGGGGGATGCCGCAAGTCAAGAATCACCAGATCGCGGAGCAAGACCTTCGACCGCTGGACGAACTCGTTTCATCGCGGGTCAAATTGAAATCGGAGAAGAGCGAATGTCCGAACCCAGGATCGTCGCGCTGATTTCCGCCGGCGCCGAGTGGCGGGCCGTTCGTGCTCTCCTTCCGCAGATCGAGCAAGAGTCATCGCCGTTGGGCGAGTGGTTCGTGACAGACCTCGACCTGGGCCATCGCCGGGAACCCGTCGTGTTTTTTCACGGTGGATGGGGCAAGATCGCGGCGGCAGCTTCAGCGCAGTATGTGATTGACCGTTGGTCGCCCACGCTCCTCGTCAACCTCGGCACGTGCGGCGGATTCGAGGGCGAGATCGAAAGAGGCGCCATCATCCTGGTGGAGCGCACCATCGTGTACGATATCGTTGAGCAGATGACAGACCCGCAGGCTGCCATCGCCCACTACACCACCGAACTCGACTTGTCGTGGCTGCGCGAGCCGTATCCTCAGGCCGTGCGCCGCACGCTGCTCGTGTCCGCCGACCGCGATCTGATCGTCGAGGACATTCCGCAATTGAAAGTGTGCTATGGCGCGGTGGCAGGCGATTGGGAGTCGGGCGCTATCGCATGGGTGGCGGCGCGAAACAACACGCGCTGCCTCATCTTGCGTGGCGTCACCGACCTGGTGGGCGCGAGCGGCGGTGAAGCTTACGATGGAAACAAACACGTATATCATGAAAACGCCAGGACGATTATGGAGCAACTCGTCAACGCGCTGCCCGCCTGGCTCGCCAAGGCCGTATGAGCGTTAGGAGCGCGATGAAGATGGTTATCGTCCTTGCCATGCACGGCGCACCGCCGAATGATTTCCCCAAACGCGAGACCGCCGAGTTGTTCGGACTGCCTGCACGCCTGGAAGCTGCGCACGCTGCCGGGCCAGAACGTGATGCGCCGGAACGGCGCTTTGCCGAACTGGACGCCAAGATGCGCGCCTGGCCGCGCACGGCGCAAAACGATCCGTTCTGGGCGGGGTCACAAGAGCTGGCAGAACACCTGGGAACAGCATCAGGTTGCAAGGTTATCGTAGGCTACAACGAGTTCTGCGCGCCCACACTCGACGACGCACTCGATCAAGCTGCCGCCCACGGCAACCGAGTCATCGTCGTCACGCCGATGACGACGCGCGGCGGCGAACACTCCGAAGTCGAAATCCCTGCCGCCATCCAACGCGCACGAGAACGTCATCCAGAGATCGAGATCATCTACGCCTGGCCGCTTGACATTGCTGCCATCGCGCAATTCCTGGCCGCGCAAGTGGCTCGACTGGTCCCAACAACCGCCGACGAACTATCGGCGGGTGACCGACTTCTGCTCGAGCCAGAGTCAGCGGTCGCGCTGCGACATACGAACGAACTCAAGCACGTCACCCTCTACACCGACGGCGCGTGCATCGGCAATCCCGGCCCGGGTGGTTACGGCGTCGTTCTGCTTGACGAAGGCCAACGGAAAGAATTGTCCGGCGGGTTCCGGTTGACGACCAACAACCGTATGGAAATCATGGCTGCCATCGTCGGTCTGCAAACACTCAAGAACCGCTGTGCTGTGACGCTCTATAGCGATTCGCGTTACCTGGTCGAGAGCATGACGCAAGGCTGGGCAAAACAGTGGCGGGCCAATCATTGGCGAAGGGGCAAAAGGGGCAAGGCGCTCAACTCTGACTTGTGGGAGCAATTGCTCGACCTGTGCGATCAGCACGAGGTCGAGTTTGTCTGGGTGCAGGGTCACGCGGGCCACCGAGAGAATGAGCGCTGCGATCAGCTTTCCATGCAAGCGGCGCAGCGAAAGGACTTGCCAACCGATATAGCTTACGAAGAGAACGAATCACGGAACGCGCCGACCTTGTTCGATTAGTGGCGACCTTGGTGCTCCACACTCTACGCTATTCTTCCACTTGGGTATCGCCGGTCAAGGTAAGTGTGCGGCTGGTCAAGTCGCCGGCATCAATCTTGGCCCGGACGCGCCCATAGCCCAAACTGGAAAGTGAGCTCCAGACGACGTCCATATCGTTCAAGCGCGTGGGGTCCACGTCGGGCCAGTGCGCCTTGATCGCAAGAGTATCGGCTTTGAGTGTGTAACGGAACACCTCACTCCCGCCGCGCTCTACACGAAAGACATCGGTGAACGGCTCCTGGATCAAACCCGGAGATTCAAACACGGTACAATCCTGGTGAGTCCAGCGATCTTCCTCCATCCTCGATCCTCCTTGGGGCGTTACGAGTCCGGCAGGTCGTTTAGCAGATCGTCGGCCCGATCGGCCAGATCGTCCCAAACATCATCGGGCAACTCGAGGATCACGCGCACCTGGCACGCCAGGTCGCCTTCGTAGCGTGTGACAACCATGCCCAGCGCATCACCGTCTGGCACAGACGCATCGGCTTCGCGCGAAGCGATACGCCCGTGGATCAACTGGCTAAGACTCACGTGGGCCGGGGCAAGACGAAAGATGAAGCGTTCCTGCTCGTCTTCCCATTCGGGGATGATCTTGTCGGTGCTGTCAAAGATGAGTTGAATCATCGAGCGCCTCACAGTGACTCAGTTGCGCGGCCACAGAATTCGCCTGACTCTTGCAGGCCGCCAGTCCAGTGCAATAAGGATAACACGCAATGCGTCGCGCTGCAACTGACCATGACACGCATCCGTATGCGCCAAACGGGTTGCATAGTCGGCGGATTCATCTTATACTGAGGCGACAGGGAGAGACTTGTGCGAAAATCTAAGAAAAGTTCAAGCAGGCTGACTATGCCAATGACTGATCTGGGCATCGTCATCGTCAGTTGGAACGTGCGCGATCTACTGGCCGCCTGTCTCGAATCCGTATTACGGAACACGGAACACACACCACGCATCATCGTCGTAGATAACGCCTCCACCGATGGCAGTGCCGAGATGGTGCGTGACCGCTTCCCGCAGGTTCACCTTATCACCCGCGACAAGAACCTGGGCTTTGCGGGCGGCAACAATGCCGGTATTCGATATTGGGGATTAGACACTCCAATGCCGAATACCCAATGCCCACGCTACCTCTTGCTGCTGAATCCCGATACCATCGTACACGGCGGCGCGTTGGAAACCATGGTGCGCTTTATGGACGCTACGCCGCGAGCGGGCGTGTGCGGCGCGCGGTTGATCTATGGCGACGGGAGTTTTCAGCACAGCGCGTTCGGCTTTCCCGGCCTGTGGCAAATCGCGCTCGACGTGCCGGGCGTCCACAGGCGGCTCGTCGAGTCGCGACTGAATGGCCGCTATTCGCGCAAATTGTACGGAGGTGACCTGCCTTTCGAGATTGATCATCCGCTCGGCGCGTCAATGATGGTGCGCTCCGATGCCATCCGCCAGGTGGGACTGATGGACGAAGGCTTTCACATGTACTGCGAAGAGATTGACTGGGCCTGGCGGATCAAAGAGGCCGGCTGGAAAATCTATTGCGTGCCGGGAGCCGAGATCGTCCACTATGGCGGGCAGTCCACCCAACAAGTCAAGCCGGAAATGATCCTGGCGCTGTGGACGAGCCGCCTGCGACTGTACCGGAAGCATCACCCGACGTGGAAGCAAGTCGCTGCACGCTGGCTCGTGCGCCGCAAGATGCGCCAAGAGATTCGACTTGCCGATTCCGCGCTGACACGTGGAGAAACGGACAAGGCTACGCACACAGCGTTGGTCAAAGCCTATCGGCAAGTGATCGAACTTTACGCAAGCAGCAGTGATCAGCCATGAGCCATCCACTACGCGGAGCGGCCATCATCATCGCCAAGAATGAGGCACACCACATCACCGATTGCATCGCCAGCCTGCGTTGGGCCGACGAGGTCGTCGTGTGCGACACCGGCAGCAGCGACGATACGGCAACACTTGCCCAGCAGGCCGGGGCGCGTGTCATCCTCCATCATCCCTTTGAAAATTTTGCTTACACCCGCAACGTCGCGCTCGACACGGCGACCGATGCCGACTGGGTATTTTTCGTGGACGCCGACGAGCGCGCCACACCGGAGCTGGCCGCCGAGGTTCAGGGCATCGTCGCGGGCGATCTGCCCCCGGTCGGTTACTGGGTGCCGCGCCACAACTATATCTTTGGACATCTCACGCTGCACGCGGGCTACTATCCCGATTACCAGATGCGCCTGCTGCGCCGAGGCCGCGCGCGCTACGAGCGTCCCGTCCACGAGGTCGTCGTGCTCGACGGAGCGGAAGGACACCTCAAGCATCCGCTCATCCACTATAACTATGACACGCTCGACCAGTTCCGGGCCAAGCAGCGCCATTACATTCAGCACGACGCGCAGGAGCTTTTTCAGCAAGGCATCCGCTGGAGGCCGCGCAACGTCATCCTGCAACCGCTGCGGCATTTTTGGTGGCGCTACATCACGCTGCAAGGCTATCGCGACGGGCTGCACGGGTTGCGGCTGTGCATCTTGCTGGCGTACTATTACGGATTGCTGACGTATCTCCAACTGCGTGAGCTACAACATTCATCTCCCCGCAGGTTGTGAGCCTGCGGGGAGATCGTACTCCGGTTGCACTACACTACAGGCGGGGGTAAAATGACAACACTCCACAGCGGTGTGTGCCGATAAAAATAGATGCAAACAGTCACGGCCTTTCAGCCGACATTTTTCCCAAGCCTGACAGCCGAGTTCCCTTCCACGCGTTATCAAGGCAGCAAAGCAAAAAACGTATACCAATAATCTGAAGGCTCCAGTCTGCAACGCCGGAAGTGGCAAACTCAAAACGCGAACAGACATTGTGTACAGGCCAGATTATGTGCATTGGTTTGTCTGGTGTATAATATGTTCAATGAGTTTTTTGTGTTGGCTAAACAAAGCCAAGGAGCAAGGCTGCAAACAGGCTTACAAACGTGTGAGTGTATAGCAAAATGAACAGCCTTTCAATTAAGAGCCTACCTGAAGAGTGGATGTTTCCGACAACGCGGTACCGTGGCAGCAAGCGAAAGATATTGCCATGGATTTGGAATGCAATTAAGGATCTTGCTTTCGACAGCACCCTTGATCTGTTCGGCGGAACAGGTGTAATGTCGTCTCTGTTCAAGAGAATGGGCAAAGAGGTCACCTACAACGATTACCTTCATTACAACTACATGTCTGCCGTTGCTCTCATTGAAAACAGTACTACTGTATTGACAGATGAGGATTTAGACTTCATCTTCTCAGAGCACCCGAAAATCTCCTACGGTTGCTTTGTAGCAGACATCTTCAGGGGTTACTACTTCCTTGATGCTGAGAACAGGTGGCTTGACAGGACGATTGCTAATATCTCTGCACTGGGCCGAGAATACTCCGGGAAAGTGTTACGCGAGAAAAAGGCTATCGCAGTATGGGCGATCGGGCAAGCCTGCCTCATAAAGCGCCCTTTCAACCTATTTCATCGCAAGAATCTCTACCTGCGTACTGAGAAAGCGGAGCGCGGCTTTGGTAACAAGTCTACATGGGAGACTCCTTTCGAAGATGCAATGAGGCGATTTGTCAAAGAGGCCAATCAGGTGATCTTTGACAATGGCAGAAGAAATAGGGCTTTTTGTACCGATGCTCTCAGGTTCAAAGACACTGACTTCGACTTGGTGTATCTTGATCCACCATACTTCTTCGAGGGGCAGAGCAATGAAGACTACAAAGACCTATATCATTTTCTCGAAGGAGTGGCTCAACCGCACATTTGGCCTGAATTGATTGATTACGATTCATATAATCTGCGCCTGAAGAGAAACGGTACCAGATGGCCCGCGAAATCGAGTGACCAATTAACCAATATATACTCGTCCCTGATAGATAGATTCAGCGATAGTGTCTTGGTGATATCACACAAGTCCAATAGTCTGGTATCACTGGGAACAATCAAAAACTTGCTGGCAAATCACGGAAAGCAAGTCCGAACACATTGGAAGCGATACACCTATGCACTCAGCCATAGCAATGGCAAGCCAAGTCTGAATATCGAATGGCTTATCATAGGCACTTGATTCTGGAATAGACTGCTCCACTGACGATCGAGAGTTCACTAGATGAGTAGAACATCTTGGGAAAGGCATCTTTCTGTCGACCGACGAATTGTCAGGTTGCTTAGTGCTTCCACATATGAGGATTTCCCAGGTGCCATTCGAGAGATGGTCAGCAACGCCTACGACGCCGATGCCACCAAAGTGGACGTCGAGATTGACCTTAAATCAGACACGATCAAGGTGACCGATGATGGTAATGGCATGACGCCTGACGAGTTCGGTTTCTTCCTTAGGATCGCTGGACGACAGCATGGTAGGCGTATCAGTCCGGAGTTTGGCAGACAGCGCATCGGTCAATTTGGCATAGGTTTCTTGGCCATTTTCCCATTTGGTAAACGCATCCAGGTTTCCTCCACTGCAAGACGGTCAGACGTCTGGTTCGAAGCCACCATCTCTGCTGAGAAATTCTTTCAAGAGGGGCAAAAACCAGTCGACGTTGGAGATATTCCGATTCCTGGTTATGAGGTCAGCGACCCAAAGTACCAGGATCAACATGGGACCACGATTGTCATATCGAACCTATCCGAGATGACTGAACGGTATTTTAAACCAAGAAACATTAACATCAAGAAAAGTCGGCAGACCATTCTAAGCTGGTCTCCTATGGACAGATTGATTTGGACATTGACGGAGAACCTCCCGTTAGGCTATCCTGAAGAATCGCCCTACAAAGAGGCTTTTGCCGACCTTGGACAGGCAGGCATTAGAGTATCACTTAACGGTAAGCCACTTTTTCGTAATGCCCCTGGGTCCGATATTCTGGAAAATGATATGTGGGAACACGGAGGAATCAAGTGCAGATATGTGATTGCCACCGACTGGAAGTCAATTCGACCGGATGAAGCAAGATACCTCAAACAAAGGTTGCGGAATGTCGGCATAGGGGACCGCACAGGTTTCGGGCTTCTCGTAGGACGTGGATATAGTCGATCACGTTGGCTGACCGGAGAAGTTCGCATCTTGGAAGGTTTCGATGACCTACTCAGTATCAACCGTAATAGTTTTAGAGACAGCGAAGAATATGACCAGCTTTGCGAGTATTTCAGGCTCAGGCTTGCGCATTTTGCAAATTACCTAGAGGCAGTAGATGAAACAAAACGTCACATCAGTGCACAGATAAGCAAGTCGCGTGGCGCAGAGGTGGGTTCCACACGTGAGGTCATCCGCCGCAATGTTGATAAACTCGTAGCAAGAGGCTTCGAGGTCAAAACCATACCTCAAAGTCAGTCAAGTTCAAAACACCAGCCAGTGCATGTTGACACGAAGCGCAAAGTAGTCGAGATTGTTGAAGAACATCCTGCTCTAGCAGATACTATATCTATTGACTCCCAATCCATTTCAGTACGTTACACAAAACGGGACGCAAACACCGTTGACCTTCCAGCCGTCAGAAGAGCCGTTGATGGCACAATTGAGATTAATACAAACTACCCATTGTTCAAGTCCCGACGTTATGGCGAGGTTTTCAAGAAAGTCATGGTAGTGATGTTCATCGGCAGCGAAAAAACCAAGTCTTCGCAAGAACTCTTCTCGATGGTGACAAAGCAACTCCAACGAGAATTCCAAGACCTCATCGAGTGATACCGAAAGACATACGACACAACGGACAGGAGGGTCTGAACCATGTACATCCACCAGATCAAAGTGACGAACTATCGCAGCTTGAAAGACGTCAGCATTGGTGATCTGTCTAACTTTGTTGTCTTTTATGGCGACAACGACACGGGGAAGTCGAATGTCTTGTCCTTTTTGGAGTATGTCTTCAGGCAAAAATACATTGTAGATAGCCCTGATATTACTCAGACAGAAGGGATTCCAAGAAGACCAGCAGGCTTCTGGCGAGGAGAAATAGAGAACTTTTCCGACAACTTTTACCTCAACGGCAAAGAACCCATCACTTTTTCGATCACTATCCGTTTTGATAGGAGTGAGATCGAGGCGGTGTTAGGTTTGCCAAAGGGTTTCCTGGACAGCCTTCGTTCCAACAGGGTCTATGATCATCTCCAGATCGAGGGCAGGATCGAACCTTCAATTGGAGACAGGGCCATAATGACTTTGATTGAAGCTCAGTTTGACCAGAAGCAATTCTATGATGGCAAATCATCCGAACCAAAGTATTTGCCAGAGTTTAATTTGGACTCGGGTACTGCACTCGATGTGTTCGATAAGATAATGGGTAAGTTAAACAATGCATTTCTTGGGGTATCGGCAGACCGTTTCATTACCACTGAAACCGAGCTATCTAGGAATAATAAGGCTCCTCTGAAGCCGCACTCCTTCAAGAATTGGCTGTTCCAGTCCTCTCTCGACCGCGAGTCTGAAAGGATATTCCGTCAGATATCCGACCAATTCAACGCTGCCCCGTTCAGTTTTGGAAGGATTTCCATTGCCCGTGTGAGTGAGAACGAAATCGAGGCTTTTGTGGAAGATGAACGCGGCTTTAAGCTCCCGATAGGCCGAAAGGGTAGCGGCGTCCAACAGGTATTGATGATTCTCTCTTATGTGGCCGCGTCGAACGCACCTTTCATAGGGATTGAGGAGCTAGAGATCAACCTGTCGCCTAAAGCACAAACTTTCCTCTTTAGTAATCTGCACAAACTAGTGAACACAGCAAGCAGCTCAGTAAAGCAGATCTTTCTTACGACGCACAGTCCGCATCTAGCCAGGCGAAACGAAGCGGAACGCAGGCGTGTCTGGATCGAAGGTGGTGTAACCCGCATCGGGAAACCATCTGAAGCTGAAGTAGGGGGGTTCTTTAGTTTCCCAGTCCCTGTCCCCCTGTGCTAATATGGGGTGAGACAACTCGTCCCGTCAATTTAGTGTAAGATGGGGGCGAGGGAGAATCAATCATGTCTCAGAATGGAACCCAGACGACCGCTCTACCTGACCCCGAGGTCAGACCGAAAGCCAAGCACCGCCAGTTCACCGCTGAATACAAGAAGCGCATCTTGGACGAAGCCGATGCTTGCACGACCCCGCCGCAACGTGGCGCACTGGTTCGGCGGGAA
>Ga0315279_10003148_pt1 | contig 23500 bp, 19 predicted proteins | sample YL17G06_20_MG_FD_203694 | JGI IMG/M metagenome (GOLD analysis project Ga0315279, IMG submission 203694) | Sediment microbial communities from Yellowstone Lake, YNP, Wyoming, USA - YL17G06_20 | ecosystem: Environmental > Aquatic > Freshwater > Lake > Sediment | place: USA: Wyoming | collected...
GATCGGACCACCATGGGACCGTCGGTAATGGTGATGTCGGCAATCTGCGATATCGGCACCTGCGTGCCCCCGGGGCCGGAAACGGGAATGCGCCCGATATTGTCGAGGTTGTCGCGCAGCTCGCGGCTGAAGCGCAGGTTGACGGAATAACGTTCCAGGCCTTCGACGGTGGTGGTGATGGGCATGCCGCCCAGTCCCGTTTGTATCACGGACTGCAGATCGGAGACATTGATGCCGTACCGCGCCGCATCGGCGCGGCGGATGGCGATATCGAGATAACGGCCGCCGGCCGGGCGTTCGGCGAAGGCCGACGCCGTGTGCGGCGCCTGCCGCACGATGGATTCCACCTGCCGGCCGATCATTTGCAATGTGTCAAGGTTCGCGCCCGAAATTTTGACGCCCACCGGCGTTTTAATGCCCGTGCTGAGCATGTCGACGCGGGTCTTGATGGGCATGGTCCAGGAGTTCGTCAATCCGGGGAATTGGATTGCGGCATCGAACGCCTGGACCAGTTTTTCGGGTGTCATGCCCGCACGCCATGCGGCCTGCGGCTTGAGCATGATGACGGTCTCGATCATGTCCAGCCCCGCCGGATCCGTGGCGGTTTCGGCGCGGCCCACTTTGCCGAACACCCGTTCCACTTCCGGAAACGAGCGGATGATTGCATCGGTCTGTTGCAGCAGTTCGCGCGCCTTGGCAATCGAGATCCCCGGCATGGTCGTGGGCATATAGAGCAGATCGCCCTCATAGAGCGGCGGCATGAATTCGGACCCGAGGCGGGAAAAGGGAATGATCGTCAGCGCCACGATCAGGAACGCGGCTGTGATAACCGATTTAGGAAAGCGCATGACAAAACGCACTGCCGGGCGGTATATCGCGATCAGGAACCGGTTGATCGGATTCGCGTGTTCCGGCCTGATTTTTCCGCGCACGAAAAAGCTCATGAGCACGGGAACGATGGTCACGGCCAGCAAAGCGGCCGCTCCCATGGAATAGGTTTTGGTAAACGCCAGCGGCTTGAAAAGCCTGCCCTCCTGTTCCTCCAGCGTAAAGACGGGTATGAAGGACACCGTGATCACCATGAGCGACCAGAAGAGCGCGGGGCCCACCTCCTGCGCGGCGTCGATCACCAGCCGCCAGTGCGGGCGCCGTTGGTCGGGCGGCAGAACGCTTTCCCGCTCAAGGTGCTTGTGCGCATTTTCGATCATGATGACCGCAGCATCAACCATGGCGCCGATGGCAATGGCGATGCCGCCCAGGGACATGATGTTGGCGCTGGTGCCCTGCAATCGCATGATCGCGAATGCGATACAGATCGCGATGGGGAGGGTAAACACGGCCACCAGCGCGCTGCGGGCGTGCAGGAGGAATATCAGGCAGACCAGCGCTACCACGAGAATTTCCTCGAACAGCCGGTGTTTCAGATTGTCAACAGCGCGTTCGATGAGCGCCGAACGGTCGTAGGTGGTGACGATGCGTACGTCCGGCGGCAGGCCCGCTGCAAGCTCGGCCAGTTTTTTCTTTACGTTCCGGATCACTTTCATGGCGTTTTCATCGTGACGCATGACCACGATGCCGCCCACGACTTCACCTTGGCCGTCGAGTTCGGCCGCGCCGCGGCGCATTTCCGGCCCCAGGGCAACCGCGGCAATATCGCCCAGCCGCAAAACGGAACCGCGGCGGGGATCGGCAAGGATCGGGATGCTGCGCAGGTCTTCGATCGAGGTCAGGTACCCTTTGCCGCGTATCATATATTCGGCTTCGCCCATTTCAATCACTTCACCGCCGGCGTCGCTATTGGCGTTTTTAATGGCCATTTCGACCATGGGCAGCGTGATCCCTAAAACCAGCAGTTTCTGCGGGTCCACGGTCACCTGGTACTGCTTGACATATCCGCCCACGCTGGCCACTTCCGCGACACCCTCGACACTTGACAATCCATATTTCAGGTGCCAGTCCTGAAACGAGCGCAGTTCCGCAAGGGACCGCGTATCGGACACGAGCGCATATTCATACACCCACCCGACGCCGCTGGCGTCCGGGCCCAGAACGGGCGTAACATCCGGGGGAAGCCGTTTCTGCGCGTAATTGAGATATTCCAGCACGCGGCTGCGCGCCCAGTAAATGTCCGTGCCGTCTTTGAAAATGACATAGATGAGCGAATAGCCGAAAAATGAATAGCCGCGCACCGCTTTGGATCCGGGCACGGACAGGAGCGCCGTGGTAAGAGGGTAGGTGACCTGGTCTTCCACAACGCGCGGGGATTGTCCCCGGTATTCCGTGTAAATGATGACCTGGACATCCGAGAGATCGGGGATGGCGTCGATGGGCGTGGTGTACAGGGAATAGGCGCCCACTCCGGCGGCCAGAACGGTCAAAAGGACCACCAGCAGACGGTTATGGAGCGACCATTCTATAATGCGGGACAGCATAGGTTCGTGTCCGGTGTTCCGGTCATCGGCCTTTTTTCATTTCCTCGATCGCGGCGCGCAGATTGCTTTCCGAATCGATCAGGAACTGCGCCGATGTGACGATTGATTCTCCCGGTGTCAATCCGATGACGATCTGGGTCCATCCGTCCGCCGAAACGCCGGCGACCACTTCGCGGGGCTGAAAGGCGCCGTTTCCCAGCGCGACGATTGCCAGGATGCGTGTGCCGGTGCGGATGAGCGCCTGCTCGGGCACCGCCGGTACGCTGTCGGCTGAAGGTCCGGCGATTTCGACCGAAGCGACCATGCCCGGTTTGAGCGCCAGATCGGGAGTATTACGCACCTCCACGCGCGTCTGCACCGTGCGTGTGGCCGGATCAAGCACCGGCGCGATAAAGCCGACCGTGCCGGGATAGGTTGTGCCGGGCGCCGATGCAAGGCCGACAACGGCTTTGGCGCCATGTTTGACAAAAGGTATATCGGCTTCGGCCACCGCCGCCTGGACCCATACTATGGAAAGGTCGGCGATTTTATACATCACCATGCCCGGCATGACGTTCTGCCCGGCCGCCACCATCTTTTCCAGTACAACGCCGTCAGCCGGGGAGTGGATGGTAAGCGCCTTGCGGGCGGCGCTGTTTTTATCGAGCGATGATATATACCGGTCCGGTATGTCCCAGTTTACAAGGCGGCGCCGGGCGCTCTGGATGAGCGAATCGGCCTGGGCCATCGCCGCGATCGGGGCGCCCGAAGGAAGATCACTTCGAAAGTTAAGGGCGCGGATGTATTCTTCCTGGGTGCTCACCAGATCGGGGCTGTAGATATCGAGAAGCGGCTGGCCCGCCTGCACGCGGCGGCCCGGAAAATCGATGTGCAGTTTATCAACGTATCCGGCCACCCGCGCACTCACGATGGATACTTTCGTTTCGTCAAGGTCCACAACGCCGCCGGCGCGGACCGTGCGCGAGAGAGCGCGTCGCGTTACCGGGGCGGTCGTGACGCCCATGTTCCGCACAACCGAAGGGTCGATGCGGACGGCATTCTGAGGACTGGCAGCCTCCCCGGTTGACGCGCCAGCCGCAGCGTTTTTGACCTGCACGAGCGCCATGCCGCAGATGGGGCAGGCCCCCGGATGGTCCGAAATTATCCGGGGATGCATGGGACACTGGTATATGACGGTGTCGGACTTTGCGGCATGGGCATGCCGTCCCTCGTGACTGCATGAGATCGGGAGACCGCCGCCGGCGAAGAGCGCCAGCAGGATGACCGGCAGCAGACCGCCTGATGCGGATCGGATTTTCATGGGTTTGCCTTTGCCGTTTGTTCGTCAAGGGGAACGCCGACGGCGCGTTCAAGGTCCGCGCGGGCCTTGAGCCATTGCGTTGCCATCAATTGTCGTTCCTCGGAATTGTCCAGTACCATTTGCAGCGAGCCGATGACCGTCTCAAAATCGCCGCTCCCGTTCTGATACCCGGCAAGCGACGATTGATACGCCGCACGCGTCTGAGGGAGAATCGTTGATTCCAGCAGCCCGGCGCGGTCGTACGCGCTTTGCATGCGGAAATACGCATCGCGCACCTGCTGCCCCACCATCTGCTGCATGTCTTCATAGTCCGATTGCGCCGATTGCACGCCGTAGGCGCTTTGTATGGACAGGGACGCGGGCTTTTTAATCGCCCACGGCGCAATCGGAACGGTCATTCCCAGCATGAGCGACCAGTCGTCGTTCTCCTGCAGCATCTGTTTATACATGCCGCGCACCACGAAATCGGGGAGCCATTCTTTTGCCGCGGCCGAGCCTTCTGATTGACGCATAAGAATATTGGCGTTCATTGATAGAAGTTCGGGCCGGTTCTGCAAGGCGCGGGCGATATAATCATCCACCGGTCCGGCGGCCGGCCGCGGCACGGCCACGGGCGTTTTAGCGATTGCATTCGGCGCGGAGCGGCCGCGCAGCGCGTTGATCATCGCTTCCGCGGAGGCGCGCTGCTGCGCAAGCGAGATCGAGTCCAGGGCCGCGCGGGAAAGCGCAGCCTGCGCGCGCAACACCTCGGCCTGCCGGCCGGTCCCGTTTTCGTAGCGTGCGCGCACCGCGTCAAGAAGCAGCGCGGCCTGCCGGCGCCTCTCCGCGTTGATTTCCAGGTCCCGGTCGGCCTGATAGATCTCCGCTGCGGCATAATAGACATCGCGCATGATATCGAGTTCCCGGGTATGCGCATCATTCGCCAGCATGGCCGCGCGGTCCTCTTCGGCCCTGGCCATGGCCGGCAATTTTCCGGGGAAGGGGAGCATCTGTTCGAGCGAATAATCTATTTCCTTTTGTCCATTAAACGGGTTCGGGAATGTGCGGACGGGGGCCTGGAAAAATTCAACGGCAAGTCTGGGCGGGTCCAGGGCGCGGACAGAGGTCGCCTCGGCGCCGGCGGATTCGCTTGCGCTCCGCGCCGCTTTCAATCTCGGGCTGTTCCGCTGCGCATCGGCGGCCAGCCGCGCGACAAACGCGAAGTAGTCCGTGTTTGCGGCGGAATCTGCGGTTTGCGCCGGCGTCGGGGGTGGCAGCAGTCCGCCGGCAATAAGGGCGGCGAATATCAGCCTCATTCCCGCGGAAGTTCCCGGAATTCCTAATCCCATTTGCTGCATCATTCTCCTCTGACTCTAAGGCCGGCAGCTATCTGATCTCTGACATCTGCATCTCCGTCTTTCTCGTGCGCTCGTATGCTCGTACGCTCGTGCCTTCGTACGCTCGTACGCTCGTCTATTTCCCTGCTATCTCCTCCACCGCCTGTCCCATGTCCGCAAGCTTCTTGATGTATTTCTCCGGATTTCCCTTGACCGCGCCGATGCAGCCGTCGCAGCAGACGTAAATCCGCTTCCCGTTCCAATCGACGAATTTAGTCTTGTCAATTGGCCCGCCCATGACCGGGCAGGTGGTTTGCGGCTTGAGAGCCGGTTGTGGCTCTGGCGCCGTAACGGGGTGGTCTGCCAGCGTTGCGACTGCCTGAGGGGGCGTTGAAGCCGGCGCCTGGGTCTGCTTCTGCGTTCCGGAGCATGCCATAATGCTGATCGTAATCAAGGCAATGAGAATTGCGGCATATTTCATTCTGCCTCCCATGTTTGTGTTTATTAATAATACGTTTTCCCATTGGCGGATATGATGGAAATGTTGCGCAAGGATACACTCGTCAGGGGGATGGGGGATGGTGTGAGATTCGGGCTGCCGGGAATCTCCGGCAAATTCTGCGAACATCAAAGATCTTCCTGCATTCCGATTCTTCTTGCGGCCGCCTGGAATAAATGCCATAATATAGGATAAAAAGACAAGTATTCAGGATGATCGGAATAGCTGAAATGTACTATAATTATTATATTATCCCGCAAGACCGCTCCTCATCATAATCCTAAAAAGGCAGGATAATATGCCAATGATCGACTCGGCCTCTGCGATTGCGGCCAATCAGGATGCCATCGCCCGCTGGTGGCGATGCGAGAATGACCGTCCCATGTTGGCCTATACGCAGTGGAATGCATATCCCGAAGAGAAAGCCGGCGACAAGGCCGACTATTTTCCAACGCCGGACAGCGCGCCGGATTTCGACGGCATGATGGCGGATTGGGCCGGCGGGTTGCGCCGGGCGCGCTTCTTTGGCGCCGAGATCCCCGTGCTCCACCACTCCTGGGGCGGCAGGGGAACGCCCATGGTGAATGCGGCTTTCCTGGGTGGGAACGTTACGTTTACCCGCGATTCGGTATGGGCCGGGCCGGTGATCGATACTATTAACACTTGGGACGCGGCCTTCGACCCGGACAATCGCTGGCTGCGCTGCGCGCTTTCACTCTTTGACGCCCAGATGGAGCGCGTTGATCCATCTGCCATGACCGCTGGCATGCCTGATTTCGGCGATTATCTGACGGTATTGTCACTGTTGCGCGGCACCCAGCGCCTGCTGTTTGACGTTATCGAACATCCTGACGCGCTGCACCGGCTGCGGGAACAGATGCTGCCGCTCTGGAAGCGGTATCATTCGCTATTCTGGGATCGTTACCGCGCGCGACTTTCCGGCGACCAGTCGTGGCTCATCTGGGCGCCCGGCAAAACCTATGCCGTGCAGTGCGATTTTTCCACCATGATATCGCCGGACATGTTCCGCGAATTCGTGGCCCCCGAACTCACCGGCCTGGGAGAATATCTTGACTACATGGTATGGCACCTTGACGGTCCGGAGGAGCTTAAACACCTCGATACGCTTCTTTCGCTCGATTGCATCAAGGCGATCCAGTGGGTGCCGGGCGCCGGCAATGAGCCGGCGGCGTCGCCGCAATGGCGCACGATGCTCCGCACCGTCCAGAACGCCGGCCGTGCGCTCTGTCTGCATGCGGACGATCCCGATCAGGCGCGAACGCTTATGCGCGAACTCAGGCCCCAGGGGCTTTTTATCCGTGTGGGCGGCGGGTTCGAAAGCGATGACCCCGGGGCCATAGGCGCATCGTTCGGCGATGCGGCCGACTTCGGATATTTTGAAATCAATAAACAATCCGCGGGGTGATAATGCTTGACGATATGCAATTCCGCAGGGATGCGATCCCTTTGGCCGAGGGTGATGTGGCGGTCAGCGAAGCGCTTCTGCCGTCCCGCGGGTCCGGCGCGCTGCGGCTGCATACGCACGATGTGTTGGAGATCTTTTACTTTCTTTCCGGCAGCGCGCGCCAGTTTTTCGCCCACGGCTCGTTCGATTTGCATCCCGGAGACATCGTGATCTGTCCGCCGCATCTGCCGCATTTCGCCTATGCGGTCGGAAGCGGTCCGTCGCGCTATGGCATTATTCTTTTCAAACGCTCCTTGATAGCCGGATTCAGTGAAGGCGACCGGTACCTGGCGCCGTTTTACTGCACCGATCCGGCATTCAATCCCCGCATCCCGGCATCCGAGCCGCACGCCGAAGAAATGAATCGGATCATCCGGGGTATTGCCGGGATGCACCCCGGGAGGTCGTTGCAGAGGAAGGCGCTTCTGCTCCAGCTTCTCGCATGCCTGGCCGAATGGCATGAAAGCCGGCATCCGCGCCGGAATACCGCGCGAATGCGTCCCGAAATTCTTGACGTACTGCTGTTCATGCAGCAGAACGCCCATCGCCGCATCCGCCTTGCGGAATTAGCATCGCGTGCGCGATTGTCCCGGTCACGGTTCGAATTTTTATTTCATGCCGCCATGGGGACCGGGCCGGTGGAATATCTTAACCGGCTGCGCATGCTCAAGGCAAAGAACCTGCTGCTGGAAGGGGCAACGGTCACCGATGCGGCGTTCGAATGCGGGATCGAGGATTGCAGCAGGTTTTCAAAGCTGTTCAGGAAATATGAAAAAGTATCGCCGATGGGGTGGAAGAAAATGCATTCATCCCTATAGATGCGGATAGCATGCGTTTCATCGCACGATCTTGAGCACCTGATACCGCAGGACTCCTGCCGGCACTTTGATTTCCGCTATTTCATCCACTTTTTTGCCGATCAATCCTCTGCCCACCGGTGATGAGACTGAAATTTTGTTTTTATCAAAATCCGCCTCGATATCGGATACCAGCGCATATTCGAGCTCTTCATCATAGGCAAGGTCTTTAAGCACCGCCGTGCAGCCGAGTGTGATTTTTTCCTTATCAATGGCATTGTCGTCCATGATCCGGGCCGCGGCCAGTTTTTCCGACAGCTCGCGGATGCGCGCTTCATTAATGCTCTGCGCGTCCTTGGCGGCATGGTATTCCGCGTTTTCGGCCAGGTCGCCGAAACCCCGCGCATGCGAGAGCGCTTCCGTGATCTCACGGCGCTTTACTTTCATGAGAAAATCGAGCTGTGATTTCAGCTTTTCAAGGCCTTCTTTGGTGATGTAAAATGATTCCATGGCTATACCCCTTTTGTCAGCCTTGCATGGTGCGCATCACTGCCGGCTTAAATGCCGAGATTATTGAGGGTCGTGATCACATTCGCAATTGCTGATGTCAATTTAGGATGGGAAATTTCGAACCGTTCCACGGCGTCTTCGAGGCGGGCCAAAAGCGACGGCATATCGCCGTATTCTTCTTCAACGGAATGGTCCAGCAGCGACTGGATATCGCTTTTAAGGTCGGCAAGCAGCGTTTTCGACTCGTCATCGAGCGCGACATGCCGGCCCAGTTCCGCATGAAGGCTTTCCAGCGTGTTGCGCAGTAGTTGCTGGTCCATGGGGAGATGCTCCTGGAATCCAATGTTTAATCAGTAAAAAAAAACGCGGCTCGATCGGCCGTGTTTCGCATAATCCAGGGATATCGCTAAAATAAATGCCGGTCCATGATGTACCGGCGTCTGAATCTAAATAACATTAAAGCCCGGGTACGCCGCAATCGATATCAATGAAAAAGGCCGGGAGCATGCGTATCGAACATGTGGCATCAGAATACAACAGGCAGAAATGGGACTCGCGCGAGCGCGGCCGGAAGCGGCGCCCGGTTGCCGGTCGTCCTCTGCATCCGGGAGTCATCGATATGATTGATCTGTCACCGCAGCTGCTGCAGCATGGGACCGTCGGCTGGCTTGCGGCCTATATCTATTGCATGCCCGAAGAGCTGGTCAAGGAAAAATCCGCTGTTCTGTTCGCGCGTTTTTCCACCCGCGAAGATCTGCTGGCATTCAAGGTGATGCTGGAAATCCTGTAGTCACCGTCGCCGCGCACCCATGAAGCGGCTTGCTTTCCGCTATTGACCGCCGGAGAATGATCACCAGGCGCCCGCCGTTCATGTATTTTTCTTAACGCTATATGGCCACGGTGTATTATGCGAAATGGCTCATGTCGCCCAACGGCGACGTGGTGAACAACGCCGCAATCGCGGTTGATGGAAACCGCATCCTCGCGGCGGGCGCGCGCAGCGCCGTCCGGCGCGCCTCCGGCGATCGCATGGTCAATCTGGGCGATGTGCTGCTGCTGCCCGGCCTTATCAATATGCACACGCACCTTGAAGAGAGCGTGTTGCGCGGCGCCGTCAAGGAAGAGACCGAGACCTTCGCCTCGTGGATCACCAAAAATGCCGCGCGCATCCGCCAGACGCCGCTGGACGTCCTGCTTCCCGCGGTCCGGCTTTCCATCCGCGAATTTTTGACCTTCGGCACCACGACGATAGTTGACAGCACGCGCACCGGTACGTCGCTTCCCATCCTCAAGGAGGAGCCGATTCGCGCGTGGATGGTGCAGGAAATCCGCGACGACGATGATGCCCGGGCCGAAGTCCTCGGCCGCACGCTTGCGGTGCGAAAACGCCTGGCGGAGGATGCCGGACGCCTGTCCATAGCCGTGGGGCCGTATGCGCTTTTTTCACTCGCGCCCCAGGCGCATCGGACGATTGCGGCGGCCGCTCGCGACGGCGGATTGGTATGGGCGGGCCATCTGGCCGAAAGCGCCGAAGAATTGCAGGCGTTCGCCGAACAAACCGGCGACCTTTACTTCCAGATCACCCGCAGGCGGCCATGGCCGTTCGATCATACCTCCATGGGGCCCATGCAGTGCGCGATCTCCCACGACTGTATTCCCGACAATGCCGTGCTGTTTCACTGCAATTATGTCAATGGTCAGGAGCTTTCGCTTCTGGCCGCCAAAAACGCGTCGATCGTCGTCTGCTTCCATTACAGCCGCCTGCTCGGACATAAGGAGTTCCCGCTGGACGTGGCGCTTTCGCGCGGTGTCAACATATGCGCCGCCACCGAAAGCGTGTTTGATCTCGGTTCCGTCAGCCTTTTCGATGAATTGCACGCCCTGAAGACCGCCTATCCCCATATCCCGGCCAAGGAACTGCTTCGATGGGTGACGGTCAATCCGGCCCGCGCGCTGCACGCGTCGGACAAAATCGGAAGCCTTGCCGCCGGCCTGGATGCCGATATCATCGGCGTATCATTCGCGCATGACGCAGGCGAAGACCTGCTTGAAGAATTGATGATGGAATATCCCGATGTGCGCTTTGTAATGGTGGATGGGGAAGAGGTGATAGCGCATTATTGACCCGAATTCCCGGAAAATCCGAAATTCGAAATCCTAAATCCGAAACAAATCCGAAATTCGAATCACCAGAATTCGAAACGGAACCTGAAATGAAAACCGAAAACGCGGATGGGGATCGGGAGGCTCGATTACCGGACGATCCGTCCAAAGGAGCGCGTTCCATCGGCATGCACGATCAGCACGGACTGCGCGGCATTTCCGCGCTTTAAAAGCCGGCCGCGCACCGATCTGCCGGCGAGATCGAATAATCGGCTGTCAGCCTCTGCGCCGGATAGGGGACGGACCCCGGCATTCGCGTTCTGCCCTGCCGCGATTTCAGACGCAATAGCGGGATTCCGTATCGCGATATAGCCGGTCCATGCGGCAGACGTCACCTTCGCCACCCGCTGCCGGCATCCGTTAACCGGCCATCCATACGATTCGTAAATCAGCAAATCCGGGTATTCCGAAGCATCAACCACCAGTACTGTATGCGAACCGGATTTCACCAGCGCATCGCCATCCCTGATGCTGTCAAAAGGGATATGGGCATAATTGTGATTAACGGCCATGCCCCCCGTGCTTTCCCGACCGACATTCCAGGCAAAGCAGACAAACCCGGAGCAATCAGTCCCGGTCACAACGGGCGATGGATCTCCGCAATTATTCCAATGGCAATCATGCGATCCGGCAAGGTCGCCGCGGGCCAGCCGCGACCTGAAGAGGTAATACGGATCTTCCCCGCCATAGGAATAGGCCTCTCCGGTATATGATTGGCCGGGCGTGAAATCGCAATGCGAATAATTTGAATCCCCCGGGCAACATTGTGCGTACCATGCGGATCGAGTGTTCGCGGATTCGGGGACCCACACCAGATCGATGCTGCTGTCGCCGCGTGCGATGACGCTATCCAGCGGCCAAGTCGCAGCGGTTTCTGACGCTATTATAGCGAGAATCACCAGCAGCATCGCCACTATTCGGAGATCATCGAATTTCACTGATTTTCACCCCGGATGCATCCAGCGACACACCAAGCAACCGGCCTTTGAATTCGCAATACCGTTTGCCCCACATGGGGTAGCGGGTTGCGATTTCCCTGCCGCGAGTAATGCCGTTCATGCGGACCTGGCTGCCGACGAGTGTGGCTACGCGCTTTCCATTCACGAGAAGGAATTTCTGGCTTGCCGCCGCTTTCCGGATGCCAAACGAGGCGGCCGCCTTCCCCAGCCCTTCATCCAGGACGAACAGCCTGCGTTCGTTGCCGAGAAGAATGCGATCGCCATCCAGGAAAATGCGATTCACAAAGCGATTAATGCGTTTGGGCTCTGACTTCAACGCATCCTGCGGATATGGGATGCTTTTTACGTGAGAGCCGTCACCCAGAGCGAAAACCTCGATACTGCGGTCTATCGTGTTGAGGAACAGCGTCTGGCCGTCGCGGACTACAAAATCATCCCCTGCATACGTCGACCTGCCCGTGGATTGCAGCTTGATCCTGGCGGCGATCGCGCCTGCCGAATCGATCACGACCAGCCGCCCTTGGGCCAGATCATAGAGATAGATGCCGGTGCTGTCGGCAAAAACAGCGGCAATGCAGATTGTATCCCCGTTTTCAGTGGATTTAAGCTGGAATTCGGCGCCCCAGGGGAAGAATGAAGGCGCGGCATTTCCATTCTCGGCCCATATGCAGATCGCGCACATGACTGACGCTATCCCAAATGCAGGTCGGAGCATCATTTCAGCCTCATTTCCAGGAAATATGGGCGTTGAATCTGATATCTGGGGCGCAATTCCTCCGTATATCATTTATTCAGGGATTCCCGAAAAGCCTGTTTATATTGACAGGCCTCTGTTAAATAAAATATATTGAAGCTTCGCATTTTCCCGCATATTTCAGGGGGAATGATAGAATTCAAATCCGGCATTTAAATACTTTAAATACCATTTTCCATTACCCTACTCACGATCCTGGAAAGGAGGGTGGAGCGAGGAGAAAATAGTTGAGTGATTTTCTGTTGAATTTTTGATTAATCTCCAACATTACAATTTACCCATTTCCAGGAGGACTGAGATGAAAAAGGTTTTAGCCATTATTGCTTCGGGTTTGATGGTTGCGTTTGTCGGGTGCGGATTGTTGAATCCGACTACGAATGATGATTCCGTTACTTTTACAGTAGGTGCCATCGATTCGCTCACGATTTCCCAGGCAGGAAACCAGACCAAGACGATCACCGCGACTATTAAGGGAGAAAACGAAGCGCCGACTTTGAGCAGTGTCGCGATCAAGACTTCCGCCGATGCTGCAGTGGCAACCACCGCAATAGATGTTTCTTACTCTTCTCCGACAACATCGGGAAAAGAGATTACCACCACAATCACCATCACGGTCAAGCCCGCTGCATGCAATGGTAATTATAAGCTGGTCGTGAGCGCGACCTCCGGCTCCGCAACCAGCTCCCAGGAAACGGCCTTCAAACTTGTCGGGCATGATTGCGGAGCGGTTGCGGTTGATACCGTCCTTACCTCCACTACCGCAACCCTTGGCGCACAGGGAAGCTCAAATGGTTCATTCCTTGATGCGGACGCCATGACAGCGTATTTATCTTCGGCGGCTACGACCCACCAGGCCGACGTCGACCTGCAGTTCGGAAGCTATTCCAGCAACCCGACATTCATGTCGCCGCAGTTCGCCGCTGCAAATTTTACGGGTAGTGTGGCTGCAAACTGGACAACCAAGAATGCTACAACGTTCGTCAAAGCCCCTTCCGGCACGAGCATTAATAATCTGGATTCGCTCTCTGAAGTCCGCGCCATCTGGAATGCCGGGACGGCCGCAGATAACGTTACCGTTGCTCTCAATGACGTCATCATCTGCCTGACAAACCAGGGCTATCCCGTAGCGATTGGCATTACCGCCGTCAGTGGCACAGGTTCTTCGATGGATCTCACGGTTAAAGGATACCATCGATAATTGCCTGTCATTCCTGATCATTGAAAGCACCGGTCCCTTCGGACCGGTGCTTTTTTATTGGAATCCGCGTTTTTGCCATGTAATGGTATTATTTTAAAGCAGATTCGAATGGTAATCCGGCCTATGATTCTCAACGACTGCAAATTTTAATCTCCAAATTGCTAATGATGGCGCATAATACTTCGCATAAGGAGCGTCGATCCATGAAAACCCGCACCCCCTGGGCCGTTATCTTCTGTATTCCCATCGTCATAACCTCCTCCTGTCTCCTCGACACCACCGGCCGGGTCTGTTCCTGGTTCATTTCCGATACCGAAGAGTCGTCCATGGGTGATACCCTCAAGCTGGCGATCCTCAAGGACACGCAGCATTATCCGCCGTATACCCGGAACCAGGCGGTCATCCGGTATGTCGATTCCGTCGGACAGGCGATTGTGGATGCCCAGACCATGCGGCCCGAGAACAGCAATTTTAAATATGATTTTACCGTCATCAGTCTTGACACGGTGGTCAATGCCTTCGCCATTCCCGGCGGCCATGTATTCGTTTATTCGGGGCTTATCAAGGCCTGCTCCACCGAGGCGGAACTCGCCGGCGTGATGGCGCACGAAGTGGCGCATATCACCAACCGTCATGGCGTGCAGGCCATGTGCAATGCCGGGCTGGTGGGGTTTGTGTCCAAGGTCATTCTGGGAGACAGCTCGATGATCGGCCAGATACTTGACGGGATGCTTATGCTCAAATTCAGCCGGGATAATGAATTCGAAGCGGACAGCTGTTCGGCGACATTCCTGAACCGGGCGAAATGGAACCCCAGCGGCATGAAGAATTTTCTGGTGACCTTGAAGAATTTATATGGCGACACGCCCAGGTATTTCGAGCCTTTTACCACGCACCCGTCCACCACCGACCGCATTACGCGCGCGATTCGGGAAATCGGCAGGCTTCCGGACACCTTCAAAAACGATTCGTGTTTGTATCGCCAGCGGTTTTTGCAGGTCAAGGGCCAGCTATAGCGGGTGGCGGAGAATTCCCGGTCTGCGGTGACTTCTGTTCATAATATTCAGGAAAATCAAACGGACTCTGCGAATCCCGCTGCGGCGCGAGCGAGCCGCCCGCTTTGAGATAAAATTCCAATAATCGGGTATATTGGAAAAACCGTTCCTGCGGCGTAAGCGCATACCAGGCGGCCTCTTCGGAATCAAGGCAATCAGGAACGCGCATGGCGCATCCTTTCCAGCTCTTCCTTGAGCGGGCGCCAATATTCACGGTCATTGCGCCGTTCTTCTTTCTCTTCATCGATCAACGCATCGTTAAGCTGATCTTCCTCGGCGGAAAGGGCAAGGCGAAGCAGCGGACGCGCTGGAAGCTGAGCCGCCATCAGATCCGGAAAGCGTGTGCCCATGTCGATGAGTATTCCGGGGGATCTGCATTCGCGCAGCCATAGACGGATGTCTTCAGTCGACGGATCTTTCCGCGCTGCATAATCATTTTCAATAAGCCGGCGGATCATCGGCCAGTCCTTGTCCCGCTGTGTCTTTTTCGCGAGGATAAGGTGCGCAAGACTCAAGCTCGGTATTTCTATCGAATCGATGCGCAGCAGGTTTCGGGTTTGCCACATCTCGTTAAACGGCGGGCAGCCGCGCATTTTTGACATGAGGTCAATTCGAAATCCTTCCGCATCGGACGATTTGCATATAAAATGGCAGGCATGGCCTTTTTCCAGGAATTGCGCTTCGAGCGGTGGAAAAAATACCGGCTGGGCCTGAAGCTCCCGCAGGGCGGCTGCAATGCGACTCAAATTTTCGCCATTGCAAAGAATACAGAAATCCGAATCGCGCGTAAATTCCGATCCGCCGTACAGGACGCATGCCTGTCCGCCCATGAGCAGAAACCGGGTATGGTTCCGGATAAAAGCATTGATAACGGCGAGTATCGGATGTATCATTAGTGCTCCCAATATAATGTACTATCTGTAACCCCATGGCGCAATAGTATATTCCTATCGAATTCCAACCCGGGAGGGCCCTATGTCCGCTAAAAAAGCATTGTCCATCGTTCTGATCGTTGTCATCGCCGGCATTGTCCTGATGGGCGGCGCCATTGCGACCATCGTCATCATGTTTCCACCGGCAAAGATCGCGGCCGTTGTGGTGCCCGAGGCGGAAAAAGCTCTCGGGCGAAGCGTCAAGCTCCGGAAAGCCGCATTATCGTTCTATCCGTATTTCGGCGTGCGCCTGCAGGGGCTGGAAATCGCCAACACGGCGCGCGAAGGCTTCAGCACAGAGCCATTTGTCAAGCTTGATGAATTCGTGCTCAAGATCAAGCTGATGCCGCTTTTTAAAAAGCAGCTGGCCATCAATACGATCATCCTGAAGCGGCCGTGGATACTCGTGGAGACCGATGCTGCCGGGCAATGGAATTATGGGGATCTCGCGATCCTGGCAAAGGACACCAGCGCTGCACCGGAAGCCAAGCCAGCCGCCGGGGCGGCAGGGCTGCCGATCCCTCTGACCCTGGACAAGTTCGCCATCGAGCAGGGGCATGTTTTGTATAATGATCGTAAAGGGAAAATGAAAGTCGATCTGGGGCAGATCGACCAGACCGTTGACATCTCGATTGATCGTGAGCTCAAAGACATTAAAACCACCGGATCATTGATTATCCGGAATATTGCATTCCTCTCAAAAGACGTGCCCAAGCCCATGACCGGCCTGGTGGTGACCCTGTCCCACGATGCGGGCATCAACATGGTCGATGGTGTCGCCTCCCTTAAGCAGGTCAAGCTGTCGTTGCAGAAGATCGGCATTACCCTCACGGGCACGGTGAAGAATTTCAATGCCGATCCGGACCTCGATCTCGCGATCACGTCGGACACTATCGGCATCGCGGACCTGCTTGCCGAAATCCCGCCGGAAATGGTCAAGGAGATCAGAAAGACCAAAGGAACGGGAAGTCTGGAGTTTGTCGTCAAACTGGCCGGAACGCTTGACAAAAAGAGCGGATTGCCGCAGGTTAATGGAACCCTGAAGATCAATAACGGCATGATCCAGTACGCCGATCTGCCGCAATCGATCAACAACCTGAACGCCGATATGGCATTTACTCCCACGAACCTGACCATCAATTCGCTAGGCTGCAAACTCGGCAACAATCCGATCTCAATCAGGGCGACCATCGACGACTTCGGCAAGCCGCGCATCGACGCGCTGGTCGATGCCGCCGTCAATCTGGACGAAATGAAAGATGTGATCAAAATGCCCGACGGCAATTCCCTGGGCGGATCCTTTACCGCGAAAATCGCGGCGAAAGGCATTGCTGATCCGGCGGATCCATCCAAACTTTCGATCAACGGCTTGGTCACTTTGAATAATGTCACTTCCGTAACGCCGGCGGTTGCGAAGCCGGTCGTTATGAATGGGACCGTGGGCTTGACAACAAAGAGTATCCTGCCCAAGATCGCCGTGAAAATCGGCGCGTCTTCAATAAACCTGAACGCCGAGCTGGCGAACTGGATAGGCATGGCGTTTCCGGACCCGGCAAAGAAATATGCGCGGCCGCGCTTGACGTTTACGCTGGCCTCGCCCATGTTGAATACCAATGAATTTCTGGCGCAGAACCAGGCGGCCGTGGAAGCGGACAAGCAGGGCGCCAAACCGCCGCCCGCGGACACGAATGCGCTCCTCTTGGCCGGGCCGCTGCCCGGCATCGATATGATCGGTACCGTCACCACCACGCGGCTTTTATATCAGCAGGCTGAATTGAGCAACCTGACCCTCAAGTTTAACAGCGTTAATGACGTGATGACCCTTGAGGTGAAAACCGGGCTTTTTGAAGGCAGCATGTCGCAAAACCTGTTTGTTGACGCGCGCAATAATCGCGATTTGCAGGTAAAAAGCGTTCTCCAGATCAGTGGAGTTCAGGTTGGAAAATTATTCGCCGCCTTCAAATCCTACATCCCCGATGCGAATGCGCTGGTCATCGAGTGCAAGAAGCTCGATAAATCATTGTCAGGCAAGGTGAATGTCCGTTCGAACCTGGTTTCGCGCGGCGGCACCATGAACCAGATTATGAATGCAATGAACGGCAGGATTGAATTGCAGTTTGCCGATGGGACGATCGGCAAGGGAAAGTTCATGGAAAAAATCGCCGGCGCAGTGGAGAAATTTTTCCCGCTTGGCGACATGAAATTCCGCGATATGTCCGTCAACGCGACTATTAAGGACGGCAGGGTGATTTTCGACCAGATGAGCATTGCCTCGCCGCTGGTGGGCGACTGGGGGGTAAAAGGCAGCGCCGGTTTGAATGGCACGCTCGATCTGAATGTTTCCACACGCCTCACGCCGCTGCTGTCCAGGCCGATCGTATTGGCCCAGAACGCGGGGAAAAACGCGGCGAATAATGTGATCCAGGCCGGAGCACAGCAAATCGGCGGCCAGATCGGCGCCGTGGCCGGCCAGACCGCATCGAACTATCTTGCCGGCGCCGGCATTCCGGTTGACAAAGAGGGCCGCGTTACCACGCTTTTGGGGATCGGCGGATTAGCCTCCGGCCCGGTTCCGAAATTTCTCGGCTTTGGCGGCGAAAACGCGGCGCCCCAGCAGCAACAACCCACTCCTGCGCAGCCTGTTAAGCAGTTGATCGAGGAGAAGAAGCAGGAGGTCCAGCAGCAGGTGCAGCAGAAGGTGGAACAGGCCACGCAGCAGGTCGAACAGCAGGTTGAGAAAAAAGCCGAAGAGAAACTCGGCAAGACGGGCGCGGATGCCGCGAAGAATGCGGCTAAGAAGCTGAAAGGATTGCTGAGATAGGGATGTGTCGTCACATCCGGGGTGGCATTCATCTCATACGGATTTGCGCTCAAGTTGATACTATCCGAATGACCGCATCCTGAGCCCGTAGAAGGGTGCGCACGCACGGTTCGACAGGCTCACCGTGCGGGATAGACAATCATCTTGAATGCAGATTTATTGCGAGTCGGCGTCATGACAGCTCCTTTGTTTTGCGTGGGGTCCACTAAAACATGCTGTCTGCCGACTCACTTTTCAACTAAAATCATCATTCCCTATGGGATGAGGGGTGACACTATTTGCTTATGAGCAATAAAGTCATGACAATTTTTGCATTCTAGTAAAATCTGTCGCGTTTGAATATAGTAGCTTTAAGGATATGGAGCGGCTGTAAAAGTTGCGAAAGGAGTCTTTTAGGTATTAGGTCACCGATTATCCTATAGCCGCTAACTCCACTCGAACAGACTTTAAAAGCAAACCCAGGCCAATCGGGAATTCCCCCACCGATCACCATCTTGTCATGTCCACACCAACTCGCGACTGTTAAGCTCCTCCGGTCGCTCTTTGCATGCCCGAGCATACCCGGGGTCTTTGACAGTTCTCACAACGCATCCCATGCATGCTCCGTCCCCGCAGGCCATGAATTGCTCAATCGACACCTTGCAAGGCAATATACGCCATCATGCGATTGCGTATGTCCGCATCCGTTTACAGAAAGAGTTAAATCGTTATTCCGTTTGTACATGTCGCTTTCATGTGCAATTCCACGTCCGCCATCGGGGATCGCAATAAAATCGGTCCGTTAGCTCAATCCCCCATTGACAAGAGGATCGATTTGACCGAAAAATTGATCCCAGAAAGGCAAAGAGGTTTTCGTTGGGCTTGAAGACCCGAAGAAGTCGTGCAAGATCTGCGCTCGCAGTGGGCGATTGATGGTCTACGAGACAAGTATGCCGGAGGAGTATGAAAATCTTTGGAACTACTTCCACAACAAGTTTCCCGAGTGCAAAATCCGTGTGAAGTACGAGGCGGGATTCCGAGGATCCGAGTTGCAGATCAATTATCCGGGACAGCCGTCTTTGGAAGCTGCCTCCCATGCGGGCGCTTGCGCGGAGGTTCGGGCTGTCGCATGGTGTTACGCTATCGGCGATTGGTCTGTTGCGCGAGCGCAAGGTCATCGACTTCATGCGCGGAAGCGCCCACAAGGGCGCCGCCCGAGGATTTGCATCCGGAGTTTATCGAGGCTTGCACTGAGCCAGATCGAAGTGAGCCCGCTCCGGATTATGGCTTCACTTCGGCAAAGCTCATGCACCGCTTCGAATGAGAGATTTTCTGAACCGCCTCTTCTACCTGCACAAAACGCCGCGGCTTCTTCACACCTGTTTTTGCTTTTTGCCAATTTTGCGACTATTTTAGTGATATGGGAAGGCGCCCACGGCTAACGTTTCATTGCAAAAGAGCGCAAAAACAGTGCAAATGTAAGGAGAATTGAAGGGTAACTCGCAAGTCTTGCTGAAAACGATATTTCCTATTCACCGGAGAGGAGAACCCCCTTGGAAAATAGTCGTCAGATGTTTGACAGAGTGATGCGAGTCATGCTTTCGATGCAGCGCTATTCCTGGGAACAAGGGGTTGCTGCCCAGGCAATGCTGGAGGCGGGAGAAGAACAGTGGGCCATACTGCTTGCGAAAGAAGCCGTTGCGCGGCAAGGGGAAGATGGCCGTCTGGCAATGATGGAGGGGGATCGAATCAAGAGCGATGACCCGGGCGTCAATACAGAAGCTGTGTTGTTTGCCGCCAGCACGACCGGGGATCCCGAGCTTGCCCGGGCAGCTCACCGGATGATCGACTACCTGCTGCAGAAGGCCCCGCGGGCGGAAGACGGCACCTTCTATATGTTCACCGGGCAAAAACTCATTCATTCCGATGGAATGTTCCTGTCGATCCCCTGTCTTGCCGCGACTGGCCATTTCGAAGAAGCCATTCGACAAATCGACGGCTACACAGCGCACCTGTGGAATGCGGAAAAGAAGCTCTACCGTCACATCTGGGACGACGATGAGAAACGCTTCTTTCGCGAAGATTGCTGGGGGGGCGGAAATGGCTGGGCGGCGGCGGGAATTGTGAAGGTGATCAATGCGCTGCCGGCGGAATTCGGCCGCGCGAAGGAACGTTTTATCCTTCATGTGAAGAACCTGTTTGACGGGTGTTGCGTACATATGCGTCAAGACGGCTTGTTTCACGATATTATCGATAATCCCTCGACGTTCGTCGAGACCAATCTCGCGCAGATGCTGAGCTATGCAATGTTTCGCGGTGTGCAGGCTGGGTGGCTGAATTCCTCCTACCTCGCCTTCGCCAGGCGGATGCGTGAGGCTGCGCGGTCCAAAGTTGATGAGTTCGGGCTGGTGCAGGATGTGGCGGGCTCGCCTGATTTTAGTCATCCGGGTGTCTCTGTCGAGGGACAAGCGTTCTTCCTGCTCATGGAGACGGCCGCGCTTGAGGTCGGGATCCTCTGATGGGATCGGCGCGTCGTTATTGACAAAAAGAATGATCGCGGTTTCTTCACTACACGCGCACCCTGCGCATGGTGCATGCAGTCCATTAAGCAGTTCAGAAAATGGAGGTTTATGATGGAACATCATAGAATCGAGACTGTCGAGCAATTGGCCGTGTGCTTCGACCAAACTTTTCTGAAGCACTATGTGGCCCGGGCGGATTTCGAGAGTCTGTGCCGTGAAAGCGCGCGCTACGGCTTCAAAATGGTTGCCGTGAATCCGGCAGCGGTCGGCATGTGCAAGTCGTTCCTTGGCACGAGCAGCGTACGGGTTGGCGCCGCAATAGGATTCCCCCTGGGACAATCAACCGTCGCCACCAAGGTTTTTGAAACGCATGATGCCATAGATGAAGGCGCCGATGAAATCGACTACGTCATCAATATCGTGGAGCTCAAGAGTGGAAACATCGAATTCGTGCAGGACGAAATGCGACGGATCGTGGATGTCTGTCGCGAGCACGGGGTGACATCGAAAGTCATCTTCGAAAACTGTTTCCTGACCCATGATGAGAAGGTCGCGCTGTGCGAGCTTGCTGCGCGGGAGCTTCCGGATTTCATAAAGACCTCCACGGGATTTGGTACCGGCGGGGCGACTGTTGAGGATGTCAAGCTCATGAGGGCCGTTGTAGGGGATTCGGTCCGAATCAAGGCCGCGGGCTCCATTCGGACGCTGGAAAGTGCGTTGGCAATGCTCTCTGCCGGCGCGTCCCGGATAGGTACCAGCGCGGGTCCCGCGATTGTCGAGGAATACCGGCGTACAATTGCGGAAGATAAAAGATGAACGCATATATCCTGGCCCACGACCTTGGCACCAGCGGAAACAAAGCTACCCTCTACGATCTGGAGGGCAGACTCTGCGCTGGTGTTGTCCATGAATATCCGACATACTATTCCGGCGCCAACCAGGTGGAACAGGATGCCGAGTTGTGGTGGAAGGCTGTCTGTGTCTGCACCAGACAGCTCATTGACAAAGCCGCCATCGCCGGGAGCAGTATCGCGTGCGTGAGTTTCAGCGGCCAGATGATGGGCTGTCTGCCTGTAGACTCATCCGGAAATCCGCTGAGAAGGTCGATCATCTGGGCGGATCAGCGTGCCGTCAAGCAGGCTGCGTTCATTGAGAAGAATGTGGGCATGGAGAAGGCGTACCGGATAACGGGCCACCGTATCAGCCCTTCATATTCGGCCGCGAAAATACTCTGGATTAAAGACAACGAACCCGACCTCTTCAAGAAGACAAACAAGATTCTCCACGCGAAAGATTACATCGTCCTCAAACTCACCGGCTGCCTGGCAACCGACTACAGCGACGCATCGGGGATGAACCTGTACGATATCGAAAAGAAACAGTGGTCGGATGAGATCCTGCGCGCCATTGCTATTGACAAGCGGATCCTGCCCGACGCCTATCCGTCAACGCACATCTGCGGAAAGGTGCATCGATCGGCAGCGGCCGCAACTGGCTTGACGGAAGGGACTCCGGTTGTGCTGGGCGGAGGCGACGGCAGCTGCGCGACAGTGGGCGCGGGAGTTGTCCGCCAGGGGAAGACCTACATCGTTATCGGTTCCTCTTCATGGATATCGCTTGCCGCAAGCCGCCCGCTGTTTGATCCCCTAATGCGCACGTTCAACTGGATACATTGCGATGAGCGGCTCTATTCCCCCTGCGGAACAATGCAGACCGCCGGCTATGCCCTGCAGTGGATGAAGAACACCCTTTGCAGCGGGGAAGTGGCTGCCGCGCAGGCATTGCAGGTGAGTCCCTACAAGCTGATTGACGAGGCGATCAATACATCGAAGCCGGGGGCGAACAATCTGCTGTTTCTACCGTACCTTCTCGGCGAGCGAAGCCCTCGATGGAATCCTGAAGCCCGCGCGGCCTTTATCGGACTGAAAATGACCAATACCAAAGGGGATATCTACCGCAGCGTACTTGAAGGCGTGGGATACAATCTGAAACTGATTCTGGATATCTTCCAGACGCAATTGCCCGTCAACGAGGTCATTGCCATTGGCGGAGGAGCGAAAGCGGCGGTCTGGCTTCAGATCCTTGCCGACATATGGCAGAAGAAGATCGCCATCCCGCGCTATCTCGAAGAAGCCACGTCGATGGGTGCAGCAGTATGCGGGGGATGCGCCATCGGGGCATTTGGCGATTTCTCGGTGATCGAACATTTCAATGCCGTGATTCGGACGGTGGCGCCGCGGCCAGAAACCGCGCCGCTCTATCAGAAGCTTTTTACGATATTTGACAAATCATATGCCGCGCTCACTGAAATCTACAGCGACCTGGCGGGCTTGGACGCCGCGGGAGAGAGCACCGGTCTGTGATGCTTTGGAATCCCTGAAGAGGGACAGCGCCTCATCGAATACGTCAGACGCTGCCCGTTTTCACCGGGCGAAGATTTGGGGACGGACTAAAGAAAATTATGTTATTCTATCTACAATTCGGCGTCTTCATGGACCTGGATCAAAGATCCAGGCCACACGGGGATAATGGGATTCTCTGTTTAAAATACTATCACGAGATACTAAGGCCACCCGTCCGTCGGCACAATTGCATTATTGGACGGCCTACTGTTTATATTTCAGAGACGGATGCAGTTGCTTTTAATTCGCCTTGCAGCTATTTTTAAATTATTGTTGATCCGATTTTGCAGCAAAATCGTGTTTTATCGAAAAAAAACTATGGAAACAGCATTTAATTCTCGGGACTGGTATAAAAAAAGATACGAAGGTGATAAACGATATACCGCCGGGGCAGAT
>Ga0315279_10003149_pt1 | contig 23485 bp, 22 predicted proteins | sample YL17G06_20_MG_FD_203694 | JGI IMG/M metagenome (GOLD analysis project Ga0315279, IMG submission 203694) | Sediment microbial communities from Yellowstone Lake, YNP, Wyoming, USA - YL17G06_20 | ecosystem: Environmental > Aquatic > Freshwater > Lake > Sediment | place: USA: Wyoming | collected...
TTGACCTCTTTACCCCGTTAGAAATAATGCCCCGCTGCTCTGCAGCGGGGTTAGATTTTAGAATAATTCCGGCGGGGTTTAATGCCCCGCTGGAATTTCTAACGGGGTTTACTCATGAAGACTTCCTTCTCTAAGAAACCTTTCTCAGATCTATCATTGATTGAAAATTTTTAATACCTATTTAATTCATTGTTTCTTTTCCGTCAAATCATTTCAATGTTTCTCTTGGAATCACTATTTTCTTCGGTATTTTCCGCCCTTTCAAACTGGACAAATTTCCATTTATTTGTTAGAAAATCTTACTTTTTATTTTTGATCCAAGAGAGAAAGGGAATGAAAATATGGGATGCGATCTTCATCCGTGGTCCAAATGTGGTGAAAGGTGAATACAAAGCACAGTTTATGCTGGAACTTCTATTCAAGGATTTGGGCCTCGCTCTCGAAATGGCGGGTATGGATGGTGTCTCTCTGCCGATCGTAGGCCTTGCCGGACAGATCTATGCACAGGCCCTGGTCGATGGCAAGGGAGAAGAGGATTTTTCTGCCATTGCAGCGATGGCCGAGAAACTATCCGGGGTGAAATTCAAGAAATAAGCAGAAACCGTTACAGGTTTTTTTACAAATCGAGGAGGCGATATCGATGACAGTCAAAGTGGCCGCGATTCAAACGAAAACATTTGTGGAGGCGGATGAACAAACACAGAATATCGAGAAGGCTCGTGATTATGTGGCGGAGGCGGCAAAACAAGGGGCAAAGTTCATTTGTTTTCCTGAGACTTATCCAGGTCCGTGGAAAGCACCTTTGAGCTACTCACCTGTCAATCCACTGGAGGAGATGTCTCGAAAGCATAACGTCTATATCGTCGCCGGAGCGAATTGCCCCGTACCGGGAAATCCAAAGAGAGGCTATACCTCGCAGATTCTTGTCGGCCCGGATGGTTTGGTGGGAAGATACAATCGCACCATTCCCCAAGGCCCCTGGATTTATAAAGGAGGCCGGTTCTGGGATTATGATTACCAGGAGGCAGATGACCTGCCTGTCTTCGATACGCCCTTTTGCAAGGTTGGGGTCCTCATCTGCAGCGAGGTCTATTCCCCGGAGCTCTCCCGTCTTCTCGCTTTGAAAGGGGCAGAGATCATCTTTTTACCTGCGGGTATTTGCAAATATGAGCTTCATGAGACTTGGCGGAATCTGATCTGGTCGAGAGCGATTGAAAACCTTGCCTATACGGTCACATGCCAGAACATTCTGGGGGCCGAGCATGGCCTAGCCATGATTTGTAGTCCAGAAGAAATCCTCATCGAATCGCTCAAGCCTGGTATTTTCATCGCGGAGTGTGATTTCGAACGAATTCGCTGGCTCCGAGAGGAGAGAGACCTTTACGGCCCGCCCATGCCCTGGAGAACGAAGCCCGGCATTTTACGTGACTGGCGTCGGTCGGAAGTGTTTCGAAAAAACTTCCGGGATTGGTAAGAATAAGACCCATGAGGGTAGAGGTGTAAGATCTATGGGAAATGACAGGAGGAATGTATGAAACATACTGCCATCGACATTCATACCCATGTGGAGTTTGCAGGGACCTTTGACATCTTGAAAAAGCGATATACGGAAGAGGAGATTTTCAACCGGTTCGTCGTTTCTGCCACAGGGCGTCGTTCGGCAGAGCTGAATCGAGGGATCGTTGCTGGTATTCGGGACGCATTAAGGGATCCTCAGAAGAAGATTCGGGACATGGACGAGAAAAAGATCGGGCTTTACGTACTCTCTTCTACGCCCTTTGCCTTCTTTTATGAGGTGGAGGACGATCTCGCAGTGGAGTTGGCTCGATTCCAGAATGATCAGCTCTCGGAGTGGGTGAAAAAATATCCTGACCGTTTTGCAGCCATGGCTACCCTTCCGTTGCAGGTCCCGGACGAAGCTCTGAAGGAACTAGAGAGGGCGACAAGGAAATTGGGTCTTCGAGGTGTTGAAATCGGTTCCCATGTGGGGGAGCGCGAATTGAGAGACGAGGCCTTCTGGCCGATCTACAAGGTACTGGAGGAACTGAGCGTGCCCATCCTCATCCATCCCCACCACGTGGCTGGGTTGGATCGGCTCCAGGATTTTTATCTCAGCAATCTCATCGGGAACCCTCTGGATACCACTATTGCTGCTGCCCAGTTGATCTTTGGCGGTGTGCTGGAGGAATATCCGGGACTCAAAATTATCCTTGCTCATGCCGGAGGGCAACTTCCCTTCATCATAGGAAGGATTGAACATGGCTATCAGGTCCGGCCCGAATGCAAAGAAAAAGTTCATCAGCCTCCCATGGCGTTTTTTAAGAATTTCTATTTTGACACCATCACCCACAATCCTGACGCTCTCCGATATCTCATTGCTTTTGCAGGAAGCGACCATGTCCTTTTAGGGAGCGATTATCCTTACGATATGGGAGATTCAAATCCTGTCCAAACAGTTTTTAAACTTTCGGGGATCAAGGCAGCGGACCGGCGAAAGATCATGCGGGAGAATGCTATCGGACTCTTTGGTCTTTAGAACTGAGTTATGAGTAATGAGGGATGAGCAAAAACTCAATATAAGCTTGTTTGTCCTGACCAACATTTGAGTTGAAGGACAGTGTCAAGATAACCCTTCTTGTAACTTGCACCTACAAGTCAACATGGGGTACGATGGTCGAGGGTTGAATATTATCGATTGAAAGCATTAACGTAAGGCTCACTGAGAGCCGGATGTGTAGGCGATCCGGTGGAGCGCCTTGTTCGCTACCCCGCTGGGCCTGATATCCACATGACCAGCGCCGCTGCGCTTATCTTCTGCAAATCCGTCCAAGGGCAATGCGCATCACTTGTGCCACTGCTCCCGTGTCGCACTGAGGCCAGAAATCGAGGACGGCGTCACATCGGTCATCGGGCGCCGGCAACTCCTTGACCCGCAGGACGACGCAGGTAAACAGACCACCGTGACGGCAGAGAACCGCGTTTCTTACTGCGCGGGCCTCTGAAATGTGAGCACCATGGAAGGCAGCGTGAACTTCGAGTCGGGCCCCCGCTGCGTCCCCACCGCCATGTAATCACGCTCGACCAACGTAGCCCTGGTGTCGCCCGGGATCACGAGCTCTGTGTCTTGCACCGACAAGCAGAAGCCGTGGGTCAGGTCTTCCAGGCCTTCACAGTGGCGGGTGAAATAGTAGACATAGAGCTTGTCCAGGTTATCCACTCCAGGGTACCAGGCCGGGTCCGCGCTGCCCACGAGCTTCGTGCCTTCGACGTTTGCTGCGCCCAGTCTCAGTTTGGCGTTGTTGACTCCCAAGCTAACGTAGGTGGCATTTCCGGTTGCCGTGCCCAGGGTTCCTACCACGGCATAGACTTGGTTGTTGTCGAACCTGAAGCCGCCCAGGAACTGGTAACTTGCGTCCTGCGTGTCGCCGAGACAGTCCATCCCAATATTGTCGCACAGCGGTCCAACCAAGTTGAACGGGTACGACTGCGTATCGATGGAGCTGACAGCCCGGTCCCAACAATCGACCCGGGCGCAAGGTTGCCCCCATGCCGCGCTGACTTTCGCTACAAGACGGGTGAGATAGGGTCTAAGGTACCCTTCGTGTACCGCTGTCCTCGGTTCGGGGCTGTCGTCCACCCAAGCCGGGTAAGGCTGAGGCGGCCGGTGCGGTCGGGCATCGCGGATGCGCAGAAGCGTCAGGGTTGGGTTGTGTCTCCATTCATCTGAGGGCGTGCCTTCCCCGCCGCCATCATCTGGCATGGAGTAACGAATGCCCGACGCGAAATCATCGGCGTCTGCATCAAGACCGATCCTCATGTTTGAGGGGATGCGCTCGGTGAAGATGTCCTTATCCGCGACCGAGAGCTTGTGCAGGACCTTACGGACCTGCTTATCCATGTACCGGTCCGGCGTGATGATGAAGTAGCGGAACTGGTTAAAGCTTCCGCCTGACTGCCGTTCGATGACCACATTGTTGTTGCTGTTGCTCAGGCTGCCGAAAGACGCAATGCGCTCTTGATTACCCGGGACCCTGTGGAAGAAAATGTCCGCGGCGCCGATCGTGGCGATAAGGCCGTGCGTATCGCCGTACGCATCGCTGTCCGTCTGGTAGTCGCCCTTGTGTGTGAACAGGTAGCTCTGTATGCCGAAGTAGGCGGCCTTCGGCGGCAGGAACCCGAAGATGACGATCGCTTCGTTCGGGTCAAAACGGAAGGTCGTGCCGTAACCGGTGTCGGTCGTGCCGAATGCGCCCTGGGTTGCCGGGTCGATATACTCATCCGGCCAGTAGGGCACGACCGACATCACATACGGCGCGGCGGGGTTGTTGAAGTAGCAGGTCCCCATCACTGCGAAGGACTGCGGGCAGTCCTCGATCCTCCAGAGCTGGAAATAGCCCTGGGCGACCTCGAAGCCGCGTTTCTTCAAGTCAGCCACGAACTGATCGACGCTGATGCCGACTTCTGCCGAGGTTTTTTCTCCCGGCAGAATACTACCGGCTGATGCCCTGGACGCTCCCCACAGGGCCAGGAGACCCAGGATAAACACCAAACAAAACAGACTCATCAGTTTAGTTTTCATGTGACTTCCTCCTTTCATAAGTATGGTGTGAGTGAAAAAAAAGCCCTCCAGAACTGCCTTCCTGACCTGCTATGGCTTACTGAATTTGATCACCCGATCCCATAAAATCTCGTACCAGTAAGGCCCCACCCCGGTCTCAGGCTCAACGTATGCTCGGAATGCTACAAAGAGATTACTGCCCAGATCGATCTGGGAACAACTATTTCCGAATGGGCAAGTATCGAGCACCGGAACCTTGCTTACTGACAGGCATCGGCAATCAGGATCTTTATCAATATCGCAACCGCAATTTCGCTGAACCTTTAAGGTGTAAAGAAATTTCGCTTTGTCCTTATACTCTCCCAAATTATAATGATCTGCACTGCCGGCCAGTTTCCTGCTGTGCCTTCCCGCAATTCCCAACTCCTTTTCATGATGGTAAATACTGAAATTAGAATAGGTCGCTTTTCCGGTCGCCTCGTGATTCACGCCGAAGACCATGAGAAATTCATCCGGGTTATCCGCCAGGGTCAAGTCGTCGGTCTTTAAGTAGACCGTGTCCCTGCATTCCCCGAGAAGGTTCACCCTCCTTTGAATACCATCCAACCATTCGTTTAACCAAATACCGCTCTGATACCGGGTAGCTTGATAAGCGGAATTTTCCGCAAGGATCGCTGCTTCCAGCTTATCAAGGGCAGGCATCAAATCTGTCTCCGCCTTTCCTGTTCCGCGGACCTTAACCTCCGGCATTGGATACGGGTCAAGTGGGGTCGGAGTAGCTTTTGGCAGTGTAAGATAGAATACTGTGGCCCCTGGATCTTTTAAATAGCTTTCCAGGTCAGCATCACTCTCTGGCAGAAAGATCCTTTGAAGAAAAACGAATTTGTCCTTATCATCGCCCTTTCCCAGCTTTACTACCGATGAAGGAATGGCGAAGGTATTCATGAGATATTTCGGAAACCGGGCACGTTTGGCTGCTTCCCAAACACGGGCATTCGTTCCCCTATCGGGTGTCATGACAATGACCACATCCTGGTTGAAAGGCTTTTTCTTATTGAAGGTATGGATACGGTGGAGGTTTATGGTGTCACCGAGGCTCGTAAACAGGACTCTTCTCTCCGGCTCTCCTTCATATTGACGGTCGAAAAGATAGCCGGAGAAGCTAAAATAAGCTACCGGAGGGGGAGTCTTCCCAATGAATACAACCGCGTCATACGGCTCAAGCTGGATATCCCGGGGAACACGGATCGTTTGAGGAGGGATGCCCTGCTCCTGGGTTATAATAAGGTATGGGGCTCCAGCATTGTTGCCGTAACCCATCTCCAGTATTCCGTTACAAACCAGGCAAGAGACGTCTATTCTATCATAAGTCCAGGGCGTGACCTCGAAGCCTTCCTGCTCTAATGCTTGTCTGAATGCGGCAATTTTTTCTCCTGTGATGACGGGAGACTTTGCATTGACCACGTCAGGAACCATGCTTACCAGTACCAATCCCAAAACGACAACTGACAAGAGTTTATTTAAGTTCACGGCAGGTTCCTCCCAGATTTTCAGGGCCAGCAGAGATCATCCCCGTCGCCATTACGGGGTGACAATGTTGAACCTCGGATCTAATTTCGTGTTGAGCAAGCCCAGAAGCCCGAAGAGTTTATTCGGATTCCCCTCGACAACAACCCGGGGGTTAGGCGGCTTCATCGCGTCTTGCCACGTGAGCTGGCCAGTATTGATGTCATCGAACGTCGCCCGGCTCATTTTCACCGTTGCGTCTGCCGAGAATGATTGCTTATCAGGCCCCAGGTAAGTAAGTGCCGAGTTTTCGAGGTTAAGCACGTATTTTTCCCCCTTATCGGTAATATTCCAGTTAATGACGATAACCTTGCCATCCGCTTCAGCGGCATTGAGCAGAATACCCAGGAAATCGAAGTACAGGTCCAACGTCAGCGCCTTGAGCCAATTCACACTGGAGCCCGCGGCAGGAAAGGCGGGAACGCCGTTACGCAGCTCAAAAGCCCCTGTGAGATAGTGGTTCCGCCAGATCCCCGATTCTGCCTGGTATCCGAGCTGCTCAAGGGCATCGGCCGCCAGTTCCCTCGCCGCTTGGTTGTCCGGTTCCGCGAACACGACATGGTTCATAATCTGGGCCACCCAGCGGTAATCCCCGGCCTTGAATGCTTTCCGCGCCCGGGCGATCACCTTGTGTGCGCCACCCATGTATTCAAGGTAACGCTTGGCTGCTTCCTCGGGCGGAAGGGGATTCAGGTTGGCGGGGTTGCCGTCATACCAGCCGATGTATTTCTGGTAAACCGCCTTGGCATTATGATTCAGGGTTCCGTAGTAGTCCCGGTTGAACCATTCCTGCGTCAAGCTATAAGGAAGCTTAAGTTTTTCGGCAACCTCGAGCATGGTATATCCCTGGTTGATCAATTGCAGCGATTGGTCGTGCACGTATTTGTAGAGGTCTCTTTGTTTTTTCATGAACTTGACGATCTTATCGTTACCCCACACCGGCCAGGTGTGGGCGAAGAACATTACCTCTGCTTTATCGCCAAACTGGTCGAGCGCCTGGTTGATTGCCTTCCACCATTTTCGGGCGTCGCGCACCTGGGCACCTCTCAACGTATATAGGTTGTGGTTGGTATGGTTCATGTCTTCGGCTGCGCATAATGCCTTGAGCTGCGGGAACCAAATCAACATTTCCGCCGGAGCCTCGGTTTCAGGTGCCAACATGAACTGGATATCGAGGCCGTCAACCGTTAGATTTTGGACCGGTTGTGTGATCGGAGTGGTAGGTGCAATCAGGCTCACTGTACCGTTGGATTTTGCTTTGCCAACGCCGCAATCCACCTGTGCTCTTGGCCCTTTTGGCAGAAGCGATCCGAATTGGTAAAGCGCGCGACGGCCCATGGCAGTTCCGGCAAAAAGGTTCTCACTTGTGGCTTCTTCAAGAAATCTGTCGGGCGCGATGACCATTACACCGTTGTCAACGTCCGCCTGGGAGACGACGCCTCTGGCACCGCCCCAATGGTCGATATGGGAATGGGTGTAGATCACTGCCTTCACCGGCCTCTTCACCCCGCCCGGGCCTGGGACGTTTGCATAGTATAGCTCAAGCGCAGCCCTGGCTGTTTCTACCGAAGTCATCGGGTCGATGAGGATGATCCCGGTTGAAGTTTCTATGATCATCATGCTTGCCACGTCGAAGCCGCGGACCTGGTAGATCCCGTCAGTTATCTTAAACAGGCCATTGTTCATGTTGAGGGCCGCCTGACGCCAGAGACTGGGATTGACCGTGGGCGGTACCTCGTCGCCGTAGAGAAACTCGTAGTCTTTTAGACTCCAGGCGATCTGCCCGTTGTCCCCGTAGATGAGCGCGTCGGGTATTGTAACAATGAATCCCTTCTCAGCATCATCGAAATCCTCGGTGTTCGAGAAGGGCAGTTCCTGCCAAACTTTCGCATTCGCCCGCGCCGTCGCCGGTTCGGCGTCCTTCGGGGGCACTTGTTTGTCCTTGCACAATGCGGTTGATACACCACCCATCATAAGTCCGACGAATAGTGCTGTTATAAAGAACTTGAAAACCCTGCTTTTCATGTGTTTTTGCCCCCTTTTTGTAAAGAGATTTGAACCAACACGCGGATATGGCACATACCGCCAACATCCTTTTGGATACGTCGTTCAAATGGCAGCGTCTTCTTTCCCGAATTCAGACCCCCTTCTCGCAAGCGAGCGAATCACGTCGAGAAGGCACTTCTCATCAAAAGGCTTTCTAAGATAAGCAACGGCCCCCAACGTCATCGCCTCATCTTCCATCCGGCGACGGTCATGACCTGTAATGAATATCACCGGAATTCGAGTCTGTGACTTGACCAGATGTTCCTGAAGCTTGAACCCGCTCATCCCCTGAAGACAAATATCGAGGACAAGGCAACACGGGTCTTCCCGGAACTTGGAATCGAGAAAATCCTCCGCAGATTTGAATGTGACCACATCATATCCGCTGGATTCGATCAGCAGCTTCAATGACGCGCGGACGGATTCATCGTCGTCCACTACAAACACAACAAATTTGCCATCTGCCATCAGTCCTGTCCGGCTAAAGTTTTGAAAAAATTCGAATAGTCATTCTATTGCAGTATGATGAATGAGATTGCGAACGTTTTCGATTTCAATGTTGTTTCTCCGATTGGTCATAATTTTCCTATCACGGCAGGCCCTGAATCCAAACCGGAAGCCCTGCTCGACGTAGGAGTCGTTGGGCGCTGTGCCTGCAACCAGGGCGATGTGCTTCGTTTTGGGTCTCACGTGAAGGGCAGCATCCATTACAGCGGTGACGGGGTTTCCCAGGATGGTGCCGGTCACAAAGCGGCGAGCCGGAGAGCGTTCCAGGTTCTCTGCGTTGCTCCTGCCAATTACAGCAGCGATGACAGGTACCCCTGGGAAAAGTGCAGGTCTCTCTGCCAGCAGGAAGTCCAGGGCATGCGGATAGACGGTGATGATGACGTGGATCTCCATCCCGGAGTACTTGCGGCGCAGGAGATCAGCCATAGCGCGAGCATAGGGAGGGTCGCCAAATCGGGACACGTCCAGGTACTCGGTGTAAAGTTGTACATCGAAGAGTGGGTTCGAACGGAAGCCCTCCCGGATCCCCTGCTCGGTCATCTCGTGGGCCGGGTGGGTCTTATCCTCACTGTAAAGGACCAGAACCCGTTTTGCCTCTTTTGGCTCCGCTCCATACAATGGCTGGAAAATCAGAAGCAACAGAAGGGCAGGACAAACAAACCAATAGATCGGCTTCATAATGGTTTTCTCATTTTCGAATAGAGACACGTCTGATGATCTCGTAACCTGGACCACGGTTTTCACCGGAGTGACGGCTTATCCCGAGATCATCAAAACTTGATGGTACCCAAATGATAGAGATCGTACCGCCGTCCGCACTTCTTAAAATTTCCAGAAATGAAAAGTATATCCAAATCCTTAATTGCTATCTAAACCTACACCTTCTGACAAAATCTTTCAATAGATAATTCTACAAGGAATCAACCGTCCCAGATTTCGGCGGTATCGGAATCCTTAGGCTGAACATGTCTTGCCAATTTCTGCGCTATCCCCAAAGCGAAGATATCTGGTTGAAATCTTCACTGGGAAGAAAAGGAGGATTTTTGTTGACTTCAGGAAGGAAGAGTTGGATCGGGGTTATTTAGTCCACTTACTTGTCTTCAGTCTTGAATAATCTTCAGAGTCAAAAATTATAGTTAGTAGAAAGCAACCACCGCAAGAAAATAAAAATCTCGTCAAGAAAACCGATTCCTTGTTTCCAAGACGTGGTTACTTAGAAATGCTTCCAGTAGGGCAACCACTTCAGGATAGTCTCTTTTAGGGTTCCGTCGTTCTTCCATCTACTAAGCAGCGCATTCACCGTCGCTAGTAGCTCTCGGTCATCCCGCCGCAATCCCCAACCCAGATATTCAATGCTTAGCAGTTCTGGAAGGAGCTTAAGCCCTGCCTCATTTTCGGAAACAGTCCACACGACGGAGGGAGCATCATCCACAAAGATGTCGATTCTTTTGTTTCTTAAAGCCAAAGCAGCTTCATTCGCCGACTTTACAGGAACCATCCTGTTTCCCTCACGAAATTTGTCTCGTGCGTATACCTCCCCCGTCGTACCTGCAACAAACCCAACAGCAGGGACGGATTCCATGATGTTCTTCAAAGAAGTATATTTCGAAGCATTCTCGGTCGTGAATGCAATCATGAGTCCACTTGTGAGGTAAGGTTGACTGAAGGTGATCCGAACCTGTCTCGCCTGCGTAATGGTCATGCCTGACATGATGATATCAATCTTCCCATCCAGCAGAGCGGAAATCTGTCTCTCCCAACTTATCTCAACAAATTCAACGGGTCTTCTCATTTCCGCAGCAAGCCGCCGGGCCAGATCTGCTTCCAACCCTGTAATCTGCTCATTCATTTTGAAGATGACAGGTGGATAATTCGGGGTAACTCCCACCAAGATGGGATTCACTGGAGCTTGACCGGTTTTAACACCATTCGCCGCACAGCCTCCGAGGGCAAGTAGAAAGATAGAAAAAATAATAATCATTGGGCATCGTTTGGTCATCGTGGTCTTACCTCCTTAAGAATTAATCATTCCATGAATACCGATAATATATAGAATCTCACAAGGTAATGCAATTCTTAAATCATGGCTGGCCCCAAAAACCATAAGCAACCTTCCACGTCCCCGAAGACCCCACCTGCAGGTCAACCCAGAACTGCTTAGCTATCTGTCTCCCCCTAGATTATATGAGTCTATAATCAGGGGGTATACGGGATGACTTGCGAATTAATCGGATTAAAAGTTGTATTTTGTTACAAAAAGGAGTGTGTTTTGCGTGCAGTATGTGATAGACATTATAAGGTTAGATGGACTGTACTCACTGGGCCGAGAAAGGGAGTTATCGGTTTCGGTTTGAAATGTTGAATTGTCAGACAAATTTGGAAGCAAGCCACACTAAACTTGACAATGTCTGTATAGTGAAGCTCCCTGCCCACAGGGCGGGGCTTCCCGGCAAGGTATTATCTGTCATATTGTGCCCCTTGACCCCGCCTACAAGGCGGGGCTTGCGGGGCACGTTCCGGCCAAATGCTGACTTTCGCAAGTTATTTCTTCTCTTGTTCAGTCCTCACACCTATCTACTTTTACTTCTAGGCCGGAAGAGGACATGTTCAAGGAGGAGCGAGGAGAGGATGCCCATCACCAGACCATTGCTGAGCAAAGAGGCCAGGGTGGTTGGAAACAATTGAAAGAATGGTTTGGGTAGGATCGAGATGGTCGCCCCGAATAGAATAGGAAGGCCCACCGTAAAATAATCCCTTCGTTCGACCTTCTCCTTTCCCGACACGATCACATTAATCCCCGCCATGAACTGCGATGCGAGGGCTACAAAAAGAACAGAGGCGATTACTGAGGGAGGGATGGCAGTTAAAAGGGCCCATAGCTTTGGGATAAAAGCACATCCCATCATGATCGCCCCGCCCATGGTCAGCACATAACGACTGGCCACTCTGGAAATCAGTACAACTCCGGGACTAATCGAGTAACTCACGAGCCCAACAACCCCGAGAAGACCAGCGGCTAACCCTCCAGCACCGGTCAGTCCAATGCCTCGGTGGATTCGATCTTCCAGACCCTCTTTCCCTACAATCTCAGAAATTCCTTGGATGCTCCCAACCGTGTTAACCATAACCGCCAAATAGGTGCAGAGGATGACCAAGATGGCTGGCAAGGGGAAGCTCGGCCATACTCCTAAGAAAGGAGAGGGTAGAGCAAACCAACTCGATTCCTTTACCACGGTAAACGAAATTCCACCTTGAAAAAGGAAAAGTGTTAATCCCAACAAGATTCCTGCCAACATCGAGACTGTTTGCAAGAACCCTCGGGACCAATGGGAAAGAAAAGAAACGAAAAAGATGATCAAAAGGGAAGACCCTGAAACGGCTAAATCTCCATAGGGACGGCCTTTGCTCATGCCGATGAGAAGAGGATAGAGGAAAGGGAGAAGGGACAGAGCGACGAGTACCAAAATTACTCCGACCACATGGGGTGTGAAGAGAGGAGAAAGCCATCTAAACCATTTCAATGCACCGATGAGAATGAGAAAAATTCCTCCAACAATCATACCTCCTTCAATTGCAGAAAGGCCGTAAGGCGCTAAAATAATGAAGCTGAGCAAAAGGGCTGAGGAGGGTCCTTCTAACAAGGGATACCGATGCCCTTTAAGACTTTGGAGAAAGGTCATCAGCCCCGTAGCGATCAGCAAACGCTGGGAAAAACCGATCTGTGCAGCAGGGTTAAGCTCCAAAGCCGCTCCGCAGAGCGTAGAAAAAATGACTACATTGGGGATGGCAATCATAAACCATTGGAGACCATAAATGAAGTTCTTATGGATCGGCGGGTTTTCATTTAATTGAAAAAGGAAGGTATCTTGTCCCAATTGTATCCTACTCTTTTTCTCCTCCGATATGGAAAAGAGAATAGCATGAGGCCAACCTTCCTGCAATGACAAAATCTGCGTTTAAGCGTCAATATTTTCATTGACTTTTTTATTACGGATTGCTATATAAAAAACACAACAGAGCCCATGCATTAACATCGTTCAACCCTTTCACCACACATAGGGTGGGCATATGGTCCAGAGTCAAATTGAGACCCCATTTCTAAAAAAAGAAATGGGTTTTTTTGTCTCATGACCAGCTCCCTGCGCCTTTCCCTCGCCCTTGAGGGAAGAGGGGTGGGGTGAGGGTGAATATGTCCGGGAGGAGACTGTCTTAGATTTATACCCATGTGAGCAGTAGAGATTTGATGAAGATCAAAAATCCTTTAGATCAAATTCTTGAGAAAAAGGGAGATGAATCAATATGAAAATATATGGTTGAATCCATAGGAAGGTATATCCGACACTGTTGTCTATCCACCTAATTTTTAAGAAAAGACGACATTGTCATGTGTGCACGAGTTATCTGCAATTTTGGATTGAGAAATGATGCGAAATAATCAAGAAACAAAACTTATATTGCCAATATTAGCCGAAAAATTGGAGTCACTTTACAAATGGGAAGAAGAAAATAGAACAAAGTCAATTTTAGAAATAAACGCTGAACCACAATTAAAAGATCATTTAGGTATATTCTACGATTCTCTAAATTTGATATTCGATCTGACTATTAATTTTGGAAATCCTAATGATGATGAACTAACCATTCAATATATTGGCATAAGATTGTTTAATGACGCAGTTGCGTCTTTTAAATTGATGTTAGCTGGCTATTATCAAATTTCATTCAATATTCAACGAGATATATTAGAAACTGGGTTCTTGTTGGATTATTTTACATCATACCCTGAGAAAATTCAGCATTGGAAACAATGTAGTAATTCTCAAAGGCAGAAATTTTATACTCCTGCTAAAGTTCGAGAGGCTTTGGATAGAAGGGACGGCTTTACCCAAAAGAAGCGAGAAAAAATATACAAGAACATGTGTGAGTACGCTTCCCATGTGTCCTATCCTGGAATCAAATTAGTTGCATCAAATGGATTTGCCAAAATAGGGCCGTTTTTCGATAAGAAGTATCTTAAATCTTGCATTCAAGAACTGGCAATGCGTATTCCTCAGTTTACATTAATCTATTTAGGTCTTTTTAAAAACTTACCACCCAAATTTCTAAAAACGAAAGTTGATTTTATTGCTTCCCTTAAAGCATGGAGTCAGAAATATTTTAATATAAAAATAGAGAATATTGATACGAATGAATTGAAAAAGTTAGTTGATTTGATTCAATGAAAGTATATCCAAAACAGCAGATAACAAAAGATTGGCGTTGGCACCCTTCGGGAAACCGGCAGGCTTTATTTTCATATTCTTGCAAGGAAGAAACCTGCCGACTTCGCCAATCCCAACCGTTATGTGCAATGCGCCTCAACAACCATGACCGATGAGCACAAAGAAGCAAATTGAGCGCCTTCTGTTTACTTCTCTCTCAGATGTAATTCGTCCGAGGTCGGCCAAAGATGGCTCTGAGGAGGAGAGACAGAGGTTGTCCAGAGTTCCAGACAGGAAGGGTTTGCTCGCGGAAGCATTGCTACTCTCGGACCAGATTGTCTTTGATGTAGATGGCCCAAATCTAGAGTTACCTTTACTTCTCGAGCTTTTTGGATACAAAACTCTCTGTCCATTGCTGGAAGAAGACGTTTTCAATTTTTCTTTCTGCCCTGGAACGCTAGCCTACATTTCCCAGGACAATAGACGGGCCCTTCAACTATCGGCAGAACCAGGGCTTCAGAGAATATCAGGCGTAGGATTAGCTTGGTCAGACCCTTTCGAAAGCGCAGTCTTTGCGCTCAAAGAACAGACCACCCTTCCACGAGATGAGCGACGCTTCTTAGCCAGGCTGTCAACGAGAAATACGAAAGTCCTTCCTGCCGAGAAGATATTTGCCGAAGCAATCAGATTGGCAAACGCAGACAAAGGTTCGCCATTGGGACTGGAAATGGGTTTTACAGCCGATGATGACCCAACAAAAGTTGACTTCGATGAAAGGAAGAAGCGGAAGTATCTCGATCTCGCTAGCCATAACCTTTCGTACCTCAGCATGTGTTTAACGGACTGCACTGACCTCGTAGCCGAATATCTTGCCTATCGGGTGTTACAAAACCGTGTAATTGTCGATCCTAAGTTTTCAGATAAGGCAAGAATAACAGGGCAGCTATTTGAATTTGAAGACCTTCCCAACATTAGATCACTTGTTGCCAGTGGCGCGCTTTCGATGGATCTCATTCTTGAGATACGCAAGTCGAATCATTTGAAGGAGTTTAGAGAATGGCTTGCCAAGATACCTTCTGATTCATCGCAACTTGATGTTGTCAAGGCGTATAGCTCGGCTATTCAACAAAAGCTCTCATCAAAGCCATTTTACAAGGTCTTGAAAGTTGCGGTATTCACCGGCATCGGAGCAACCCTTGGATCAGTAGGTGGCCCTTTAGGTGCTGGTTTCGGTGCCATTGCCGCCGATCTCCTTCTCAACTTTACAGACACCTACTTCATTGATAAGATAGTCGACGGCTGGAACCCAAAAGTGTTCATTGACAAAGATATCAAGTCCCGAATAAACAAATGAGGCGCACTGCACATAACACGCCCAACAACGACGCCCCCTTATTTATAGAGGATAGTCGTGGTCGCTCCATTGCTTTTGCCGCGAGAGAATGTGTCGTTTATAGCGGTGAAAGCAACGGCGTTGTTGGGCGAAACGTTATGCGCCAGCACGCCTAGCCAATTGAGGTGAATTGACATGCCCACGGTTTCGATGAAATATTTCAAAGACCACGTTCCTTCCAGTGTTTTCGACAACCAAGCAAACCTGGCAGCCGCCCTAAATGGTCTCGGCCAACGCTCAATTCTCGAAAGCGATGAAATAAGTCCTTTGACACTCCGTATGTTCAAGATGCAACACGGCCTCAATGAAATCGAGAATTGTGTCTTGAATTTGCGACCTTTGACTTTCCCTGTGATTTTCAGTCAACAGGGACATTACATAGGTCCCCAAACTAATGGAGAGCTGTTTGGTACCCAAGCTCCTTCCGGCTCGATTGAGTATGTCCGTTCATACATAACTCGGCGGGACGACTGGACTACTGATCCCTTTGCGACACCGCCGGTCTATAACTACCGATTTGAGCGCGCCGATACTGATCAAATTCGCATCATCAATGACAATTCTAAAGTCCATACTTTTACATTACACAGCGGAATTTATGACTTCTTCGTTAACCTCGATTCCGCTCTCGATAGGATTCGGCTTGAGTTGAACTCCATCTATTTCGATGGCCTAAAAGTGCTCGACAACTCGCGAGGGAACAAGTATTGGAATCAGTACACAGATCCAAACAATGGGATTGTTAGAGCAATATCGGCTGCCGGGTTTGCTGGTATCGTTCGAGTCGTAACGGGTGCACTATCAACTTCAATAGACCAAAGGACTAGCAAGTATCGCAACCGTTTGATTCACGATGGTGACCTTGAAATTCATTTGGACAGATTATCGGGAAGCATCTTTTTGCCTGATGATCCTCTTGCTACCCCTCTGGTGTTTTCAACTGATTTGTTGCCTTACGTCCAGTCGATCTTTGCTGACATTCAGATATTGTTCCGAGACATCTATTCCGAAGTAATCAACGATCTCAACGCGAGGAGAAGAGTTCCATTGATATAATGGGGAGAGGAGGGGAGGGTCAAACCTTCAAAATTCAATTTAAAGAATGCCCGCAGCGACAGATAACCCGAGCCAAAAGATTAACATCCAAATGGTTCCACATCTCTTGTGACTTTGACCATTATTGATAATCATGCTCGAACGGAGGGATGATTGATTGGGGAAGAATAATAATAGGGGTTGAAGAATAACATTGTGATATAATAATATTTGTAATACTGATGACAAAAGAGCCTGAAGATATTTGAGGAGGCGTAATGAACGAAAAAAAACAAATAGAATTGCCTAAAGACAAGATAGCTTCATTTTGTAAAAAACACCACATTCGGAAATTATCCCTATTTGGTTCAGTCCTAAGGGATGACTTCGGACCTAACAGTGATGTAGACGTACTGGTCGAATTCGAACGAGGCCATGTCCCAAGTTTCTTCCGCCTTTTCGATATGGAGGATGAATTGTCCGTTCTGCTTGGAGGAAGAAAAGTGGACCTCCGAACCCCTGAAGACCTGAGCCGACACTTCAGACAGAACGTATTAGCTACGGCGGTGGTGCAATATGCAGCGTGATGACACCATCCGTATCCTTCACATCTTGGAGGCCGCCTGCAAGGCATTACATTTTGTTGAGAACAGAACGAGAGATGATTTAGATAAAAACGAAATGCTGGCTATCTCACTTGTCCACCTCCTGGAGATAGTCGGGGAAGCGGCAAATTGTGTCTCGGCCGAGTTTCGAGAACAATACCCCCATATCCCTTGGAAGAAGATGATCGAATTGCGCAACCGCTTGATTCACGGTTATTTTGACATCAACCTTGATATCGTATGGGATACTGTTTTAGAAGATCTCCCTCCCCTGGTAGCCGACATAGAAAAAATCATTCCCCATGATGAACTGCCTTGAGGAGAACTATAGAAAACCAAAAGGCCTTGAATCTTGAAATAATGAAGCATAAAGTGAGGATACCTGCACCAGCAGATAACAGCAGATTGGCGTTTACACCCTTTGGGAAATTCCGACCGTGTCGGGACTTCGCCAATCCAGAAAGTTAGCTGCTCATTGTGGGCAGAGAAAAAAGGGTACAAGAATGCATAAGGGGCAGACCAAAAAGGAGATCAAGAAACAACTGAATGCTCTCTTTAAAAGCATGGATTTTGTCAGCAAGAACTTTCTTGACGGTCAAAAAATGGGCAAAAAAGAGTTTCAGATTTTCTTCAATATCTATCAACAGCTTGGGTTAGCCTGGGAGTTTTTAGGCTTACAGTGCAAGCATTGGGATGGATACAAAAAGACGAGGGATAAGAACGAAACCTGCAAAATATGTGGGAAAGTCAGAGGGGTTGATGAGTTCCATATCCTGCTACCCCAAAAGGGTCCCAAAAAATTAGGAGTGAAGGCTAAACCGAATTCCAAAAAGACTTTTGAAACAAAAAAAGATGCAGAGATCGTTAATGATACAATTGATTTTTATGGGGCTTTGGTAAACGTGGATGTACACAACTCCTATAAATCGAGTTTGTTCGGTAAAGGAATTAATATCGCTGCGGAAAGGATTGTAAAGGTGAAAGAAGAAAACGTTGAATGCAGCATTGATAGGTATCTTGTTCATATAAGACTCATTGATAAGGATAGGAAGCTTGGGGAAAAGAGATACGGTGGATTCCCATGGGAGATAAGAAGGAAGGATTTGAGGAATTTCCCAGTTATTTTTGATTTTGATGAAAAATGTAGATTTCTGGGACTGACGATTCTGAAGTAATTTTCCTCCAACGCCCACGCGGGCAGATAACAGACCTCTTGAGGTTAAGGTTTTATATCTAACTAACAGGTAATCCTTGCCAGCGAGGGTGGGCGAGGACCTCAGGGTTCACTATTCCTTGTGGCCTCTTCCCATGGAGGACTTCGATGATGGCCTTGGCTGCCTCCATTGCTATCCTTATTACACATTCCCGGGTCAGGGCAGCAGTGTGAGGCGTGAGAATCACATTATCCAGTTTCTTCAGAGGGTTGTCTTGCTCCAGTGGTTCTTGAGCAAATACATCCAGACCAGCTCCGGCGATTCTTTTTCCCCTGAGGCATTGAATCAGTGCTTCCTCATCGAGCACCCCTCCTCGTGACGTATTGATTAGAAGAGCATCGGATTTCATCCATCCGAATTCCCGGGCGCCGATTATTTTTTTCGTGCTGGGCAAAAGTGGGATATGTATGGAAATGACATCCGAATTTCGAAATAGCCTTTCCATATCACAAAAATCAACCCAACCTCGAAATACAGCCATGGTCTCTGATTTTAAATAAGGATCATATCCGAGAATATTCATGCCAATTGCATGGTGACAGATTCGGGCGAGCTCAGAACCGATCCTCCCAAGGCCTATGACCCCTAAGGTCTTTCCTTTCAGATCACGGGGAAGGTTTTTAAAACGGATGTCGAAATTATTCTGACGCACTTCTCTGTCCATGAGTGGAAGATGTTTCGCCAGTGCGAAGATTAAGGCTAAGGCATGCTCAACCACTGAATGGGTATTGGTTCCAAGGACACAAGTGACGAGGATTCCCATTTCAGTAGCTGCGGACACATCCACATTATCTACGCCCGCACCTGTTCGAGAGATGATCCAGAGATCGTCTGCATGATTCATCAATTCTTTGCTGAATAGGATTCCTGTTCTTAAGATTACTGCCTGAACCCCTTTCAATAAAGGAGCTACGGTCTCAGCCCTTTTGTCTGGGGCAAGCACGATTTCAAAATTTTCAGCCTCAAGGAGAGAGAGGGCCTCTTTTTCGATAGGTTGCGGAAGTAATATCCGTTTAATAGGAAGCAAGATTTACCCCGTTAGAAAGCCCCGCTGGTTGCAGCAGGGATGAACCCCGTAAGACCTCTGGTCTCTTACGGGGTGAAGATAAAATTTTTTTTAGAGCGAACACGGGGTTTAAAGCCCCGTGTGAGCCCTCCCGTTGGAAGGTCGAAGACCTTCTAACGGGGTTTGCCTCATTAGAAAACCCCACCTTTCAAGGCGGGGATGAGCTATGATGAGCTTTTGAATTCCTTACAGAAAAGGCGGGGTATAAAGCTGCATCCTTTCTAACGGATTTTAACCCTATTCCAAAGAAACAGTTATCGGAGATACCTTCCTCCACTTACATCAATCGTTATTCCTGTGATATAACTCGATTCCTCAGAGGCAAGGAATACCACAACAGAGGCCACTTCTTCCGGAGTCCCTAATCGGCCAAGAGGAATGTTCGAAAGTACTTTTTTCTTTTCTTCTTCGCTTTTGGCATCCCAGAGCGATTGAATCCTATCCCCTGTCAAGGTCACCGTGGGGGCAACGGCATTGACCCGTATCCCCGCCTTTCCCCAATCATAGGCAAGTTGACGGGTTAATCCCTCCACACCAGCCTTTGCGGCCGTATATTGGACACCCGCTAAGGAAGCCCGCCAGTGGGCTGCCAAAGCCGAAATATTGACGATCACCCCACCCCCCTGTTTTACCATTTCTGGAATGCTCGCCTGACAACATATGAAGGTCCCCTTTAAATTGACATCCACGACGAGGTCCCAGTCTTTCTCCTGAATTTCCTCAAGGAGATAAGGTGTATTCAGAGCACCTCCGGCGTTATTCACCAATAGATCGATGGTGCCCCAGATGGTTTTTACCTCTTGGATCAATGCATTCACCTCGGTCTTGTTTTTCACATCGACCTTTCTGCCTATGGTGCGGCCAGGGTCTCTATCCAGTTTCCGGGCTGCATCGATTACAGCCTGTTCGTCGATATCGATGAGAGCAACCCGTGCTCCTTCTTGATATATGGCCTTAGTGATCGCAAAACCCATGCCACGAGCCGCACCGGTCACAATTGCATTCTTATTGTAAAGGCGTTGACACATGTTCCTCTCCTGCCCAATGGGTATGATTATTCCTGCCTCTCCATCATCAGAAGAAAGGCTTCTATCACAGGATCGATAAACTCGGGATCATTGATGTGGGCGTCCAATTCTATCACGGGTATCGAAGGATTGAGATGGGCTTTTAACGAATTGGTAAATGCCTGGTTTCCCTCCGGCTCCCAGTGAGGTAAGTTTTCTCTATCTGGATAAGAAAATCCCCTCAGTGGAATAAATACCCGGGTCGGTCCTTTTGCTCGATTAAGTTTTTCTGCGACCAGCTTTCCTACCTCTGAAAGCTCATCTGGGTTCAGTCGAACCAAGGTGAGGCTCGGGTTATGAACGATGAGTTTACGGGAACTCCATTCAGGGGCAAGACTATTCAAGGGTCCCCATACCGCATAATTGATGCTTCCTGGAGCCACCACCTGGGGAATGCCAACCTCACCAGCGGCCTCTAAGCGGTCCTCCCTGATGGCTCCGTGCAATCCACCCACAAAGCGATCTCCTATCTCATGTAGATTTAGATCCAGCACACCTTGGAAGGTTCTACTGCGGATCATCTCCTCCATGGCGATTCCACCTGTACCGTTCTGGTGGAAGGTCACCACTTCAAAGCCCCGTTCCTCCAGAATCCTTTTACAGCGCAAAGCACCTATCGTTGTAGTCCCTAACATGGATAAGGCTACCGGAATTCCTTCGGGTCTTATCGAATTTTCTTCGAAGTCCTCAATCATTCCGCAAATGGCACCCGCTGCATTTTCGAGAATGCGCTTGGTTAAGAAGTTTAACCCCTGCATATCTGCCACAGAATGCATCATCGTGATGTCCTTGGTTCCCACATAAGGACCAAAGGTTGCTTGGCCTGAAGCCACGGTAGAAACCATGAGTCGAGGGACACCTACAGGCAGAGAACGCATTGCCGAACAACCGATTTCTGTTCCTTGAGCACCCCCGATACTGATGACTCCGTGAATACGTCCTTGATCATAAAGTGCTTTACAAATGATCTCAGCCCCCCGGACCATGTTCAAGATGCATTTCCCCTTGTCACCAGTGGCCACGATTTCCTGAAGCCGGACCCCGCCGCTCAAAGCGACCTGTTGTTGATCGATATCGACCGGAGTACGAGGAGGGGCAAGAATTCCTGTATCCATCGTCATGACAGAAACCCCTCGGGCCTCGATCCTTTTCTTAAGGAAAAGGGCTTCCTCCTCCTTGGTATCGAAAGTTGCAATGAGAAGGACGCTCTTTTTCATTACCTCCATTCCGACTCCTTTATCCTAAGGTCGGGCAAGGATATCTTCAAAGTTTTACAATTGCGGATCATTTGAGGAGTTATGGTTAACAAAACCTCTTCATTAGGCTACTCTCGTAAAGTTTTTGCATTGCTACTGCTTAACTTAAAAGGGTGCCGCTGTAAAACTTCTCCGATATCCCCGCCCAACCTGTTTCTAAATAATTTCACACCTCCTTAGGGCTTAATCAGCACCTTGATGGCTCCACCTTCCCGTTCATTGAAGACTCGGAATCCCTCCCTGATTTGGTGAAGGGGAAAGTGATGTGTGATCAAAGGACGAGCCTTGATCTTCCCTTGACGCATGAGGGAGATGGCCCGTGCACAATTGGCACGGCCCTCTCCTCTGACACTGTAGATATGAATGTTATTGATCACCATATAATTAAAATCGGCAGGTGTGGGACCGTGCGGGAATCCGATAAGCAAAACCTTCCCCATTCTTCTACATAAGTGCAATGCCAGATCAGGCCCCTCCTTCGCGCCCGAAGTCTCTACCACCACCTCTGCTCCTCGCCCTTTGGTGTGATCCTTGACAAAAGAAATGGGATCTGTCTCTCGAACATTCACTAAATAATCTGCTCCAACTTCTAAGCCCACTCTCAACCGGTCTGGCCGTGTTCCTAAGAGGACGACCTGATCCACTCCCAGGGCTTTTGCGACCTGAACCGACATCAGTCCTAAGGGACCAGGCCCTATCACTACCACAGCGTCGCCTGCAACCAGCCCTCCTATTGACTCAAAGCCGTAGACCACACATCCGGCATTGGTCACCAGAGAAGCCTCTTCCAAAGAGATCTTGTCAGGTACAAGGTAGACGGTATTAATATGATTGACCACAAACTCAGCGTAGCCTCCATTCGTGGTAAATCCATTCGCCCGATGGCCCTTGGCTTGGTTCCCGTAATTGAGACAGGAGGTATAGTCCCCCCGGCGGCAGTTGAGGCAACGACCACACCCATAATGGGCCTCCACTGCTACCCGATCTCCCAATTGAAACTCATCCACCGTCTCACCCAACGCCACCACCACTCCCGAATATTCATGACCTGGGATAAATGCACCATAGGGAGGTTGACCTGGCCAAGGATGGGCCATCAGACTTACGTCACTACCGCAAATAGCACAAGAGTCGACTTTAATCAAAACATCTGCAGGACCAGGCTGTGGAGTGATCACCTCTTTAATTTCTAAGGTGTCTGGAGCCATCAGCACTGCTGCTTTCATCTTTTCCGGAACATTCAAAAATTTTCCTCCTTATTTCCCTTCAGGACCGATTGTTAAATTCCCGGTTTGTCGCTTTGATGGGAAACTTTTTCACTTCTTCCAGGAAGGCTGCGAGGTGTTTAGCGCTGAACTCAAAATATTTAATCCCTTTTCCCTTGCTTCCACGGAAGGGATTTCCAATGGTGGAAGTGTCCGAGTACTCATGATGTTCCATAGGGACCCATGCCTGCTCCGTATCCATGAATTCGACCATCCCCGAGCCATCCCGTTTTGAAAAGGCCGGACCCATCCATTTAGGCGCGTGGGTACGATCCTGTTTCGCCAGGTTCATGTCCACCAGCGTCTCATCATAAGCCAGACAGGTGGCGGTTTCGATCTCTCCAGAGTGCCATCCAGGGGTCTCTTCAGGCGGTCCCTCGATGATCCCCTTTAAAGCATTATATTCCCGTTCTGTGGGCGTCTTGTACCAACAGGTAAAGGCCCCGCTTTCATAACGGATCTTGCGGAGGATCTCATCGACAACCTTGGAGTTGGATCCATGGTGAGTGACGAAAACTACTTTGTTAAACCCATGATAGATGAGCGATTTGGCTATATCATAGACGACCCGGCGGTAGGTCTCTCCGGAGAGGGTGATGGTTCCTGTCCCTTCGCCGATGAGGTGCATGTGGTGGGGGGAATATCCATAAGGGATGATGGGCGTATAGATGACCTTCGCCATCTCTGCAGCCCGCACAACGACCCC
>Ga0315279_10003151_pt1 | contig 23482 bp, 16 predicted proteins | sample YL17G06_20_MG_FD_203694 | JGI IMG/M metagenome (GOLD analysis project Ga0315279, IMG submission 203694) | Sediment microbial communities from Yellowstone Lake, YNP, Wyoming, USA - YL17G06_20 | ecosystem: Environmental > Aquatic > Freshwater > Lake > Sediment | place: USA: Wyoming | collected...
GGGACGACTGATGTCGATTTTACCCACCCCCTCGGGGGTGGGTAAAAACCAGTAGCATTGGTAACAGTATCTGTTACCAATGTCTTGGCAGTGAACTGTTACCTATGTCTTGACTTGCACATTTTTGAGCCACAGAGGACACAGAGAACACAGAGATATAAGTGTTTGTTATTAAAGAAATTAAGTCGCATTTTCGCAAAACTCACTAAATATGTTTAGCACCATGTTTTCCTGGGATTTTATCATTCTGAACATTTTTTATGGCCAAAACTGTCTGATTCATGGAACTACCCTTCGACTCTGCTCAGGACAGGCTGTTCCTTATCGTGCGGGACTCCGCGAGCTTGCTGCTCCTGGCGGGCATCATTCTGCCCAATTCTCGTCTATATTATACCAAATCTCGCCTTTTATTCAATAAAAATCTGATTTTTTAGGCAAAAGTTTTTTGGTTTTGTTTGTCGGATTTTGGGGGTTTTAGAGTTGGGCTTTGAAGGCCTTGTCGAGGATGGAGGGCAAGAGGGCATCAAGTTCGGCGGCGGTTTGGTGCTGCAATTCCTTTAACTTATTGATTTTTGCCTGAAGGTCGTCGAGATAAGCGACAATACGACCCTGCTCGTGTATTGGTGGGATGGGGAGTCTTAGTTTCTTTATATCGTCCAGTGAGATGTTTGGCCGTGCCGTTTCGACTTTGCCTCCATGGAGGGTAGTTTGAGTTGTCTGGCTCAGAAGAAGGTCAAGAAGATAGTTGCTTTCAAGTTTGTCCGGGTCAGGTGTGATTACTGCAACGGCTTGGTTCACGTTTGCGGGTCCCATGTCTTCTGGTACCTTACAAGCTCTCCCGATAGAAGCCCCCACGAGATTGATCAGGACGTCATTAGGTTTGAGCTGTGAACGGGCGAGTTTTGCGTGAAATTCAAGGGGGATGTGTGCGCACGATGTAATATCTATCTTGCCCCAGAGGACATTCTCGCTGCGGATGAAGACGGGGCCGGATTCCTGATAGGAGAATCCCTGCCAAGCTGGTGATTCTCCTTTTGTGATTCTGAATGTAGCATCGGGAAGAGGGATATGCTCATATTCATTTCGGCTCAATATTCGGTCGCTGAAGTTCTTCAGAAGAAATTCGGTTTCTTGAGTTGTTTCTTTGCGGAGGTTTTTTGCGGTTTGGATTTTTTTTGCGATGGAGTCGATGATTTTGACGATGCGGTGCTGCTCAGAAAGGGGTGGGAGGGGGATTTCAAGAGCTTCAATATTCTTCTTTGGGAAAATAGGCGTTGCGCTCCCAGTGGAGTTCGCCTGCAAGCGACTAATAACTTGTTGGCTTGTCAGTACAAGCAAAAGGTATTTAGGAATAGCAAGTTCTATATTGACCTCATAAACGAGAAAATTCTTTGAAAGAATACTCCCATTAAGGTTTCTGTCGATAATGCCAACCGCACCATTACGAAATTGATGTATTGAAGTGACAATGTCACCTTCCTTGAGTAACTGCATTTCATCAGCGAGGAGTTCTGAAGCGTTCACTTCACGGCGGATCTCAAGGCCTTTGCCGAAGAGGCGAACTGTTAGTTCCTTATAACTTGCTTGGGGGTTGAGGGTGAAAATGGGGCGCTGATAGCGACACAGTTCACTAAACCGGTATACGCGCCATTGTGATGGTGCTCCAGAGTAAACCAGCATCAGTTGGGTCTCCGGAGCAAAAGGTTCAATTCTTCGACCGTTTGCATGATGCGTTGTTCTTTTTTGAGGATGTATTTGATGAGTTGTTCTGGTGGCAGGTGTTCGAGGGTGTCTGGGGTGTTAGGGTTTTTGATGTCGAGGTTGGCGGAGGCAAGATTGCCAGCAGAGTCGTATTTAAGGATATTGGAGGCATTGACTTTCCAAGCGTGCTCGTTTTGGGTACGATTATTCCACCAAGCGAGGAGCGGGGCAAATTCGGGGTATTGGAGGGGTTTGGTCTTTGTGTAAGTATTTCTGCCTTCGGGGAGCGGATGCTGGTAGTACCAGATTTCGTTAGTTGGGGCGGAGCGGTCGAAGAACAAGAGGTTTGTCGGGATAGAAGTATAGGGGGCAAAGACGCCATTTGGGAGCCGAACGATTGTATGAAGATTAAAGTTTTTGAGTAGTTCTTCTTTGATTCGTGCGCAGACGCCGTCGCCGAAGAGGACGCCGTTAGGGACAACGACAGCGGCGCGGCCGGGTTTGCCCTGGTTCTTCTCCGGCCGTTTGAGTTTTCGCATAAGCAGTTGAAGGAAGAGAAGTGCGGTTTCGGAGGTGCGTTTATCATCAGGGAAGTTTGCGCGGATGCCGGGTTCTTCTTCGCCACCGAAGGGTGGGTTGGTCATAATTATGTCAACACGGTCTTTATCGCCAATTTCGTGGAGGGGTTTGGCGAGGGAGTTGCCAGATTCGACGCGCGGGTATTCGAGGCCGTGAAGGAGGAGGTTCATCTGGACGAGCATAAAGGGCAATGGTTTGGCTTCGCCGCCGAAGATGCTTTGCTCCTGCAGGATTTTTCTATGCTGAATTGTTTTGCATTGTTTTTCGAGATGGTTGTAGGATTCCACGAGGAAACCGCCTGTTCCACAGGCGGGGTCGAGTTCGGTTTCGCCGAGTTGGGGGTTGATTACTTCGACCATAAATTTGACAACGGGGCGTGGGGTGTAGAATTCGCCGGAGTCGCCAGCAGCGTCGCGCATTTCTTTGAGCATTGTTTCGTAGAGGTGGCCGAGGGTGTGAATTTCTTCGGATGAGTAAAAATGGATACCATTAACCTTGTTGATGACATCGCGAAGCAGGTAGCCATTTATCATACGGTTGATAACGCCGCGAAAGACATTTGCTATGACATCGCGGCGGTCTGTGCCATTTGCACTTTGCAGGGACCTTAGGTAGGCAAAAAGGCCGGGGCCTTTTGTGCCATCGGGTCTGACGGATTCATCCTGGTTAATGAAGGCGATGAGTTCGTTTCCGGTAACGCCGTCTTCTTTAGCGGCCCAATCGCGCCAGCGGTAAGGGGGTTCGATAGCAGGGCGAAATCGCTTCCGGGCTACTTTGGCCTCCTGTTCGCGAAGTTGCTCGGTATCATCGAGAAATTTGAGAAACATAATCCAGGTGAGCATAGGGAGCCGGTCGAGGTCGCCGCTAAGTCCCTTGTCCTTACGCATTATATCGCGGGCAGATTTGATGAGAGACCCAAGCTGCTGGGCGGTAGTCGGTGGCGTGCTGTTAGTCGTTTTGTTTTTGGTGCGCGGCATAGGGTTAAGTCCTTTAGGCGGCATACAACAATGCCTGAAGCTGGTTTACGGCGTTATTTAGTTGTTCGGGTCCGCCGAAGAATGCGGCAATTTCGGAGACATTGCCGTGACTTGATATCGGCGGGAGTTTGAGCACATCCGGCAGAACTAACTGAGTGAAGCCGTAGTCGGCATACTTTTCGAGCAATTCGTTAAGAACTGCTTTTGCCTGCGGGGTGTGCTGCTCGAAGAAATCTTTGTTTTCGGTTCGCATACGAGCTGCTCGCTCCCTGCGTGTTCTCAGAGGAGCATTATAAGCAATGTGGCAGAGCAGGTCGAAGGGGTCGGCATCGGGCTGGTTTGCTGCTGCGGCCAGTTCGGTGAAGTCGATGCCACGTTCGGCAAGGGCCTCGATTATTTCAGAACGGCGGTTTGGGTCCGACCATTTCTTTCTGAGTTCTGCTGCAGAGGGATAAAGGGTCCGGACTTTCTCGGCGGTGTAATCGGTGTATTTTACGACGCGGAGCTTGTTGCCTTCGGAATCGAGTTCGTAAACGAGATGTGCGACTATCTCGACATAACCACCATTGACGTAATATTTGCGGATTTGTGGCTGGGGCGGTTCGATTATTTCCGGCTGACCTTCGACTACAATTTCGGCGCCGGTATCGTCTATGGGTTCTTCCGGCTGGATTACTTGCTCAGAAGTAACCTGTCCATCTGCATTGATTTCTTCCTCGGTGAGGAAAGCGGGCAGGCCATCGAAATCAGGGTCGGCAAAGTGACGGGTGGCAGAGCCGGTATAGTCAAGGATATTAAAGTAGTATTTGCCGTAGTCGTCTCTGACACGGGTGCCTCGGCCTATGATTTGTTTGAATTCGGTCATAGAGCCGACGACGCGAACGATAGCAATGTTTTTGCAGGTTGGAATATCAACGCCGGTTGTAAGGAGTTTTGAGGTGGTTAAGATGACGGGGCTTATTGTTTCAAGCTCCTGGAAGCGGCTCAGGTGGCCGCGTCCGATTTCGGCTTCTTCAGAGGTTACACGGCATACGTAGTCGGGATACTGGCGGACGAGGTCGGAGTTGAGGTTGTTAAGGGCGAAGCGCATTTGGTCGGCGTGTTCCTGGTCAACGCAAAAGACAATAGTTTTGGCAAAGAGGTCGGTTTTTTTGAGGAATTCGGTCAGGTGGGTGGCAATTGCTTGGGTTCGTGCGCGGAGCGCTACGATGCGTTCGAAGTCTTCGGTGTGGTATTCTTCGTCAGGGATTTGGCGGCCATAGCGGTCAAGCTCACCTTTGCTCGGACGCCAGCCAGCAGCGTCATAGTCGGTAACAACACGGTGAACGCGATATGGAGCAAGAAACCCATCATCGATACCTTGTCCTAATGTGTAGGTGTAGATTGGGTTGCCAAAATACTTGTAAGTATCCCTGTTATCCTCGCGCAACGGTGTGGCGGTCATACCTATCTGGTAGGCCGGTTCGAAGTATTCGAGGATTTCGCGCCAGTTGCTTTCATCGCGGGCACTGCCCCGATGGCACTCATCTACGATAATCAAATCAAAAAAATCTGGTGCATATTCGCGATAAAGACCAGGACGGCGCTCATCTTTTGCGATGGCCTGGTATATTGCGAAGTACATTTCACGGCTCTTGATGGCCTCGCCATTCTCGATTTTGTGGCGGGCATCGCCGAAGGGGATAAAAGTTTTGTCTTTTGGGTCATCGACGAGAATGTTTCTGTCGGTGAGATAGAGTATTCTGGGGCCGCGAAACTCGCCGGTTCGGTTCCAGCGGGACGACCAGAGCTTCCAGCAGATTTGAAAAGCGACAAAGGTTTTTCCGGTGCCGGTGGCCATAGTCAGGAGGATACGGCGTTTGCCCTGAAGGAGCATCTGGACAGTGCGGTTTATGGCGATTTCCTGATAGTAGCGTGGGGTTTTGCCGGTGAGATTGAACGAAGGAGTAAGTAGGCGTCGGGTTATTTCTTCTGTTAAACCTTGCGCGTGGGAAAGGCGGTTCCATAATTCGTCCGGGGCAGGAAAAGAATCTAATGAGCGTTCCTTGCCCGTTATGAAGTCGAATTCCACGATGCCCTGGCCGTTGGTGGAATAGGCAAACTTAAGGTCGAGTATCTGGGCATAGTCCTTTGCCTGCTGGAGGCCGTCACCAGCGGATTTGTAGTCGGCCTTGGCCTCAATGACAGCGATAGGGAAATCGCGAGTATATCGCAGCAAGTAATCGGCGCGTTTTTGCTTTTTTCTGCGGATTTTGTCGCCAGAAACCACGATGCGGCCATCGGTAAAAGTCCTCTGCTCTGTGAAGGAGTGAGGGTCGTTGTCCCAGCCCGCTTCGAGCAATTTCGGGAGGACATATTTTCGACAGGTATCCGCTTCGGTACTCATAATTCTATTTATACAACTTTATTAGTGTTTTTGCAAGTAGGCGGGGTAAATAATGGATTCCCGCTCGATCCTTCGGCTGCGCTCAGGACAGGATATGCGGGAATGACCCTACTTCGCTATCGATACGAAGGGCGGGCAGACCCCGAAGCGGGCTTCGGGGCTAAATCCGCCGGAGGCGGAAAAGTATCGGGAATGGTGTGCAGAGCACGCCCTACTGATTCGCGTCTGAGTGCAAGCCACAACGTTGCCTTGATTCCTAATTGTTTAAGGACTATTATAACTGATCCGCGTCTGAGTGCAAGCCACAACTCAATCTCCGCCGCAGTTGGTCCAGCAGATTTGTGCTCAGTCCGAGGCGGGCTAATTCGCCGGCGCCGGAAAGTCGAACTTGCTGACTCTCCAGGCGGCCGCCAGGCAGCTTGAAAGCAATCTCCACGTAGTCGGCACCATTTTCGTCTCGATGGACCTCGCCGACTGCAACCGCCCATAGGCTTGCGGTCGCATTGGCCGCTGCCGCTGCCAGTTGTTCTATCCTTTGGCCGCGGGATGCGCTGCCGACCTGATGGTCGTCGCGCACACCGAGCAGACCGCGCAGTTTCTCCACGGTCGGAGCAACATACGCTCCGGCCAATACCTGCTTGGCGCCGTCGGCGCTGCAGAGTGCCGCAGCGAGACTGCCACCGCTGCCCGCTTCTGCCATCGCCAGTGTCGCACCACGCCCTTCCAGCAGCTTCAAGATGTGTTCCTCCAAGGACGTTTCGCCCTCCGCATACACATATTCGCCCAGGTGCTTTATGACCTTGTGTTTGAGCTCCTGGAGCCGTGCGCGGTCCTGCGATGTGTCGTTCGGCAGCGAAAAGGTGAAATCCACCCGGCCGCCTTGGAACTGCGAAGAAACCGTAATGTCAGGCGATAGAGGCACATTCTCTTTGAGCGTCTGGTCAATCTGGGACTGGCCAATGCCCACAAACCGCAGTGTTAGCGAACATCCGGGCAGCCCTGAGCCGAATCGTTTAGAGAGATACGGCACCAGCTCATCGCGGATCATAGCCTGCAATTCGCGCGGCGGCCCTGGTAGTGCGACGATTGTGGCGTTATCAAGTTCAAAAACAAGGCCGACGGCGGTGCCATTGGGGTTTCTAAAATAGGTGCCGCGTGTTGGGACCTGCGTCTGCCGGCGCAGGTTCGCTCGAAGCTGAGCACCTGATACATTGAAACGCCGTGCCACCTCCTGCAGCACATCAGGATGTTCTTTTAGAGCAATTCCCGTGAAATCGGAGAGTGTTTCGCGCGTAATGTCGTTGTCGGTGGGGCCAAGGCCTCCAGTGACAATTACCAGAGCCGCTTTGCCTTCTGATGGTGAGCCTGTCGAACCAGTGGCAAAGAGCAGTGCCTCTTTAAGGTCGGCCTGCTTGTCAGCCACACACATCGAACTGACGCAGCATAGGCCAAGGGGGCCCAGTGTCCGGGTAAGAAAGTAGGTATGCTCATCCGCGTAGGCGCCTGACAGCAGTTCGCTGCCGGTGACGATTATCATATAGTTAACGGGCTTCGAGGCAGACGCAGGCCCCGTTAGAAAGACGGCTTTCTTTTCTAACGGGGCAGGCTCAGAGGCACCTGCAACCAACAGTGGCAGCAGCCCGATTGACAGCAACGCTGACAGGCAAGATATTCGGAACCTCAATAAAATAGGATTTGCATTTTCCGGACGACCCGGCGTGATTTCGACTCGGAGGGATTTTTTTCTCATTATTCCAACCACTCGCTTTCAGGTAACAAATGTTGAAGATGAATGTTCATTTCGATTTTTTTTGTCTTTAGTGGTAATTCATTATTTCAAGGGATTGGTGTGACATTTCAAAAAGGATAAGGTTTTTTGGTGGCGTTGTTTTTAAGGTCGTTTAATCCGCCACTTCCGGGCAGGACAAAATATAATCCATACAGTCACTAATCTTGGCTGTTGCTACGGCAACTGCGCTGTCAGCGGCACCATAATAAAGATTAAGCCGGTCTGTCTCTTTGTGTACAACTGCGCCGGTGGGAAATACGACGTCACTAACGTCTCCAATACGCTCGTATGGCGCGCAGGGACCCAGCACCCATTCATCGCTTCGGTGTAGGACCTTCCAAGGCTGCTCTAAATCCAGCAAAGCCAGCCCCACCCGATATATTGCCCCTGCGGCGGTATCTCGGACACCGTGATAAAATATCATCCAGCCCTCTTTTGTTTCGATAGGCTGACAGGCTAAACCTACTCGGTGACAATCCCAGTAACCTGCCCTTGTCATAATCAGTGGTCTATGGTCGCCCCAGTGCTTCAAGTCGGGTGAGAAGCTAATCCACATATGGGCCTCGCCGCGGACAATTGGGCGGTGAATAAGTGCAAATCGCCCCTGGAATCTACGAGGGAGCAGGCATGCATCTTTATCTTCGGGCGGCAGAGGAGAACCCAGGCGAGCAAAATGTTTGAAATTTTTGGTAATCGCCAGCGAAACCACCGGACCACCTTCACTAAAAGATACATACGTAATGGCAAACTGTTTTTGCTCTTCCAGCCAGACAATGCGGGGGTCTTCCAAACCCCACCTTTCCTCTCGCAAATTTTGGTCGGCCTCGAGAGTCGGCGTAGAGTCAATTTTCCACTTTGTAAAACCATCGGCACTACGCGCAACTGTCAAATGCGAAAAGCCTCGCATATCTTCAACCCGCACTAACAACACTGTCTCCGTGTTCAATTCAGCCGCCCCAGGATTGAAGACCGCATTTGTCGGATAAGGCCACATCTGAGGTGTCAATATCGGGTTGTCTTGGTACCTCTTAAATAGTTCGTGTGCTTTTTGCTGGCGTGAAAGCTCGGCCATATTTTCGCCTCGTAAAGTGTTGAGTGATATACCTAAGTTGAACCCCCAGCTTAAATAGTATAATTTGGGGTTCGAACTCTTTAATTTATACTAACTGCCTAATCGGCAACATAAATAATTTTCTGCAATAAAAGTCATGGTTTTAAGTGTAACTGGTGAAAATTTTCTGCCACAGCACAGGTAATACAGTTATGCTTTTATCAACTGCGTTTGGTATAGACTTTGATATAGAGAGCAAATCCTCATCAGTTCTTCGTGTCGGCCCTGTGCGACAATCCGCCCATCATCCATTACTACTATAACATCGGCACTCATAACGGTACTGAACCTGTGTGCGATTATAAAGCAAGTTCTACTATGCATAATTTCCTCGACGGCCCTATGGATTTTCGCTTCGCTGTCGGCATCAATCTGGCTGGTCGCCTCATCAAAAATCAAGATGGAAGGATTCTTCAAAATTGCTCTGGCTATGACGATTCTCTGGAGTTGGCCGCCGCTGAGGCCGGCGCCCTGCTCGCCGATGACAGTATTATAGCCATCGGGCAGAGGTGAAATAAATTCGTCGGCGAAGGCTCGCTTGGCGGCAGCAATTATTTGGTCTCTGGTGGCGCCGGGCTTACCATAGGCGATGTTTGCCGCTATAGTATCATTGAATGTCACCACATTTTGCGTGACCAGTCCGATTTGATTTCGCAAACTTGCAAGGGTAGCATCACGGATGTTTTTTCCATCTATCAGTATCTGGCCGCTGTCGGGGTCATAGAACCTCGGCACCAAATTTGCCAGAGTCGTTTTGCCTGAGCCATTTGGCCCGACGATAGCGATGTTGTGTCCAGCTTGAACTGTCAGATTGACACCTTTAAGGGCAGGAGCAGCACTGCCTGGGTATGTAAAGACGATGTTCTTAAATTCAATTTTGTCTTTCAGTGGAGACAATGGGATTGCATCCGGCTTTTCGAACTCGAGCTTCTGGTCGGCAATGGCAAATACTCTTTCAGCGGCGGCGTTGGCCTCCTGGATTTTGTTCCATATATCGCTTGTTTTTCGTACCGATTCTGCCGACGCGCCCAGCAGAAGCAGCAGCGTAATGAATTCGGGGCTGTCCATCCGGCCCTGGGTGACCCAGTGTGCGCCGACTATCAATGCCGCCGAGCCAGCAATCATCCCGAGGACTTCCAGCGAGGGCATAGTGACGGCATCAACCTTGGATATTTTCAGCAGTTGCTTTAACAATTTTTGGTTTATAGCCCGGAAGATGTTACTTTCGTATTGCTGTTGATTATAGACCTTTACGACTTTAAGACCGGCCATTGTCTCTTGAAGTTTTCCGAGCATTTCCGAGCCAGCCATAAGTTGTTTTTTTGTGGCCCGTTTCATTTTTTTGCCGAAGCCCGCTACCAGGATGATTGTAAGCGGGGCGCCGCATAGAAATATAAGTGTCAGCTGCCAGTCCAGCAGCATTGCGAAGGTCAACATAAACACCGCGATAAGCGGCTCGCGGAGGGCCTTACCGAACATTACTTTAATCGCCTGGCCTATCACAGCGGTATCACGGATAATCCTGCTGACGCTGTCGCTTGGCCGTTCATTTGCAAAAAAGGCCAACGGCATATTCATAACATGTCGGAAGATGTCCTCACGCAGATGGTTTATTCCCACGTGGACTATTTTTTCAGCCAGATAATCCTGGGAAAACTTTGCTATGCAGCGGATTATCGTAACTATGACCATCGCCAGTATAATAAAGATGATTGCTTTTATCTCGTTTTCAGCGGTTTGTCCCCGCGGCAAAAGGCCAACGACCCATTGTGCACGCTCGATAATCGCCGTTCTGGCCGTCCATTTGAGCCGGCCTGTGGCACTGGTATTTACACCTTCATCATCGGGTTGAATGGTATTAAGTGTCAAAGTTTTGTATTCCGGAGCGTGGTCTTTGCCGGAACGTCTTATCTGCACGGTGAGCTGGTTCTGTGTGGTTGTGGCCATTTCTTCAAGAAGTCGCGGATAGGGTATTTGAGGGGTCTGGTCGGTAGTCGGGAGATTACCTGCTCCGAGGATTCTATCATTCCGCTTAAACCCTGATGCGTGAGCGAGACTTTTTTTCTCGACTCGGGTCACGAGGAGGCAGTAAGCAATATCCATACTGTTGCCGTCAGCAAAGTCCGTGGTTTCAGGGACATAAAACTCAAGGCCGTAATGCCACTGGCACCCTTTTCTGTCAATCCAGCCGTGTAGTCCCTCCTGACCCATCATCACCTTCAGCAACGGTATAATCGTCATAAAACTTAGTGACAAAAGAACGCCGATGCTTATTGCGCTGAGGACGACAACAATAATACGGGGCCATTGCGGCCAGATATATTTGAATATTCGCCTAAATGCCTTCATTCACAAAATCTTCCAATGGTAATTAGTGAGTGGTGAATGGTTAACGGTTCGACCGTCCTGAGCTCACCGTCGAAGGATTGGTGAGTCTGTCAGGAATACGTTGCCGGATTAACCAATTAACTATTTACCCAATTACCCAATTAACTATTTGACCAATTAACATGGTTTAAGCACACTAACAAAATTTGCTTTGCCGGTCAACCCCGTTAGAGACTTTTTTACATTCTTAATAGATGTTTTTTTCCCCTGCACGGTCTCTAACGGGTGCGATTCATCTTTGTAGGTAGATTATTTTTACACGATGTAGCACGGGCTTCCAGCCCGTGCAAACACGGCCAAGATGGCCGTGCTACTTTCTTTACCTACAAACGTGAAGCACACCCGTCTCTAACGGGGTCAAGCCCAAAGAGTTGACTGCAAACAGTTACTTTGTTACTGTAACCGTTTTCAAGAGGATAGTTAAATGAAAATTGACATTTTGGTTCTGGGTGAATTTGAAACCAATTGCTATATCCTGCGCAATAACAAGACAGCTTTAGATTGTCTTGTAATCGACCCTGGTCTTGGAGCTGGTCGGTTGTTCAGTTTTCTTAAGGAACATAAATTGAATCCGCTTGCTATAGTTCTTACCCACGGCCACATTGACCATATTGGAGCTGTCGCCGAGCTTTGTGACAATTTCCCGCATATAAAAGTCTATATTCACAAGCTCGATGCCAGAATGCTCCAGGATTCTTACAGCAATTTATCTGCTATGATGGGCAGCGGATTCAGCGCCAGTCCGGCGGATTTTCTCTTGGATGATAGTAGCATAGTTGACGAGGCCGGCATAAAGTTGCAGGTGCTTCATACACCTGGCCACACGCTGGGTGGTATCTGTCTGTATTCAAAAGATGAGGGGATTGTCTTTACGGATGATACGCTATTTGTTGATTCGATTGGACGGACGGATTTTCCAGGTGGCAACGAACAACAGTTGCTAACCAGCGTTCGAGAAAAGCTCTTTACTTTGTCCGGTGATACAATTGTGTATCCCGGCCACGGCCCATCAACAACGATAGAGCGCGAAAAAACACATAATCCGTTCTTTCAATAATCGCTTAACGGTCCCGCACCAATCCTTCGACAAGCTCAGGATGGTGAGCAAAGTCGAACCATTGACCGGTTGAGGCAGTCTGTGCCCGAAACTTCAGGTAAGAGTCGCTCTGGTGCGGACAATTGGTGTGGGATTTTGGGCGCGTATCCAATAAGATGTTTTGCCCTATAAAGAAAAACAGCCTGCAAGGTTGTTCTAATCTCGCCCCGGTCAAGTCCTATAAGATTTTCACCGGCATTATCAAAGTATTGTGCACAGTAAAAGTTGGGAATTCCGTTTTTCGCCTAAAAAGTAGCCATTCGTTTTAGCCGACATCCTAACGTAGTAAGACTATCGAAAGGCCAAATTCAATTGAGGCGAGTTTCCGTGCAGGCGTCTTTGAAACTTGCTGTGACGCGGGAAAAAGATAGGGTGGGGTGCCAAGTGTAGGGAAAATACAATATCTCTGTCCCGGGTGATTTGAGCTGATGATATGATGAACTTTATATCGTGAGCTCTTTAAGGAATGGTTAGATGGATGCTACTGATATTAATTGCGTGCAGAACGAGCAGACTCTGCGGGACAGCGAGGAGATGTTCAGAAGTCTTGTTGAGACATCGGCTGACCTGGTATTTCGGCTCGATAGAATTGGTCATATCGAGTATATCAATCCCATAGTGTTTGAACTATATGGTTATCAGGTTGATGAGTTGATTGGCAAGAATATAGAGGTGACCACTCCTACCGACCAGTTGCATAAAGCGATGGAAGCGATTAGCAGGGTTTTGGTGGGGGAGTCGGTGTGGGATTTTGAAATAAATCAAATGGACAAAGCTGGCCGAATTGTCCCAATGGAAATTAATGCGGTCCCGGTTAGAAAAAATGGCCAGATTGTTGGCGTTCAGGGTATAATGCGCGACATCACAAGGCGCAAGCAAGTAGAGAGGGAACTAAGGATAAAAAGTATCGCCGTTGCCGAATCCATTAATGCTATCGCTATGGCCGACCTTGAAGGCAAGCTGACATACGCAAACGACGCCTTCCTGAAAATGTGGAGATACAATGAAGTTTGCGAGGTCCTCGGCAAGTCTGGTAGCGATTTCAACCAGGATGCCGAAAAGGCGCTAATGGCAATGGAAGCATTGCGAACTGTTGGGAGCTGGGTTGGCGAAGGAATGGCGAAGCGAAAAGATGGCTCAACATTTTGGGCCAGGTACTCGGCAAATATGGTCAGGGATGATACTGGCAAGCCCTTATGTATAATGAGTTCAATCGTAGATGTTACAGACCACAAGCAGGCGGTGGAAGAGCTAAAGCAAGCAAAAGAGCAAGCAGAAAAAGGAAAAATCGAGCTTGAGCAGCTTAACAGGCAGCTTGAAGTCGCGGTTAACCAAACCAGTATGCTGGCTCAGAAAGCACTGGCGTCCGATTTAGCCAAAAGCGAATTTCTTGCCGGCATCAGCCACCAAATCCGCACACCATTGAACGCCGTCATAGGTTTTAGCCAGGTTCTTGCCGAGCAAGACCTCACAGATGAACAAAGACATTATGCCGACCTCATCAGAGAAAGCTCTGAGAATCTTTTGCAATTGATAAACGATGTCCTTGATTTTTCAAGGCTCGAGGTCGGCAAACTCGATGTCCACATTAGCGAGTGTTCATTAGGATGCCTGCTTGCTATTACCGAATCGTTGATGAGGCCGGCTGCAATGGAAAAAGGCCTGAAGTTCGAAATTCTGCAATGCGGCGAACTCCCAAAGGAGATACGCACCGATTTTGTCCGTCTGCGCCAATGCCTGATTAACCTTATTGGCAACTCCATCAAATTTACCGAAACCGGGCACGTATATGTGAATGTCTCCGTTCAGCAGCTCAACGAAATACCCTACATTTGTTTCGACATTGAGGACACAGGAATTGGAATCCCACCTGATAAGCAGCAGTTAATATTTGAAAGATTTGTGCAGGCAGATGAAACAATCGGACGTAGATTTGGAGGCACAGGTCTGGGACTGGCTATCACCAAACGGCTGGCTAATCTTTTAGGCGGGGACGTTTCTATCAGCAGTCAGCCCGGCAAAGGCTCGGTATTCACCCTTAGAATTCCGGCAGGCCTCGACATCAAATCCCAGCCGCCCTTAGACAGATACAATTTTGTGAACGAATTAAGCCGTGGAAGTGACCTTTCAGAGCAAGTCAAGTTCAGTGGCCAAGTCCTGGTTGCCGAAGATAGTCGAACTAACCGGATTCTTTCTCGTTTACTGCTGGAAAGACTTGGGTTAGAGGTAACAACCGCCGAAGATGGCGAAGAAGCGCTCAACAAAGCCCTCAACCAGCCATTCGACCTGGTATTTATGGACATCCAAATGCCCAATATGGATGGGTATCAGGTGGTAGAAACGCTGCGCCGAAAAGCAGTTACCATACCAATAGTTGCTTTAACTGCTCATACAACCGACCACGACAGGGAAAAATGTATTGCTGCCGGCTGCAATGACTATTTAACCAAGCCGATTAACCGTAAAGAATTGATTGAACTACTTACCAAATATCTGGCTTCGGAGAGTATCACTGATGGTGGTAAAGCCATCTCAGTCAAATCTGATGTAGGCTAATCTTCTCCAGTCCACCAATTAACTACTCACCAATCACCAAGTTTTGCGCTCATACAGACGTAAAAATATCTGATTTTTGCCATTGTCTGAGAAAGTCGTTGTAACCTTTTACCTCGGTAAGGCGTAAAATGGGGTGAATCACGTAGCAATTTGCAACGTGGTGAAGTTGTGGTAAGGCTGTGTTGCAACACTCAAAGCCCAAAAACAGTAGCCACGAAGGCACAAAGTCACGAAGATAAAAAATAAGATATTTTAACCTTGGTGCCTTAGTGACTTTGTGGCAAAAACAGGTAAAATTTTGTAAAATGGAAAGGGATTGAGACTATGAAAAAGTTAACAGTATCGCTAATAGTATGTCTGTTTCTGTCTGCCCCTCTGTTGGCGGGGCCATTGCTGAAAAATCAGGTCAGCAGCACCGCCAACTGGGTTGTTCACGCTGATTATGAGCGGTTCAACAGTTCCCAAATTGGTCAGCTCATCCGAAAAGAGCTGGCGGCCCAGGGCATAGAAGAAAAGCTGGTCAATTTCGCCAATATATTTTCTTTCCATCCGCTTAACGATGTGCGGGATGTAACGATTTATGGCAATGGAAAGGACCGTCAGAAAGCAGTAGTTCTGATTGACGGCAACTTTAACAGAGAAAAGCTCGAGGCGCTCGTGCGAACGAATCCGCAGCACCAGGAAATTCAATATGGTGACATCCTGATACATGGCTGGATGCACGAGGAAAAACAAAAGGATGGGACCACAAACAGTTTTATGATGTTCGGCTGCCTCTATCAGGATAAAATAGTAGTTATGAGCTCCGGCCAGGAGACGATAAAACTGGCCCTGGATGTCCTCAGAGGCTCCGCGCAGAGTGCAGTGGATGGCCAGTTCAGTGCGGCAACACTAAATGCTCCAGGCGCATTTTTCCAGGTAGCTGCTAACGACGTTGGTGACATAGCAGGAGAGGAACCTCAGGCAGCCGTGCTAAAACAAACCAATAAATTGGGTCTGGCAATCGGTGAAAATGAAGGAAAATTTTATATCGATTTCGGTTTGGCAGCCAAGAGTAATGAGGCAGCGCAGAATATCAACAAGGTGTTAGAGGGCATTATTGCCTTTGGAACCCTGTCCGGTGAGCAGCAGCCAAAGCTGGCAGAGCTGGCTAAAAAGGTGAAATTGTCCTATGAACAGAACACGGTCACGGTTGGAGTCCGTTTTGAGTCAGACCCACAATCGGTTTTCCAGTTTTTGAAAGAGCAATGGGAAAAAAAGAAGCAAGCAACCAGCAATCCGTCGTGAAACTATCCTATAACCGTCAAACACAACTGCAGATATTAAGTGCCGAAGAGCTGGCCCTGCGGTCGCAGCAGGGTTGTCAGGAGTGTTTCGAGGAACTGGTAGAGCGCTATAATGTGCGGCTCTACCAGTTCTTGCGTAATAAGATAGCCGGTGTCCAGGATACCGAAGACCTCGTTCAGGATACGTTTATAAAGGCTTATCGCAATATCCATCGCTATCGAATCTCATGGAGATTTTCGACCTGGCTGTTCACGATAGGTTCTCGCCTGGCAACCAGTCACCATCGTAGTTTGCATCGTCAGCAGATTGTAACTGAGAGTAACCCCGGTAGTATTGAGCCTGCGGATGTGGCTATGCAACAGGAGACACATGATGGCCTGTGGGCAATAGCCAGAGATTTATCAAAAGACCAATATCAGGCGCTGTGGTTAAAATATGTGGAAGATATGTCGATAAAAGAGATAGCAAAGGTATTAAAAAAAACGCAGGTCGGTGTCAAGGTGCTTTTATATCGGGCACGGACCAATCTTGCCCGGCGACTGCGGAATATCGCAGCCGAACCTGTCCGCTATCCGTGTGGCGGAAATGAAACTGCGGCACAACCATTGCCGAAAGAACAATTACATATTGTGAAAGTTGAAGGTGCATAATGTTCTGCTGGCTATTTAGATTAATGATTTCACACGCTGCCGATGGTGATAATCCGTTAAGCCCGGCAGCGGAAAAGCACATCCGTCATTGTGAAGATTGCCGGTATTTTTACAGCACCTGCTTATTGTTGAGCGAGCGACTCAAATCCGAAATAGTAAGTCCGGACCGGAATCTATCCGTTCGATTGCGCAAACGCGTTTTGACAGCTATGCCTCATCAGCAGACAAAGACAATCAGCTTTAGAATCAAGTGGTGGCCCGCAGCGGTAGCGGCGTGCCTGACGTTAATTGTCCTTATTGGGGCTATGTTTTTCGTAAAACGTCTGAATGACCGACTGACTGCTATTCGTGATGTGCGGACAGATATCCGGAACCTTCAAACTATTGTTGGTAAGGAGTTTCCGGCAGCGTGGCCGGAGCTAATCGAAGGGCCTCTGGCAAACGAGGCCAAAAACCTCGCGGACGACACCGAAGCGGCAGTCAGGTTTCTCGTTGCCTGCGTTACAGTTGATGTCACCGGTCCAGAAAACGAATCAATCAATTGAAAAAAAGGGGGTTGATAGCCGGTAATTATCAGAGGTTATTGTAATACTCCGGCTTGCCGTCGTCGCTGTCGTAGCTGGTCGAATCCTGTAGCGGAGTATCAACTTTGATTCTTTCAATATACTCAGCCTTTTTTGTGATGCTGTCAACAGTAACTAAAATCCCACTCATTTTCAAATCGCCGGTCGCAACCTCAAACGGGAAAGGCATCTGCGTCCTGAAGGATTTTATGACATTCTCAACTTTTCTGCCGAGCACCGAATCATGAGCGCCGGTCATCCCTATATCAGTGATATATGCAGTGCCTTTGGGAAAAATCCTTTCATCTGCGGTAACAACGTGCGTGTGAGTTCCGAAGCACAAGCTGACGCGCCCATCGAGGTAATAACCCATCGCGAGCTTTTCGCTGGTGGCCTCAGCGTGACAATCGACCGCGATGATGTCGGCTTTATTTTGAAGCTGCGGCAGAATTTTATCGATAGCATTGTAGGGACAGTCCGCAGGCTTCATATAAATCCTGCCAATCAAGGAAACCACAGCTACGGTCGGCCCTTTACTCGTCTGGTAAATTGCATAGCCCCTCCCTGCGGCATGCTCGGATAAATTCGCCGGCCGGGCAATGTTCTCGGCTGTCTCCAGCGTGGCGATTATCTCTTTTTTGCGATAGGTATGGTCGCCTAAGGTAATCAGGTTCACGCCATATCGCAGCAGCTTATCATAGATTTGTGGCGTCAGACCCGAACCGCCCGCAGCGTTTTCAGCGTTGGCTATTACGCAATCGATTGCCCGTTCCGAAACAAGCGCCTTTAGCCGTTCCGCAACAACACGCCGGCCAGGCCGTCCCACTATGTCACCAATACAAAGTATATTCAGTTTCATAACTTAACTGACCCGATTATTTTCTTTCGACCAGAGATTCTAACAGTAGTAGCCATCGCAAACAACACAAATAGATGTAAAATCACGTTTATCAATAGTTAGGAATGTCCAATGACTCCGACCTTGATTTCACAGGGCAGTTGATGTGAACGATTTAGCCAGATTTTCCCCTAACCTGGTTAAGTGACTATTTAGAGCAGTAAATCGCCTGCCGGATATTGATATACCCTAACCACTATACGTTGTGAAGGTTACCCCCGACTTGTCGGGGCTGCCTGCTCTGGAGTTTATCCCGATTTATCTGGGCTAACTACTAATTCTTATTTGGCGTACTCTATGCAGCGGACCTCACGCAGCAGCGTTACCAGGATTTCGCCAGGATAAGTCATCTCGGCCTGAATCTTGTTGGCGATGTCGCGCGCAATCTTCATTGCCGCAGCATCATCCACTTCATTAGCATTAACAATCACGCGGATTTCTCGACCGGCCTGAATCGCATACGCGCTTTCGACGCCTTTGAAGCTGTTGGCAATCTCCTCGAGTTTTTCCAGCCGCTTGATATATCTTTCAAGCGTCTCTCTTCGGGCGCCGGGACGCGAGGCGCTAATCGCATCGGCGGCAGCAACTAATGGTGTGTAAGGATTATCCGCCGGGATGTCCCCGTGATGGCCTGCCACGGCATTTAGAATAATAGGCGATTCGCTAAAGCGTTTGAGATAATTTGTGCCGATAGCAGGGTGACTGCCCTCGACCTCATGGTCAATGGCCTTGCCAATATCATGCAGCAATCCTGCTCGCCTTGCAATCGAACCATCCAGCCCAAGCTCGTCGGCCATCACCTGAGTCAGGAATGCAACCTCAATACTGTGGCGAAGGACATTCTGGCCATAACTTGTCCTGAAGCTCAAAGCACCCAGCAGACTGAGCACCTTGTTGCTCAGTCCTCTGACGTTCGTCTCAACCGCGGCATCTTTGCCAATCTGTAAGAGCTTTAAGTTAACATCCTTTTTGGTCTGTGCGACAAGCTCCTCAATCCGGGATGGATGAATGCGTCCATCCTGAATCAGCCGCTCCATCGAAAGACGGGCGACTTCACGTCTGACAGGACTGAAGCCGCTCACGACAACCGTGCCAGGTGTGTCATCAACAATGACATCTACACCGGTGGCCTTTTCAAAGGAGCGAATGTTGCGTCCTTCTCTACCTATGATTCGGCCCTTCATATCGTCATTAGGGATGTCAATGGTTGAGACAGTGACTTCACAGGTCTGCTCAGAGGCGTAACGTTGAATAGCCGCCGTGATCACTTCACGGCTTTTTTCATCGGCAGTTTCAGTGGCTTCGTCAACTTTGCGTTGAATCAAAGTGGACATCTCGTGCTCGCACTCATCTTCAAGGCGTTTTAGCAACAGCTGCTTGGCCTCTTCGATGTCCATTGCCGTAATTTTCAGTAGCTGATTCTTCTGCTGCGCTATGACCGTCGAAAGCTGTTTTTCCTTCGAGTCGATATTGTGCAGCCTCTTATCTACCTCTTCCTCTCGCCGTTTTAGAGTGCTGTCCCGTTGCTGTAGCTGCTCACCCTGCCGCTCAAGGACATCCTCCCGTTTGGTTAATCTCATTTCAGTTTCGTGCAGCTCGGAACGTATCTTATTAAACTCGTTTGTGAATTGCTCTTTTTTCTTGATTGCCTCAGCGGTAGCGTCAAGCTGAGCCGACTTGATTATGTTATCCGCCTCTCTTTTTGCAGCTTCGAGCTGTCGCTGCCGTTCCTGCTGGAGTGTCTTGGCCCTTGTCTTGGCGACTATCTGATAGGCTATAGCAGCCAGGCAGACCCCCAGGATAAAGCAGACAACCGAAGCTACAACGGTGGGCACCGTAAGTAGCATCAATATTGAACTCATAGCTCTACCTTTCCCTCATAATTTACAATAGTCAAAAAAATCGGCGTGGGCATTCTTAAGATTAAGGGATTTGCCGGTAGGAAAGCCTAAAGATATGGCAGTAAATTACGAAATCCTCTGTGTCAGAGCGCAAAATCAGTTATTTTGTGCCGGAATTTTATAAAATTGCGGCATCTTTGGTGATTGTAAATCCATCTTTTTTGTCCAGTTGGCTGATTTTATGCTCAATGGCAGAACTCCAAAGTTGATAATCGAGTTTTTTTCAAATAGATTTCGCTTTACGCTAAATTCACTTTTACGCACCCGCCAAAGCAAGCGGGTCCAGATTTCTCGTTTCGTTTTTTCGGCTCAACAGTCGCTAAAAGTGTCCATTCTCCGTAGTCACTACGAAGGATGAATCTTTGCAGCTTAACTACCGTTAGGAAAAAGACTTACAAGCCTTTTCCACGTCTTCTGTGTCCCTTCACTATGATGTCAAGATCTCAATGAAAGAAACGGGACGGCCCACGTTTTAGTTCATCGTCAATAAACTGCAATATTATGATAGGATGTTTTATGGCATCGGTCAAGAGAAAAACCGACAAAATCTACAGAATAACCTAAATTTTTAAGGTAAATTACCGCAAATATAGGTTTTCAAGTAAGTAGAACATCATCCTAATTCCATATTTGCATTAAATTAAGGCCGAAAAGCTTAATGAACAGGTCTCTAATCAACCAGTATCAGTCCATAATAATTGGGGCACTGACGTGTTGTCCTGACCACTTCTATTGGGAAACCTGCCTTGCGAACCGTAGAAAAAACGTCGATTCCGCACGCCTCCATTGCCGGCCGGGCCCGCTCCGGATGCCGACAACGTTTATCTTCCAGAGCGCATTCCTTGCAAAAATAGCAGGGTCCCGCACCCAACCCGAACGCCTTCCAGGCTCCGCGTAGAAATATAGTTCGCTCAAGCTCGGCAACTATCGCTTTTACATCCGCCTCTGGCTCGAAGTGTATCAAAATCGCCCGACAGTAACTATCCAGGACCTCTCGCATCTGCTCGGGCGTGGGTGTAAAGGGAGGGCAAACCAGGCACTGCCCATAACCATCACATCCAAACTGGCATTTTAGCCGAACCCAACCAGCGGTTTTAACATCGCACGGCGAGATTATACTAACACCCTTCACACCAGATTTTTGCTTAACAATATCGCACAATTCCCTGTCTGATATTTTGGCTGTGCTTTTTGAGGTTTTGCCTTTGGGTTCCATTTACTACCTATAATTATCTGAAGTATCGTGATGGCATCGGGTCACAATTTCTTATTATATCAGCTTACCGCTGTAAATTCGCCAATTTTATGGCTTACAAGGATAAAAACATAATGGCATTTCTGTAAAATCAAAAGTACGGCGGGATTCCGGGGACAGCTTATTTATCAACGCAGCAAATCCCGATACAATCATCGGGACTTTTGCCTAAAAGTTAATTCGCCGGCTTTCAAAGTCGGTTTTAAACCCCTCTCGATAGACCAAATTTTCCAAAAAACCCCCCAGTATCAGCAATTAGTAAAAGTCCAGTCAGTAATCTATTGAACTTTATAGTTCTTCTTTTAACGACTCAATAAATTTTAGCAAGACATCTTTATCTATAAGCTTTTGCACTTCCTCATCAAGCCAGATTTGCTCCAGCCATTTATCTATTTCCTGCGAATTAAGAGTCTTGCCTAGGGACTGCTGGTAGCTCTGGCAGTCTAAGCAAGGTGGTTGTAGTTCAGTGTCTGGCTTCTTCCAGTTACTAACCAGTCTGTTGAAATCATTGGTATAGACCCGGTACTTCGGCAGACCCTGTGCCTTGTGGTCAAAGTCAGCACACGGATTGAAATCCCGGTCAGTTATTACTTTCTTCCAGTTAGCAACCATAATGTCGAAATCATTTGTATAGACCCGGTACTTCGGCAGACCCTGAACAGCATTATCAGCATCACCGTCACATTGATAAAGTTCCAACCAGCAGTTTGGCCTGTGCAGCTTAACCCAATCATCATATATATACTCATACTCTGGAAAACAGTGTTTAAAATCCTCGTCTCCTCCTATGTCAACCCTACCTCCCGAAACCCGCGGATTACCATCAATATCGTTCTCGCCAATATAATCGCCATCAGGGTCGCCTTTATCTACACAGTCAGAAGAATCTTTGCCTATATGTAAATCATCTGGGTCTCCCGGATTTATAAATACAGGGTCGTCCGTCCAGGAGAAGATTGCGCTGCAGTTGTTTAATTGTTCATTTTCGTTGTTGTTACCCCAGATAATACAGTTGCTTATGTTGACGATCTCCGCCCCAGACGAACTTATTCCATATCCGGTATTACGGACGATTGTGTTATTTCGAATTGTTGCAGTTCCTGCGTATGTATTGTTAATGTAGATTCCATGGTCATAGGCATCAGAGCCATTGTCGTGTATCCAGTTATTTTTTATTTCTACCGGAATTCCCTGACCCATTATATCCTGGCAGTATATCCCACAACCACCGTTTCCACGAATTTTGCTATTTGTAATTTTAGTTTGTGGGGTGTAATAATCAAATATGCCATCACCGCTGTTATTCTGGATAGTGCAATAGGAGACTGTTAGATTTGCAGTATGACCATAAATACCATAACCATAGTTATAACTGATGTTATCTGCAATTATGCAGTTATCAACTTTAACAGTAGAATTTACGCAATAGTTGCAACTTATTCCAGCCGATGCATTATCTTGAATCAAACAATCTTTGATTTCGGGGGAAGAGTCATTTATACAATATATTCCACAGTAATTTTCTTTGATTATGTTGTTAGAAATATTTGGTGAGCCGCCATCACAACAATAGATACCTTCCTCAGAACCTTTAGTTATTGTAAAACCATCGATGGTTGTTGCAGAACCGATGCCATCAACTGCTTTTACGACGCGAAGAACGTCACCATCATCATCGCCATCTATGTCGCCGGTGAGAATAGTAGGATAGGCCTCGATATCGCGGGCATCGGGGTCAGGTGTCCCTACGCCAGCATAGCCACCTTTAATAGCAACGCCGTTAACCAGTTGAAAGCTAAAGGAATTGGGGATGGGGATGGTTGGATCCGTTCTTTTTGAAGGACAGTATGACCCCTCAGCCACCCTGATTTCTTTTACGACAAGACAATTCTGAGCGTTGGTTAGCGCATCCTGTAAATCGATATAAGCATTATCCCAGGATGTGCCATTGTTACAGCCCGATGTTGCATCCCTATCTACGTAGATTATCTGGCCGACTCCACAACAAACTTGAGTTCCGAGCGTTCGTTTGCTGTAGTAATTGTTGCCTTCCATCTCAACTACATTAGTAAGAGTGTGGCCTGGTTTGGCGTAACACTCTGCCTTAACCTGTATCTGCAATATACCTGATTGTTCGGGTTCAATGAAAGCAAAACTCCACGTAACAGTATGATTTTCCTCATGGTATTCGCCGCCTGATGAATGGGAAAGATGTTCTACTATAATACTCCCCAAAAACCAGACCAGCATATAAGGTGGTAAGTTGTGTTATAGTTCTTTTAGGTTTACGCCACAGGCGTATAAATTTGCACGAAAGGAGTCGGAATTATGGCACAACATCGACA
>Ga0315279_10003153_pt1 | contig 23456 bp, 21 predicted proteins | sample YL17G06_20_MG_FD_203694 | JGI IMG/M metagenome (GOLD analysis project Ga0315279, IMG submission 203694) | Sediment microbial communities from Yellowstone Lake, YNP, Wyoming, USA - YL17G06_20 | ecosystem: Environmental > Aquatic > Freshwater > Lake > Sediment | place: USA: Wyoming | collected...
GATAATTCATCATGAGCATCGTCACCGTCGAGGGCAGGTCCGCCTCGCAGGCACCGACTAAGCCGTCGTTATTGAGCTGGAAAAAGCCGAGGCAGGGGTAGGCTGTCACCTTTCCCGCGTAAATCAAACCCAGGCAGCTCATGGTGATGGCCTGAGCTTTGTAATTATTGAGCAGGTCGAGCTCGGCCAGGTACATGGCCCCGGCCTTCACGATTTCCTCGCGCGTCGGCTCGATTACTTTTGCCGCGCCCTTTATCCAGGTGTCGGCCCACTTCGAAGCCTGGATGCGGTCGGCTTTATCGTAGAGCGAGTTGAATTCCGCGGACGTGACCTGGCGGATGTCCGTCCCGAAGACGCTCTTGACCGTCTCTGGCGCATCACCAAGGCTCTCGGCGTCGGTCACATCGATGATCCTCGAAACACGCATCCTCTTTATGCATTCAAAGCTTTTCAGCGCGTCAACGACATCCTGGAAACGGGAGGACGCAACGCCGACGACCTTCAACCCCTGGCGCCGGGCCGCGGCATTTTCGATCAGGAATTCTCCCGATCCCGCGTACAGGTCGTCGGCGAGAATCGTCGGCCGCCCCGAGAACGCGATCGCCCGCGAAACACCCGTCCAGATGCCGACGAGATACACGAGATAGCCGTCGATATCCTTGTCCGTCAGGAGGAGCTCTTGGGCGTCCTCGGCTTTCTGCAGGGTCACCGGCAGGAATTCAATATTCGGACAGGCTTTCTCGAGGCGAGCCGCGAGCTCCTTGATCCGGCCTGCATAGTCGTACCCGATGTTAGGCCAGGTCGGCCGGTCTGCCGGCTCGTGGCAAAAAACCAGCCGGACGCGGGCCCTTCCCCCATCGGCCGGAACCTCGAACCCGACGAGCTTCATCGCGCCGGGTGCGGCGGCCGTCGCGTAAGCGTAAGCCGCGCACGTGGCGCAGGCTCCTAGGAACTGCCGCCGGTTGAGATTCCAGGGATACGGATTCTTAGGACGATTCATGGGACCCTCCTTTCAAGACAGCGAATGGTTTCGCTCGACACTAAGAAATATATATCAAAGCGAAAAAACAGAGTCAAACGGCAAAATCGCTTATTTTGAAACCTCGTCATAAGGGAAATTCTTGGAAGAAAAGGGACGAAACGGCGTCTAAAATATGATACTTGTAAAGAGGTTTATCTCTGTGTCTTTAAATCGCCCGGATAGAAATTAGAAAGAGACCGACGTTGATCGGTGGCGGCTTTGGCGGTCCCGGCGGCGGAGGCTTCGGCGGTTATTAATGTGAAGGAGACGCCGGGAGAACCGCCAATAGGGTAATACATACCCCTGTGCACCCAAAATCGTCATCTCTCCAGTTTCAGCATCAGCAACTGAACTCCGTAAGCCGGGACCAGCACAGGCGGCCGCGTCGAGGTCGAGCATATCCAGAATGCGTTTTAGCCCGGGTTCGATCCCCGATCCTAAAATCCATAATTGAGGCCGAGGACAAGCCTGCGGCTGGGCTCTTCCATCGCGTCCGGGTCAGGACGGCCGAGGAACGTCTTGTCGAACACGTTCATCAGGGCGGCGTAGAAGCTTAACGAATGCCAAGCATAGCTCGCCTTGAGTTGGAAATATTCGTAATCCGGGATCGCGATCTCGGCCGGCCCCGGTTTGTCTTTTTGCCCCTGGAACGTTCCGCTCACCTCCATCGACAGCCTCCCAAACCAGACGCGGCTCCCGACAAAGAGCCGGACCGGCGGGATATCGTTGATCGGCTGCCCCGTCACCCGGTTTTCTCCGTGGAGGACGAACATATTGCCGAAAATCTTCCATCCCGAAAACGGATAATATTCCACTTCGGTCTCGATCCCACGAATTTGGGCGCTGTCAACGTTGAGGTATGTATAGGTTTTGTCCGCGACCAGATAGCGGTCGATGAGGCCGTCGATTCTGTAGGAAAAGCCATAAACGCCGACGAAGAAGCGTTTCATCGTGACGCGGAGCCCGATGTCGCCGTTGAGGCTGTCCTCGGGCTTGAGATTCGGCTGGGCAATGATAAATCCCCGGCCCGTGATGCCCGAATAGAACAGCTCACTCAAGCCCGGAACCCTGTAGGCCTTAGAAACATTCGCGAACGCCGTCACCCGGTCCCTGATTTTATACGAAACGGCCAGGAAACCCGTCCACGCCTCCCGTCGGCTGTCCAAGGCGTCCGCCCCGCCTCCCGGATGGGCGCCCTGGACGAGGTGGTCCCATCGAATCCCGCCGACGATATCCATGTTTTTGAGGCCGGAATAATCGGCGGAGAGATAGAAACCGATGTCGCCGCGCCGCCCGTCCGTAAACGGCGTTTCGACGAAGGTTTTCGTGACGTTCCCCTGGCTGTCGAAGGACGTTTCCTTGTTGTCGGCTTTCGCGGCCGCCCGTCCGAAATAATCCACGCCGCCCGTCAGACGGAAATAGTCGCCCCATTTCTTCGCGTAGGACAGCTGAATGCCGTATTCGGTGCTTTGTGTTTTAGCGTAGGTCTCCTTCGATTTCGTTCCGGCATCGATCTGGTCGGTCTGTGTTTCGAGGAAATTCGGATTGGCGAAAGCCTGAAAATTCACTTCTCCGCCTAGGACGCCCGTCTCAGTCCAATGCAACTGAACGAGATTCTGGTTCTCGCGAGGGTACCAGGTGGGTTTTGTCAGGCTGCTGCGGGTAGGTTTGCCGATGTCCGTCCCGCGCGCCCCGAGAATGCTGAGAGAAAACCGGCGCCGATCGGACTCGTACGAGAGTTTCCCGAAGAGGCTGGCCTGGGTGAACGACGACCGCAGGACCTCCCCGAGGGGCGAGGAATAATTGTCCGCGTTTTCGGCCTGATAGGAAAAATAGAATCCGAACTCGCCCTTCTTCCCGGACAGCGACAAGCCGTATTTGGCCTCAGCGTTATTCGTCCCGTAGCCGGCGTGGACCGCGCCGTGAATGCCCTCCTCCGTCGCTCCTTTCATGAACATTTGGACGACGCCGCCGATGGCATCCGAACCGTAAAAAATGGAAGACGGGCTGCGAAGGACCTCGATCCGGGCGATGTCCTCCGGGCTAACGAACGAGGCGTTGGGGCCGGTCCGGCGGTCGCTGACAACGCGGGCGTTGTCGATCATGATCAGGATCCGGCTCCGCCCCAGGCCGCGGATCGTCGGCACGAGCGAGAAACCGCCCGAACCGAGCGGAACCACTCCCGGAATGCCCGTCAAGACCTCCGTGATGTTCGGTGCCATCCGTTCTTCCAGGACATTCGTCGGGATTACGGTTCCGGCGGCCGGGATCTTGGTCGTCGGCTCCGGATAACGGAGGGCGGTGACAAAAACCTCTTCGTTTTGCCGGATGAACGGCGTCAGAACGATCGTCACGTCTTTCCGGGCGTCCCGGGCCGAAAGCGTCACCTCGTTTTCCCAAAAATCCGGATGGGTAACGATGAGCGTCTGTCGATCCTTGATTTCGAGGCCGAGAGAAAAACGGCCGTCCGCGTCCGTTACGGCCCGGACGCCGGTCGTCTTTTCGGCGACGACGGCTTCGGCGACCGGAAGGCCCAAGGTGTTGACGACTCTGCCTTTGATCTCAGCCGCTTGAGCCAAAGCCAGAGACACAGGCAAGAGACAGGACAGGAAAAACAATTTTTTCTTCATGGATTCTACCCTTTCACAACGGCATGCCGGTCCGGCGAACATTTCAAGAGATCAAAGAAGGACCTTTTCAAGATCGGCGGAACGAGGTCCGCCGCGATTTCCAATAACGGAACCAGGACGAAATTCCGTTCCGCCGGTCGAGGATGAGGGATATGCATATTATGGGAATTTGCTTTTTCCGCGGCGTGGTGAACGGCCGCTCCAGACGGGGAATCCCTGCTCTCGACCACGCCAGAAATATACCGCCGGCCGCGCGGCCATGTCAAGAACGAGACCAGGGGTTCTGTCTTGACATCCCCTGAGGGCCGGTCATATATTTCGATATGGGTCGAGAGGATGAGTTTTGAGCGAGACAAGGAGTGAATTGAAAAGGGAGAAATAAGGAAACAGAGATGAAGAAAATGAACCTGCTTCGACTATGGTGGGCTGGGGTGACCACTCCTCGGCGGGCCTTCGAAGAGCTCAAAAACAAACCCGCGCCGAATTGGGGCTTTTGGATTGTCCTCGTCTTCAATCTTCTGATTTCGCTGACCACTCTCCTGGCTCTCGAACTTCTCGGACGCCGGCCGCTGATGGAATCGTGGTTGACATTCCTGCCCACCGAAAAATATCTTTTGCCCGAGATGTTCTTCCTGCCGCCGCTTCGTGTCCTGGTCTGGCTGATGGGCGCGGCGACGGTTCATTTGGGATTGCGCCTGGCCAAGCAGAAAAGCGATTTTGACCAGATTCTTAACATCGGCGGGATGGGATACCTGGTCATCATGCCCTTCATCCTGGCATCGGACTGGCTGCTCATCGCCCTGAACCAATATCCGATCGCTGAGTATACCCACCCTCTCGCGGCATTCTGGAGCATAGCTCTGACTTTTATCGGGTTAAAAAAGATCTTGGGCACGAGGACGGGGCTGGCTCTTGGCATGTCCCTGTTGAGCGGGCTGGTCAGTATCCCCCTCCTGGCGGTTTTCGCAAGATAAAGGGGGGAAGAATCGTTTCCTTTACAGAGCTGAACATTGCGGAAGGCGGGCTCAGGAGACGCAGGAAAGCCGAAAAGCGCCGGAAATCTAACCCGGACTCCTCCCCCATTCTATTACGGCCCAGCTTCACGCAGTAGGCGTTCTTGCAGGTTGCGAGTTCCATTTCTTCCCTCAGAGCGAACGATAGAGTTCAGTGGCGAGCATCTGCCCGTCCGCTAGAATGATTTGTTAGATTCGGCTTGATTTTTGATTTAAGCGGGTATTTTTCAGGATTTTCGAGATTATCAATTTCCAAATCAACATCCAATTCCGGCCAGTATAAATGATAGCCATGTAGCAATTGAACATTTTGTATAGAATTCAATGTTTGATCTCTAAAGTATGGATAATCTTTATAGCTCAGGAAATACTCCTTTTCTTTTACAAAAAGCCAAATGCCAAAAGGGGTTATGTTTTCAACGCTTACCGAAATGCCTTTGCCATGCTTCAATGATCTCATTTTCATGCTCCTCTACGATTGTATGTATCTCATTTAACTTTCTTGGAGTCAATCCATGATTAACCGCTAACGACACTATTGGCGCAAGCCAAAATTTCGCCTCTCCATCCTCACACATCACATGAATATGGATTCGCTTCTCTTCATTTGAAAGAAAATAAAATCTATATCCTTTTTCTCTAAATATTGTAGGACTCATCTTCTTGTAATTTAACGCAATTTATTTCTTTTTACAATCTAACGAATATGCGACTTGCAACTTAGCATGGATAATTTTAAGATAATACTGCAATTTTGCGGGGATATTAGATGGAATCATATAATATACGACGTCAACTAAGGGAGATTTGTATCAAACAAACCATGCTGTATATTAATAGTTAGGTTGCAGCAAAGAGGAAGGAAAAAGAATGGCGAGTCAAGATGCCATTGAAGTCAAGCAGTCAGCCATTGAGGGCCTTGGGCTCTTTGCCTGCCGCAACTTTGGTCCTGGCAAAACAGTCCATCGCATCAATGTTGTCCGCGAAATTACGCCCGAAGCTCCCTTGCGGCCGGATCTTGGCGAGCGCTATGACCATTGCGACTATCCCGATGGCAAGGTCGTGCTCATCGGCTACCCGAGTCGCTACCTGAATCACTGCTGCGACCCGAACGCCTTCGTCCGTTACGAATCCGACGCCTGCTTCGTTGTCGCTCGCCGGCGCATCAACGCCGGCGAGGAAATCACCGCCGACTACAACATCAACATCTCGGGTGGCACCGCCTGGCCGTGTCGGTGTGGCTCCAGCCGGTGCCTCGGCACGGTCATGGGCGATTTCTTCCTCCTTCCGGCGGACATGCAGGCCGAGTATCGACCACTTCTTGCCGATTGGTTTGTCCGTCGGTACGCTGACCGGCTGACGGGCGAGTAGTCGTACGCTGCAGCCTAACGGCAAGCATAAGCCGCCGCGCCGGATGTGCACAGCCACTACTCTGAACAAACCTACCCGCAAAGCCAAAAAGCCGCGATACAACAAGCGCCGCTAGGCGCGGTCGGCTTCATGCATTGTTAGGCAGCTTCGTCCGCGCCCGAGAGAAAATCAATCGCTAGCCGATTGAACAATCTGGATTGCTCGTCATGGGGACAGTGCCCGGCATCATCAATGATCTGCAATCGAGAGCCCTTGAGGATCATGTGCATCGCTCTACCGCGCTCGACAGGTATAGACTGATCGTCACGTCCCCAGACAATGAGCGTGGGCAGATTGGTTTCAGCAAGTGCGTGGATTTCATCGAGCAGGGTGTCGAAGAAGCGTTTGCGCAATATCGCCAGCATTACTTCGGACGTTCCCTTGATCTTGTGAAAACGGGTTGCATTCTCGAAGTACTCATCCGTGATATGGGCGGGGTCGTGGATGAAGTTCCTTCTGAGGGCGAGTCTACGCATGAAATCCGTCTGAAGCCCATACATGAACTCGCCAATGAGAGGCAGGTTGGCGATCCTGCCCATCAGTGGCAACGGATTTGGCATCCCAGCAGGATCCACGAGAATGACCTTGTCGATCCGGTCCCGGTGAGAGATAGCGAACTTAATGATGGTGCCTCCACCCATTGACTGACCGATCATTGAGGCCTTCTGAATGCGGAGTGCGTCCATGAAGTCGAGGAGTTGGCCCGAATATAATGGGTAGCCGTAGTCCATGGGTTCTCGAGTACTGTAGCCAAATCCCCAGAGATCGATGGCGTACACTTTGAATTGGGTTGCCAGAGCCTCAATGTTGTTGTGCCACATCTGGGAGTCGTAGAAGAAGCCATGTATGAGGATGATCGGACTGCCAGCCCCACGCTCAATGTAGTGTGTGGAATGGCCGCCCAGGCTAACGAATCGCCCCGGGGCGTGTTTCGCCGCCCACTCATGCAAAGGTTGACTGTTCCATTGAACGAAAGTCATGACGCTCTCTCCCGGCAGCGCGCGAGACGCTGCCTAACGTGAAGGCTCACCGGGAGCCAAGTTTATTGGCGATCCGGTGGAGCCGCTGGTTAGCGGTGTAAGAATTATCGCGGAGTGCGTTTACCATTTTCGTGAACCCAGCCTTCTTTGTCATGGAGCTCAGCGTGACAATTTAAGCAGTACACATCGCACCTGGCTGCTTCTGCTTGCAGGTTGCTGAAAGACATTCGCGTTAAGCGAACCCCGCTGATGTTGAAGCCCTTGTCATCAGGATCTTTGTGATGGAAGCAAAGTGCGGAGAGACTTCGAGCATAGCCACACCGCTTGCACTTGCCGCCGCGTTCGGAAACAAGGATGCGTTTGATTCGTTCGCGTCGATCTTTGTTCGTTTCTCTTGACATTTCAACCGCTAACGTCGGGCATATGCGGCCGGCGTCAGCCGGTCCGAACCATGCCCTTGTTAGCGGCTCTCATAATTTGTAACACGGCATGGTATCAATAACACTCTTCGGTTGAGTGTGCGCTGCACCGAGCCGAAATAGCTGAGGATGAGGTGAAAGCCCACCAGATTCGGCATCATCCTTGTAGAGGTAAAGCACGACCACAAACAGTCCCCCTATAGCATTGAGCGCATTCTTCAGATTCGCGTATTCATAGTGAGAATCTCTATGATGCTTTACCTTGTTGTACGCTGTCCACCACAACGGAACTCCGGCCGTCGCATCTCGCCATTCGTCCCAAGGATGCAACGAAAGACCGAATCGTGGAACTATAACCTCGAAGTCTGAAATGTGCGGAAAAGCAGATGTGATTTCGTTTCTGTAATCGTTGATATCATCCGCCTTCGAGCTGGGATTGATCGTGCGACAAATCTGTTTGCATATTACGTCGATTTCTGAGCCAACCGCTAAGAGTATTCGTACAATCTCAATAGAGAAGCAGTCGAAATTTCTTGTGTCGAATTCAACATACCTTGATAACACTTCTACGTCGCGTTCGATCGCAAGAAAGTAATTCCAATGAGGCTTTGCCGGTCTACTCTGTATGCCCATGGTTCGTGCCGCTAACTATTAATATACGGCAAGCTATATTTGATGCAAATCTCCATTCATTAACGTCGTATATTATGTGATTCCATCAAATATCCCCGCAAAATTGCAGTATTATCTTAAAATTATCCATAATAAATTGCAAGTCGTATATTTGACAGTCCTAATATCAATCTTGGGGGGGCCGATTGGAAATCCATCGAAATAACCTTGTGGAATTTGAAGATTTTCTCAAGAGCCATCGATTAGTCCCCCCGGAAAAAGCCAGATTCTATGTCTACTGGGTAGATAGGTTTCTCAAATATTATCAATACAGGCCTTCCGAACCTTTGGAGCAAAACATCGCTTCATACCTCGAGACCATGGAAACAGATTCCCGCTTTGCCGATTGGCAAGTCAAACAGGCGGCGGATGCGATTCTCTTATTTGCCGATAAATATCTCCAATCGAAACCTTCTTTTTTAACAAATGGATCGCTGGATTCAAAGCCCGCGGGGTCGAATAACAGAAGCCATTTGGCCGGCTGGAAAGAAATATTCAATAAATTGCACGAAAGCATGCGCCTTCGACATTATTCGCCCAGGACGGAAAAATCCTACAGAATCTGGATCAACAAGTTCCGCAAATATTGGAACAATCGCGAACCTCTGACATTGGAAGGGGCGGATGTCAAAAAATTTCTAAGCCATATCGCTCTCCATGATCGAGTGTCCGCTTCAACACAAAACCAGGCTTTTAACGCTTTACTGTATCTTTTCCGGAATATCTTGCAGAAAAACCTGAGCGACCTGGCCGATACTGTCAGGGCACGGCAGAGGAGAAGACTGCCGGTTGTCCTGACTCGCGAGGAGATCCATCGTCTCTTTTCCTTTCTTGAAGGCACCTATCTTCTCATGGCTCAACTGCTCTATGGAAGCGGCCTCCGCATTCTGGAATGCATACAATTGAGAGTCAAGGACATCGATTTCGCCAATAATTTGTTGATCATCCGGGCGGGAAAAGGAGAGAAAGACAGAAGCACCGTACTGCCGGACAAGATCAAGGAGTCTCTGAGAGCCCATTTGCAGCGAATGAAGAAGTTGCATGACCAGGATTTGGCAAAAGGATACAAAGGGACAACGCTTCCCGATGCCCTGGAAAAAAAATATCCGAATGCCAATAAAGAATGGGCCTGGCAATGGGTGTTCCCCTCGAAAAGCCTGGTGGTCCATCCTTTGAGCGGAATGGTCCTGCGTCATCATGTTCAACCCAGCACCCTTCAAAGAATGGTCAAAGAAGCTTTAAGAAAATCGGGAATTTCTAAGCCGGCGAGCTGTCACACGCTACGGCATAGCTTCGCCACGCATCTTCTGGAAGCGGGGCATAATATCCGAACGATCCAGGAACTTATGGGCCATAAAAACGTGAATACCACGATGATATACACTCATGTGGCTCGAAAGAGCTATTCGGACATTTCCAGTCCGTTGGATAAGCTGTAGAGAAGATACAAAGCTTCACTCATGAAAAATGCTAAGACCCATTAGATGTTCAGGCTATGGTTTCTCGCGGCAAAATGAAAAGGTCCGATTTCCATTGTCAATTCTTCGGCCGGCGATGCTGGATATTAAGGGAGCCAAATATACGGCTTGCAACTTAATATGGATAATTTTAAGATAATACTGCAATTTTGCGGGGATATTAGATGGAATCATATAATATACGACGTCAACTAAGGGAGATTTGTATCAAACAAACCATGCTGTATATTAATAGTTAGGGCGCAATACTTATTTAAAATTTACAGATATGGATATATTTGATCGATTCTATAGTGAAATTACGCAGACTGTCTTCAGTTTGCAAAAATTCGGCGAGACCTCGTTTGAATTAAACAAATCTAGTCTACATGGACTTGTAGGTATTTCGATTCAAGATACGCGCACTCTCTTGGTCGGAATGCAAAACATCTTAGCTAATTATCTAAAGAAACCTCGGATTGAACTGAATTTAAGTATACCGGAGAATATAGAGAGCAATAATGATTTTCTTTCTGCTATGAAGAGTGTTCATCGTTACTTTTTTATTTCAATTTTAACTTCATTAGATGCAGCCGCAGAAAGAATATGTAAAGAAAGTTTCCATATAAAATTAAAGGGGGAGCATGCCTTCATAAAAGCTTTGTCAAAATTGAAATCTCAAGAACAGTCCAAATGGAAATCGTTTTACGACGGCTTAAAAATAATAAGAAATGAGTGCGCGCATCCCTCTTTAAGTGACCCTCATGAAAAACAGATTGAAAAATTGATAAATGCCGGCTTAGGCTTTTTGGTCTTCGAAGGTAAATTTAGTATTAGTTGCTCAAAATATCTCCCGATATCAGAAAAGGCTTATGAATGTGTTTCTGCCTTAAAGACTATAAAAATTGCGCCCTAACCAGTCGCTCAAGCTGACGCGGGAAGCGCAGGTGCAAATTCAGCCTCGGCAATGTCTGGAAGCCGGGTTGTGGTAAATTCAGGGTTCGGAGCGCGCGCAGCTTAGCTCCGGCCGTTATAAGCAATTCTTAAACGTGGAACTATAATGGAAATTCTAAAATATGTCAGCAAACTTCTTTTCTTTCTCGGCCAGGTCTCTGGGAGGGGAGAGTCAGGACGTTTTTTTTGAAGATCCTGAAGGATCAATACTGGATGTCTGGGGTGCCAGCAAAAGAGGAGGCGTTCTGGTTGAGATAGAGGAGAAGAATCCGGATGGCCATGAAAATGATGCCCCCCGCCAAGCCGATGGAATAGACCGTAAGGAAGGCAACATACAGGACGGATTTCCTGCGCGACAGGTCTTGCGAGAACAACAGGTCGACGACCGTCTTGCCGAAAAGAATGATCATGATGACGACGCCCCCGGCCGCCCGATAGAAATATTCCAGGGAGCTTCGCAGGTCGACTTTGTCCAGGGTGATCAGAGGCCAAAGCAGCCAGGCCGTGAAGGCCCACACGAACAGGAAAATCGAGATCCTAATCCAATTCACGGACGTCAAGGGTTTTACATGTTCCATTGATATAATCTTAGTCCTGGGGAAGGAATTAGTCAAACGAAAACCTAAAAAAGAGTAAAATAATCCCCTATCTGTCATGGACCGACATCATAAAGCCATCTCAGGGATCGCCGCCGGTCTTGCCTTCCTCTTTTTTCTGCTGGTCCTCGTCTTCGACTTCGCCGACCAGGGCCTGCTCAGCCCCCTGGTCAACCCGCTCCTCCAGGATTTCTTCCGGGCGACGACGAACGTCGTGCCGCTCGGCTGGATCACATTCACCTTCACCCTTCTCTCGGCCGTCTCCATGATCGCCGCCGGCATCTATGCCGACCGGAAATCCCGGGTCAAGATCTGTGTCGCCGGAGGGCTCATCTACGGCATTTTCTCGACACTCACCATTCTCACGCCGCACGGCGGGGCGGGCTACATCTTTTTTTTCATCACTCGGGCTCTGAATGGGATCGGGATCGGGCTTGTCGTCCCGGCTGTTTTTTCCCTGGTTGGAGACATGGTCCGCTCGCGCAACCGCTCAACGGCCTTCGGCTTCATGTCCGTGGCCATGCTCGCCGGCCGGCTTGGGGGGTTCGTGATCGCCGGCTCACTCGGCGGCGACTGGAGGCTGGCCTATTTCCTGGTCGGCATCGTCAATCTCGTCCTGGCCTTCGCCCTCCTCCTCGTCCGGGAGCCAAAGCGAGGGTCTCAAGAAAATGAATTGAAGGAGGTCATCCTCGCCGGCGCCGAATACCGGTTTCGCATCTCCAAAAAGGACATCAGGCTCATCCGGTCGGCCCGGAGCAATTTCTGGTTGATCGTAAATTTCATCGACGTCTTCCCCGGATCGATCGTCCTCTTCCTCATTTTTAAATACATGAAAGAGCGGCACAACATGGAAGCTGCGGCCGTGAATTTCACGATCCTCCTCGTTTTCCTGGCCGGCGCACTGGGCGCCCTGGCCTTCGGCCGTCTCGGCGACTGGGGATTCCAAAAGGACAAGCGGGCCAAAGTCCTCGTCGCGCTTTTCTGCAATAGTTTTCCGATCGTCTTCATGATCTTTTTCATCGGCTCGAAGGTCTGGATCCCGGCCAACGCCACGCTGTCCCAATCTCTCGCCGTCCCCGGGCTGTGGCCCCTCATCCTGACCATCGCCGCCGCCATGTTCGTCAACCAGGGCGTGAACCCCAACTGGTACAGCTCCCTCACGGACATCAACCTGCCCGAGCACCGGGCCACGATGGTTTCGCTCGCGTCCGTAATGGACATGTTCGGCAACGCCCTCGGCCCGCTCGTCGGCTCCTATATCGCCACGCTTTGGGGATTGCAGGCGGCGATGTGGTCGGTCCTTGCTTTTTGGGTGGCAAACGTTTTATTCTGGCTTCCGGTCCTAGCCCATATCCGAAAGGACCTGGGCCAGGTCCATGGGATCTTGAGCGAACGGGCCCTCGAATTGAAAAGGAGCTTGGCACGAAATGCCGGGTGAACGAATCTCGATCCTCTATAACCCGTCGGCCGGCATGGGCCGGGCCCTCCGGCGCAAGCTTAAGCTCGAACACTTATTGAAGCATTTCGAGGTCCGCTACGACCTCATCATGACCCGGAGCGAAGACCACCTTAAAGCGCTCGTCCGGGAACACGCGAAGACATACAAGACGCTGGTCGGGGCCGGCGGGGACTCGACCTTCCACATCATGGTCAACGAGCTTATCGCTGCGTCCGCGGACGTGGATTTCGGCATGATCGGCGTCGGCTCCTCGAACGACATGACCATGGAATTCGGCGTCGATACCCTGGAAAAAGCCTGCCGGGCCTTGAAGAATCCGGGCGTGAGAAAAATTGACCTGGGCTGCATCAGCGCGGAGAAGACTCCGTTGAGATATTTTGTCGGGCAGGCCAATATCGGCCTCGGCGCATTCGTGAATAAGCGCGTGGCGGAACTCGCCGTCCTGAAGCCCTGGCTGGCCAAGAGACAGACGCTGGCCGGCATCTTGGGGATTCGGAAGGCCTATCGTTCCCGAAATATTCCTTTGCCGCTCATCATTGAATCGGAAGCCGGCCGGGCCGAAGGCGAATTTACCGCCGCGATCTTCAGCAACATCAAATTCTGGGCCACGGGAAAGATCATCAATCCCAGCGCCGTTCCGGATGACGGGAAGCTCGAAGCCTGCCTGATCAAGAACTGCTCTTTTTTACGCCTGGCCCGCATCTCTCGGCTGGCCAACAGGGGAAAACACGTGGAAGCCGGCGAGGTCGAAATTCACCGGGCGCCCTGTTTCGAAGTCTCATCGGAAAAGCCGTTCGAGATCCAGTCGGACGGCGAAATGGTGAAGACACCCGAAGGCCGGACGACGTTTCATAGAATCACTTTTTACGTCATCCCCCGGGCGTTGAACCTCATCTGCCCGCAGGCTATGCCCCTATAGACAATTCCCTCTCTCTCGCGCTTATGTTACCACGTGTTCCGGCGGACGATCTCGGTCATCGATTTCCGTGACGTCGCCTTGGGGACCTCATCCGGGTAGCCGAGGGGGGTCATGGCGATGGGCTCGATGCCGTCCGGCAGGCCGAGCGCTGCTCTCAGCTTTTCGGGATCGAACGCTCCGATCCAGCACGTCCCCAAGCCCTCGGCGGTCGCGGCCAAAACCAGATGCTCGAAAGCGATCGAGACGTCCACGTCCACGTAATTCTTGCCGTCCCGCCGGATCCAGGCCTTGCCCGGCTCGCCGCAGGCGCAGATGACGACCGGCGCCGTGTAAAACCACTCCCTGGCATAGGCTTCCTTCAGGTTTTGTTTGGCGGCCTCGTCTTTTATGACGATGAAATGCCAGGGCTGCCGGTTCGCGGCCGACGGCGCAATCCTCACGGCTTCCAGGATCCGCTTGAGTTTTTCTTCCTCTACAGGAATCGTCTTATATTTCCGGATGCTCCGCCGATTTTCAACGACCTCATAAAAATCCATGCCGTCCTCCCTGTTCGCGCCGAAACGAACGCCCCCCTTTATCGGCTAAAAATAAAATCTCAGGCCGGCCGTGGCCGTGAAGCCGGACAAATTGATGTCGGCTTTCCTCATGCTGGAAACGGAGTCTCCCGCAGGCCCGTTTATGTCAAAGAACCCGATCCGGGTATACGTGCCGCCCGAGGTATCATCGTAAACCCACAAATAATATTCGGCGCTGCTATTGTTGAAGGGACCGGACTCAGAAGTCCCTATCACCGCCCAATTTCCCTTGAGATCCGAGACCTTTCCATATCGATAACTACCCTCAGCGGTCAGGGCGATACCGGGGAATATTTCAAAATTCAGGCCGAACCCTGCCAGAGCTCCGATCGTGGTCACACTGGCCGTATAGGTCAAGGTCTGAGACGTCGATAATACAGTTGTCGTCAACGGGTTTTCGAAACTGAATTGAACGACCTGAAAGAGAGGGCCGGCGTAAATATCGAAGCCCAGTCGCGACACCAGCCGAGTCATATAATGGAAATTCACGAACAACGGAATAGCCGATAGGCTGGGCTTGTACGTGGATGTGGAATCGAACGGAATATCCGAAAGAACGCCCTGGCTCCTCACCGTGCTCTCATTGCTCAATCGATAATACCCGCCGCCGAAGCCGATGCCCAGGTGGGAATTCATGTGGACGATGATCTCGCTCACAAAATTCATGCCCTTATTCAATTCCTTAAAAGCGCCCGATGTCGTCTCGGCCATGCCTCTGATATACTTATTTTCGCCGACGACGCCCCTGTTATAATCACCTCCATTGATCCAGGCCAGCCCTCCCGTCAATTTGAAAGTCACCAGCTGCGGATAGGCCAAGGCCGTCGCGATTAGAAAGAGCCCAACGCTCAGGATAGCTTTTTTCATGATGCTCCTCGCTTATAGGCACCCATTTTTAAATAATCTCTCGGGGAATGTCAAGGAACGATATGTCGAATTCCGGCGACACAAACGATCATTCACCCTTTAAAGCTAGAGGAGGCCTTTGGCTCAAGAATTAAGGCTCGTGTTTCCGGAATTCGGCAAAAAAATATTCAGGAAAATTTTTAAAAGCTTACTTTTTTAACGAAAACGTCACGACCTTCGGCTTGACCAATCTTTCAAAATCTCCGTATGACAATTTAATCAGCTCTGTATGAGAGCCGGCGTTGAAGGCGATCTCTTTATCTTCAGCCAGGCTATCCGCGACAAAGACCTCCATTCCGTAAAGATTTCCAAAGGGCGGCATCGCCCCTATATCACAATCAGAAAATCTGTCCTTGAACTCAACCTCACTGGCGAGCTCAACGCTGCCCGCGCCAAGAGCTCCTTTTAAACGGTCGAAATCGACCTTGTGGGAAGCCGATAGAACAGCCATCGCCATCTTGCCGTCGATTTTGAGCACCACGGTTTTGGCCAATTCCTTTTCTGGAATGTGTGCTGACGCCGCAATTTCCGTGGCCGTGTAGGCCATCGAGTGACTGATTGTGACGTACTTGACCTTGTTGCTGTCTAAAAATTCTTTTAATTTACGCACAGGCATGGCACCCTCCTTGTTGAGTTCAAATTCCTATCTTTTTAATTATTCCATAGACGCTCATAAATCGCTAACCGTTTTTGTCTTCTCGTCTTTCCCTCTCCGGCGGCTTAGGAAAAGAATATCAGCAAATGAGAAAAAAGTAAAATGGTGTTCAATCCGACCCGGTCCCGCGCCGGATCGCTTCCGGATTAGGGACGATTACTTGATCAATCGCTTCTTCATCATCTTGATACCGATGTAAAAAGCGATCATTTCGAGAACGAGAATGACCAGGAAATTCCAGATCAGCCCCGAGTCATACTCGCCGGAGAAGACCGCGCGCGAGATCTTGACGGCATGCGTCAGGGGCATGAAATTGGACAACGTCTTCATCCATGCCGGGAACCTGTCCAAGGGGAAGAAGACACCCGAAAAGAAAAGCATGGGAGTAATGATGAGCTCCGTATAATAATTGAAGAAGTCGAAGCTCGGCGAAACGGATGTCACGATCATCGCCAACGAGGCGAAAAGGATGCCGACAAAAATCATGAGCAAAAGGAGAAGCAGCAAGCTGGGCAGGGATCCCGGAATTATCCCCATAAGGATGGCGACGAGCATCATCAGGCTTCCGCTGACCAGGCCTCTGAAGACCGCCCAGGCGATGTCGCCGGCGACGGCGTCTTCCGCGGAAACGGGCGTCGCGATCAGCGAATCATAAAGCTTTTCATGAATCATTTTGACGAACGTTCCATACAGACATTCAAATGTGGAAGACATCATGACGGACGAGACGAGCACCCCCGGGACGAGAAAATACAAATAGGGTTTTCCGCCGAATTGCCCCATATAAGCCCCCATGCCGATCCCGAACGTGATCAGATAGAACAGGGGCTCGACGAGACTCACGAGGAACGTCGGGACGACGAACCTCTTGTAGGAAACAAGGTTCCTGAGAAAGACGTAATAGATCCTATACGACAGGTTCATTCGATCAGGCCCCTGCCCGTAAGCTTCAAGAAAACGTCTTCGAGTGTGGCCGGCCGGGTCAAATAGTTATGGAGGTCGAGCTCGATCAGTCTCTTCATCAGGCCCTGTCCGTCGCGGCAGTAAAAATACAGAGTGTCCCCCACCCGCTCATGCCCGCACGAGAAAGAGGACAGCTGTTGGATGATCTTTTCGTCCTCTTCTTTCGGAATCCTGACTTCGACGACTTCCCGGCCGATCTCTTCCTCCACCAGCTTCGACGGCACTCCCTCCTTCAAAATCTTCCCCTGGTGCATGATGACGATCCGGTCGCAGAGCTGCTGGGCCTCTTCCATATATTGGGTTGTCAGGATCAGCGTGACGCCCTGACTCTTGAGCTGCCGGAGCCTCTGCCAGATCAGATGCCGCGCCTGAGGATCGAGGCCCGTCGTCGGCTCGTCCGCGACGATCAATTTGGGATTATTCAGGAGAGCCCTCGCGACGAGCAGGCGGCGCTTCATGCCGGTCGAAAGCGCGTCGATCTTGCTGTTCCGCTTGGCTTCGAGCTCGACGAACTTCAGGAGTTCCGCGATCCGCTTTTTCGCTTCGCGCTTCGGGATGTCGAAGAAATGAGCAAAAACGATGAGGTTCTCATAGACGGTGAGATCGTTGTCCAGGGCGATTTCCTGGGGGATGACGCCCGTCATCTTCTTCAACGCCCGATTGTCGATATGCGCCGGCAGACCGTTGACGATAAGGGCGCCCGCTGTGACCGGAGAAACGCAGTGGATCATCCTGACGGTCGTGGTCTTGCCGGCGCCGTTCGGACCCAGGAAGCCGAAGCATTCGGCTTCCTGGATCTCAAAGGAGATGCCGTCGACCGCCGTCAGCGATCCGAATTTTTTGACCAGGTCCTTGGCCGAAACGAGAATGCTCATGATTTTATGAAGTGAAGATTATGCAATAAATCAATACGGGGACACAATACCCAGTCCCCATTTTATTTATTTCGTAAGAAATGAGGGACAGGGTATTGTGTCCCCCTGAGCGAAGCCTAAGAGAGCTTTTCCAAGAGCGCCTTGAATCTCGGATGCTGGCGGAGCGGATCGAGGTTGCTGTCGTGCTCATACCATCCTTTCTGGGTCAAGCCGTACGCGGCCGCCCGTTCCAGACAGTCGAGCGCCCCCTCAATTTCGCCCGCAAGGGAATAGATGCACCCCAAATTATATAGAAGCATCGGCTCTCCTGGTGCAATCTCCCGCGCGCGGCGGGCCCACTCGAGACCCTTCTCCCGCTCGCCAAGGGCGACGAGGCCGTTGGCGCCCATATAGAGGGCCCGATAATCGTCGGGATAGAGCTTGATGCGCTCCTCGACAAGCGCGACGCCGCGCTGCCTTGTTGCGCGCGCGGCTTCCGCCGGTCCCAAATCGTCGTAGATCTGGGCGACGAGCAGCGGCGACTGGTAGTCGTCGGGACGAACGCGGCTCGCCTCCTCGAAGAACCGGACCGCCTTCTTAAGGTCCCCGCGGGCGAAAGCGTGGCGCGCGTAGAAGTACCAGGCCTCAAAGAGGTCAGGGTCGAGCTTGATCGCCGCCTCGAATCCGCGTTCCGCCTCTTCGTGATGGCCGCCGGCCGACATCGCTACAGCATAGGATGTCTGAGCCTGAGCCGAGTCGGGAGCCAGCTCGATGGCCCGGCGGCTTGCGGCCTCAGCCTGCTGCCGCACGGATTCCCTGCGCTCGGAGTAAAGGTAGATGAACGACCAGCAGTCGGCGAGCCCCGCGTAGGCCAGCGCGTATCCCGGGTCGAGCTCGGTCGCCCGCGAGAAGAGCTGCAGGGCGAACTCGATGTCCTGCCTCCCGTAGCGGTAATAGAAACTCCGCCCGCGCAGATAGTAGTCATAAGCTTGAACGTGCCGGGTAGGCGTCTGCCTCAGGGCTCCCTTCTCCTGCGGGCTGAGCGTGACCTGGAGCGAGCGGACGATGTTCCTCGCGATCTCTTCCTGGATCTCGAAGATGTCCTTCATCTCCCGGTCGAAGGATTCCGACCAGAGGTGGAACCCGCCCTCGACGTCCACAAGCTGGACAGTGATCCGAAGCCGGTTGCCGGACTTGCGGACGCTCCCTTCGAGGAGCGTTTCGACACCGAGGCGATTGCCGATCTCCCGCGGCTCGGTCGCCGTCGTGTCTTTGAACTGGAAAGACGCTGTCCGCGACGCGACGCGCAACCCCTGGATGCGGCACAAGGCGTTGATGATTTCCTCGGCGATCCCCTCGCAGAAATACGCCTGGTCCTTCTTGCGGCTCATGTCAGCGAAGGGGAGCACGGCGATGGACGGAACCTCACCAGTGCGGCCTGCGCCTTCTTCCTGCCGCAACCTCTCCAGTTGATCGCGGAGATCGAGAGCCGAAGCCATTCGGAAGCGGATATCCTTCTCAAGGCAGTGCCGCAGGATCCGGTCGAGCTGCCGTGGCAGCCGGGGATTCAGGTCGACCGCCGACGGCGGCTCTGACTTGAGGATGGCGGCGATGGCATCGGCGGCGGTCTTCCCTTCGAAGGGATGTTCGCCCGTCGCGAACTCGAAGAGGATGATCCCGAGCGAGAAGAGATCGGTGCGGTGGTCGAGCACTTCGCCCCTGAGCTGCTCGGGCGACATGTAGCTGATCGTCCCGGAAATGCCTTCATGGAACGTTTTCGTCACGGCGGTCTCGCCGGAAACGGTGGAAGGGGTCTCAAGAACCCGGGCGAGCCCGAAGTCGAGAACCTTGACGGTCCCGCTGGGTTCGATCATGACGTTGCCGGGCTTCAGGTCGCGGTGGATGATGCCGCGCGCGTGAGCGGCGGCGACGGCGTCGGACAGCGGGATCGCGATGCTGAGGAGGCGGTCGAAAGAAACGCCGTCGGGAGCGACGTAATTCGACAGCGGCTCGCCCTCCACCAGCTCCATCGTGAAGAAGTGAGATCCTTCCGCTTCCGCGACCGCGTAGATCGTGACGATGTTGGGGTGATGGAGCGCGGCGACGGCCTTCGCCTCGCGCTCGAAGAAAACCCGCCTCTGGGGATCATTGGCAAATCCATCCGGCAGGAACTTGATGGCGACGTCCCGGTCGAGCTTGAGGTCGCGCGCCTTCCAGACGACACCCATGCCGCCCTCGCCGAGCTTCTCGAGGAGACGGTAGTTGCCCAGGATGTGGCCGGCCTCGAGGTTCATGGCGCTATCTCCTTGGATCTATCTCTATGGTCGACTCTCATTTTTTTGTCTCTGAGGCGATAATGACATCCTTCAACATCAGAAACTGACTTTAGCTCAAGCGTTATTTTCCTGTCAATAATTATTACGTTAAAGATATAGAAAAAGTTGCAAATAACAGAGTAACAACGATTTTCCCGTTAACAATAGCGATAGATCCCTAAATGTTGCCCTTCGAACGCTCATTCCTCCCCATGGGCTTCCGCCGGCTTGAGCGCTGAATCATAAATCTTCTCGACATAATGGGTGAAGATGACATAGGCTTTCACGAACCGGCGTCCGGCTTCGACATCATTCTCATCGAATTTGAACTGCAAATCAGTGCGACATGCCGCAAATTCATTCCGCTTTCTCCGACGCTTTCAGCGTTTTAATCCCCTCATTCGGCTTGATGATGACCTTGATGGATTCTTTGCCCTCGATTACGAGGCGAAAACCTTTGGCGATATCTTCCAAAGGCAGTCTATGTGTGATCATATCATCCACTTCGATCGTTCCCGTCTCTAAAAGCTTTATGGCCTCCATGATATCAGGAGGTCCGCAGTAATAGGACGTAAGTATTTTGATTTCTTTCGTCCAAAAATCATTAATGGGTATAACCACTTCCCTGTTTGGCCCCGGAACGGCGAAGAACACGATCGAACCGCCTTTATCCACGCTTTTCCAGGCTTGATCTATCGCCGAATTGGCCGAGGTGCATAAAATCACGACATCCGCCTTTTTGTGATGTTCAGCCATCAAGCGCTCAGGAACATTATCCGCCGCGTCGATCGTAATATCCGCGCCGATCTTCTCGGCATATTTCAATCGTTTTCCGTTCAGGTCCGTCGCGATGATCTTACAGCCTTTTGTTTTGGCCAGCTTCACGTGCAGGAGTCCGGACATCCCGCACCCTATCACCAGGACGGTTTGGCCTTTTTTTATTCCGGCGAGATTTTGAGCCCTGACCACACAGGCGAGAGGCTCGATGAACGTGCTTTGATCGTAGGTCATATTCTCCGGCAAGCGATAGGTTCCTTTTTCCACCAAAGCCTCTGGGACGAGAATATATTCGGCAAAACCGCCCGGCAGCCGGTCCTTGACATTCGAGCAGACAGGGTAGTGCCCGTTCTCGCAATAATAGCAATTCATGCAGGGCACTTTCGGAGCAACACAGACCCTGTCTCCGGGTTTATAGTTCTTTATGGATTCCCCGACCTCAACGACCTCCCCGCCAATCTCATGTCCCTGGACGAGGGGCGCTCTGGGAAGCCTATACCATTCAACAATGTCACTGCCGCAGATCCCGCAGGAAATGACTTTGACCAGCATCTCCTTTGGGCCGGGCTTCGGCGTGGGCACTTCTTCGATTCTGATATCCTCGTTGTTATGCCAAATGGAAACTTTCATTCCGCTGATGAACCCTCAGGCTTAACCTTGTTTTTTTAGGCTCTGATAAAGGTCATAAGCCTTGGCCGGTGATTCATTGCGATGAACGACGGCCCGCACAGCCTGGATCATCGCTATGGGGGCCTCTGATTGAAAGATGTTCCGGCCCATGTCGACACCGGCGGCGCCTTCTTCGACCGCTCTGTAGGCCATTGTCAGAGCATTCAGCTCCGCGATCTTTTTGCCTCCGGCCATGACGATGGGCACCGGGCAGGAGGCACACACGGTCTCAAATCCCTTTTCGACATAATACGTCTTGATATAATGGGCGCCGAGTTCGGCGCAGATCCTGGTCGCGAGCCTGAAGTAGCGCGCGTCGCGGACCATGTCCTTGCCGACGGCGGTCACGGCAAGCGTCGGGATCCCGTAGCGGGTGCCATGATTGACTGTGCTGGTCATATTGATGATCGACTCTCGTTCGTGCTCGCCGCCGATAAAAACCTGCACGGCCATGGCGCAAACATTCAGACGGATGCATTCCTCCATATCAACCGCGATCTCCTCGTTGGACAGCTCCTTGAGAACGCTCGTCCCGCCCGAAACCCGGAGGACGATCGATTTTGGCGTGGAAGGCGGAATAATGGTCCGGAGAATCCCCCTCGTCAGCATCAGGGTATCCGCATAAGGCACTAGAGGCAGGATGCTGAGATCAACCCGTTCCAATCCCGTGGTGGGTCCCTGAAAATAGCCATGATCGATGGCCAGCATGACCGTCCGGCCCGTCCCAGGATTGAAAATCCGGGCGAGCCTATTTTTCATCCCCCAATCCAGGGAGTCCGATCCTTTGAGGAAAAATCCCTCCGCTTTTTGAGGGATATCAGCACAAAATTGCTTTGCTTCCTTGATTTCGTCTGCGTCAGGCATTTTCCTTCTCCTTTTCTGGAACATTTCCCTTATGAGATTCTAGGACAATTCACTGCAGAGACACAATACCCCTTTCCCCGTTTTAAATAGATGTCATGGCGAGGCCCGCCCAGCTGGCCGTGGCGATCTCACCGTTTTCCAAAATGTCTGATCAGGCGGAGCGGGATATCTATTTTTTAGGATAGCCGACAGACTGGGCCAGCATGACCTTCTGCTCCGGCCGCAGCTTCATCGTCTTGGCCAAGGCCTCCCGGTCGACGAGCCCCCGGACCACGGTCGCCAGCCCCTCAGAAGCGCAGAAGAGATAGACATTCTGGCTGATGAATCCCGTATGGACGCCGGAGTAAAAATTCTTCTCTTCGTCCGGTCTCGCCCCAAATTTGGAAAAATCTGCGACATAAATGAGGTTGACTGGAACATCCTTGACAAAAGCCTGCCTGCCCGTGGCCGCCCGGATATCGTCGGCCAGGACGGCTTTTAAGACGTGTTCCTTTGGCTCATAGAGATATAAGCCGCCGGCCATGGCCACGTAGAGGTCGATATTCTGGACGTTGTTCGCGGACGGCGCCGTCCGTTTTCCCGAATCGGGCCGGTTGATTCCACATGCCGCCCAGACCAGGTTGGACAGCACCTGAAGAGGGATCTCCTTCGGGCTGAACTCACGCAATGATTGCCTGTCCTTCAACACCTGCATCAGGGGCCGGCCGCCCTCGACCGGGGATTTCAAGAGCTTAATGTCCCTCAATTCCTGGGAATGAACAAGATCGACGCCGGCGGCCAAAAAAACCAAGACAAAGGCTCCCAAGGCAATTCCTTTTTTTCTCATGATGCCACCTCCTTAATAATCTCTTGCTTTATATCTTCTTGCGCTCTCTTTAATTGATATTCTATTTTCTTGAAATCGGGGTTTTGTTTTTTAATGAACTTATCCCTTAAGAATTTCTCGTAGCTCACTTCTGTTTTTAGTTAATTCTCTCCTTATTTTTTGCTCCTATATATATTTTACATATAATGATGTGCTTTTAGCACATAAAGTTGAGATTTTTCTTTCATTTTGATTTTTTCCTTCACTTTTCACCCAAAGCCCAAATATCCTGAAAGCTGGCGGAAAAGACCTCGGCGCCGGATTAAAAACTCAGTGATTTGACAAGAGCCGGCCGCAAAAAATAAAATCTTAAGGAGAAAATGGGGACACGCAGAAATAGGACCGGTCCCATTTTTACGCAGAAATAGGACCGGTCCCATTTTTAGGTCCCTTTATTATTCGGGAGGGCAGGCCATGAAAAAAATAATAATCTCTTTGCTCGCGGTTCTTGTCTGCGGAGTGTTCACCGCAGCCGCGGCCCAA
>Ga0315279_10003155_pt1 | contig 23445 bp, 21 predicted proteins | sample YL17G06_20_MG_FD_203694 | JGI IMG/M metagenome (GOLD analysis project Ga0315279, IMG submission 203694) | Sediment microbial communities from Yellowstone Lake, YNP, Wyoming, USA - YL17G06_20 | ecosystem: Environmental > Aquatic > Freshwater > Lake > Sediment | place: USA: Wyoming | collected...
GTATATATTTTTACACGGGTTGTAGGATGTACGATGAGTTCAATCGAACAAAAAAGAGAACAAAAAAAATTACAACAACTCATGATTGTGCTCATTTCAATCATCGTGATTTTTTCAATACTTGGTAGTGGCTGCATTCAATCTCAGAAAGGTTTTCCGATAGTTGTCGTTGGTAGAGACAGTGCATCAGGATCGCGAGAGTTCTTTTGGGAATACGTGATGAAGAAAGATAATTTCAGCGTATTTTACTTGGAAAAAAACTCTAACGGTGGCATCTACCAAACCGTGACACAAACCCCTGGTGCGATAGGATACGTCGGCCTTGGCTATGTCGACAACGGAGTAAAAGCACTCACGATAAACAACATTACCGCAAACCCAGCAAACGTCCTTTTGGGAACATATCCGATTGCACGAAACCTCTACGTGTTTACCAAGGGAAACGCAACAGGAGCATCAAAGGAATTTATTGCCTTCATTCAAAGTACCGAAGGACAAGTAATCGTCCAAGAAGAAGGATTCGTCCCTATACCGACAACCGAAACGTATAATTCCACGGGAAAAAGTCTCAGTGGAATTCTTAGCATCAGTGGATCAACGACAGTATTTCCGATACTTGAAAAAGCAAAAGAAACATTCATGATATTGTATCCAGGTCTCCAAATAACCGTGAGTTCTACTGGCTCGGGCGCAGGTATCACGGCAGTTGGCGCGGGAACTGTAGACATCGGCATGTCATCTCGTGACCTGAAATCATCAGAAAGTAATTTAGGGCTGGTCAAATACACGATCGCAAGTGACGCTATCGTCCTCATCGTCAACCCAGAAAATACCTATGTCGATAACCTCTCGCTTGCACAAATAAAAGCAATTTACGAAGGTCAGATTACCAACTGGAACGAGTTCAGTTAAACAACTATTTCCCCTGCTAAAAACTTGAAGCAGATCTATAGATTCAGCTTCTTGCAACAAAATAATAGGGGTTGAAAAAAAACCGAGGAAGATGTAGGTAAGGAGGATTGGAAACCTCTGCGAAGTGAAAAACCACAACAACCATTCAAAAAATTCTTTCTTTCAAAAAAGAACATCAAGGAAAAAAGCATCAAAACAGTTCTTTTTCTTACCGCCATCTCTGCGATCATCGTAATCTTTTCTATCATTATTTTTTTATTCAAGGATGGATACCCTATTTTTCAAACCGCCGGTCTTTGGGAGTTTCTCTCAGGGACTCGATGGAACCCTACTGGTGAACCGCCATTGTATGGTGCGTTTCCTCTCATCGTAGGAACACTTCTAGTCACACTCGGTGCGATGATTGTGGCCATTCCATTGAGTATCGGGAGCGCGATCTTCATCTCTGAGATAGCGACCCCAAAAATGAAAGCAGTGATAAAACCTGCAATTGAGCTTCTTGCCGGCATCCCCTCAGTAGTCTATGGTTTTTTTGGTTTAATTGTGCTCACAACATGGCTGCGAATATCGTTTAACCAACCCTCTGGTGAATCCTGGCTTGCTGGCTCTCTTTTGCTCGGGATCATGGCGATCCCTACAATCACTAGTGTCGCGGAGGATGCGATTAGTTCAGTTCCTCGCGAGTTCAAAGAAGGCTCGCTTGCTCTTGGAGCGAACCGATGGCAGACTATTAGTAAAGTCATTGTTCCCTCAGCCTTGTCCGGGATTACCGCAGGGATTATTCTTGGGATAGGGCGTGCGATTGGTGAAACAATGGCAGTAATGATGGTCTGCGGGAACCCAACCTATGGTCTCATCCCTACATCTATCACCAATGTGTTTGCCCCCATCAAAACACTGACTGCAACCTTGGGCATCGAAATGGGGGAGGTAGCATCAGGAAGTAATCACTATCACGCGTTATTTGGCGTTGCTCTCATTCTTCTCATAATCACGCTAGCGGTAAATATTATTGCAACAGTTATTTTAAACCGGTTGAAAGAAAAACAACGATTCTCCTCAAAGAAGAAGACGCGCCTTAGCGTTTCGATCAAACAGCAAATCAGGAAAACATTGGTTTTTACCGTCATCATGCTGTTTGTAGTACTCCTGCTTATTTCCATAGGAATACTTCTTACAGCATGCATTGGTCTTGTTGTAGGAGCCGTGTACTATCTGAGAAAAAAAGTATCAGCAAAGACCGGTCAACGGATTGCTTTTATCGCAATCGCGATAGCTATTCTTACCGTGCTAGTGATCCTTGGAGTAATCCTTGCGTATATCATTTCAAACGGTGCAGGAGCACTCAGCTGGGAATTCCTCTCACAGGGACCAAGCAATCTCGGCAGATCTGGCGGGATCTACCCAGCGATTATCGGCACGTTATATCTTGTTTTAGGAGCAATTGCTATCGCTTTACCCTTAGGCGTTGGTGCAGCTATATATCTTATAGAATACACACGAGAAGGAAGGCTAACTAAAATTATCCGCGCGGGAGCTGATCTGTTAAATGGGACTCCTTCGATAGTGTTTGGCTTGTTTGGGTTTGCATTCTTCGTTCTATATCTAAGGATGGGATTTTCACTGCTCGCCGGTCAAATAACTATAGCATTCATGATCCTACCGACGATTATTAGAACAACGGAAGAGGCGCTGAAGAGTGTTCCACAATCATTACGAGAAGGAAGCCTTGCACTCGGGGCGACGAAATGGCAGACTATCAAGAAGGTGGTGTTACCACCTGCGGCACCAGGAATCCTCACAGGAGCCATCCTTGGAATTGGACGAGCTGCCGGTGAGACCGCTCCGATCATGTTTACCGCGGTGGTGTTCTCAAGCTTCATCCCTCAATCGTTTGTAGAACCAGTAAACGCGTTACCATTCCATTTGTATATACTTGCAACGTCAATCCCTAATTCCGCGCGAAATCAAGCGGGGACCGCACTGGTCCTGTTGTTGTTGGTGATCGGTATCTACCTTGTGGCTGTACTACTCCGTAATCATTATCAAAAAACCATGAAATGGTGAAAACAATGGCTAATAAAGTCGTCATTAAAACCGAACAACTCAACCTTTGGTATGGTGAAAAACAAGCATTATATGATATCTCCCTGGAAATGCTGTCAAATAAAATCACCGCTCTTATTGGTCCTTCCGGATGCGGGAAGTCCACGTTAATCCGATGTTTTAACCGCATGAATGATGTGATCCCTACGTGCAGGATCACCGGTCATGTGTTTTTTGATGACAATGACATCTATGGTCCTGATGCTGATGTGGTTGAGGTTCGCAAAAAAATAGGCATGGTATTTCAAAAGCCAAACCCGTTCCCAAAATCCATTTATGAGAACGTTGCCTATGGTCCACGTGTCTCAGGGGTAAACAACAAGGATAGCCTTGATGAGATCGTGGAAAAGAGCCTGCGAGATGCAGCGTTATGGGATGAGGTGAAGGACCGACTCTTTGAATCAGCGATGGGACTCTCAGGTGGACAGCAACAAAGATTATGTATCGCGCGATCACTTTCGATAGAACCAGAGGTTATTCTTATGGATGAGCCATGTTCCGCACTTGACCCAATTGCTACTGCAAAGATTGAGGACCTCATGACGGAGTTGAAAAAAAGATATACGGTGATTATTGTTACCCATAATATGCAGCAAGCTGCGCGGGTGAGTGATTACGCTGCATATATGTACCTTGGAAAACTTATCGAGTTTGGTGAAACCGAACAGATCTTTGAAGATCCTCATGAGGAACTTACGGAAAAATATATTACCGGCCGGTTTGGATAAAGAAGGAAAAGCATATGGTGCAAAAATTTCATAATGAATTAGACGAACTGAAAAACGATATCTTGAAAATGGGGCAACTGGCAAAAGAGATGCTCCAAAAAGCAACGGACTCTCTGAAAAATGATGATAGTGAGCTTGCCGCTTGGGTCCAATCTAAAAAAGGGGCTATTGCAAATATGGATAGAGATATCGAAGCAAAGGCTCTTCGTTTAATCGCTTTGTATCAACCAATGGCAAAGGATATGCGAACGATCGCATGTTGTTTGAAAATGAATACATACCTCACGAGAATTGGGCGTTATGGGAAAGACATCGCAAAAGTTACCGATGAACTCCATGATGTTCCTCGGATGAAGAAGCTGATTAGCATCCCTCATATGGCTCAGATTGTATGTGGCATGATTGATGATGTGCTTACTGCTTTTGTGAAGGAGGATATTTCAGCAATCCAGAATTTAGAAGAACGGGAATCAACCGTGGATGAACTCCGCTATTCCATTTTCCGCGAATGTTTAACGTATATGATGGAAGATAACAAGAACATCACCCAGGGTGCCCATTATATGATGGTTTCCCGGTATTTAGAACGATGTGGAGATCACGCTTGTAAAATTGCAGAGAAAATTTATTATATGGTGACTGGCGAACATATTGAGATTGATTCCTCTGAAAAAAAAATGTCTCGAGCCGGTCTTAATCGACGGACAAAACAAGGACCATGATGAAACAGCAAGTCTTATTTGTATGCAACCAAAATTCTGCTACCTCTGGAGTAAAACATTATAAAACTATCTAAACCAATAGAATTTAATCGAAACTGATACTCCGTTGGATTTCGATGAATCTCTAAAAATCTTAATATCATAATAAATCGATATGATGCGTATGGCAATAGAAAAAAAATTGTTATTAAAATCCATGGGATTTTCATTACTAATCACTATACTGTTAATGATTGTTGCCTATGTACCTATCTGGGAGATAATGAATGAAAAAGAAAAATCGATATTCCCTATCTATGGTTTTATCGGCTCAACAATAATTTTTTGTATCTTAACTGTAGTTTTCTATTTTGATATTCGAAGGATTTTAGAAAGAAAATCTCTATGAATACAATAAAATTATATTTGAATGAAAAAATAAAGCGTTCTATAGAACAAATTATATATATATGAAGTTGAATTTATCTTTTGTGGAGAACTATACCACGGGGGAGGAAACCGAGTTAGGTACGGAGATATCCTCATTTCCCCGTCGTATAAGAATTACTTTAAAAAAAAGGAGGAATAAAAAAATGAAAACGAACAAATATGTAAAGGCTGTTGTTTCTCTAGTTGTGCTGTTCGTTCTTTTGATAACTTCAGCACAGGCAATGAACACATCGATTGTTAATAAAACCGATAACACAATGGAAAGCAGAGGATGGTACTGGAAACCATCGTATCCAAACTATGCACCCACAGGATTGCCTGATTTTGATCAGATACAGGACCGGTGGAAAAAAATATCACCCGGCCTGAACGGTGTGATTGATTCAACGGTTGCTGGAGATGATGTGTACAACATCGTTGAAAATTGTATCGCCCCTGGCCTTGATTGTTATCTCAATAGCACTGCAACTGTTGATGATGTTGAAGAATGGGCATTCTGTGGCCCGGTCGCGGTTGCGAATTGTTTCTGGTGGTTTGACTCAAAATATGCAGACCCAGCCGGTACCCCTGGTGACGGTCAGGATCAGTTTACCCTTGTGCAAAATTATGGAGCAGGGGATGATCATTCAACAACAAATACCCCGCTTCTGATTGAAAAACTTGCACGAGCAATGAATACCACAGGGAAAGGTACCACCTACATCAACGATATGCAGACCGCAATTTCCGACTGGTTTACTACAACCGGTCTTACCGATAAATTTACTGTACAAACCTATAACCGGCCAACCTTTAGCTTTATAGAAAGTGAAATAGAACGAAGTCAGAATGTCATTCTTTTACTTGGTTCTTATGATTATATCGTCGGTCCTCTCATAATCGATCAATCTCAAACCCTCGGGTCAATTGCTGAGCTCTGCAAGATAGCCACTTGGACCGATTACCAAGAATTTGTTCCAACTGCAACAAGACTTGATGCAATACAGATCCGCCTTACAATGGTTGGCACCCCCTGTGATGTGCAAATCAATGTGTATAATGCCCCTTCACCAGCAGCACCAATCGGAACTGTCATAATGAATCCTGGTGCCCTTGGCGGTCCGACCTGGGTGGAATTCATCTTTCCCACCGGTATTCCATTGACTCCGGGATCCCTCTATTACTTTGATGTCGTCCAAACTCTTTCTGGTAATCATTATGCATGGTATTACGATGTTGGAAACCCCTATCCACCTGGGCAAGGATGGATGCGTGGTGTGCCGATGGATCCTTATGGGTACCCCTTTGACTGGACTTTTAAAACAGAGTACTTTAATCCACCACCACACTCTGAAAGAGGTGAGGGACATTACGTGACATGCGCAGGCGTCAACTCTGCAGATTTTAAGATTGCATTCAGTGATCCTACCTTAGATGTCGCCAATCCATCGTCAGCAGATCACAATGATGCGGCGAACGTCTCACATGATATCTACAACGTCTCGATAGGTGCTCCACAGCCCGATATCGACTGCCAATGGTGGCTCTCCGACTATCAAGCAGGGTTTAATTATACTGTGGTTGAGCAAGCAGTCGTTATTTGCCCAGTACCCGATACCACGCCACCGACTCTTGAGATCACCAAACCAGTATATGCACTCTATTTCATGAATAAAGAGATCATGCAGCTCGCAGGAGGAACCCTAATCATTGGGAAAATCGATGTCAACGTGACCGCATCAGACAATGACTCAGGGATGGACCGTGTGGAATTCTATACCGATAACCAGTTAAAAGCAAATGACACGATAGCACCGTACAGTTGGACGTGGAGTGAGAGAACATTCTTCAAATACACCATCAGAGTTGTTGCGTTCGATAAAGAAGGAAACAGTGACTTTAAGGAAATCAAGGTGTGGAAGTTTTTTTAATCCAACCTCTCCCTTTCTTTTTTTCCAAATTCCTTGTAGCTTTTAGTAGGTGAAAATCTATTTCAAGGGATTCCCGGTTACCTGAGTAGAGGCAGATGAAATCATCGATCTTATTTGTCGAACCACCGCGGAACTTCTGGTTTGTCATGGGGGAGTACCTTCCACCACCATCCGCATTGTTAATCCTTGCTGCATATGTGGAAAGAGAACTCCCAGGTATTGACATTGATATCATTGACTGTCAAGCAGATCGATTCGATTGGCAGGCTCTTGAGAGATATATCGAATCAGCAAATCCATCCATGGTTCTCACCTCAGGGTTTACCACAAACGCGTACTCCTGTGCAAGAACCTGTGAGATAGCAAAAACCGTCAACGAGGATATCGTGACGATTGTTGGTGGCATTCATTTCTCGTTTACCCCGGAGGAATCACTGCAAAGCTTTCCAGAGATCGATTATATCGTAAGAGGCGAAGGGGAACTCACGGTAGTTGATCTAATTAAAACGCTTGAAAACAAGGGAAAAATAATTCAGGTGCAAGGGATCTCCTACCGGAACAATGGTAAGATTACCCACAATCCTGCACGCCCGTTACTTGAAAATCTTGATATGCTTCCCTATCCTGCGTATCATCTCGTAGAAGAGAACCTGAAACGATATCATTTCACGATGATGGCAGGGAGAAACACCCGGTATATGATTTTAGAAGGCGCCCGTGGTTGCGAGCATCAATGTTCTTTTTGCACGCAATGGAATCATTGGAGAAGCAGATGGAGAACCAAATCAGCGAAACGCATTGCTGATGAAATTGAATTCCTCAATGAAACCTACGGGGGCGTGTTCCTCTGGTTTTCAGACGATCATATGAAACTCAGTTTTCGGGGAAAACAATTGTATGAGGAGCTCCGGCAGAAACGATGCAAAGATGATATAATGCTCTTTTTCCAGGCACGAACCGATGATGTTGCACGACATCCTGATCTCATTGGAAAACTCAGAGAGGTAGGCACCTATTGGATTATGTGTGGTGTGGAAAATGATTCAGAGGAGACGCTGAAGGAATATAAAAAAGGAATACACACCGCTGATGCATATAAAGCGATGAAGATTCTGAATCAAAACGATATTTTTTCTCATGCGATGTTCGTGATTGGGGCACGAAGGGATACCCATGAGTCTGTCGAACGTCTCCGGCAGTTCTCTCTTGATGTCGCTCCTGATTTTGCGATTTATACCGCGCTCACACCGTTTCCTGGGACAGTCTACTATGAGACAGCAAAGAAAAACGGATGGATCGAAGATGCGAATTATTCGAATTATGATATGGCACACGCGATCATGTCAACGGAATCACTCACGAGAAAGGAAGTTCAGGAGGAACTGTGGCGTTGTTACCATACGTTTTACGGATCTATCACAAAAAACATCGCAGGGGTTCTTTCAAAAAATAAATTGAAACGAACATTGTATCGACATATGGCCGGGCAGTTCGTGCTTGAGAAATTCAGGAGATTAATTTGAATCAGACAAAGATCGTTTTATCATATCTCGCATTGTCTGTTGCTGGAGCAGTTCTTCTTGTTGTTTTTGTTTTAATAACATCTGCCCCTACCAATACAATGGTAGTACTAGAAAAGATAGTTGTTGCAGGAGTGTTCATTATTATTTGTGTTTTTGGTGTATCTTTTAGCCTACGTCCGAATTGGGTACGACCATTCATTTCTAAGAAAGATGACACAATAAAAAATCATACTAATGTATTAAAACGATCGTTTCAAGGACATCACCCAGACTGTAAAACCTTCGAAAAACATACAATTATCCATCAGAATAAAACCTGGTGTGCAGGGTGTTTAGGCCTTCTCATTGGTTGTCTTCTATCAATCATTCTGATGATACTCTATGTAGTTGTTCCGTTCCAGCAACCACCAACGATTTCCCGTCTGCTGCTCTTTCTAGGACTGCTTGTCATAGCACTTGTGTACCTCGAAATCATACGAGGGAGTCAACATTCGATCATTCACGTATTGTCCAATGGTATGTTGGTTCTGAGTTTCTCCTTCATTACAACGAGCATCGTAGAACTTTCAGGAAAATCAGTGTATGGATTTTTTACGATTCTTCTTTGTATCCTCTGGCTTGATACCAAGATTCAACTCTCCCGCTGGCATCATACACGGCTCTGTAGTTCTTGTCTCCAACCGTGCAAGATCTATGTCGCTACGATTATTTTCGGGAGATGACACGGATTCCAAAGATGATAATAAAAATCGCTATCACACCAGCAAAAATCCAGTTCCACTGAACCGTTGTCACCCAGGAAAGCGAGGAATATGTTTTCGCCATTTCTTTTAAGACAACTTCAAAAATTATCGTCAGACCGATAAGGATAATAATAACACCCCAGAACATCGCCCATCCGCGACCGCTTTTTCCACCAGCGCATTCCTCTTCACACCGTCGATCTCGTTCTCGGTCATGGTCATGTCTTGAACCATGAAGAGGAGCCCCACAGCTTTTACAATAGATTGCATCATCATCGTTTTGTATTCCACATTTCGCACAATATACCATACCTCGGCCTCCAACCAATCATATGATAATCATTCTTTCTATATAAAACCTCTTTTTTTATGGTTTTTTTTCTTGTTCACGCGGCATTGTCATCGCGAGAATCACATATCCAATGAGCAGGAAGAAGACGAAAACCGTTGGGAGACTATTTTCGATGTTTACTGCAGCTGTTCCAAGTGCTGCATTCTGTAATCTATATCGAAGAGTATCCAGGATCTCTGCAACAATCCACAGGAAAATAACCAAAGCAATCGAATAGAACAGAGGAGAAAAAACCCTAAATTTATTGAATTTTCTTGCGAAGTACGATGTGTAGTTAGAAAGAAGCGTTGTACCAAAGAGTGGTAGGAGATATATGAGGATAACTGCGGTTATCGTACTCATCTCGGGAACCTCGTCCCCAGAGATTCGTACAATTTCGATAACAAGACGTAGGATAATTAAAAAGACAAAACTTGCGAGCAACGGCCCGAGAATCCCAAATGTACGATCATACCAACTCTCCATATGTTTACTGGCTAGGTCGACTCTCTGTTCAATACGTTTTCCCATATCACGCGTGTCCACTTGGATGCGCTTTGCAGCGTGCGTCATGGATTCTCCCAGGTTCTTTCCCATTTGCTCCATGTCCTGTGCAAACCTCATCGCATGTCGTTCAATAGGAGAAGCGGCATCAGATTTTTGAGACGTACCACAATTCGTACAAAAAGCAGCATCATCAACGTTATTTTTTCCACATTTCGGACAATTCGCCATAGATCTCTCTCCCACAGTGTGGTATTATAACTCGTATTTCTTTAAAAACCTATACATCTAAAACTTAACCATGTTTTCATGCGAATCAGAAACAGAGTTTTTGTTGACCATTGCCATCAAATGCAAAAACACTCACTTATGCAACTATTTTGAATAAACCAAGACAAAAAAATACAAACGTTAAACATCCGAATGGAACTAAAATCCAATTTTTATGAAGCATTAATTGATTACCCCATAATCTGTTTCTTGTAACAATAGTAAAAATCAAGGTATACATAATCATAATTACAGCAATAATCTGAACTTCAAACGATGCAGACAAAATAAGAGCCACCCCAAAAATACTAATTGCTACTGTTAATAAATACATACCAATAATGAGCCGCTTCCCACCATATACCACTGCTGATGTTCGTAAACCTCCTTTTTTATCAAACTCATAATCAGTCATGACCGTTGGAATATAGAAATTCGAGGCGATAAGAAATACCGTAATAATAAGCAATGGATTTACATATGCGTTTCCTATAGCCACACCTGCAAGGAAAAAAAAGACACCTAACAAGGCGTTGCACATAACATCTCCTATCGGTCGTTTTTTCATTCGAAATGGTGCAAGAGAATAAACATAACCGATGACGTCTAAAATAATAATAGCCAGCACGAAGTAAAATCCAACCAATAGTGCACAGAGAAGTGAATCGACCAAAAAAAGAAGACATAACAGTTTAGCTTGGGGGATACTTATTTCCCCTGTAACCAATGGTTGACGGGAAAGATTCATATCCTTCGAACGCCCATCATGATAAATGTCGACATCTACGTCACCAAGGGCATTTACCGAAAAACCAAAACACAAAACAAAGAAAAGCGCACCTAACCCAAAAATAACCGAACCTGGTACAGTATCTTTCGAGGCCCCAAGATCAAATCCCACCATAACAGGAAAAAGAAAAACAATCCAAGCAATTGGACGGATGAGACGGATAAACCATGAATTTCTAAACATATCCTCGTTTGCAACAATTCTTTTGGATTATTGTATTTCCTCCCCAATCTACAATATTATAACAAACATCTCCTTTAAAAACCTATACATCTAAAACTTAACCCGTGTTTTTGTGCGAACGATGAATATTCGTTACTTTATTTTATGTGCGCTTTGATTATAGAAATTCTCTTAACTTTTTCATATTTGGATTAAAAATATGGTGTTTTCTTACAAAGAAGAGTGTCTCCACAAGTTCTATTTTCTGAATAATTCCAGCGAATGCACTATTGAACATATTGGAAAATTTTATCGCTTGTCTAAGATTCGGAGCGGTGAAGGAAATTATCCAGTCGACGTTTCCATGGACAAAACAACTACTTTCAATGGTCACTCCTGGGTTTGAAACAAAATCTTCGATTTGTATTGATGTTAAGTTATCTATGATTTTCTTATCAAGTGGTTTAGGAGTTTTTTTAATTAACATCATATAGTGTTTCTGATCATTCTTTTCGTCGTCAATAATGGCAGTATATCCCCAGATGAAACCGTTTTTTTCCAAACTTTTAATAGTTCTCCAAACTTTCTGCCTTGAGAAACCACATGTTTCGCGATTCTGTCGATGCTCTCATTTGAATTTTTTTGAAGCAATGCAAGGATTTTCTTTTCATCTTTATCTATCTGTTCTCGACTTGTTTTCGGCATTTTTTCCCTCAAAATCACGATTTCATAGCATTTCTTTCTTTAAAAACCTTATACATCTAAAAACTTAACTCATGTTTTGTGCAAATCGTTAACAGATCTACATTTTTTACTTCTTATTAGAACGGACGATTTCACCTATCGCCTTTCCACCGTACAACCATACCTCTGAAATATCTTTACTTCGTTCAATATCTTTTTCCATCTCTTTGGTTTGAATCTTTTTCATACATTTACTCCCTAAATTTCAATTTTGTCAATCCCTTCCTCTAAAAAATCAATCCTTGTATCTATAAAGCATAAACCAATAATTCGTCAGAAGTTATTTCTTTAACTCGCCCCTCTTTAACCCATTTATCAAATTGGAACTCTTCAATAGGAAACTCAAAATTATCAGTACCTGTGTACATCATTAAAGTATACACATCCTTATTTTTTCCTCTCTCAAAACCATACAACACAGCAAATGTTATCTTGTAGTCTTCTTTTAATTTAAATTCGTAATAATGCCCTACTTTTATTTTTGGTTTTAACATCAAATACTCCTCCTTCGTTTACATTTTTATAATAAATAGTTCTTTAAAAATATACGCCTTCATACCATTGTTTTTTAAAAAAAATGAAAAAACGTGTGAAAAAACCAATCTATTTATCTGTTTTCATGTGGGTTTCAGAGGGATTTTCTTCGTTGTTTTCTTCTTGAGTGGGGTGTTCTTCGGTTTCTCAGGATTCAACGCTTTTTTGTTTCACCACATGTCCGATAACCTTTTTTGCTAAGAACTCCCGAATCTCTTCAGGTCTTGTTGAATCAATACCAAAGTACTCCGGGAATAGCCTTGTTGTTGTCAGAAGCTCTGTTGATCCATGGGGTGCCGAATGAATCAGATGCATGCTCATCAGTTGGTCAACATCAGCATAGATCCGCTCCCCTATCATATGGCGCAGGTTTGATTGTTTCACTGGTTGATGAAACGCGATCAGCGCCAGGGTCTTCAGAAGATCGGTTTTAATCTCTGGTTTTGCTACCATCATCGATTGCTCGGTGAACGTTTTTTTCACTTGCATGATGAATTTATTGCCTGCTTTCACGATCTCAAGAGATGTTTCGTCTTTCCGGTCGGTGTTATACGACTGCATGAGATGTTCGATCGCCTCGCTGACATGCTTTGGTGATAACCCTGTCGTCTCCTGGATTTCCTCGATACTGAGTGGTTTTCCTGCAGAAAATAAAAGGGATTCAACCAAGCGATCTTCTTTTACGCTCATATCTGTTCTCCTCTTAGGTATATCCGATTGTTTTAATATAAATTTCTCCATACGGGAATTTCTGTTGGTGAACAATAATCTTTTTTTCGTAAGCGAGGAACAAAATAGAGATAAATGTTTTAATGCGTTCCTCAGCACTATCAACCTGGCAGAGCTCAGTGAAATTCATGGATTTTTTTGGGAATTGACAGATCCGTTCCCAGATAGATGCAACATCTTCTTCCAGGTGGTCCTCATGGGCTGAGCCTTTCATCGCTTTGCGTGCTTTCTGCTCAAGTTGTATACGCTCTTCCGTTCGCAATTGGTCAAGGAGCTGGTACTGTTCTGATTCTTTGCGCACCTCATCAAAAGCACTCAGGAGTTCAATAAGCGTGACCTTTCGTGTGGAATCACGACGCAACGGCTCCTCAAGAGGTGACTGCGGCATTTTCATAAGTAAATTGGTGTAGGAGTACTCGTCATCATTGGCAAGCCAGGTGGCGGTCGGGATATCCTCCCAGCCGAAGCCTTGTTCGACGACTTCTTCTTTGGTCTCCATGTTCACGACCAAGTGATCACTTTGCATTCGCAGGACTTTCCATGCCATGTAGATAATTCTACCAGCGGCCATCAAATCGATTTTCTCTTTCTTCGCACGTTTCAGATACATCGATGAGAAACCAACGAGATCGATATCCCAGGGGTTCATATTCTGGTTCAACACCAAATCAAACGCGAGATACACTGATCGGTCAAATGGATCCTCAATAGCGGCAGACTCCCCGGTAACAGCTGCTTTCGCCAGCTCAAGATATTGGTTGATCCGGGTCATATCATTGGTTTCATCGATTAAGGCTTTATGAAACAATAAATGATTGATGACGTCGTTATCCAGCTCCATGCGGGAGCACCTCCTGTACTGTCGTTTTGATTTCCCCCTTTGGTCCTACTGATTCAGGGTCGATATTTCCTATCATCTCAGAGATACCAGAATCATGCATCGTGACTCCATAGAGGTAGTCCGCCTCTTTGAGTGCAATCTTACGGAGCGAAACACTAATGAACTGAGAATGCTCCGCTCGATTTTTAATCATCCGTGAGACGATCTCCGCGTTCACCCCATCAAGGAACATGTCTATCTCGTCAAGCACATAGAACGGGCTTGGGTCGTACTGCTGAATCGAAAAAATAAACGCAAGCGATGCAATGCTTTTTTCCCCACCTGAAAGTGCAGCGAGTCGTAACACTTTCTTCCCATGAGGCCGTGCTTTAATCGTCAAACCGCCTTCAAAGACGCTCTCCTCGTTTTCCAATAACAGCTCAGCTTCCCCACCCTCTGATAACTGTGCATAAATTTCTCTAAAGTTCTTATTGATCTCATCATACACCTCAAAGAACTGCTCTTTCTTCTTACTGGTTATCTCCCCAACAAGCTTCACGAGGTTCTTCTTCTGATCAGTGAGATGTCCGATATCATCATCGAATTTCTTCTTCCGCTCCATCTGATGCTCATACTCTTCCAGTGCCCGCATGTTCACCGGCTCGAGCTGCTGCATGGTCTGCTCGACAGAAAGAATCGTTTCTTTCATCGATTCAATAGGAGGCAGTTTCGTTTCCGTGATCTCCACATGATACAATGCGATCTCCTGATCAAACTCCTTTAGAGAATCTTCAAGAGTCGGTAACCGGTATTTCGCCCGAGCAACCAAATCAAGATATGACTCCGCCTTCGTGTTAATGGTTTCCAGCTCGTTTTCAATCCCAACGGTTTTTTTATAGAGCTTATCGCGCTCCACTGCCAGCTCCTTGGTCTTCCCACTCATCGTCGCCTCAACAGTCATCAGTGCCTTGAGCTCATCCTGACCTTTCGCTCGAGTTTCCTTTAACTCTTGTACTGTTTGTTTCAATGTCTCAAAATCAGCATCAATTCCGGTAATTTTCTCAGTAAGCTCGGTCTTCCGTTCATCCAGCAACTCGATTTTCGTCTGAATCGTTTCCTGTTCACTGTGGAGCTTCAACACATTCTCCTGGAGCTCAGACACTGTTTTTTCAAGGCTACGTACTGCCTGGGCGACTTCCTTCTTGGTGCTTTTCAGCAGATGTTTTCCTTTTTCTTCTTTCAGTGCATCTAACTCTTTGAGTCGCTTCTCACATTCAGTAAGCGATGCAAGAATCTGTATTTTCTCTGCTTCGATTGATTCTTTTTCTTTCAGTTTCGCTTCAAGGTCTTTGGTGAGAATGTCGAGTTTTCCTCCGAACTCTTTCTTCCGCACATCAAGATCTTTTGTTTGAATCCCTGCATCGGTTTCAACCTTGAGTGTTCGAAACGCATTCTCCAATTCAACGATGTCTTTTTTCAACTGTGCAAGTTCCTCAGACAACATGTCTTGACTCTGAATCGCTCCATTTAACTTCCGAGTAATCTCATCAAGGGTCCGTTGATCAGCGCTGCCAAACGAGAGACGTTCGCTAGAAGGACTACCGCCAACCATCGCACCACCAGCCTCAATCAGATCACCTTTCATGTCAACAAGCCGGACGCCACCCATTAATCGTCTTGCATCGGAGAGCGTATTTACAATCACCGTATCGCCAAACACATACCAAAATGCACCCTTGTATTCCTGGTCAAAGTTTACCAGATCAATCGCAAATCCCTGAGAGCTCTCATCTTTCACGGTCATCAGTGCCTGTGCTCGAGGCTTGCCTACAATCATCTTGTTAATCGGTAAAAACGTGGCCCGCCCTAACTTCTTTTTCTGTAAATACCCAATAGCTTCCGCTGCCGCGGTATCATCTGCGACAACAACAGCCTGCATCCGAGGGCCCGCAGCAATCTCCAACGACAACTTATACTTCTCATCAACCTGCGCAAGCTCCGCGATCGTTCCACGAACACCCTTGAGATCTCCTGAATTCCGAGCAGCTAGAATCGACTCCACTGCTGAATTATACTTTGAGCCCACGGATTGGACTGCGTCGCGCTCAGCCTGCAACTTCGACTGTTCTCGCTGCATCTTCAGAATCGCTTTTTCGAGATCAGCAAGCTCCTCGGTGATCTCGGATTCCCGTCTCTTCTTCTCAAACAACTGTTTCTCTGATTCCTTTACTTTTTTGCTGTTTTCTTGTTTTCCCTTGTGAAGTTCTCCAGCCTGCCAGTCGATATCTTTTACCTCAAATTCATATGTGGATTTTGTCTCTTGTAACTCAGCGATCTGTAAGTCTATTGCATCTAGTTTTTCTTTCAACCGGTCTCGTTTAAGTTCAAACTCATGTTTCTCAGTCTGTTTGTTGTTGTATTCCTCCCGCATCTTTACAAGCTCTCTGGTTATATCCATGGACGTGTCATCAGACTGCGCGATTTCCTCCCGTAACTTACCAAGCTTATCTTCTTTTGTTTTGAGCGTTTCTTCAATATCTTGGATTTTTATTGTGAGTTCTTTTTTCTGCGTGGAAAAATCGTCAAGCTCTTTTGTTATTTCATCAAGTGATGATTCTAACTCTTTCTTTTCTTTTTTCTTCTCCGCTACCTCATCATTTGAGTAGTTTATACGTTCGTCAATCTTGATTGTCTCAGAGCGTAACGCGTCAATTTTTCCTTTAATATCATTTGCCTCATTGCCACCAGCATCACCGATCTTTTTTTCAACCTCATCCAATTTCTGTTGTAACTGCGTATACTGCGTCTTCAGTTTTTCTTTCTGTTCTTCGAATTTCTTTTGTTCCCCCTCATAGGATTCTATCTGTTTGTTTACTTCTAAGATCTGCGATTCGACTTCCTGTTTTTTCTTGTACGCAATCATCGCTTTTGTTTCGTAGAGTTTGTCTTTCAGTTCTTTGTATCGATACGCAGCATCCCTGTCTTTTTTTAATTGACGAATCTGGCTGGTGATCTCATTTAAAATAATATCAATCCGCTCGAGGTTCTTATCAACATCCTCGCGCTCTTTGTCCGCTTTTTCGATATCCTCATCAAACGTGCTTATACCCGCGATGCCGTCAACGATTTTACGCCGGTCAACAGAACCCATCTCGACAAGACTTGTGACATCGCCCTGTTTAATGATGTTGTAGCCTTCACCAGAGATACGAGCATGAGTCAGGATGTCGATAAACTCAGAAAACGACGCGGCACGATTATTAATATAAAAGTAACTGTAATAGTTATCCGGGTTATCTTTTAAGGGAGCTCGTTTAATCATCCTGGTGAGGGTCACTTCATCAGCGTCAATCCGTAGCTTCCGTTGCGAGTTATCAAATACCAGCGAGACCTTACAATACTTTGATGGATTCTTCCGGTTTTTCCCACCATTAAAAATAAGGTCTGTGAGTCGACCTGCTCGCATGACCTTTGAGCTTTTCGGACCGAGCACAAAGAGAATCGCATCAACAATATTGCTTTTTCCAGAACCATTTGGTCCAGTAATTGCAGTAAATCCAGGATAAAATGGTACAATTAATTTATGCCCGAAGGACTTAAAATTTTCCATCTCAACTTTTTTAAGATACACAGTCATCCCTTTCCACTATGAAGCAAATCCGCTCCTATGTTTACCGCCATCCGGCATCCCATTAAGGAGAAACAGAAAACTGTATATAAAATTTTGGAGATAATTGTTAGCTTCTGTTGAATTGTGGTTTTGAGAAAAATAAAGCTAGTTTAGAGTGCATTCTTAAGGAGGAGTTTTCCACATAACCTGCTATATTTATAAAGAAATAGTAAGTATAGGGCATTCGCACTGCAGAAAGTAAGGATGAGTTTGTAATGATCGTCTGTGAAGGCTTAACGAAAACGTTTGGTTCGATTACAGCGATACAGGATTTTAACATTGAGATTCCAGATGGTCGTATCTTTGGACTTCTTGGGCCGAACGGTGCAGGTAAGACGACGACAATGCGGATGCTCTCTTGCCTCATCCGACCGACAGCGGGGAGCGCACATATCGATTCGTATGAGATTGGAAAGAAAGAAGACGCACAGAAAATCCGTGGTATGATTGGTCTGCTCCCAGAGGTGCCCGGTTTGTATGAAACCCTTGGGGCGTACAAGAACCTTGATTACTACGCACAGCTCTACGGCATCCCTAAGACACAACGTGAAGACTCAATAAAGACAACGCTCACAAACCTTGGTTTGTGGGATCGACGAAACGAGCCGGTTGGCGGGTTTTCCAAAGGGATGAAACAGAAGATTGCTATCGCACGTGCATTAATCCATGACCCGAAATATATTTTTCTCGATGAGCCGACCGCAAGTCTTGACCCAGCAGCATCGAAAATGGTTCGAGAGTACATCCTTGAGCTGAAATCCCAGGGAGATACGATTCTTATCAATACGCATAATCTTTCGGAAGCAGAACGGATCTGTGACACGGTCGCGCTGGTGAAAAACAGAACCGTAAAGGTTGGGAGCCCAAAAGAGTTAGCGCGAGGGTTGTTTGCGCGAACAATTAGCATTACGATGCAGAAGATCCCACTGTCGTTACTCAAGGATATTTCGTCTCTGGATTTTGTCTCACAAGCACAGGTGAACGGGAATCAGTTGGTCTTGAATGTGAGGAACCCAGAAGAAGACAACCCGCGGGTGGTCTCCTGGCTGATGAAACAAGGCCTGCATGTTCAATTTGTCACCGAGGAGGAACATTCTCTAGAAGATGTGTATCTGAAACTCATCGAGGAGGGTGGTCGGTAATGCGCTGGAGGAACGCATGGATTGTGATGCGCAAGGACCTTGATGAGTTCAAGAAACAGAAACTCGTGATCGGGTCGATCATCGCAATGCCAATCGTCCTAGGAGTTGTCTTACCGCTTGTTATGTTTGTACCGATGGTGACCATGGTACCACTTGAGAGGCCATGGGATGTCGACGGACTTCTTGAAATTGGTACATTACCTGATGATGCTCGTGTGCCATGGACAAATCAGACAATGGAAAATACTTCGTTTAGTTCAACAGTTTTCAGTCATAAAATTCTCAAAAACACTCATCTCAATAATTGCATCATATTGTCATGTGTCCTTGATAACACAACAGTGGTAGATTCAACTATTCAAAATAGTTCTCTTTCCAGTTCATTTCTCAATAACGTAACGGTGATTCGCTCAGAGGGAACAGAACTGGATGGGAGATACATCCTTGCTGTTTCATCAAATCTCGCGTTTACTAAAACTAAACCATCAGATATCGACCAGGTGCTTCCACTGATGTTTAACATGGTGCTGATGATCTTTATTATTATACCTGCGACCCTTCCGACGATTATCGCCACGTATAGTATTGTCGGAGAGAAGAATAATCGGAGTTTAGAGCCATTGCTTGCGACACCGACAACTGATGGTGAGTTGCTCGCTGGGAAGATTTTTTCCGCGTTTATTCCCTCGATGGGATCGACGCTGCTTGCATTCACGTTAGGGGTAGTTTTACTCGATGTTGTACTGATCCCAAAGGTAGCGTATCCCTTATTACCGAATCTCACATGGATTTTATCGATACTTTTACTTGCGCCAACCGCTTGTTTAATGAGTGTTCTTGCCTGCGTCTTGGTTTCCTCAAAAGTCAGTGATGTACGGGCAGCCCAACAACTCGGCGGTTTCGTCGTCATGCCCGTAGTCGTGCTTATGGTTGGTGTACTTTCAGGGTTTATTTTTCTCTCACCAGTCATGATTTTTATTTTTGCGGGATTGTACGGATGTCTTGACCTAGGACTCTTCTATTTTGTTAAAGCGATTTTCAACAGGGAAACTATCCTAACAAAATGGACATGACACTAGAACCTACTATCCCCGATTTTAATATCCAAACTCTTTGATTGCAAAGGCCTATTTTTCATCGATTTTTTGTTTCACATCATCGTTCATTGTATATTGATCAGTTCTTATGTCTCCAGTTGCTTCATTAAATAGTAAAAATAAGTTAGGGATACAATTGGGAAGAAACTATTTATATAATACCACTGTTAAATACTAAAGGGGAAAATATTATGGATAAAGGAAGATTATCTAGCTTATCGAAGTTAAAATATCAGACCAAATTTCGCATGACGATTCTTTTCATCATTTTTTTATTACTAGGAGCATATTTTGTACCAATTTCATCGTCTCAGTTGGTGAATCAAAATCCTCAACCATTACCGAAGACAATTGATGGCCAAATATTATATTCACCTATGTTCAGCACTACTACGTATTTAAGAGAGAACACAGGAACAATAAATCATACATGGTTAAGTAGCTATTTCCCTGGTGTGATGGTGCGGTGGTTAGGTAATGGGATGATTCTTCGGACAATACGAGTTGGTGTCGGTCCTGGAGGTGGTGGAGCTGGTGGTGGTGTTCAGAAAGTAGAATGGGATGGGACAGTCGTGTGGGATTTTCGATACAATACCAATGGGGATCTCAGCCATCATGATGTTAAATCATTACCAAATGGTAATGTGCTGTTGATTGCTTGGGAAACAAAAACGCGTACTGAGACTATTGCCGAAGGAAGAAACCCAAATTATGTTTCCAATCAAGGTTTTATGCCTGACTATATCATTGAAGTTCAACCAACCGGACCTTCAAGTGGGACAATCGTCTGGGAGTGGCATGTCTGGGATCACCTCATCCAGGATTATGATTCTTTAAAAGCAAATTACGGCGTGGTAGGAGATCACCCAGAATTAGTTGATATTAATTATGTGACTTCAACACAACAAGATTGGATGCATACGAATTCCATTGATTATAATGAAGAGTTTGACCAAATACTACTCAGTGTCCATAATTTTAATGAAATTTGGATCATCGACCATAGCACGACAACAGAGGAAGCGGCAGGCCATACTGGGGGAAACAGTGGAAAAGGTGGCGATCTTCTCTACCGTTGGGGTAACCCACAGACGTATCGAGCAGGGACCATAAATGATAGAAAATTGTTTAGTCAGCATGACGCGACATGGATAGATGAAGGGTGTCCTGGTGAAGGAGACATTCTTGTTTTTAATAACGGAGCAAACCGTCCCGGTAGTCATTATTCCACTGTTGATGAAATCGTTCCACCGGTTGACGACACTGGAGAATATTACCTTGCGCCAGGGTCCGCGTATGGGCCCACTGCACAAACGTGGATATATACAGCTAGCCCACCAACGAGTTTTTATGCATCTCATATTTCTGGTGCCCAGCGACTTGCCGATGGTAATACTCTGATATGTAATGGGGAAACAGGAAAAATCTTCGAAGTCACGCCAGAAGGAACGACCATTTGGCAATATAACTCAGGAGGTGAAGTGTTCAAAGTCGTGTACATACCCCATGAAGAGCCACAGCCACCAGAAAATAATACCCCGGATTTAGATTGTTCTGGGAGTCTTTCGTGGACTAATGTCGAACCAGGTGCAACGGTGAATGGAAGTTTTCAGGTACAAAATGTTGGAGATGCTGGTTCATTGTTGAATTGGACAATCAATACCTCATCAATAAGTTGGGGTACATGGTCGTACACTCCGGAGTCCGGAGAGAATCTTACCCCAGAGGATGGACAAGTGACAGTACACGTATCGGTTGTCGCACCAAATCAAGAAAATACCGAATTTGAAGGATATGTACGCGTAGAAAACCAAGATGATCCTGCTGATTTTGACCTAATTCCTGTATATCTAAAAACTCCAGTAAATACGCATGCTGTTCAAACAATGCCCCATCCATTTCTTTTTAAGCTGAGACAATGGCATTCACTTATTCAAAATATAGTACGCTGTCTTATAGACACTGCTTATCTTCCATCAAAGTTAGCAAAAATAGCTTAATTTTTTTTCTTTTAAATCTTCCCCTATTTCTTTTACCAGATTATGATTAAGATTTTGATATACATTGAATAACCGTAGCGATATGTGAAGTTACTCCTGTACATCATTCTGTCATTAATCAGGTAATCATGATTGGTTTCTTCTGTTGGACTTAGTTTATGATGAGAATCTACTTTTTTGGCATCAATATTTGGCATCAATAATATAAACATGATTAGATTTTGTTGGATATCAGTTGTTATACCTATCAAGTAATTTTTAATAAGAGACCATTAAAATTGGATAGGAGAAAGGGAAAATCGTTATACCCAAATAGGATAATCATTTTTTATCATGAGTAACTAAGGGCGAATAATAGATGTATGATCCTATCGAATTATCTAAAAAAACTGAACAGTTAGTTGTTGAAAATAATTTGAAAAAATATTATCGGTTCAGGCCTGCTGGATTTTATGGTGGTATTGCCACTGCTGACACGGTGGGTTGTAATTTACGATGTAGGTTTTGTTGGTCTGGTAATAGTGTATGGAATGCAGGGAGTACCGGTGAATTTTACTCATCTGAAGAAGTAGCAGATACACTACAAAGTATCGCTGATAAAAAAGGGTATCATCAATTACGTATCTCTGGTGGTGAACCTACTATTGGTAAACAACATCTTATTGATTTCTTAGAAACGATCAACACGAAATATTTGTTTATATTGGAGACGAACGGCATACTTTTAGGGTACGATAAAAATTACGTTGAGGATCTCTCTGTTTTTGAAAATCTTCATGTGAGAGTCTGTATGAAAGGTGCCGACTCTGAAGAATTCTCTCTTTTTACAGGAGCAGAAAAAGGTTTCGAGTATCAAATGAAAGCGTTACAATATTTAAGGGATAAACAAATGAACTTCGCTATAGCATTAATTTCAATTCATAAGGAGAAAAAACAGCATTTTTTCCAATGGCTAAAAGAGATGGGTCTCGATAATGTGATGGTAGAAGAGGAAGAAATTAAACTCTATCCCATGGTTAAAAAAAGATTGCAGAAGGAACAGTTATTACATTATTTTGAATAAACTATTAGCTTAGAAATGTATGTGTCCTTACGAATATCCTGGGTATTCAGTTGTTGGGTTCAACTGTTTTGGTCGGATAACTTCTAGTTATGTGGCAAGAAAATGAATCTATCCATAGCTTCTCTCGCGGGCGAAGAAAACACTTACCGACATTTTATCTTCAATGCTTTTGGCTACTCTCATCCATGAGGTACAAGTAATAGGATTTCTTGTTTACAATCCGTTAATTTGGGATAGAATTGGGAGAAAGCTTTATAATACCATGAAGATTTTATATGCATATTAAATTATAAATAGGGGGACTTGATAGAATATGAGAATACATTGTAAACACAGGGCCATTATTTTTTCGATCGTTATATTATTTTTTGGAACATGTTTTGTACCTCTGTCATTGACCCAACACTACAAACAATGCGCAGACACGATTAGCGGCCAGATCTTGTTTGCCCCCATGGATTCTACGACAACGTATTTAATCGATAATACGGGGGCAGTGAATCATACGTGGTCAAG